>Ga0180432_10000951_pt1 | contig 46519 bp, 46 predicted proteins | sample SS_ome_10_FD_132414 | JGI IMG/M metagenome (GOLD analysis project Ga0180432, IMG submission 132414) | Hypersaline lake sediment archaeal communities from the Salton Sea, California, USA - SS_1_MS_2 metaG | ecosystem: Environmental > Aquatic > Non-marine Saline and Alkaline > Hypersaline >...
CTGGACTTTGTCCAAACGTCATTTGTCCGTGATTCCAGGACACAGCATCAGCTCGTCCCGGATTGTCGAATCCAGGCCCAGAATGGGCATTTTGGTGTACATGCGAGTCGAAATCACCGTCGAGACGCATAACACACAGCGTCGGTGAAACGCTTCAGCAAAACGCGCGGCACTTCTTGCATGTCTGCCTCGCATACTGACGGATGAAAACTCATCGCTTGCCACAAATGGTACCGAACGACGGCCAGCGCGTCCGAAAACGTCGGCAAGGGCTTGGCATACCAAGCTGCCTGACGAATGGGCAACGTGCCCTGTCGTGTCGAGCAGTGAGCCAACAGAGTCACCAGCGAGAACAAGCCCAACAAGGCAGGCGTAGTGCGTGCAATAGCCCAATCCGACCACTGCCGTTGCGTCTCAACGCCCAGGTGAGTTCTCACTTCGCGAAAAGTGACTTCGAGTTGCCAACGCATCACAAACCACTTCACGATCTGTACCGGATCAACGGTCAAATCGGTACACAACAAAGCTTGAGACCTGAACATGCCTTTTGGGTCACGGATCAGCACCCAACGAATAGGCAGAGGTGGCATACCCGAGTGATACCACACGGCCGTGCGCGACACGATCTCTACCTGACGGCGTTTCCCACCATACCAATCTCGAATCGTCACCTTCTTCCACACCGTCTTGGGATCTCCCAGGATTTGCTTGAGGCTTGGCAGGCGAGACCCCTTCACCCGTGGACGCCCTCGCTTGCCCGGCTGGCGTGGTGGAGCTGGTTCGTACAGGGCTGCGTCCAGTCTCAGGCGCGTCACCATGCAAATCGGATTCGGCAAGCGTCGCAGGCGTTCCAGAAGCAGAATCGCTGCGTAACTGCTGTCGGCCACGACGACCAAAGCTCGTTCCGGCACCCAACGACGCACTTGCAGCAGCATTTGACGCGCCCAATCGGTCAGTTTCTTGTGACCGCGTGCCTTGCCCTCATAGTAGCGCGCCGAAGGCGCCAAGGCTGTCAGGAATGGCAGCGCCCACACGCGTTTCGCCCACGGGATCGGCACCAGCAACATCATGCTCAACCACCTGAGGCCACTTGCTTTGACAAGCTGACTACGACTCGATCGTACTGCGTCGCGATAGATCCCTTTCGCTTTGATCTTGGCTCCTCGTCGCCGCTCAATCGTCTCGTCGATGCCCATCACCACCGGCCCCCTGGGCACCAAGGTGTTGACCAAGAGCATCAGCAGGATGCGACTGGCTTCCAGGCTCGACCACACCGCTCGGCTCAGTACGCGATGGTAGTTTTCAAAGTGCTGATCCTCACTCAGACCCATCACCCGCAGCACAGAAGTGACCGTGCGTTTGCCTGGAGCGAGAATTGCCCCAATCAGCAAGACTTGTGCGTGATGCCAAACACGTTGGGAAAAGATATGCGCAAATCTCGAAATCAGTGTACAATAGGTTTCCGGCAGGGTGAGCATTGGACATCCTCGTGGTGGAGAGATGCCATAGCTTACCCTGCTCTTTCATAATCTACAAATGGACAAAGTCCAGCTAGATAGGGCCGTGTGAGAAAGAATGGCGAACGCGGTCGTCGCGCTCGCGCGTGTCTAGCTGCGCGGCTGCGTGCCCGGCTCCTGAGCCCGAGGAAGGGTGAAGATGAACCGGCTTCCGGTTCCGCCCAGACCGTCTTCCACCCAGATGTGCCCGCCGTGCGCTTCCACCGCCATGCGACAGAATGCCAAACCCAGGCCCGTGCCTCTGCCTGTCGCCTCTTGGCCCTGCACCTGCGTGAACTTCTCGAAAATGCGCGTTCGTTCGCCTGGCGGGATACCCGGTCCGGTGTCCACCACTTCTACCCTGACTTTCCCCTCCCCAGATTGGGCCTGCACCCATACCCGCCCGCCACGAGGGGCGTACCTGAGCGCGTTGTCCAGGAGATTGATCAGTACACGCTGAATCACCTCGGAGTCAGCCGTGATCTGAGGCAGGTGCTGGGGGACCTGGCTTGTCAGTGCCAGTTCTCTGCTCTCGGCCAGCGGAAGCTCCTCCTGGATCACTTCCTCGATCAGCCTGCGAAGGTCCAAGGGCTGGAGTTGGAGCGTCATCTCTCCTGCTTCCAGGCGAGCGATGTCCAGCAACGTGTCCACCAGTCGCCGCATCCGTAGCACCGACCGTTGCATCGTCTCGATCACCGTGCTCACGTATTCCGGCTTTGGCTCGGCAAACGGGGCCTGCTCCAAGAGGCTCAGGCCGGAAGAGAAAACTCCCAGGGGATTGTGTAGATCGTGGACGATCATATTGGCCAGTTCTTCGCGCAGGCGCAGCAGTTCCTCCATCTGTGCTTTCTGAGAGCGCAATGCCTGGATTCGCTCCGCTGCCTGATGATGCGATCGGCCAAGCGTGACTCGTACCACGTCGGCCGCGCTGAGCCGATCGGCCATTACGTCCAAGACCTGCGCCACCAGCGCAGGAGCCTCCGTGAGCGCTCGGCGGAAGTTGGCCTCGGAGATATGAACGACGCGCGCTTCCTTCCCTGCCATCACCGTGGCGGTGCGCGGCCGCCCGGTGGTTGCTCCAAGCTCGCCCACCATCTCTCCTGGCGAGGCAACCGCCAGAAGGTAGGAGTCGTCCTCCTCGTCCCGGTAGACCCCCAGCCACCCCTTCTTGACGTAATACACGCCGTTGCTCACCGATCCCTGATGGAACAGCACCTCACCAGAGGAGAGCGTTTGCTCTACCCCGTATCGTTGAAGAACCTCTTCGAGTTTTCCCATAGTCTTTCGGGTGACACCGGCCCTGGCACGGAGACTGGCCGGTCAATCCTGATGCCCTACATCTCGTTGCCGAAACCGCTCACGTCTGGCCCCGGCCTCACCGGTCTTTGTCTCTGGTCTGAGACTATGCTATAATCGGCGTTGGCCGGGGCACCTTGTGCTGCCGAGAGGGGCGTATCATTCTGTTGCCTCCGCGGCCCTAGCCCACCCAGCGTTGTGCCTCGACGGAAGGCAGTATAGCACAAAGGGCCGGGCTGGTCAAAGAACGGGGCGATCTGTCGGCGACACCCGATTAGGAAACCGGTCTCAGGGTGCGCTAATCAGTTTATCTCTATGTCACATGTCGAGCCAGTGGGGGGGCGGGCAATCCTGGCGCAGTCGTTTCACTGGGAGGTAAGGATGCGTAGGGAAGTGTGTGGCAGGGTGTTGCGGTGGGTACTGGTTCTCGTCCCCATATCCTCTGTGTGTTGCGGGTTGCTTGATGTGTCGCCGACTGTCACCTCTGACGAAAGCAGCGTCCAGACGCGAGTGGCCCAGGATGTGGCTGCCACTGTGGCTGCGATGCCCACAGCTACGCAGCCTATGCCCACTGACTCGCCTGTCCCGCCGTCACCGACCGGCACGCCCGAAGTGTCCCCGCCCACGTCGACCTCTGTTCCGCTCCCCACGGCCACTCCGACGCCTGTCCCGCTTCCCACGGTCACCCCTACTCCTATGCCGCCTCCGCCCAACTATGTGATTGAGGATGAGTATCTGCTCGGTCCCTATGAGGTCCGGTTGTGGCGAAACACCGGTGATGACAGTTGGGGCTACGACAACATCGCGACCATCTCCGTGGACGGTGAGATACTTGTGCAGGTCGAGATGGTCTCACAACTGGGAGAACTCACCGGGACCGATATCACGGGCGAAGGGCATCCTGACGTGGTTATCGAGAGCTACACGGGCGGCGCGCATTGCTGCTTCTCCACCATTGTCTACGATCTTGGCCCCACACTGACCGAGGTGCTCCACACTCCCGAGTCGAACTGCAGTGGCGGGTTCGAAGATCTGGACGGCGATTCGGTCTTGGAGTTCGTGACCTGCGACGATCTGTTCTCCTACGCCTACTGTCCCTATGCGGGGTCTCCGTTGGTGCAGGTCATTCTGCAGTATGAGCCGGATCGTGGCTACGTCCCGGCTAGCCCGCGCTTTGCTCACCTGTATGCCCAGACGATCTCCACGCACGCACAGATGGCCGTGCAATCCGTGCCCGGCGAAATGGGTGAATGGGACCACACAAACAAGTGTGGTGTATTGCCGCTGATGCTGGACTATCTCTACACAGGCCAGGCGGATCGGGCCTGGGCAGAGTTCAACCAATTGTATGGTTTCCCGGATCGCTTGGTATTCTGGGCCGAGGTGATGCAAGTGATCAATCTGAGCACGCTGTACGTCGCCGCCGGCCCCCAGCCTGAGGTATCGTTGCCTGCCTACTACATGTTGCAGTTGCTCACCAACTGCGGCCCTGACTGGCACTACGTCGGGTTGCTTGGTGAGGGCCAATCGTCCTGCGATCCGGGTGTGCCGCATCAGGACATCTACTGGCTCGATGCCCGATTGCGCGAGATCGGCTTGCTCGGAGCCGGGGAGGGCCTGGAATTGACCCCGCCGGGTTGCACGACCGACTGCCGTCTCGACGTGGTGCGGCTTTCCGACGGTACTCGCCTGGGGTCAATCCGCATTGACACGACTGTTGGTTTCCCGGGCGAGGTATACCGCGTGAACGGCGTCGAGAGCGGCCATTGGCGATTGCGGGGTGACTTGTCGTGGGAACACGTCTTCCCGTGAATCTGGGTTTCGACACACATTGACACGTGGAAAGGAGCAGGACCCATGAAGATTGACCGAATTGAGCTTTTTCACGTCGCGATCCCATTGCCGAAGCCATTCTATCCGGCGTGGATTCCCGGATATCCGCAGACCGTGAACCGCTTCACGCTGTTGCGGGTGAGCACCGACGAGGGCGTGCAGGGACTGGCGGCCGGCATGGCGTTTGAGCGTGAGCGCGAGGGTTTGGGAGGGCTTATCGGGCCATACCTGATCGGCCTTGATCCGACGGATATCCCCACCGCCCGCCAACGTCTGCGCGAGGTCAGCTACCTGGGCTGGCGCAACTACTGGATGGAGGCCGCTTTCTGGGATATTCTGGGCAAGGTCGAGGGGAAACCGGTGTGGGCTTTGCTAGGGGGCCAGGAAGTAGATCGTGTGGAGGTGTACGCCTCCAACGGGGAGGTTCACCCGCCTGAGCGGCGGGCCGAGGAGGTGCTGGGGTTGTTCGAAATGGGCTTTCGGACGGTCAAGCTGCGGGTCCATAGTTTTGATCCGGCCGAGGACGTGGCCCAGGTCGAAGTGGTGCGCCGTGTTGTCGGAGACGATATGGGGATTGGCGTGGATGCCAACCAGGGGTGGCGTGTGTCCCTGATCGACGACGCGCCCCTGTGGACGTTGGAGCGAGCGACAGACTTCGCGCATGCCTGTGCTGAACTCGGCGTGGCCTGGATCGAGGAGCCGCTCGACATGTACGCCTACGACGAGCAGGCCGAGCTGTGTCGCCGATCGGAGGTGCCCATCGCCGGCGGCGAACTGAACGGCGGCTGGCAAGAGTTCAAGGTGATGTTGGAGAAGGGCAGCTATGACATCTATCAGCCTGACGCGACGATGGGCGGTGGCATTGGTGATGCCAGGCAGGTGGTCGATGCCTGCCGTGAGCGTGGCTTGGGATACACCCCCCATACGTGGACCAATGGCCTGGGGTTCCTGATCAACGTGCACGTCCATGCGGCCGGGCGGCGTGACCATCCGATCGAGTATCCTTACGAGCCGCCGGGCTGGGTGCCCGAGGCTCGCGATGGTATCTTGGCTGAGCCCATCAGGGTAGCACCCGACGGCACCGTCGCCGTGCCCAATGCGCCTGGGCTGGGCATCGAACTGGACGAGGACAAACTGGCCCACTTTGGCGAGAGGTATTTCCAGATCACCTCGAGGGGCATCGCCATGAAGACCGTTCGCGAAAAGGGATTGTTCACTGCGCTCCGGCTGGCCCGCAAGCGCAAGCGCTGATCGCAGGCGCTAGGGCTAGTAGTCCGCTGCCCAGAGGGCTGTATGAGATCACGCCCATCTGCTCCGCTTGTGCCAGTGGCAGGATCTCCACCTCGGCCTGGCGTTTGACCAGGCTGTACGTCGGCTGAATGCACTCAAAGCGGGCCAGGCCCCCGCGCGCCGAGGTGCCCAGGGCCTTGGCGATCTGCCACGCGGCCCAGTTGCTGACCGCGGGGTGCAGGTTGTGCACCTCCCGGAAGGATGGTGCGAGCGTGGGCGGGGGAGAAACCAGGTCTTTCGGAAAGCCCCTAGTTTCCGTGCCTCATCCCACCTCGCCTGTCTTGGCCGGCATCAACAGCGCCATCAGCAGCGCTGCGAGCAGCGCCATCGCTCCGCCGAAGAAGAAGGGTGCGGAGGGACCAAGGCCAGCCCATCGCCCCACGCCGTTCCACAGAAAGCCGGCGATCAGTGACGCGGGAAAGTCCAGGATGCCCAGTAGCGCGTTGTAGGTGCCGTAGGCTGTGCCGCGCAGTTCCTCCGGCACGATGTCGGCCACCATCGCCTTGGTGGTGCCGTAGGCCAGGCCGTAGTAGACGCCGTAGATGGCGTACAGGATCCAGACGTGCCAGCCCTTGCTGGCCAGTGCGAATCCCAGGTAGATGGCTCCATAGATCGCCCATCCGCCGACGATGACACGCCGTCGCCCGACGCGGTCGGATAGGGAGCCCGCCGGTGTGCTGACCAGGGCATAGACCAGGTTGAAGGTGATCAGCATACCCAACACGCCGATGACAGTCAGACCTCGCTCCTGGGCGCGTAGCACCAGGAAAGCGTCGGATGAATTGCCCAGGTCGAAGATGCCGACGATGAGCATGAACAGGCAGAAGCGTCTACCCAGGCTGCGAAAGGCGAGTTTCGGCATTCTCCTCTGGGTGCTCACTGGCACGTCCCTGGCCCCCAGCGCCAGGGAGAGAACGGCCAGGAAGGCCGGCACCAGGCTGACGAGCACGACGGTCCGGAAAGTCGCTTCTCCCAGTGCTGTATCGCGCTGCTGTGTCAGCCAGACTACACCTAGCGCGATGATGAGCCCCAGCACGGCCCCGCCAGTATCGGCGGCGCGATGGAAACCAAAGGCCAATCCCCGGTGTTGTTCGTCGATGCTGTCGGCGACCAAGGCGTCGCGTGGGGCCGTGCGGATGCCTTTACCCACACGGTCGGCCCAGCGGACGCCGGCTACCGCGCCCCACGAGTTGGCGATGTAGAAGAATGGCTTGGCGATTGTCGAGAGCCCGTATCCCGCCACAGCCAACCACTTGCGAGCGCGCAGCTTGTCCGAGAGCCAGCCGGAGAAGACCTTGAGCAGGCTGGCAGTGGCTTCGGCTATTCCTTCGATCAGGCCGATGATGTTCGTCTTCACCCCCAACACGTTTGAGAGAAACAGGGGGAGGATGTTGATCACCATCTCGCTGGAGATGTCCATGAAGAAGCTGGTCAGGCTGACGGCCCACACGTTGCGCGGCAACGTGCGCAGGTTGGCCTTCGACTCGTGATCTGAGTTGTTTGGCATTGCTATACCTCGATTGGATGCTATGTGGTTGGGCGGCGCGAACTCACGTTTCTGCCAGCACCTCGCGCACCAGTTCGGCCAGGCGGGCGCGTGCCTCGGCCAACGCCTCTTCTCCCGCCGGTGTGATGGCGTAGTAGCGGCGCTGGCGGCCTGCCACCACGCGCTTCTCGCTGCGGAGATACCCTGCCCGTTCCAGGCCGTGCAGCGTGGGATAGAGCGTGCCGGGGCTGATGGTGTAGCCGTGGCGGGCCAGTTCCTCCATCAGCCATGCCCCGTAGACCGGCTGTTGACCGGCGTGGTGAAGAATATGGAGCTTGACGAAGCCCGAGACTAGATCGGCAATCATGATATCGGTTCCCGTTATCGGCTTTCGATATTATAGTCGGAAATGGGCGCAGGTCAAGTTTCGGGACGCGGAAGCGCGGGTGAGAAACCAGGTTTTTTCCGGAAAACCTGGTCTCACCGTTTGCGATCTGTTGACACCTGTGCTCATCCCGGTTATACTCGGGATCGGGAGGTGAGGCGATGGAACGCAGAGCGAGATGTGCCCTGGTTTTCCTGCTGGCCCTGACCTCGGTGTTGGGTCTGGTGACGTCCTTGGCCGCGACCCAGGCCGCTGTCGCGGCATCGGCCGTCGTCACGCCACTGCCGCCCGTCGAGGAGACGGATGGGCGGGCGGGGGCTTGCTATTCCTTCTACTACGATCCACCGGAAGGACCGCATCGCCCTTTCATCCAGATGGCCCGGGATGCGGGCTCCCGCTGGGATCGCTTTGACTTCATCTGGCCGAACATTGAGCCCAGCAACAACGCGTGGGATTTCGATGCCTACGACACGCTGGTGGATGACCTGGATGCAGCGGGCATGGAAATGGTGGGTATCCTTCTGTGGACCCCGGACTGGGCTGCCACGGGTGGGGTGAGAGGGCTTTCTGAAGGCGGCTTCGACCGGCGTCCGCTAGGCTGGTATGCGCCTGGCCCCCATGCTGATTTCGCGCCGCTGGCCGCGGGAGCTTCTTCTTTGCCGCCGCAAGGACTCTATCTCCCGTGGGACGATGTCAACAACCACTGGGGCAACTATGTGTACACGCTAGTCTCGCGCTACGGGGATCGCGTGAAGCATTGGGAGATGTGGAACGAGCCCGAGTGGCCGTATTTCTGGACCGGGATGTCCACGGACTACGCTCAACTCCTCAAGGTGGGCTACCAGGCCACCAAGGCGGCTTGTCCAGATTGCACGGTCCTGTTCGGCGGCCTACATTATTGGATGAATACGAGCTACTACCGATGGGTACTGAGCACGCTTGACGCTGACCCAACTGCACAGCAGAACAATCACTTCTTCGATGTCATGTCCGTGCACCTCTATAGCCGTTCCTCCAGCATCTACGACGAGGTGAGTACCATCCGCAGTTGGATGGGCGTCTACAACGTGGGCGATCACCCTATCTGGCTCACGGAGACCGGCGTGCCGGTGTGGGGCGATCCTCAGGTCGCCTACAAGGACAAGTACGACTACGCCGCCAATATGGACGAAGCGGCTGCTTACGTGCTTCAGTCCTATGCCAACGCCTGGGCCTCCGATGTGGGACGGTACTTCTTCTTCCGGGTCCACGATTCCGATATGGGTGAGTACTTCGGCCTGATCCGCAACGATCATACCCTTCGACCCGCCTACGTCGCCTACCAGGTCGCCGCCACCTACTTGGTGTCCCCCACCTTCACCACCCGGGTGATCAGTGATTCCAACTCGAACGTCACGCTCTGGGGCACGCCGCAGGGCAGGGTGAGTGTGTTGTGGAACGGAGCGCCCGCCACCAGCGTCTACACACTGCCGGCGGCGATCAGTACCGCCACGCTTGTGGATCGGTGGGGAGTCACGGAGACGGTCACCGCAACCGGGGAGGTCTACACGTTCACTCTGCCGGGAGCCACGGCCAATCTGGTGTCCAATCCCAATGACTACATCATCGGCGGTGATCCACTGATCGTGATCGAGACCGAGACGCCCAACGAGCCGCCTACGTCCACTGTCCACCCACTTCCCGGCGTCACCTACTTGCCCACCTTCACGGTCACCTGTGAGGGAGGGGACGACCAGGCAGGGGTGTGTTTCTACGACGTCCAGGTGCGTGATGGCCAGGGGGAGTGGGACGAATGGCTGCCCCTGACCGCCGCCACGTCCGGCCAGTTCATAGGGCAGCACGGGCATACCTACTACTTCCGCACGCGGGCCACGGACTGTGTCGGCAACCAGGAGGCCTGGCCCGACGCGTCTCAGGTCTCCACCACGCTCGACCTGTCCAGTACGCTTCATCTTAGCGTCGGGGCCTTCTTCGCTGACGTCAATCGCGATGATGTCTGGAACCGACCCATCACCGGGACGAACTCAATCACGTCGACAGGGGAGATCACTCTCACTGAGGTGACGGTGCGTCTCGTGGATTCATCCGGCCGCGACGTGATTAGTCCCACCGTGGGGGCTGCCTCGGAGTTCACGACGACGATCTACGCTGGGGAAGCCTATCAACTGCGGGCCTCCAGCGCCGGGCACTTGCGCGGCATGTCGCTCACCTGGCCTCGGGGTGGGGAGGTGTATACTCAGGCGTACGAGACGCTGGGCCTGTGGCCGTGGTCGCAGCTCCACCTGCCGCTTATCCTGACACGTGGCGGCGGGTAACTTGACGCAGTCGGCGGTGCCGTGTAGAATCGGCCTGGAGGTGGCGGCAATGGGCAAGCGCAGGGTCAAGTACCAGTGGGATGCTGAATCCATTCGCGCGCTGCGGAGATACTTGGGGCTGACTCAGCAGGAGATGGCGGAGGAACTGGGTACGCGTCAGCAGACCATCAGCGAGTGGGAGACCGGGATGTATCGGCCTCGCGGTGGCATGAATAGGCTGCTAACGCTCGTCGCCGAGGGGAAGGGATTCGAGTACCAGGTCTTGTCAGGGGCAGGCACCTATGAGTTTGAGTCCTCTGGGAGTTCTGGGAAGGAGGACTGAGTGGAACAGGGGAAACCCGAATCTTAAAACCTGCACGTAGGCCTTGACATATCACACGTTTGCGTGTATAATGGAGACGTAGTTGGGGGAGCGTTGGCTCCCCTTCCATTGCGATTGTTTAACACGTTAACGTGTGACGCGAAAGGGAGGGGCAAGACTATGGGAACCTATGGACTGAACGGCGTGATCTTGGCCTGGAAGCGAGACAAACTGACGACCGAGCAAGCTATCGGCCAGATCCTTTTGATCATGCGGGAACTCGAGGAGCGAATCCGACTCCTGGAACAGTATCTGGAGCGCATGGGGCACCCGGGGTAGTGGGCGAGAAACCAGGTTTTTCTGCTGGAGAGATCGCTTGGGCTAGGGGATAGCCCCTGCAGCCGACGGCGCTGTGTCAACAGTACGCGAAAAACCTGGTTTCTGATTCTCTCCCGGAGAGGTCGCTCGGGACAAGGGGAAACCCTCACCCCCGGCGGTCCTGTGTCAACAGGACGCCAAGAACCTGGTTCCTGATTCTCTACTTGAGAGACCGCTCGGGCCAGGTGGAGGCCCTTGCAACCGACGACACCTTGCCAACAGAACGCTACACAATCTGGTTTCTAGCCCTAGCCTGTGGAGGCGTGCATCGCTCGGGCTTGTGCCCGCGCGCGATTCCGTGTGATTACCAGGGCGATGGCCCCCACCACCGACGCGACCGATAGGACCGAGCCGAGTGCTGCTGCGCTTATCAGTAGCCCCCGTCGCACTCGCTTCGTCAGTGCTATACGACGCCTGGCACGCTCGACCAGTTCCTCGCCCAGAGTCCGCACAAAGGTGGCCGATGGTTTCACCGGTTGCATACTTTGCTTGAGACGGCCAGCAAGCTCGAACAATGGGGCCAGCCGAGTGTGCTCGTCATCTGCCAATGTGACCGCCTCTGCGTCATCCCGCTGCCCTATCAACCCTTCGGCGTGGAATGCCAGCGCTTCGGCCATACGTTCTTTCTTCATAGCCTTTCCTCCAGGTACTTGCGGGAGTTGCTCCCGTGGGAGTTGCCCCCGATCATTTTCCATCACTTGACCAGTTCTTTGCGCAACGCGACCAGCGTCCGGTGATAGAGCGATTTGATAGCTCCCTCTGTACGCCCCATCACTTTCCCGATCTCGGCGTTGCTCATCTGCTCAACAAACTTGAGGACGATGAGTTGTTGCCGCTCTGGCGGCAACCTGCGTACCGTCTGCAGCAACAGGTCTTGTTCTTCCTTCTCTTCGGCGAGCGAGGCAGGTTCCTCCCGTTTCAGCCTTCCCACTATCAGGTCTTCCAGCGGGATGATCTGCCGCCGGCACCGATCCCGATGCCAGTTCGCCACCAGGTTATGCGCGATGCGGTACAACCACGCTGAGAAGGGCGCTCCCCGATCTACGTAACGCGAAATATGGTTCAGCGCTCGATAGAACGTTCGCGCTGTCAGATCTTCCGCATCGTGGTGGTTCCCGGTGCGGTAGTATATGTAGTTGTATATCTTGTCAACGTAGCGCTCGTACAAGAGGCCGAACGCTTCGGGCTCCTCTCTTGCGCGGGCGATGAGGTCTGAGTCGCTCTCTGCTTGCATTGCCGCAATCCTGTGTGTCGGGAGAGCGGCAGTGTCTTGTGCTAGTGATAACACCGCTGCGTTCCCCCAGTTGCGCCGTTCAATGATAGTACGAATGTACTATAGAGTATATCAGAGGAGCAGTGGCTGGTCAACCTCTGTTCTCCAAACCGGGCAGGTACAAGACCTGCCCCGCTTTTCCGTCGAAGGTCCTTGTCATTCTGGCTCTTTCATGCTACACTCTCCGTCTGGCAAACGCGCGCTCTGGTGCTGGCCTGGCTGGTAGGAGCCGCGTAGCCTAGCGTGAAGCCACCGTTCCAACTTCAGGACCTTATGATTCTGCGGGTGATCTCCGCCGGTCAAGAGGTCACCGAATGAGCGGGGCGTCCTAGACTTATTGTAAGGGAGATCTATGCACAAGCGTACACTGCTCGTGGGGATTGTGCTGGCGTTGATCTTGCTTGCTGCAGGCCCGCCAGGCTGGGCAGCGCCACAGCCTCAGGCGCGGTCTGTCGTCACCTATCCGACGAACGGTATGATCGTCAGCGGGCTGGTCGAGGTCACAGGCATAGCCACCCATCCGAGCATCAACTCCTACCAGTTGCGCTACGCTGCTGGCCCTGAGCCGACCGGTGGTTCCCAGTGGGTGGACTTCGCTATTGTCGAGGGGACGCCGGTGGAGAACAACGTGTTGGCTACGTGGGACACTACTGTCATACCCGATGGTCAGTACACGTTGGCTCTGGCGGTCTGGGGGGCCGGCGATGCCGCCAGTCCGTATGTCTTTTTTGTCACGCAGCTGACGGTGAACAACGCGCAGCCTGTGGAGACGCCGACACCTGAACCTCCTACGCCGGAGCCGCTGCCCACGGCTGTCGTTGGCCCGACGCCCACTCCGATCTCTGTCCAACAGCCTGCTACACCGACTCCGCGTCCCTCGCCGACGCCTCGGGTTGACCTCACTGAGGATACCCTCACGCCTGCCGCCACGGAGGAAGCGGGGGCCTTGGCGTTCCTGGATGTCGGTGAGCTGCGAGCTGCCTTCTGCACGGGGGGGCTCCTTGCCGTGCTGTTGTTAGCCCTATGGGCCCTTTACATGCTGGTGAAGGCCGGTGTCCGTTGGTTCTTCCGCCAGCGTGCCAGGTCGTCTGGCAGGTGAAGCGCTGCCGATACGTGCGCGCGGCAGTGCATACCTCACAACTATGGAGTTCTATCTGATCGCCGGGTTGGGCAACCCAGGCCCACAATACGCCGCGAATCGGCACAACGTTGGTTTCCGCTGCCTTGCACAGTTGGCCGCGGCCAATGACCTGACCTTCGACAAGCGCCAGAAGCATGCCCATGTCGCTCAGGGTGCTATCCAGAGGCGCCGGGTTGTCCTTGCCCGGCCGCAGACGTTCATGAACGAAAGCGGTCGCGCGGTCGCGGCGCTGGCCCGCTTCTACCAGGTGCCGCCGGAACGGTTGCTGGTGGTCTACGACGATCTCGACTTGCCGCTGGGCACGGTGCGCCTGCGTCCGGTAGGAGGGAGTGGTGGTCACAAGGGGGTCCGTTCCATCATCGAGCACCTGGGTGTCCAGGATTTCTCTCGCCTGCGTATTGGCATCGGTCGGCCTCCAGGGCGTATGGACCCGGCCGCCTATGTGCTGCAGGATTTCTCATCGGATGAGGAGTTGCTCCTCGGTGAGACGCTGGAGCGCGCTGTGTCGGCGGTCGAGACCTGGTTGCGTGATGGGATAGAGCTGGCGATGAGCCGACACAATGCAGGGCATGAGACGTGAACGTTTCCGGGATACTGGCGACATTCGAGCGGCTAGAGTCCTACCAGGCTTTGCGCGCGCATCTGGAGCGCGACGAGATAGTCCCCCCACTGTGCCTGCCACGGTCTGTCCGTCCCCCCATCGTTGCCGCGCTTGCCCGTGATCTAGAACGCCCGATTCTGGTTGTTGCTGGCTCGGTAGAGCGTGCAAGAGCGCTGAATCAGTCGTTGTGCGATTGGTCTGGTCACCCGGAGCGCATATCGTATTTCCCCGAGCCCCTGACCCTTTTCTACGAGCGCGCTCCCTGGACTGGTGAGACAATAGCGGGGCGTCTGCGGGTTCTTTCCACTCTCTATGGCCTGTCCGCGCGTTCTCCGTCTGCCGGCCCTCCACCGATCATCATTGCCTCTGCCCGCGCCTTGATGCAGCGCACGTTGCCACCGCAGCAGTACCGCGTCTCTGCTCGTGACCTCCTCGTGGGGCAAACGCTCGACCTGGAGCGAGCCTTGGAGCGCTGGGCGGGACTTGGCTACGAGCCCGTCAGCGTCGTCGAGGTGGCAGGCCAGTTCAGCCATCGCGGTGGCATCCTAGACATCTTCCCGCCGTCCGATGCCTTGCCTGTGCGCATTGAGCTCTTCGGCAGCCAGATCGAGTCGCTTCGTCGTTTCGATCCTGCTACCCAGCGTTCACAGGAACGGGTGCAGAGCGTGACCATCGCCCCGTCCCGAGAGGCGCTCCCCCGCCACGGCCCGCGTGTGGCGGGCCGCGTTGCTGCGCAGTTGAGCGATGCCTCGGCGGATATAGGGGATATGCCGGCCGATCTGTATGGCGAGCTAGAAGCTCATTTCCAGGGTCTGACGGCCGCTGTCCCCTTCCCTGGCGTTGAGTTCTACCTGCCGTATTTCTACACCGAGTCATCCACGTTGCTGGACTATCTCCCACCCGACGCGCTCTTGATCGTGGACAATCCACAGGAGCTGGCAGATGCCTGGGCGGGCCTGGAGGAGGACGCTGTTGATCTGCGGGCTGCCGCTGAGGAGACCGAGATGCTGCCGTCCGACTATCCACTCCCCTACGTCACCTGGGACGACTGGACGCAACGACTGGCCGACCGGCCTGTGCTGACGCTGGGCCATGGGGGGCAAGGCGTCGCTTTTCGGCTGGCTGACCGCTTCAGCCCTGGGCCGCGCTTCGGCGGTCAACTCAAGCCCGTGCTTCAGCACATCCAAACCGCACAGACCAGGGGCGGGCAGGTGATCGTGGTCAGCCAGCAGGCCCGCCGTCTGGCCGAGCTGTGGGGCGCGGAGCACGATTATTCCCTACCGGTTGATGAATTGCCCCAACCCCTACAGGCTCCCCTTGCCTTTGTTCAGGGATCCCTTTCTGAGGGTTGGGTGCTTGATTACGGAGGGCGCGGTTCCCGCGCCCCTGCGACAACGGAGGACGCCGGAACCGCGCCCCCACGACAGCACGCGTTCTCGTCCGTTCACCTGCTCACCGACTCTGAGCTATTCGGTTGGCGTCGTCCCGAGCCCAGGCGTCCGGCTCGTCACCGCAAAGTCGCGCCTGAGGCCTATTACTCCGATCTGACCCCCGGAGATTTCGTCGTTCACGTCGAATATGGCATTGGTGTTTTCCGTGGCCTGGTCGAGCGGGCTATGGAGGGCGTCACGCGCGAGTACCTTCTGGTGCAGTACGATGGCAGCGACCGTCTCTATGTCCCGATCCACCAGGCTGACCGCCTGAGCCGCTACGTCGGGGCCGATGATCGCCCGCCGTCGCTCAACAGGCTGGGCACTGCTCAGTGGCAGACAGTCAAGGACCGGGCGAAACAGGCCGCTCAGGAAGTCGCGCGCGAACTCCTGGACCTATACGCGGCTCGCGAGCTTGCGGTTGGTCACGCCTTTGGCCCTGACGGTCCCTGGCAGGCTGAGCTGGAGGCTGCCTTCCCCTACTTCGAGACGTCAGATCAACTGCGTGCTATCGCCGATGTCAAAGGCGATATGGAGAAGCCCAAGCCGATGGACCGGCTTATCTGCGGCGATGTCGGCTATGGCAAGACCGAGGTGGCAGTGCGGGCCGCCTTCAAGGCGGTGATGGATGGCAAGCAGGTGGCCATCCTGGTGCCGACCACTGTCCTGGCTCAGCAGCACTACGCTACCTTCCGCCAGCGCTTGGCCCCCTTCCCGGTTGAAGTGGAGATGCTCTCCCGCTTCCGCTCTCGCGCTGAACAGAGAAAAATCCTGGAGAGGTTGCTCACCGGCCAGGTGGACATTGTCGTCGGCACCCATCGCCTGCTGCAACAGGACATTGAGTTCGCCGACCTGGGCCTCCTCGTCATCGATGAGGAGCAGCGTTTTGGGGTCACCCATAAGGAGCAGCTCAAGAAGATGCGGACTGAGGTGGACGTGCTGACGATGACGGCCACTCCAATCCCACGCACGCTTTACATGGCGCTCGTCGGTGTCCGTGACATCAGCACGATTGAGACCCCACCCGAAGAGCGACTGCCGATCACCACTTTCACGGGCGAATTCGACGATCAATTGGCGCGGCGGGGCATTCTGCGTGAACTGGAAAGAGGCGGGCAGGTCTTCTACGTCCACAACCGCGTGCAGACGATTGGGGCAGCGCGGAGGCGGCTGGAGCGCCTCGTGCCGGAGGCGACGTTCGCAGTGGGCCACGGCCAGATGCGCGAGTCCGAACTGGAGCAGGTGATGCTACGCTTCGTCGTGGGCGAGATCGACGTGCTGGTCTGCACGAGCATCATTGAGAGCGGCCTTGACATCCCCAACGCAAACACGCTCATTGTCGAGCGAGCTGGCCGTTTCGGACTGGCACAGCTCTACCAGTTGCGAGGGCGTGTGGGTCGGGGTGCCCAGCGGGCCTACGCGTATTTCTTCCACGACCGGTTGAGACGTTTGACGTCCGAGGCCCGCCAGCGGCTAGAGACCATCCAGGAGGAGTCAGAACTGGGTGCCGGCTATGCGATTGCCCTGCGGGATCTGGAGATCCGTGGTGCTGGTGACGTTCTGGGCACCCGCCAGTCGGGCCAGATCGCTGCTGTGGGCTTCGACCTGTACACCCGGCTTCTGACGCGGGCGGTGAAGGGGTTGAAGGCACAGCGCGAGGGTTTGCCTGTGCCTCCGGAACCACTGGGAAGCGTTCGGATCGACCTGCCCATTGCGGTGCGGCTGCCCGAGGAATACGTCCCTGACGTGGGATTGCGCCTGCAGGTATACCGTCGTTTGGCGGGATTGACCTCGATGGCGCAGATTGACGAGATGGAGCGCGAGTTGGCCGATCGCTTTGGGCCACTGCCGGACCCGGCGCGTAATCTGATGTATCAGTTGCGATTGAAGGCCTTGGCCCGCGATGCTGGCGTGGGGACCATTTCCGCTGTGGATGGCCGCCTCGTGTTGCGCTCGGGCGTGGGGGACTACGTGGACCGCGAGAGGCTCCAGCATGTTCTGGGCGAGCGGGCATCCGTTGGCCGCCGCGAGATTTGGCTACCGCATGAACCTGGCTGGCGCGAAGAACTGGTGAGCGTGTTGAAGCAGATAGCCCGCGTGCCGGTTGACGGATGATGTGGGAGAGGGTATACTGGTGTGGACATCTTGAGTGAATCGGTGGAGGGTAAGCAGCATGGCAACCTTGCGTGATCTTTCAATCATCCTCCTCGCCTGTGGGGCGTTCGCGGTGGCACTGGTGCCTCTGGCACTCGCGGGCGCGGCGGTTTACGGGTTGTGGCAACTCCAGCGGCACGAAAACCTGCCCAGTTGGCTCAGGCTGGCTCAAGCGTATCTAGAGCTGGGCAGATCCTACGTCGCACTGGCGATGCGGGCCGCTGTCAGGCCGATCTACAAGGTGCACTCCTTCCTGGCTACTGTACAACGGTGGCTTGGTGCAATTGCGGAACTGGGAGGCAATCAATGAACGTGCGAACGCGAGTCATGATTATTGGCGGTGTCGTGGGGTCACTGATCGGCGTCAGCGCAGCCTATCTGTACCTGCGTTCAGTAGCGGCTGATGTGGACGACGAGGGCAGGGAGCGGCTACCCAGCATCCAGCCCCGTCAAGCCCTTGGCGTTACGCTAGGGGTTCTGACTGTGCTCAGGCAGATTACGAGCCTGGGTCAACCTCAAGAGGACAAGGGGCGCGGCCACAAAGGCAGGCGGTGAGCCACTCATCCACAATACAACGCTTGTCCATCCCAGCCGCTGGTATGCTTGGGGTGGACCTGGTGTGAGCCTTGCCGATCTTAGAATGCGCTGTTCTGATTCTCACGCGTTTGTGTGCACCTGGCCTCATCGCTTGTCTCACTCCCTGCGATGTGGCTGGTGCTTGTGCCGGCCTGCAATCCCGGCAATCTCCTTCACTGACTGTGCCTTGTAGCCTGATCGCCCACAACTTGGTCTGGCTTCTGCTAATGGCTGGGGTGCGACAGATCCGGCCGGTCTGTCGTTGATAGTCATTGATGGTGGATATGAAAGCCTCTATACATTAAGGAGATGAAACCATGGCATTCGAATTCCCGTCCGATGAGTGGATCAAGGAACTGAGTCGACAACTCAACTTGAGTGAGGCCTATGAGAAATCGGCGAAAGACTGGGAGGGCGACTTCGTCTTCATCGTCGAACCCGAGGATGGCCGCGACGTGGCCTACCTGTACCTCGGGCTGTATCATGGCAAGAGCCCTGATGCACGACAGCTAGTGAGCCTGGATGATCAAGAGGTGGAATTTGTCTTGAGCGCTCCGTTCAGTGCCTGGCGCAAGGTGATCGAGGGCACGCTAGATCCGATTCAGGGCATGATGACACGGAAGCTCAAGGTCCAGGGCAATATGATGAAAATCATGCGCTACCCAAAGGCAGCCAAGGAAATCGTGACCTGCTGTACCCTCGTGCCTACCGACTTCGGCGGTTGAGCCGAGGTGCTGCCTCTGCGCCGGGTTTCACATCGCGCAGGGCTGAGCGCTCATTGTTAAGGGGGAACTATGTGGTACTTCGTGTCTCCAGAGATCGTCTTCGGTGAGGATGCGCTGGATGCCCTCGACGAGCTGGAGGGCCGGCGCGCGCTGGTTGTTACCGATACCACGATCGTTCAACTGGGCTTGTTGGACAGCGTCCGGGCCCATCTCGATAAGGCTGGTATCGCGGTACACGTCTTTGACGAGGTGGAACCCGACCCGGGGGTGCAGACCGTGCGCCGAGGGCTGGCGATGGCCCAGGAGGTTCAGCCGGATTGGGTGATCGGTCTGGGCGGCGGTTCATCAATAGACGCGGCTAAGGCGATCTGGGTGCTGTACGAATGCCCCGACCTTCATCCTGCTGAGATCAATCCCATCGTCAGTCTGGGCCTGCGGAAGAAGGCGCGCCTGGCAGCGATCCCCACAACCAGTGGTACCGGTTCTGAGGCCACGTTCGGTATCGTGCTGACGGACGAAGAGGAACAGCGCAAGATGGGGCTGGCCAACCGGGAGTGCGTCCCCGATCTGGCCATCGTGGATCCGGCGATGGCAGCGGGAATGCCTCCCCAACTGACTGCCGACACGGGACTGGACGCGTTGGTGCACGCCGTCGAGGGCTACACCTGCGCGTGGCACACAGATTTGGCGGATGGCATGTGCTTCAACGCCGCTCGCCTGGTCTTCCAGTACCTGCCTCGGGCTGTGGCGGACGGCTCTGACATGGAGGCGCGCGAACGGATGCACAACGCGGCCGTTTGTGCCGGCCTGGGGTTCAGCAATTCCTTGACCTCCATGGCCCATTCCATGGGACATGCCCTGGGTGGGGCATTCCACGTGCCACACGGGCGCGCTGTTGCTGTCTTCCTGCCCTACACGATCGAGTTCGTGGCCCGTGAAGCGCCGGAACGCTTCGCAGATCTCGCCGCTTTGCTCGGCTGCTCTGACGCGGAGGGCGAGGAAGCCGCGCGGGCGTTGGCTAGGGCCGTTCGTGAACTCTGCGGTGAGATCGGCAATCCAAGCAGCGTCAAGGAAATCGGCATCGAACACGAAGCCTACGAGGCACAGGTGGACAAGCTGGTGGACGATGCTTTCAATGACACGTCCATGATGGCGGTCGCTCGCGCCCCCTCCTTCGAGGAACTGAATCGGCTTTTCCACTATGCGTACGACGGCCGGCCTGTAGATTTCTAGGGTTGCGTGGGACAGGTCTCTGACTCATCGCACGATGAGGAGTGAACAATGCACGGATACATGGGGAAGATTCTGCGAGTGGATCTTGACGCAGGCGAACTCCGGGATGTGCCGCTCAGTGAGGCGCATGCCCGTGCCTTCGTTGGCGGCAGTGGGCTGGCCGCGCGCTACGTCTACGACATGATAGATGGCGATACGGATCCGCTGGGCGCCGACAATCCCCTGGTCTTCATGACCGGTCCACTCGTTGGAACGCCGATGCCCTCGGCCGGTCGGTGCAGCGTCTGCGCGCTCTCTCCCCTCACCCACATCTGGGGCGAGTCCAACACAGGCGGCTTCTTTGGCCCTGAACTCCGCTTTGCCGGCTACGATGGGATCATCATCACCGGCCAAGCCGACAAGCCGGTGTGGTTGTCCGTCGTCGATGGGCAGGCCGAACTCCACGCTGCCGCGGATCTGTGGGGCAGCGACTCGTATGCAGCCCAGGAGCAGGTGCGCGGGGCATTGGGTGAGCCGAAGGCCCGCGTCGCGTGTATTGGGCCGGCGGGCGAGAACCGGGCCTTGATGGCCGCCGTCATGAATGACCATGGGCGTGCTGCCGGGCGGACCGGTATGGGCGCTGTGATGGGTTCCAAGAACCTCAAGGCCATCGGCGTGCGTGGCAAGGCGAAGATCACCCTGGCGGATCCCGAGGCGTTCAAAGACGTAGTTCGGGACGTCATCGCTGCCCTGGACGAGGACATAGCAGCGATGTCGATCCGGCTTGCGGGCACCGCGGGCTACGTGGACATGGCGCTGATGTACGGCGACATGCCTATCCGCTACTACCAGCAGGGGGAGTGGGAGGGCGCGAGCAACCTCTCTGGTGTGTTGATGGCGGAGCAGTATCAGAACCGGAACGTCGCATGCTATCGATGTCCCATTGCCTGCGGACGCGAGACCCGTGCGCCTTCCTACGGCGTGGACAAGGTGGATGGCCCCGAGTATGAGACGCTGGCCGCGTTTGGCTCGCTGGCGATGGTGGATGACCTGGAGGCGGTCATATATGCCGGTCACCTGTGCAACGTCTATGGCCTGGACACCATCAGCACCGGCTGTGTCATCGCGTTGGCCTGCGAGATGTTCGAGCGTGGAGTCCTTGGCCCGGCCGACACGGGCGGCGTGACGATTCGCTACGGCGACGTCCAGACGAGTCACCGCCTGATTGAGATGATCGCCCGCCGGGATGGCTTCGGGGACGTGCTGGCTGAGGGGAGTGCCGCTCTGGCCGAGCGCTTTGGTGTGCCCGAGTTGGCCGTGACTGTCAATCGGCTGGCGGTGCCTATGCACGATCCGCGCGCGTTTGCTGGTCAAGCCCTCGCCTACGCCCTTTCTCCCCGTGGGGCCTGCCATATGGAGGGCGACATGTATGGGGTGGACACGGGACAGGGCCCCCCCTTGGAACTGGGCGTCCTCCCGGGCGACCGCTTCGAGGACACAGATGAGAAAGGACGCATCGCCGCGCGCCAGCAGGCTTGGCGGAATCTGTACAACGCGCTCACGCTGTGTCAGTTCCAGAATCCCGGTGTCGAGCGGCTTCTGCAGGCGTTGAACGGTGCGACCGGGTGGGGCCTGGCGGCCGATGACCTGCTGATAGTCGGCAAGCGCATCGTCATGCTCAAGCGCATGCTCAACCTGCGTCGTGGCGTCACCCGGGACAGCGACCGGCTGCCTGATCTGTTGCTGAGGCCGCTGGAGGACGGGGGAACGGAAGGGGCAGTGCCCGATCTAGACGCACTCCTGGCGGGTGCCTATGCCGAGTACGGCTGGGACCCGGATACCGGTCGGCCTACGCCCGGGGCCCTGGATACGCTAGGCCTGGGGTTTGCTGCCGGTGGGTCCATCTGAGAAAGAGTCTTATTGAAGGAGTCTGCGTGATACGTCAGGAGAAGACCCAACGCCGCCTGTCCATCGTCGTCGTCGATGAAGAGACGGGCGAGCAGGTCGCCGTCGCTACCGGCGTCGAGTCCCTGGTGTTGCTCGTTGCGCCGGACACGAAGCAAGGTGAGAGATATCGGCGTGTCATCGTCGGCGATCTGGAATCGGCGCAGTCGTTGCTCCTGGACACGCTCCAGGACATCCTGGAGCTGAGTGGTGACGGGCTCGTGTTCGATCTGAGTGGGCTGTTTCAGGAGTTGCTGGCGGACGCGATCGATGACTTGCCTGTGCATTGAGTGGGCGCGTTACGGACACTTTGATCGGTGAGCACAAAATGATGACTCTCGCCTCCTGAGCGTGCGAGGCTGCCTGTTTTCGGGCGGCCTCGTTACGTCTTTGGGGAGATTGACGCGAACCTTAAAATTCCCCCAGGGTACTAGTCAAAACGGCAAATGTAGTGTATAATGTGGATGTTTGTGGGGGAAAGTGGAGCAGTGTGGGGTTCTGGCTCACGAAACGCTCCGCTTTTGTCCTCATGGGGGGGAATGTAGCGTATGTTTCTCGGCGAGTTTGTGCACACCATAGACGAAAAGGGGCGCTTGATCATCCCTGCTCGGTTTCGCGATGAACTCGCCGCCGGCCTTATCGTCACCCGAGGAATTGATCGGTGCCTGGCAATCTATCCTCTTGACGAATGGCATCATCTGGCGGAGCAGGTGAGTACGTTGCCGATGACGGACCGGCGAGCGCGTGCCTTCCGCCGTCTGGTTTTTGCCAATGCCTGTGATGCTATCCCTGACAAACAGGGACGTGTGCTGATTCCTCCGCGTCTGAGAGAGTATGCCAACATCGATGGTGAGGTTGTCGTTACTGGGCTCAACACCTATATTGAGATGTGGAATCCGGATGCCTGGGGCGAAGAACGCGAACGCGTGGAAGGAAACGGTGCGAATATCGAAGAATGGGCGGCCCTGGGCATCTAGAGGGTGGGGAGCCCCACGCCAGCGATTGCGCTGGTGAACCTGATGCACAGCGAAAGAAGAGGGGCGTGGGCGGACACATCCCTGTTCTTTTCCAAGCGGTGCTCGATGGCCTGCGGGTCAGACCGGGTGGCCGATATATAGATGCGACAGTGGGAGGGGGTGGGCACGCGGCCGGGATACCGGCTGCGTCGTCTCCCGATGGGTGGCTTCTGGGCCTGGATAGAGATCCTGCAGCCGTGGAATCTGCCCGCGCCCGGTTGGCCTCCTACGTTGGGCGGGTTGAGCTTATACACTGTTCCTTCGGCCGTCTGGCGGAGGCCGCTCGTGCCCGCTGCCTTGCGCCTGTAGATGGCGTCCTTCTTGATCTGGGACTCTCCTCTCTCCAGCTAGCCGACCCCACCCGTGGTTTCGCGTTCAAGACGGATGGGCCGCTCGACATGCGCTTCGACCCAACGGCCGACGCCCCCACTGCGGCTACACTGGTTAACCATCTCCCTCCCGAGGAACTGGCAGCGTTCATATACCGTTACGGTGAGGAGCGGTATGCGCGCCGTATCGCGAAGGCAATCGTCGCCGCCCGCCCGCTGCAGACGACAGCGGATCTGGCCGACGTTGTCGAGCGGGCGGTGGGGCGGCGCGGACGTATTCACCCGGCGACGCGCACGTTCCAGGCGCTCCGCATTGCTGTCAACGATGAATTGGCCACGCTGGAGGCGGCACTGCCGCAGGCGGTGGAGGTACTGTCACCCGGTGGGCGGCTAGCGGTGATCAGCTTTCACTCGCTAGAGGATCGGCTGGTGAAGCGCTTCATGCGCCGTGAGAGCCGTGACTGTATCTGTCCACCGGACGTGCCGGTCTGCATCTGCAACCATCGTGCCACGTTGCGCTTGATCGTACGCAAGCCTATCCGGCCGGGGGCAGACGAGGTTGCTGCTAACCCGAGATCTCGCTCGGCGCGACTGAGGGTGGCGGAGCGGATTGGCAGCGGAGAGCAGTAGGTAGGAGCACGCCATGTCCGATTTCATACAGTGGGTGACACACGGTGCTAAACGTGGCTGGTTTGAGCTAAGCTCGCGTACAGCCTTCTATCTGTTTGCCCCGATCGTCGTGCTGGCGCTGGTGGCAACCCTATACCTTATGCTGATCAGCCGTACAGCGGCTCGAGGCCGTAACATCGAGCAGTTGCGGGCGGAGCTGTTTGGACTGCAGAGGGAAAACGAACAACTGGAGGTGGACATCGCCATCGAAGGCACCGTCACCCGTCTGGAAGAGCGCGCTAGCGCGCTGGGTTTCTTGCCGGCCGAGCGCGAGGAGTTCTTGTGGGTTTCGATCGGGGTGCCGTAAGTGCAGGGCAAGCCGTCGTTTCCGACGGTGCGAGCCTGGGGAAATGCGGGGATGAGCTTGTTGGGTCCGGGTCAGGCGGAGACTGTGTTGCATAGGAGAACGGTCTGATGGCAGAAGCGCCACGGCGTCGCCTACGACTGGTGAGTGCACTACTGATTGGCCTCGTGCTGGTGATTGTTGCGCAGTTGGTTCAGGTGCAGATCGTGGATCACCGGTTCTATGAGGATTGGGGCCTGGATCAGCGCGTGCGGCCTATCGTGGTGGACGAGCCTGCCAGAGGCACGATCCGCGACCGGGGCGGTCATCTGTTGGCCGGAAACGCGGTCATGTACGCCATTGAGGCGGACACGGCCTACGTGTTGGATGCAGAGGCTGCGGCTGCGGCGCTCAGCGCATTGCTTCAGATGCCCGCGGACCAGCTCAATCAGTTCCTGGAAAGCGATGAGCCCTGGGTGCAGATTGTCTCTCCGGTGTCGAAGCAGGTGGGGGAGCAGGTGGCTGCGTTGGAGATCCCAGGCATTGCCGTGCGGTCTCTGTGGGCGCGCGAGTATCCTGAAGGAGCGCTGGCATCACACGTGCTGGGCTTCTGCAACGGCGAGGGCACTGGGTTCTACGGTGTAGAAGGGTTCTACGACGTGTCGTTGCGGCCGGAGCAGGTAGAGCGCGAGGGGCCGGTGGATCCGGCCAGTGAGCAGGTTCCGTGGACGGTTGCCCCGGTCGTTCTGCCTCAACCCGGGGTCGAGTTGGTGCTGGCGCTGGATCGCGACGTGCAGAGGGTGGTTGAGGAAGAGCTGGCGCGTTCGTTAGTTCAGTTCCAGGCGGAGGCGGGCACGATTATTGTGATGGACCCGCGTACGTTCGAGATTCTGGCAATCGCCAGCTTGCCTGATTATGATCCGGGGCGCTACTATAGCTTCTTCAGCCAGGGAGAACCGCCATTCGAGGATCCGGCCGTGAGCAAACAGTACGAGCCCGGGTCGGTGCTCAAGGTCCTGACGGTGGCTGCCGCGCTGGATTCCGGGTTGGCGACGCCGGAGACAACCTATTATGATCAGGGGTGGATTGAAGTAGGGGGAGTGGTGGTCGCGAACGCCTCCCGCCATGCGTATGGCGAGCAGAATATGGCCGACATCCTGATTAAGTCGCTCAACGTGGGAGCGGCCTGGTTGGGCGAGCGGATGGGGGCCGAGGTGTTCTACCGCTATGTGCAGGCGTTTGGAGTCGGGCGGCCCACCGGCGTTGATCTGGCGGGCGAGATATCGGGCCAGTTGTGGCTGCCGCAGGACTATGAGGAGTGGCACGACTCTAGCCTGGGCACGAACTCTTTCGGGCAGGGGTTGGCCGTGACACCTCTCCAGATGATCGCTGCCGTCGCGACAGTGGCAAATGGGGGGACCCGGTTGCGGCCTCACGTCGTGGCCCAGCGTATCGCCCCGGATGGCACGGTTTCTACATTCCGCCCGGTGGTCGAGGATCAAGCGATCTCTGGGCAGACGGCGCACACGTTGACAGAGATGATGGTACGGGTGGTGGAGGAAGGGGTGCCCCAGGCGAGGGTGCCAGGCTATCGCGTGGCAGGAAAGACAGGCACAGCGCAGATTCCCGTGCCGGGAGGCTATGACAAGGAGGGGACGATAACTTCCTTCGTGGGGTTTGGACCGGTCCCTGATCCAGAGTTGGTCATCTTGGTCAAGCTGGATCGGCCCCAGTCGTCGTCTTGGAGTTCCGAGACGGCAGCGGAGACGTTTCAGCGGCTGGCTGCCCAGTTGTTCGTGATCCTGGGCGTTCCGCCTCATGGTACGATGGTGGCGGAGGCGGCAAGATGAGTGTGAGAACGTTGATGTTGGCAGATGTGATTGAGGCGTTGGCGGGACGGCGACCGGAAGGCCTGGATCAGCCGATTTCTATGACCGTCGTGGATTCCCGGCAGGTCGAGCCGGGCGCGTTGTTCGTCGCCTTGAAGGGTGAGCATGCAGACGGCCATGCGTACGTGGCCGACGCCTTCTCGCGGGGCGCGGTGGCGGCGATTGCCGAGCGCGATGTGGGCCAACCCGGCTTCACCCTGGACCTTACTGATCCGGCCCTGGAGTTCCCCTCCACCTGGGCGCTGCCTTTGGTCTTGAGGGTGGAGGATAGCCTTCAGGCGATACAGAAGGTAGCGACTTCATGGCGCAAGAGGCACGACCTCCGCGTTATCGGCATCACGGGGAGTGTCGGGAAGACGACGACCAAGGAACTCGTAGCCGCGGTACTGGCCCGCCGCTACGTTACGCTCAAGAGCGAGGCCAGCTACAACAACGAGATTGGCTTGCCGCTGACGCTGATGCATCTGACGGAGGAGCACCAGTGTGCCGTGCTCGAGATGGGGATGTACGACGTGGGCGAGATCGCCGATCTGGCTCGTATTGCGCAGCCTCACGTCGGCGTGGTGACCATTATCAGGCCGGTGCACCTGGAGCGGGCGGGAACGTTCGAACGCATTGTGAGCGCCAAGGCGGAATTGGTCGAGGCATTGCCGCCGGCCCCGGACGGGGTGGCTATTCTGAACTACGATGACGAGAACGTGCGGGGGATGGCCCAGGTGACCCAGGCCCGTGTGTTCTACTACGGGCTCTCACCCGAGGCCGATCTGTGGGCCGACCATATCGAAGGGCTGGGTCTGGAAGGCATTCGGTTCCAGCTTCACCACGGGGGCGAGGTATTGTACGTGAGGATCCCGCTTCTGGGACGTCACTCCGTTCACACTGCGTTGCGGGCGGCGGCTGTGGGGTTGGTTGAGGGGTTGACCTGGCAGGAGATCATCGAGGGATTGCGCGGTCCGTCGCTCCAACTGCGCCTGGTGGCAGTGCCCGGACCCGATGGCGCGACCATCCTCGACGATACGTACAACGCCAGCCCAGCCTCGGTGATCGCTGCGCTGAACCTGCTGGACGAGCTGGATGGGCGCAAGGTCGCCGTCCTCGGCGACATGCTGGAGTTGGGCGAATACGAGCACGAGGGACACGAGAAGGTAGGAATGCGGGCGCTCGAGGTGGCCGATATCCTTGTGGCAGTTGGCCCACGGGGGCGTATCATCGGCGAATCGGCGCTGCGTTGGGGCATGCCGTCCGATCACGTGTACATCGTCGAGGGCAACGCTGAGGCGGTCGCGCTTCTGGAGGGTATGGTCACGGGCACAGACGTGATCCTGGTCAAGGGGTCGCGGGGGATGCATATGGAAGAGATTGTCGGCGCATTGGGGAGACGGTAGTGGACTTCGCCCTGATCCTGGCGAGTATATCGTTCTTGCTGGCAGTGGGGTGGGGGCCGCTTCTCATCCGCATCCTACGGCACTACGGCATCGGCAAGCGCATCCGTATTGATGGCCCTCGAGGGCATCAGACCAAGTTCGGGACACCCACGATGGGCGGGCTGATGGTCGTCGTGCCGGTGGTGTTGATTACTCTGGCACTGAACATCTACAACTTGATGGGACGCACAGTGATCGGGCGCTCGATCCTGGTTCCGCTGGGTGTGATGCTGATCTACGCGTCCATCGGCGCTTTGGACGATATCGCCGGTGTGCGCGGGATGCGGCGCGGCGAGGGGTACACGGCAAGGCAGAAGATAATCTGGGAGGTAGTACTGACGCTCGGCGTGGCCATCGTGATGCAGGTACTCTCGATGCAGTACGCCGGGAAGGTGGGTGTGCCGGGCGTGCGCAAGGCAGTTGATCTCGGCTGGGCGTGGGTGCCCATCGCGACCTTCGTCATCGTGGGTTTTGCCAACGCAGTCAACCTGACCGATGGCCTGGATGGCCTGGCAGGCATCATTGTCGCCAGTTGCTTTGTCGGCTATGGCGTGATTGCCCTCTTGCAGGGGCAAGAGTATCTGGTGCACTTCTGCTTCACAGTAGTAGGGGCCTGCTTTGCCTTCCTGTGGTACAACGCGCACCCGGCGCAGATGTTCATGGGAGACACGGGGAGCCTGGCCCTGGGTGCGGCTCTGGGTACAGTGGCGCTGATGACCGGTCAGTGGTTGTTGCTGCCGATAGTGGCGCTGGTGCCGGTGGCGGAGACGGCTTCGGTGATCCTGCAAGTGCTCTACTTCAAGTATACCAAGCGCCGCTTCGGTCAAGGCCGCAGGCTGTTCAAGATGGCTCCCTTGCACCATCACTTCGAGTTACTTGGCTGGTCGGAGACGCAGGTCGTCCAGCGCTTCTGGCTCGTTGGGCTGCTGGCGACGATGGCCGGCGTGGCTCTGGCGCTGTTGTAGTCTACGTCGGAAAAATACGAATTAGGAGGCATACGGTGAAAACCGGACTATTGTGGTTTGACGATGATCCACACAGAAAACTGGAGGAAAAGGTACTGCGGGCAGCGATGCACTATGAGCGCAAGTATGGATTGCCACCGACACTGTGCTTCGTTCATCCCAGTGCCTTCAATGGAAATGGAAAGAAGTCGGTCAAGAAGGCCGGTGACGTGGAGATTCGCGCGGGTCGCTCGGTCTTGCCGGATCACTTCTGGTTAGGAGTGGCCGAGGATGGAGGCCAGCTTGCACGGCGCAAGTGAGGTAGTGGATCGGGCGGGGGATGCCGGCAACATGCTGACGGTTCGAACATCGAGATGAAAACACTGACAGGCAAACGAGTTGTGATCCTCGGCCTGGCGCGGCAGGGGACGGCGTTGGCGCGTTTCCTGGCGCAGGTCGGCGCTGAGGTCACAGTCTCCGATCTGCGGGACGAAGCTGCGCTGGCTGACCGCATGGAGGAGCTGGCGGGTTTGCCCATCCGCTTCGTGCCGGGGGGGCATCCAACCAGCTTGCTGAAGGAGGCTGATCTGCTGTGCTTGAGCGGGGGCGTGCCGGTGGACATCCCCATTGTCGTGGAGGCGCAGCGGCGCTCTATACCGTTGAGCAACGACGCACAGCTGTTCTTGGAGCTATGCCCGGCTCCGGTTATCGGCATCACCGGCTCGGCCGGCAAGACGAGTACGACCGCCTTGGTGGGTGAGATGTGCCGCGCGGCAGGGCTGCGCACGTGGGTAGGTGGCAACATCGGCAACCCGCTCATCGCCGACCTGGACCGAATCGCGCCTGGGGATTGGGTGGTGATGGAACTCTCTAGTTTTCAGTTGGAGGTAATGACGGTGAGCCCTCGCATTGCCGCGGTGCTCAACATCACGCCCAACCACCTGGACCGGCACAAGACTATGGAGGCATACATCGCTGCCAAGCGCAATATCGTGGCTCACCAGAAGCCGGATGACTATGCGCTCCTGGGCTACGACGATGCCAATTCCCGGGCGCTGGCGTTGGAGACGGCGGCGCATCTGCTCTGGTTCAGCGGGCGTGCTGAGGTGGAGGTGGGCGCGTTCAAGACGAATGGCGGCATGGTGCTACGGCAAGGCGAGGTGCGGAGTCCGTTTCTCCCTGAGCCTGCTGGCGAGGCAGGAGATGCGGTGATCTGCCACGCATCGGACGTGCAGTTGCGGGGGGCGCACAATCTGCTGAACGTGTTGGCTGCGTGTGCGCTGGCCGCGCTGGCCGGCGTGCCCGTTGATGCTATGCGCCAGGTCGCCACGACCTTCACCGGCGTTGAGCACCGGCTCGAACTGGTGCGTGAGCTGAACGGTGTGCGCTGGTTTGATGATTCCATCGCCACTGCACCGGAGCGCTCGTTGGCTGCGCTGCGCGCCTTTGAGGAACCGATTGTGCTGCTCGCTGGCGGACGCGATAAGAAGCTGCCCTGGGACGAGTTCGCTGACGAGACGGTTGAACGGGTACGACAACTGGTGACGTTTGGAGAGGCGGGTCCGATGATCGCGCGGGTGGTGGGTGAACGATGGAGTGGCCCGCAGGGGGATGAGGCGGGTAACCTGGCGGGAATCACCGAGGTTGGGACCCTGGAGGAGGCCGTGGATGTGGCCGCTCGGCTGGTCCAGCCTGGCGATGTGGTCCTGCTATCCCCCGGAGGCACCAGCTTCGATGCCTTCCGTGACTTCGCGGAGCGGGGAGAGCGCTTCAAGCAGTTGGTGTTGGAGTTGTAGACAGCCTTAGGCTTCGGGTCGCAGCCCAGCGATTGCGAGTGGCGGGGAAAGGGCGAGGGACATGGCCTCGAGGGCGAAAGCACGGCAACAGACGGGCGCGTCGGAGCGAGCCGGACGGGGACACACCGGCCCCGACTATGTGCTGGCGCTGGTGGTGGCCGGATTGGTCATCATCGGACTCATGATGGTCTACAGCGCGACCTTCGATTGGTCGTACCAGGCATACGGGAACTGCTTTCACATCGCTTCCCGCCAGTTCCTCTGGGTTGGCCTGGGCGTGCTCGTGCTGGTCGTGGTGGCCGTCATCCCATACGACCGGTGGCGCCAGTTCGCGGTGCCTATTATGGGAGGGGCGCTGCTCTTGCTGATCCTGGTGCTCTTCGTGGGGGATGATCGCTTCGGTGCCCGGCGTTCGTTCTTCAGCGGCTCGGTGCAGCCCGGCGAGCTGGCCAAACTGGCCATCGTGATATACGTCGCGGCCTGGTTGGCCTCCAAGGATGAGCAGATCCGCGATGTGACCTACGGGCTGATCCCGTTTGCCGTGCTGATCGGCGTAGTGGCTGGCCTGGTCGTGATACAGCCGGATGTGAGTTCGGCGCTGTTGATCGTGTTGACTGCCCTGGCGATGTTCTTCTTCGCCGGTGCCGACGTCTTCCAGTTGGCGGTTGGGGGTGTCGTGAGCAGTATTACGTTCCTCCTGGTGATCAACCAACTGCCGCACGCCAGGCAGCGCATTGACGAGTATCTGGCCGTCTGGCATGATCCTACGCTTGTCGGTCACCACATACAGCAGGCCCTCATCGCTCTGGGAAGTGGAGGGCTGTTTGGCGTGGGATTAGGCCAGGGCCAGCAGAAGCTGGGGTACCTGCCAGCGCCACACACGGATAGCATCTTCGCCGTAATGGGTGAGGAATTGGGCTTCGTCGGCTGCCTGATCGTGATCGGTATGTTCTGTCTCCTGGCCTATCGCGGTTTCAAGATCGCGTTGCGTGCCCCGGACGGCTTCGCTGCCTTGCTGGCGTGTGGCATCACGTGTTGGCTGACCTTCCACGCATTGGTCAACATGGCGGTGGTGACGGGCTTGATCCCCTTCACCGGCGTGGCGCTGCCCTTCATCAGTGCGGGAGGGTCCGCGATGGTGGTCTCGCTGGCTGGGGTTGGCATATTGCTGAGTATCTCGCGCGCCGGCCCCGTGGGGACGCGCACGAAACGTGGAAGACAGGTGAGGAAAGGAAACCACCAGGGTGCAAGTTTGGATCGCAGGTGGGGGAACCGGGGGACACGTGTATCCCGGTCTGGCCGTCGCGCAAGAGCTGGTCGCTGAAGGATCGACTGGCACCGCTCGGGGCACGCTTTCTGGTGTGACTCGTGATGAACCGGTTGAGATCCTTTACGTAGGTGGAACGGGGGGTGCGGAGGAGAGACTGGTTGCACGAGCAGGTCTGCGTTTCGTCGGTGTGTCAGCCGGGGGCCTGCACGGACTGGCTCCCCGGTATGCAGTGCCGAACCTGATCAAGCTGTTACGCGGGTGGTGGGAGGCGCGCAGGCTTGGGCTCCAGGAACGCCCGATGACGCTGTTCGCCACCGGGGGATATGCCAGCATACCGGTGGCCCTGGCAGCCTGGACGTTGCGGGTCCCTATCCTGGTGTACCTGCCCGATATTGAGCCGGGCCTGGCGGTCCGCTTCATCGCTCGCCTGGCGGCGCGGGTCGGGGTGACCGTGGAGGATTCACGCGCCTACTTCCCGGCCCGCAAGGTGGTCGTGACTGGGTATCCGGTGCGCGCCGAGTTCCGTGGCCTCGATCGAGCAGAGGCGCGGGCCTCGTTGGGTTTGACGCCCGGTGTGCCCGTGCTGCTGGTGCTGGGGGGAAGCCGAGGGGCGCGCAGCATCAACCGGGCGTTGTCTGGAGTATTGGAGCAAGTCTTGGACATGGCACAGGTCGTACACGTGAGCGGTGAACTGGACTGGCCGTGGGTGGAGGAGCGGCGTGAGGCGCTGCCGGCGTCGCTGAAAGCGCGCTACCACGCTTTCCCCTATCTGCACGAGAACATGGGGCCTGCCCTGGCAGCCGCCGATATGGCGCTGTGCCGGGCGGGCGCGTCGACGCTGGGGGAGCTACCGTTCTTCGGGCTGCCCGCGGTGCTTGTGCCGTACCCGCATGCCTGGCGCTACCAGCGGGTGAACGCGGAGTGGCTGGCCGGGCAGGGAGCGGCTCTGCGGCTGGAAGATGAGCATCTGCCCGATGCGCTGCTGCCCACAGTGCGCCAACTCCTGTGTGATCGGGCGGCTCTGGCGCGCATGTCGGAGCGCATGCGAGCGCTTGCCCGCCCCGATGCATCGGCGCGGCTGGCGGGTGAGTTGTTGACCCTCGCGCGGGCGGCATCATGAAGGGAGGCTGTTGATGATTCCAATATACACCGTCTTTGGTGGTCTGGTCATTTTCTTTGGCCTCATCGGCAGCCTGCGTGGCTGGGCCAAAGAGGTCATCGTGGCCTTCAGCGTGGTCCTGGCCTTGTTCGTGGAGCACGTCCTCATCACGTTCGTGCCGCCGATTACGCAGTTGTTCAACACGATGCCTCTCAAGAGCCGGTTCTACACGCGTTCCGTTCTGTTCATTGTCATCACCGTGTTTGGGTATGCCAGTCCGACGATCGCCTCGCAGTTGGGCGCTAAGGTGGCTCGGGAGCGACTGCAGGACCTGCTTCTGGGCTTCTTCCTGGGCTTGCTCAATGGCTTCCTGGTCGTCGGCACGGTGCTTTCCTTTCTCGCCGCTGCTAACTACGGTGTGCCCCCAGACCAACCTGGGGCGACAGGGATTGGAGGGATCGTGCCGCCCGAGCCGGATTCCGTGTCCTCCGATGTGGTGGCCTATTTGCCGCCGCAACTGATCGCTATGTCCAGCGCCGCGTTGTACATCGCGGTGGCGGCGGCCTTCGTGTTTGTGATCGTCGTGTTCATTTGACTCATCGGGTGGGGATGGGTATCTGTGATGAGGGGACGATGAGATTCCGCGGCAAGCGCGTGCACTTCGTCGGCATAGGGGGAGCTGGCCTTTCGGCCATCGCTCGCGTGCTGATGGGACAGGGGGCGGAGGTGTCCGGCTCTGACCTGGAGCTGTCGCCGGTCGCTGACGCGTTGGCGCGAGATGGTGCTCGCATCTTCGTCGGACACAGTGAGGAAAACGTGGCCGGTGCTGAGTTGGTCGTCGTGTCCTCTGCCGTGCCACCATCCAACGTCGAGGTACAGGCCGCGCGTGCCGGCGGCATCCCCGTGTTGAAGCGGCCGGAGTTCCTCGGGCAGTTGATGGCCGGGTATATGGGGGTGGCCGTGGCCGGCACACACGGCAAGACGAGTACGACGGCCATGATTGCGTCGATTCTTCTACAGTCTGGCCGCGATCCAACCTTCATTGTAGGGGGTGTGATTGCTGGTCTGGCGACGAACGCCCGTGCGGGCGAGGGGCCGCTCTTCGCCATTGAGGCTGACGAGTACGACCACACGTTTCTCAGCCTGACGCCCCAGGTGGCTGTGGTGACCAACGTGGAGCACGATCATCCGGATTGCTATCCCACGTTTGCCGACTGCCGCGACACGTTTGCCCAGTTTGTGTCGTTGGTACCTGATGACGGGTTGCTCGTGGCCTGCTGGGACGATCCGGTGGCGCGGGAGTTAGGCGAGCAGCGGCGGGCTGCAGGCGGGGCAGTGTCGTTCTTCGGACTGAGCAAGGGTGCGGAGTGGCGTGCTGAGGGGATCCGGCCCAATTTCGCCGGTGGCATAGATTTCCTGGCCGCGTACGATGGACAGGTGCTGGGGCTTGTGCGTCTGCGGTTGCCTGGCGATCACAATGCCTCCAACGCGATGGCCGCCCTGGCAGTGGCAGCCTTTCTAGACGTGCCCTTTGGGAGGGCGCGCCGTGCGCTGAGCGAGTTCCGCGGGGTAGGGCGGCGCTTTGAGGTCAAGGGTAAGGCGGATGGCGTGCTCGTGGTCGATGACTATGCTCATCATCCCACGGAGATCCGGGCCACGCTCCTGGCGGCACGCCAACGCTTTCCGGACTGGCCCCTCTGGGTGGTGTGGCAGCCCCATACGTACAGCCGCACCAAGACGCTGCTCGCGGACTTCGCTCAGGCGTTCAGCGTGGCCGACCACGTCATCGTGTTGCCCATCTACCCTGCTCGCGAGACCGATACACTGGGCATCAGCAGTGCCGACGTGGTGGCGGCGATGCGGCATCGTGACGTTCGTCATGGGCACTCGCTGGATGAGGCACTTGTGTGGCTGGGTACTGAGGTTCGGCCCGGCGACGTGGTCTTGACGCTGGGGGCCGGCGATGGCTACAAAGTTGGCGAGTGGTTGTTGGACGTATTGGATAACGGACGATTGACACTGGAGCAGACAAGGCAGGGAGTCGAGAATGAGCGACACAACGGCCGAGGAAGCACGGGACAGCAAGAAGGATAGAGGCATCACAGGGCGACTAAAGGGCGTATGGAGGCGGAAGCGGGCCAGGCACGACGCAGCGTGTGAGGTCGTCGCGCAGAAGATGGATCAGGTGAAGGCCAAGGAGGAGAGTGAGGACTAACCCGGGTCTGGAGGCCCTGGCCCTGGCATTGGGGCCGCGCGTTCGCCGCGATGAACCCATGGCGCGCTACACCGCCATGCGCGTCGGTGGCTTGGCCGACTTGCTGCTCGTGTGCGAGAGCGCGGACCAGGTGGTCGAGGCGGTGGAGCTGGCGCGCTCCCACGGCGTGCCGTGGCAATTGCTGGGTGCGGGCTGCAACGTCTTGGTGTCTGATGCGGGGGTGCGTGGGCTGGTGCTCGTCAACCGGGCGGCGCGTATCCAGTTCGGCCCGGCTGAGGGGGCCGTCTGGGCCGATGCGGGCGCGCTGTTGGCCGTGTTGGCTCGTGGGGCGACCGAACGTGGGCTGGCGGGCCTGGAATGGGCAGCCGGGTTGCCGGGCACCGTGGGTGGGGCTGTCGTGGGCAACGCCGGTGCTTTCGATGGCGATATCGCCGGCATACTGCGCAGCGCGACGGTGCTCAATACGGATGGTGCGGTCGTGGAGAGACCGGCTGAGTGGTTCGAGTTCGCGTATCGCTCAAGCCGGATCAAGAAGCGGGTCGAGGAGGGACAGCGGTCCGTGGTGCTGAGAGCGACCTTCGCCCTGGAACCGGGTGATCTGGAAGGGCTGGCAGCCCGAGCCGGTGAGATTCTGGAGTGGCGCCAGACGCGCCACCCCTCTGGCGCGACGATGGGCTCGACGTTCAAGAACCCGCCGGGCAGCCATGCGGGCTACCTCATCGAGCAGGCCGGGTTGCGTGGCTACCGCATCGGTGGAGCGCAGATATCGGAGCTTCATGGCAATTTCTTCATGAACACCGGTGACGCGAGCGCGGCGGATGTATTGGCTCTTATTGAGCATGCCCGAACCGAGGTGAGACGACAGTTCGGGGTGGAACTGTCGTTGGAGATCGAATTAGTGGGTTGGTAGACAGAGAGGTCGGGCTAATGGCTCGGAAAACTCGCGTAGGTGTGATCTTCGGCGGACGTTCAGGTGAGCACGAGGTCTCGATTGCCTCTGCCAAGTCCGTGATGGCCGCGATGGACAAGGAGAAGTACGAGGTCGTGTCCATCGGCATCACCAAGGAAGGCCGCTGGATCGCTTCCGGTGATGCGGTGAAGGCGCTGGAGAGCGGCGATGAAGGTATGAGCCAGCCCGCCGCGTTGCTGGGTGACCCTTCCCGGCGTGGTTTGATGCGCCTTGAGGACACAGAACGGGCGGTCGAGGCGACCCGTATGGCGGAACTGGACGTCGTGTTTCCCATCCTGCATGGCACCTACGGCGAGGACGGCACTGTCCAGGGCCTGTTGGAGCTGGCGGGTGTTCCCTACGTCGGTGCCGGGGTGACCGCCTCCGCCCTGGGGATGGACAAGGCTGTGTTCAAGGACGTGATGCAGGCCCACGGGATGCCCATGGTGGATTGCGTGATGTCTTGGCGCAAGGAGTGGGAGGCACGCCCCGATGAGCTGATGGACCGCGTCGAGAGGCGCTTGGGCTACCCTGTCTTCACCAAGCCGGCCAATCTGGGTTCCAGCGTGGGCGTGAGCAAGTGCCGGAACCGGGTGGAGTTGGCGTCGGGATTGGCCGATGCGGCCCGCTACGATCGCAAGCTGCTGGTTGAGGTAGCTGTGCCGGCTGCCCGCGAGATCGAGGTCAGCGTGTTGGGCAACGACGATCCCATTGCATCTGTGCCCGGTGAGATCATCCCCAGTCGCGAGTTCTACAGCTACGAGGCCAAGTACATGGACGAAGGCGATGACGCATCGGACCTGCTCATTCCTGCCCCCATCCCGGCAGACACGGCGGACAGAGTCCGCGATCTGGCGGTGAGAGCCTACAGGGCGATTGACTGTGCCGGGATGGCACGGGTTGATTTCCTGCTCTCCCGTGAAACGGGAGAGCTGTATCTCAACGAACTGAACACCATACCGGGGTTCACGGCGATCAGCATGTACCCCAAGTTGTGGGAGGCCAGCGGCATCTCCTATTCGGAATTGATCGATCGGCTGATCGAGTTGGCCCTCGAACGCTACGGGGACAGAAATCGGTCGGAGACTTCATACCAGCCTGCGATTGATAGCGGATGACGCGATCCAAGAGACGAGCACGGGAGAAAAGGAAGTACGAGACGGCCGGAGTCTGGGTTCTGGGCCGGGCACGGGTGGGGCGCACCCCGGCCGCTACGCGTCCGTTCGCGCGGCGCCTGCGTGGTTTGTTGCTGCTTGTGCTGATCGTGGTGGTGGCCGTCGCTCTGTGGTTGACACTCGATGACCGATTCTACATCTACCGTGCGGATGTGGTGGGCGCGGTGCGCGTGTCGCCCGAGGACGTGTTTCGGGCCAGCGGCTTGCCGGGACTTCACGTCCTGTGGATGCGTTCTGCCGACTGCGAGACTCGTCTGCTGGCCGCGCTGCCGACTCTGGAGAGTGCACATGTCGCCTGCCGCCTGCCGGCGAAGTGCACGATCTCCGTTGTGGAGCGGCAGCCGCGGTTGCTCTGGGATGACGATGGGCATTTCTGGTGGGTTGACGCTGAGGGTGTGATCTTCCCTGGGGAGGCGCCGGTCCAGGATATGCCGTCGGACCGTTGGCTGGTCAAGGGACCGCTGCCCCGCGGTGAAGACGGGGAGCTGGACGAGCAGGTGCGTGTCGCTCTGGCCGAGTTGTGGGCCGCCGGGGCGGACATATCGTCGGTTCTGCATTACGTACGGGGCCGAGGTCTGGTGGTCACCGACGAGCGCGGCTGGCGCGTGATCGTGGGACAGGGATCGGGTATGGAAGAGCGGTTGCGCGTGTTGGAGTCGATGGCGGCCGCTTTGCAGGCGCGAGGCTCGACGCCTCGATTTGTAGACGTGCGCTTCACCGATGCGCCCTACTATTCATTGACGAACGATTGGTGATGGCGCTGACGCCGACGCTTCTCTGTAGGTGCGCGGACTCCCGGCGGCCTGACCGGGGTCCGAGGAGACGTTGCCGTTCACTGAGATTTGACATGCGAGGCTGACCGTGGGACGCACGATCGTGGGCATGGACGTGGGCAGCAGCAAGGTGTGCACCTTGGTGGGCGAGGTGGACGATGAGGGCGATGTTCGCGTGATCGGTGTGGGCATGGTGCCCTCGCGGGGTGTGCGCAAAGGTGTGGTGGTCAACATCGCGGATGCCACAGCGGCCATTGTGGCCTCTGTCGAGCAGGCCGAGCGTACGTCCGGCTACACGATCGAGCGGGCCTATGTGGGGCTCAGTGGCACGCACGTGTCGTCCTTGAACAGCCGTGGGGTGGTTGGTATCTCCCGCCGCGAGCATGGCATCGCACTTGAGGACGTGGATCGGGCCTTGGATGCTGCCCAGGCCATTGCGGTGCCTCACAACCAGGAAGTCGTGCACGTGATTCCACGAGGGTACACGGTGGATGGGCAGGACGGCGTGCACGACCCCATAGGCATGCATGGCTTCCGGCTGGAGGTGGAGGCGCACATCGTCATTGGCTCCAGCACCTTGATCCAGAACCTGGTGAAGTGCGTGGAAGGCGCTGGAGTGGAGGTGGATGGGTTGGTCCTGGCCAGCATAGCCGCCGGCGGCGCTGTGCTGACGGACACCGAGCGTGAGATGGGGGTGGTTCTGGCCGACGTCGGCGCCGGCACCAGCGACATCGCGGTTTTCATTGATGGTACCGTGTGGCACACGGTCACGCTGGGGGTGGGTGGTGAGTACATCACCGGCGACATCGCCATCGGCATGCGCCTGCCGCCGGATGTCGCGGAGCAAGTCAAGATCCAGCATGGCCACGCGTGCGCGGCCCAGGTGTCGCCTGAGGCGCGGATCAGCGTGCAGGCGTTCGGTGGGCAGAGCCATCAGGTCGTGCCCCGATGGAAGCTGGCGGAGATCGTCGGCGCGCGGGCGGAGGAGATCCTCTCGATGGTGCAGCAGGAGATCAAGCGCTCGGGCTACGACGGCTTGTTGCCATCCGGTGTCGTCCTGTGCGGCGGCACGGCCCAATTGGCCGGCATCGAGCAGTTGGGCCGAGACATTCTTGGTCTACCGGTGCGGATCGGCACGCCTCAGGCAATTCACGGTCTGGTGGACAAGGTGAGCAACCCGGCTCAAGCGGTGGGTGCGGGGCTCATGGAGTGGGGGTTGACCGCAGGCGCGCGACCCCAGTTGCGCAGGTCCGGCCCAGGGGCGGGGCGGCGCTTTCTCAACTGGCTTCGGGTCTTTCTGCCTGGCTGACCCAATACTGGACGTTGTGTATACGTGATCACGGATTTCGACTGGACGTAGCAGACAGGAGGATCAAAATGCATCAATCGTCTCCGACAGAAAGCTTTGCACAGATCCGAGTTGTCGGTGTCGGGGGAGGCGGCAGCAATGCCGTCAACCGGATGATCGCTGAGGGATTGAGCGGCGTTGACTTCGTCGCCGTCAACACCGACGCCCAGGCACTCATGCTCTCTGATGCGCCCACGCGCGTGCGCATCGGCGACAAACTGACGCGAGGACTGGGCGTCGGCGGCAATCCCGACACGGGCCAGAAGGCGGCGGAGGAGTCGTCCGACGAACTGCACGACGTCCTGGGAGGCTCCGACATGGTGTTCATCACCGCCGGTATGGGGGGCGGCACCGGCACCGGGGCCGCGCCTGTCATCGCCGAGATTGCCCGAGAGATGGATGCGTTGACGATCGGCGTCGTCACTCGTCCCTTCGGCTGGGAAGGAGCGGTCCGGTCCGAGACCGCGAGGACGGGGATCGAACGGCTCAAAGATGCCGTGGACACGCTGATCGTGATTCCCAACGATCGCCTGCTGGAGATCACCGACAAGCGGGTCAGTCTCCAGGACGCCTTCGCCCTGGCCGACGACGTACTGCGGCAGGGCGTACAGGGCATCTCGGAGCTCATCACCGTCCCAGGGCTGATCAACCTGGACTTCGCCGACGTGCGGACGATCATGTCTGAGGGCGGTGCGGCGCTGATGGCGGTGGGGCACGCCAGTGGCGAAAACCGGGCGGTCGAAGCCGCACAGCAGGCTATCTCCAGTCGGCTGCTGGACATCACGATTGATGGGGCGCGAGGCATTCTCTTCAACGTGACGGGCGGGACGGACTTGAGCCTGTTTGAGGTCAACGAGGCGGCTTCGATCATCAAGCAGACGGCCCATCCGGAGGTCAACCTCATCTTCGGCGCTGTGATTGACGAGAAGATGGGAGACGAGATCCGCATCATCGTCATCGCAACCGGTTTTGACCAAACGGAGCCACGACCCCGCGCTGCTCGCGCGGTGTTCAGCGAATCGGTGGAATTCCCGACTCCGGCCTTCGATAAGGACGATCTAGAGATTCCGGCCTTTCTACGCCGCCGTGGTTGAGGCCCTGCCCACGCAGCGCGAAGGCTGTCCTACGTCGAACTCCTGAATCGCGTGGCGCGGGGCAATAGTTCTTGAGATCGGTTGCCGCCGGTCCTGATGCGGTGTCTGTTCAGTGCGTATGCCAGCGCGCGTTAGTTGATTGGGCATCGGCGCGGCGTTGCCCGCGGCGGTGCGGTCTTGCCTGCTGCACCAGAATATGAATCCGCCGGACACCATCGGACGCCCCGATTCATCGGGGGCATCGGGTACTAGCAGCCAATCGGTTACAGGGTACCCCCTCCACCATATCCCTACCGAATCACGCGACATTTTGGGATATTCAATTGGAATTCGCTTGCGCCCCCTGTGAGCATGTGATATAATCAACGCATCTGGTCCCCGCTATATGTGGGGTTTTTGTTTCCTCAAACCCCATATATGGCGTTGCTTTTCGCTTCTATTTCAGGCAGGAGGCCAATTGATGAAGTGTCCCCATTGCGGTGGTGAGCGCACGCGGGTGATCGACACAACCCGCACTTCGCGTGGTATCCGTCGTCGGCGTGAGTGCAAGGATTGTGATCAACGCTTCAGCACCATGGAGCGGGCTATTCTGACCACGCCATTGGTGGTCAAACGTGACGGCCGGCGCGAGGAATTCAACCACGAGAAGCTGCTTGCGGGCCTGCGTACCGCTTGTACCCGGCGGCCTATCTCGGCCGGCGACCTGGAGCGCTTGGTGGATCGGGTCGAGAGCAGGATTCGCGAGGTTGGCAAGTCGGAGATCCCCAGCCGCTTGATCGGCGATTTGACCGTCGAGGAACTCAAGGAATTGGACCCCGTATCCTACATCCGCTATGCGATCGTATACTTGGGATTGGAAGACTTGGAGGCTGTGCGCGCCGAGATAGACCGCTTGTTGGAGGAGCGTGATTAGGGCGAGCGGGGGCCTCGGCTCGGTATTCCATGGAGGGAGCAACAATGGCCAAAACGCCTCAAGGTACGCGTGTTTCTGCCTCCTTCTCTTCAGCGCGACCCAATGTGAAGTTGGCCGAAAACGCACTCACCGTCCTGAAGCGTCGCTACTTGCGCAAGGGCGCCGATGGTCAGCCAGTAGAGACAGTCGAGCAGATGTTCCATCGCGTGACCTCATACATCGCCGCAGCCGAGGAGAACTGGGGCGGAGACGTGGCACGCGTGGAGAGCATTTTCTACGACCTGGTGACCAGCCTGCGCTTTCTGCCCAACTCCCCGACGTTCACGGGGGCTGGCACGCCGCTGGGCCAGTTGGCCGCGTGTTTCGTTCTTCCCATCTCCGACGACATGGGCCGTGAGAGCGACGGCATCTTCCAAACGCTGCGCGACGCGGCCCTCATCCAGCAAACCGGTGGTGGGACGGGATTCTCTTTCTCCGGCCTGCGTCCCGAGGGCGCTGTGGTGCGCAGCAGCGGCGGCCAGGCCACCGGGCCGGTGGGCTTCATGCGCGTCTTTGACGTGGCATCTGGCATCGTCAGCCAGGGTGGGGCACGCCGCGGCGCCAACATGGCCGTGCTGCGGGTGGATCATCCGGACATCCTTGACTTCATCCACTGCAAGACGAACGAGGGAGCTATCGCGAACTTCAATATCTCCGTTGGCGTGACCGACGCCTTCATGGAGGCGCTGGCACAGGACGAGACGATCCCTCTGGTCAATCCTCAGGACGGCGAGACCTGGCGGACGCTGCGGGCGCGGGAGGTCTTTGGAGAGATCGTCTCCGCAGCCCACCGCAACGGAGAGCCCGGGTTGCTCTTCCTGGACGCGGCCGATCGCCACAATCCCTGCCCTCACCTGGGGCAGTACGAGGCGACCAATCCGTGTGGGGAGCAGTTCCTGTTGGCCTATGAGAACTGTTGCCTGGGCTCGGTGAACCTGGCACGCCACGTCGGTCACGGGGACAACGGCTGTGCCTCGGTGGATTGGGGCAAGCTGCGGGAGACCGTTGAGCTGGCGACGCGTTTCCTGGACGACGTGATCGATGCCAACGCCTACGTGCCGGCTGTGCCGCAGCTTGAGGAGGCGGCTCGGCGCACCCGGCGGATTGGATTGGGCATCATGGGGCTGGGTGACCTGCTGTACCACCTGCGGGTGCGCTACGGCAGCGACGAGGCCCAGGAGTTGGCGGCCCAGGTGATGGAGTTCATTCGCTTCCACGCGATGCGTACCAGTATCGCCTTTGCCCAAGAGCGGGGACCTTTCTCCGCCATCCAGGGCAGTGTCTACGACCCCGACGAACTGCGCTGGGAACCGCCGCAGCCACTGACCCCCTATATGCGCCTCGATAAGTGGGGGCGACCGGGCCTGGATTGGGCGGAGATCGTCGAGGGAATCCGGCGCAACGGCATCCGCAACGCCACGCAAACCACCGTGGCGCCGACCGGAACCGTCTCCACCGTCGCCGGCTGCGAGGCCTACGGTTGCGAACCAGTCTTCGCGCTGGCTTACGTGCGCCGCGTGGACGACAACGGGCGGGACGTCGAACTGCAATACGTGAGCCCGCTCTTCCGCGAGGCGCTGGCGGAGGCGGGCCTGGACGGCACAACCCGGGATCGCGTCGTGCAACAGGTCATGGTGAGCGGAAGCTGCCAGAACGTCGATGACGTTCCTCCCGCCATGCGCAGGGTCTTCGTCGTTGCCGCCGACATCGGGGCCGAGGAGCACGTGCGTATGCAGGCGGCCCTTCAGGCGTTTGTGGACAGCTCCATATCCAAGACGATCAACTTCCCCGCCACAGCCACGCCAGAAGACGTGGCGCAGGCGTTTCAACTGGCCTGGCAGCTCGACTGTAAGGGACTCACCGTCTACGTGACCGGCTCGCGGGAGAAGGTGGTTCTGGAGACACAGGCGGCGCGGGAGGCCCGGCAGCGGACCCACGCTGTGCCGGTGCCCACGACTGTGCGGCCCCGCCCGCACAACCTGGAGGGCAAGACCTACCGCCTGGGCACGCCGCTTGGGACGGCATATATCACCATCAACTCGAACGGCGACAGCGAGCCCTTCGAGGTGTTCTTGAACGTGGGCAAGGCTGGCTCCGATACGGCCGCCGTGTCAGAGGCCATCGGGCGCTTGATCTCGATGGTCCTCCGCATTCCGTCGCCGCTCTCAGCCACGCGCAGGCTCAAGCAGGTGGTCAAGCAGTTGAAGGGCATCGGCGGCGGGCGACCGTTGGGCTTTGGTCCCGACCGTGTACGCAGCCTGCCGGATGGCGTGGCCCACGTGCTGGCCGAGCACTTGGGGATGGTGGAGCCGGAACGCGGGGAGGCTGGCGCTGAGCAGCTTTCCCTCTTCCCGACCGGCGACCTGTGCCCGGAGTGTGGACACGCTGCGCTGGTGAACGAGGAAGGCTGTCGCCGCTGTTACTCGTGCGGCTACAGCGAGTGCTGATCGCGCTGTAGGTTTTACTGAATATCGGGCGCTGTGTATTCGATATTGGGCTATCCTACTGGATATTGGGCGGCAAATGGTCTCAGCAGATGGCATTCTATCCTGCGGCCATCTGTGTCTTCTGTTACTTGGCAGGTTCAGCATTACTGCCTCGAAGACGTTTGTCGAGCAAAGCCCATCACGACCTTTTCCCACATATGAGGTGCGCCGTCGGACCCGGTCCGGCAATGCCGGGCCCAACGGTTCTCCTGCAAGCGCTTGGCAAACCTGGAAGCTGCAGTGTCCACCTCCAATTGCACTGGCGATTCTTGCGTACCGGTTGCACGTTGTTTTCTTGCTCAGTTTGGCGTAGAGCGCCGGTGTCGATCGACAGGCACCGACTTGCGCTTGCCTCCAGGCCGCTTGCGCTTGTGTGGCTTTACCGGCACAATCTTTTTACCCTTCTGAGTCTTGGCCATTCTTCTCACCTCCTTTCACAATAGCATGGTTGATATCTCACAGAAGGCACCTGATAGATTACTGGGACCCACAAGGTGGGTTGTATTGCTGCCGGACCTTCTGCTCGATGGTCTTTCGTCCTGCTTGATGCAAGCCAGGCGTGTAGTGGACCGCGTAGTAGAGTCTGCCGCTGCTGGCGTTACGCTGCCAGCAGGACTTGCGATCGTGGTTCTCCACACGGGACTTGACCGTCGCGGACTCGCCGACATCAACGACTTTGTAGCGCGATGCATTAGTTGGCGTCAGTATTGCATAGACGCCGCTCTTGTCCTCAAGCGACGAAGTCGACTTGAATGGGCCATTGAACTTGTAGCCAGCTAGAGTGATGGACATTGTGTTACTCTCCTCAATCAGGATTTGGGTTGACAACTTGGATTGTCGCCTTGGTATGTACTACCGAATACAGATGGTTTTTCGCCATTGAGTGGCTAAGAAACTGGCTAGTACGGTAGTATAGTATGCATGAATTCCCAGGGAATGGCGAGTGGACCTAAAGACATACGAACTACTCCAAGAACAGAAGTGGGAACCCATCTACCGCGAGTTAGTGGCTTTTGGCATCTATTGGGCACAGAACTATCACTGGCGACATGGTGGGCTTCAGGAACTGACAGCCGGTCAGACCATTGCTGATGTAGTTCAGGAAGCCATCATCAAGACCATTGAGGGCAAACGTAGTTGGGATCCACAAAAAGGACCGCTGGTACCGTGGTTAAGAGATCAAGTGAAAAGTGAGATTGATCATCTATACCATTCCGCTGCAAGCAGGCATGAGGTGCTGATTCCAGAGAGCGAGGACGGCGAGGAACTGACCGATTGGATCGAACATCGCTCTTCTCAGGGGGGAGATGTTTCGGTTGTCGTATCCTCTCAGAATCCCGAAGAGATAGTGTTGAAGAAGGAGGACATAGAGAAACGAGAAGATGCATTGTTCCAAGCAACATCGGGCGACCCAGAACTAGAAGAGATACTTGAGATCATTGCGGGTGGATGTGCACCTAGACCTCGGTATCTTGCCGCTGAACTGGGTGTACCTGTTACAGACGTAAACAACCGACTGAAGCGGCTTCGACGACGCGCTTGGCAGCTGTTGACAAGGGAGGACTAGTGGACAAGCGAAGGCCTGTAGAGACTAGTGAGGACTTGGTGCGCGCGTTCGCTGATCTGTTCGATGAGATCGAACCAGAGACGCCAGACGAGATCGACGCCGTGATACGTGAAGCTGGCTTTGACCCAGATGAGATGGAGGCAAGAATAAGGGCAGCCACTGAGCAAGCACTAGCGAGGTCCCCATTGAATTGGCGCAACAGAACTTCACAGGAATTGGAGAGTGAGCGGGATCGAGTCGCCCGCGCAGTTCGTCCGGGCGATAGGGCAGGGCTCATCGAAGCGATCAAGGCATTGACCAGACAGGTCTCAGGGCAAATAGCTTATGCCTATCGAAACCTTGAGTCGATGACCGATGAGGATTTAGCCGGTCTGCTGTCAAATCTGGAGTATCTTGCTTCCCAGAAGGGCGGGCCGGGCGAGAAGTAGAATGGTGTTTCCACAATACGCTGCTGAACGTGTGCTCGACGAGCTTCGGATTGTAGGTGTAGAGGATCTGCAGCTTCTTGATGTCATTGCCTTGGAACGTGGTGCGGTCGTTATGTATGAGTCTTTGGACGGCGCTGAAGCCAGGCTTGTCGCGGTTGACAGAAGAGCCATCATAACGGTCTCCACTCTTGTGGAGAATCTCCGTCGAAGGCGATTCAGCGTGGGGCACGAGTTGGGGCATCTGGAAATGCATCTCAAGCACAGCAGAATGTTTCTTTGTACCGGCCGGGATATCGATGACTGGAGGGAGCAGAGAACCGATCCAAACCTGGAACAGGAAGCCAATGATTTCGCGGCGACGTTGCTCCTGCCGGAACGGTTCTTTGCCCCCTTGTGCAAAGCCACGGAACCCTCTCTCGACCTCATTGATGAAATGGCGGAGACTTTCAATGTGTCTCTGACTGCGACAGCGATTCGTTATCTCAAGTTCTGCGACGAGGCTTGTGCTATCGTGTTTTCACAAGGCGGACATATCAAGTGGTTTCGTAGCAGTGGCGAGTTCAAGAGGATCGGCGAGGACACCCATCTCTTCATTGACGTTCGCAGTAAGCTGGATCCAATCACTCCTGCCGCTGCATTCTTCACCGGACGGGCTATGCAAGATCGACCAAAGAGAATCGGCGCATCGGCCTGGTTTGAGCCGGGCAACTATCGAAGTGACGCGACTGTTTTGGAGCAGTCGTGGTCGATGCCCAACTATGATGCGGTTCTCACGCTGCTGTGGATAGACGATGATATTGAGCGTGACGACAGCCAGTGGCTCTGACTTGTTTGGTGTGTCTCGCGTTTCTCTAAGCCTGTTTTCCGCACTTTTCCAATCGAATAGAGAGCAAACCTCACCCACCTGATGGGCATCGCTGAGGCATCTGAGTTGCGCAAGTAGACCGCGAGGCTGCTCCAGGCCGTTCTCCACTGAC
>Ga0180432_10000953_pt1 | contig 46497 bp, 27 predicted proteins | sample SS_ome_10_FD_132414 | JGI IMG/M metagenome (GOLD analysis project Ga0180432, IMG submission 132414) | Hypersaline lake sediment archaeal communities from the Salton Sea, California, USA - SS_1_MS_2 metaG | ecosystem: Environmental > Aquatic > Non-marine Saline and Alkaline > Hypersaline >...
CGGGTCATCGTAGAACGTACGTCCCGAGCCGGAGGAAAACACCCCAAAAAATTCCATCAGGAGGCCTTGACACGAATCGCTCTTTCAGAGATGGGCTATTCTCACACGCCCCTGCCGGGGCGATAAATTGCGGGGCTATTTTCAAAGGCCCCTGCCGGGGCAAGGATCAGCGTTCGTCACACGGGCACACCACTCGGAACCCCACGTTGTGTACCCGCTGCCATGCGGGGTAGCTCAGCCGAAAGGCGCTGCGGCATCGCTTCGGGCGGTCTACCCACGAGCCGCCGCGGACGACCCTCCGCCCGGCCGGCGCGGTGGCGTTGCGGCCGTCGTCTTCTTCATAAGGATACGGGCGGTAGCCGCTCAGGGTCCACTCGGCCACGTTGCCGTGCATGTCGTGGAGGCCCCAGGCGTTGGGCCGGTATCTGCCCACATCGGCGGTGGCCACCGATCGGTCGTCGAACGTCTCGATGCACGGGATGTCGCCGCCGTAGACGGCCGCCTGCATGATGCCGGTGATCTTCGATTCGGTAATGCTGGAGCTCAGCCCTCCGGTGACCCCCGGCGTGGCGCCTAGCGAGCGGTCGGCCATGTTGGCACAGGTGGAAAAGTCGGCGTCGAGCGGGCCGTACGACAAGGGCGACGCCGTGCCGGCGCGGCAGGCGTATTCCCATTGAGCTTCGGTTGGCAGCGTGAACCGGCGGCCCGCCTTTTCCGACAACCACCGGCAGAAGGCCATCGCCTGTTGCCACGACACGCGGACGGCCGGTTGGTCCGCGCCGTCGAGCGCGAGCCCCGGGCCGTCGCGGCTGGGGTAGCGCTTCATGAAGTAGCCCGGCCGGTGCCCCGGATTGAACCGGCGGAACTGGGCGTTGGTCACCTCGCACGCCCCGATCCAGTAGTCGCGCCCGATCGTCACGGCGGCCAAGGGATGCTCGTCTATCTCCCCGTCGGCGTCGCCCATGACGAACGTCCCGGCGGGGATTCGCACGAGTTTCATCGTCACGCCGTTGCCCAGTTCAACCGACATTTCCGAAGGCTTCGCCGCCTGATGCCGCCGTGCCTCGTCGGCGCCCAGCGGCCACCCGGCGAGTTTGACAACCGCCGGCTTGCCCTGCGGCGGCTCCGGCTTGACCGGCTCAACCGTCCGCTTGGATAACTTCGGCACGGTCTCGAAGTCTTCAGCCGGTCCGCCGTAGAGCTTCGCCAGTTGCCGTCGCCGCTTGTCCGTCCCGCCGGGGATCGGGCTCACGTCGTTCCACGTCCCATGGCACGGGCCGTTCAGATCGATCCACGTGACCAGCCGGTCCCACGCCTCTGCGTCCGGTCGCACGCCGTGGTGACCCTTTTTGAGCATCTGCACCAGTTCACTCGTGTCGGCATGATACTCCCCCGGCACCAAGATATTCACGTCATCCTCGATGTTCACCCGGCGGATGAACGGAATCAACGCTTCGTACGCCGGCGTGTAGCGTATCTGCTTGCCGCCGAAATGCTTGACCAACTCGGGATGGAGCCGGGCAGCGCCGAGTTGTGTGAGCGGCCGGCCCTTGTAGTCCTTGAAGAACCGCTCCGCCCGTAGATCGACGACCTTCCGTCGATCGTCGCGCGGCTTCCCGTTGTGACAAGACACACAATAGCGATCCAACACCGGCTGCACTTCCCGCTCGAAGTCAAACCCCCGCGCCGGGCCGTACCACTGTTCGATCTCCGACGGCGGCCGACCGGCGGCCAGGTCGCCCCGGGTGATCGGCGTCTCCTTCGGCTGCTCGTGGCACCCGACGCACGCGGCCACCTCGCCCGGCATCGCCGTGTACCAGCTCCGCATCAACTGCAGTGCCTTGCCCTCGGCATCAAGCGGCTGGAGCGTAACGGGCGTGTTGGCCGGCAGACGGAACTTCACAGAGCCGTCTTCGTAGACGGGCACGGTCCCCACGATCCGCATCGCCTCCCACGGCCCGCCGCAACCGATCTTGTCGGGCCCCGCCAGACCCGGATAGCCGTAGTGATAGCCGACGATCCGCAGCCGCTTGACCGCGCCGCGCGGCACACCCACAAGCCCCGGCCCCGCGTAGATGTCGTGGATGTAGGCGACCGCGTCGTTGCGCGCGAGGTCGACCCGGTCGGGCAGCATCGGCGGTGTCGGACGCGGCCGAAACGCAGTCGGCTCGAAGAAATCGAAACGCGGATCGAACACAAGCGGCAGCATGTTGTCGAACACGTCGGCCAGGTAGATCCCCCACGGGGCCTTGGGGCCGAGCTGCGCGGCCGTGATGAAGTATTTCTCACTTAAGGGATACGGGTGCAGAAACTTCGGCCAGAGATGGTCGACCAGCCGGTCGCGGATGATCGGCACCGACGGCTCGCCCCGATGGCCGATCCGCTGGACGATGCCGTCGGCCTCGTACCAACCCTTCGTCAGATCGAGCAGGGCCAGCTCGCCCATCCGGTTGACGCCGTGATAGCCGGCCAGAATTGCGATCAGCTTCTCCGGCGCCCCGGGAATGCTTCTTGGAAAGTAGAGCGCGTTGGGGTAATACGAGTTGCTCCCGTAGATGGCCCGCTGGGCCGAGCCGTCGGGGTTCATTGCCATCAACGGCCGCAAGTACATGTGCATCGTCCCGCTGTAGTCCCACCGGCTGTAGACGACCTGGCCGTTGTCCAGCACCGAAGGGTGCAGGTCGAGGTCCTGGTCGAAGCACAACTGCCGCATGGCGGAGCCGTCGGCCTCCATCCGGTAGATGGCGCACGCCCGCTGCTTCCCGTGCCAGCACGGCACGGCATGATACGACGCGGTCGAGGCGAAGGCGATTCCGCCGTCGGGCAGGTAGCAGGCGTCGAAATTGTCCACGCCGTCCTGCTCCCGCGAGACCTGCCGCAGGCCGCCGCCGTCGGCGCCGATCTCGTGGATCTGCCAGCTTCGGCCGGTCGGCATCGTAAAGAGCAGCTTATCGGCGTCGAAGTGCAAGTCGATCTCGCCGACGTAACGGCCGCCCTCCGGCCGGAACAGGGTCTTCAACTCGCCGTTCGGACGAACGGGCGAGAGCACGGCGATCTCGTTGTCGTAGCCGGTCTGTTTCAGGCATGCGTTGCACTGGTGGTTTGTCGGCAAGCCGAGCTGCCCTCGCTTGCGCTTCAGCAGCAACAGCCTGTCGAACTTCAGCAGCGGATTGTCCAACAGTACCCGCCAGGCAAGCTGCCGAAACTCCTCGTTCGCGGGATCGGCCTTGCCGGCGGCTTTCAAGGCATCGAGCGTGGCAAGATACTCCCGTCCGCGCGGATACTGCGATTTGCAGGTTTCGACAAGATCGCGAATCGCCAGCCGCAGCGACTCTTCCGTAGCGATTTTCGGCCGCGGCGCCGGTTTCGCCGCGTGGCACGGCTCCACCACCGGCCCGAGTGCCATCGCAAGCAGTGCCGCCGCCGTCCATCCCCGAAACCGCCAACAGGCTCGCCGCTGCCGGGAAGTCTGAATGGTGTATTGCATAACTTCAATACTATCTCTTCAATCCGTACCACCACGCGCAGATCATGACCGCTGCGAAACCGGAAAACAGAAGGACAAGCCCAACGAAACCCAGTGGATTACGGCGGAAAACACATTTCTTTGAAGTCGTGTGCCTTATCTCACCGCGAACGATGCCTACGGCTACATTCCACATAAGCCAGCCAGCCAATCCCCAGCAAATCATTGAGGACAATACTATGCGTAGGGCGTGCATTTGAGCATTTAACGGTCTGCATGACCGTCGTTTCAGACTGCGCGAAGCGCGGTTTGAAACGTACGAGTCGATGCCCTGGTTAGGCTTCCTATCATTCTATTTTCCCAGGTTGTCGAAGACCGCCTGAAGTGTCTTGCGGGAAGCTCGTTCCTTCTCGGGATACTTGTTTTGATCGGGTTTGGCGGGGTCTTCCCATATTTCGACAACCGGCCTGAGCTGATTCTTGTTGTTCAGGATGTACTGCTTGTTTCGTAGATGCCTGGCACCCTTGTTCTGAACATGCACCCATTCTCTCGGGTTCCCGGGTTTTCCCAGAAGCTGGGGGGCAAAGCTCCGGCCATGGAGTTTCTCTTCCGGCAACCGCGCACCCGCCAATTCGCAGAGTGTGGGAAACAGGTCTGAAAAATCAACGAGATCATCATTCGTCGATCCCGCTTCAATGTGCCCCGGCCACCGTACAATCAGCGGAACGCGGGTGCCCCGGTCCGTCATGGTTCCCTTGCCACCGCGGATTGTCTTTCCTTCTCCCCACTTGGATGTAAGGCGCCGGTCGGTCCCGTTATCCGCCAGAAACACAAGAACGGTGTTATCCGCAATGCCTAGATCGTCCAATGCCTGCATGATGCGACCGACGTTCTTGTCCAGGTATCTGACCATGTCCGGGAAGAACTTGGGATTGCCCAGCGCGGTTGCCGCCTTCAGCGGGTCGTTTTGGTCTTCGCTGTCCGGGGTCGGAACCCACGGGAAATGGGGCAGGAGCGAAGTGTAGTAAGCCATGAATGGTCGGCGTCTCTTAGCGTTGGCTTTCATAAACTCGATCAGGAAATCGGCGTTAACGTCAGGGCCGTACCGATGCTTGATCTTGTTGGCAATGACCGTTCCGTTCTTCCTGAAGTGGGGCGTATGGTATCGCCGGGTCTTTGACTCGTCGTCGATGAATATCTGCCAACATTGGTACTCATCGAATCCAAAATCACAAATCGTATCGCGCCGGTGAAGGAATGAGAGCTGCCATTTCCCCGCGATGGCGGTGGCATATCCGGCCTGTTGAAGTTGCCTGGCAAAGCTGGGCTGCTCCGTCTTCAAGTAAGTATTTGCATGTTTCTTCGCATCATAAATGACCTCCTTCAATCCATTTTTGAAGGGATAGCGTCCCGTCAGCAGGTTTGCGCGTGAGGGCGAACAGAGTGGATTAGAAAAGGCGTGGGTGAATCTCATTCCCTGGGCTGCCAGATTGTCGAGATTCGGTGTTTCGTGGGAGGTGCCGCCATAGGACGACAAACATTCGATTCCCAGATCGTCAGCAAGAATCACGACAATATTCGGCCTGTCATCTTCCCCGGCCAACGCACGTTGATGTGCAAACAACGAGGCAGCCACACAAAAAGCCATCGCAGCACGAATGAACTTCCGAGACTTCATGTTCTCTGCTCTTGCTAGTCTAACGTCCAGCATCACCGGCTGCAATCGGCTGCGATGCAGTCCGCGTGGACGCAATGGTTAACAGTTCGTCATGTATCATAATTGTAGTCCCATCGTCCTGCTCTCGCAAAATCAACCAAGTGCTGGACGGTCACCGGGCGTTGGTTCTTGCTCCCCATGCCCAAGACCACGAAGAGCAGCGCAAACGGGTTGCACCCTTCAGGACCGAAATGCCGGTCCCATTCCATGCTACTTAAGTCAACATCGAATTCACCTTGGTATTTTTCAAAGAACTCAACTGCGTCATCACCATCCAAGCCCAGATCCTCAAATAGGCGAGTTGTGAGCGAGACGCGCTCAGCACTCTCTGCCCGCTCCTCCGCTACAAATGAAATGATCTTTGCTTTGAGACTGTCTTCCATTCCATTCTACTAACATAGGATTCTACAAGATCGTGTTATGAACCTTCAACGCGCTGATTTTGTGGATATGCCGGGGTGCAATCTCGTTTGAAATCTCTCTGCAAACCCGGACACGCCAACGGTTTTGGCGACTGCCGCCCACTTAGTAGGCGGGGTTCCCAACACGGTCAGTATAGGCAACCCCGCCACCGTGTCAAACGGAATCTGCCGCCCCTTCGGGACTCGAAGAAACGCACGGGTGCCTGAACCCAGGTCCAACGGAACCCTGGCACGCAGTGCCAGGGCTTTTGCTCTCGACTCTCGGCGGGACGTCCACGAACCGCAGGGTACTACTCGAGCAGGAACCGGTTTCTGCCCTCTTTCACGTTGAAGTCCCGCTTCTTCCCGCCCCGGTGAACGGTCAGTTGGAACTCGCCGTCCGACTCGACGGTGACCTCGGCCGCGTCCGGCTGCCCGTCGGCGGGTTTTGCGATCAGCGTGGCCACATGCCCGTTGAAACGGAACCGCTCGCAACCGCAACGCTTCTTCGAAGCGAGCGTCCACGTCAGTCGGTTGTTCACGGCGTCGGGTTTCAATCCGACGGCATACTCGATGAAGTAGAGAATGGGCACAATCCCCGTCCAGCCGACGAAGTCCGGCTTGGCCGGCCTGCCCGGCTTGGCATCGTCGGGGGCGTAGTTCTCCCAGACGGTTCCGGTGGTCTTGAAGACCTCGCCGACGATTCGGAGGTGTTCCATGGCGATCTCGCGGGCGAGTTCGTCCTTGGCATACTTCTCCAGGCCGCGAATCACCATGGTGTTGGTCGGCGCCCAGACGGCGCCGCGCCAGTAGCCGCCCGCCGGATTGAAGCCCTGCTGATCGGCGGGCGTCGTCGGCACGCGATGGCGCCGGCCGAAGCTCTTTGGGTTTTGCAACTCGGCCGCCAGCGCGTCGGCCTGTTCCTCGGAAGCCACGCCCGCCAGCAAGGTCCAATAGGCGGCCACGGTCTTCACCGGCGCCTGCTTGCCGTCGACGGTCAAGTCGAAGTAGAACTTGCGCTTCGGGTTCCACATTTTCTCGTTGATCAGCGGTGCGAGCTTCCCGGCCTCGGCACGAAACGCGGCGGCCTCCTCCTTCTTGCCGAGCACGTCGGCCATCTCCGCCAGGTGGTTGGCGAACAGGACCATCTGTGACGAGGTGTCGACCGCCGTCCCGCCCTTGGCAAGGTGGGGAACGCGCGGGGAATTGTCCATGCTGGCCCAATCGGTGATGTACAGCCCGTTTCCCTGGCGGATGTACTTCTGAAGCGCCCGGTAGTAGTACACCAGTGGATCGTAGACTAGCTTCAACCGGTCGCGGTCTCCAGTGACGCGGAGGCTTTCGAATTCGGCCCAGGCGAAAATCGGATGGTTCAGCGCGTCGAGCGTCAGTTTCGGCGGCGGCTTCGGCACCTCCCGGCCGACGTAGGTGACCGAGAACTTGCCCCAGCGGCTGAACAGGTCCTCGTGCTTCGCGTTGACCCACTGGCCGAAATCGCGCCCGGTGGTCCGGTTGATCTCCCGGCAGATCTCGCCGTCGTCGTACTGCTTGGCATAGAAGTTGTCCAACGAGCCGATCCCCGGCACCAGCGGGTGCCCGTAGTTGCAGAACATCGTCAGGAAGCAGGTATCCCAGAGAAAGATATTCTGGTTGAAGGCCGCGTCGATGAACTGCGAGACGAAGCCGCTTTCCGGCGCCGGTTCGTAGAAGTTGCGAAACGCCATTTCCCAGGTCTTCCAGTACATCTCGACGTACAGGGGGTTCTCGTCGTAGATCGGCGCGGGCAGCCTGGCCCTGGTCTCGGCGAATTTCGGCAGCGGTTTGGCTACGTACTCCTTTTTGGCGAAGTACTTCCCTTGCGTTTCATCACCAAATCCGGGCGAGCAGACCAACACACCCGCCAGAAACACCATCGCATATCCGAGGGTCAACGTCCGCACGGCGGTCCCGTTTCTCATTTTCGGTTCTCCTGTAAGGGATTGCTCAAGAACAAGCTCGGCATTTCGATCATAAAGCCGCGACCGTTGGTCGCGCCAAGCGCTGCCAGAAAAGACCGCTGCCCGGGTTCGGCGCGACCAACGGTCGCGGCTTTATGGCAAGCGACATCCGAAACTACCAAAGTTATTCTTGAGCAATCGCTAAGGTAATCCGCGTTTGCGGCGTTCCGGGTATTCCCTACCATGATACCAGATGCCTTGCGCCGCGAAAGCTCGGCCGACACCATGCACGGTGTACTGTCCACTGCGTACGGTTTGGTGGCCGGGGGCCAGGGCCGGTTTTCACACGGCCGGGGCGTCCTGCTCCGCTTCGTGCATCACTTCGACCACCTCCGCGCGGCTGCCGAGGTAGTAGCAGACACCGATGATCGCGATCAGAATGCAGATCAACCGGTAGACCAGGGCCACGACCAGTCCTTGGCCGGGCGGAATCGCGCCCCTGGAAACGCTCGTGTAGAGAAAGTCGAGGACCGCCTCGAACGGGCCCATCGGCAAGGGCAACACGCCGGTCGACGCACTCAGCGGGCTGACAACCAGGTGCATGCCGAGCGAAAGAGGCTCGCCGGGCAAACCGCGGGCGATCAGGTAGACGCCCGTCGCAAACATGGTGTGAACAGCGACGCTCATCAATGCGGCGATCGCGAGCACCCCGGGCTGGCGGCGATACATCCGCAGGGCGTCGACGAGGCTCTCCAGCGCGTGCCCGATCCGGGGAATCCTGCTTGCGGCCCCGGTCAGTCTGCCGTTCGTGACGCCGGGGACCATCAAGAGCACGATCCCGACGCAGCCGATCGCCGTCAGCGCGAACGTGATGTGGCAGATCCAGCGGACGGTCGGATCGGGAAGCCTCCAGAGGCCGGTTGCAAGGATCGCGACTGCCGCAACGGCAAACAGCATATAGAGCCCGACGAGGCGATCGACGGCAACCGATGCGACCGACTTGGCGCGGCTGTCCGGGTGTTCGTGCGCCAGCATGAAGACCTTCAGGAGGTCGCCGCCGACGATCCCCATCGGGGCGAGATTGAAAAGGTAGCCGAGAAAGCTGATCCGCAGCCCGTTGCCAAACGGCAGCGGCACCTCCAGCGCCCGGACCAGATACCACCAGCGGATGAACGTCAGCATGACCGCCGAGAAGCACATGATCCAGGCGCCGGCGAGCATTCCCCAGTGCTTCGGCCGGCTGACCAGCTCGGCAAAGACGTTCTCGCCGTGCGGCCTCGACTGGACGGCATTCCACACGAGGTAGGCGAGGATCGACGCCGAAATCCCGATCTTCACCAGCGTTATCAGGAGCTTCTTGGCTTTCTTCTTCAATGGTTCAATCCGTTGCGGGAGCGCCTGCCGACGAGGTTCGTCAACGCTCACCATAGCTTGAGGCTCCAAAGAATGGCAAGAACCCAACCGAGAGCACAAATCTGACTTGACCGGGAGGAAAAGGCGATATCGACCGGCGAGTCGCCCGCGTTCCCGGTGTCGGCCAGCCGCAGGTAGTTCAAAATTCCGAAAGCTACGAAGGGCATGGAGGCCATCTCCCGTCCCTTGGCAAAAACGGCCGAATCCATGCTATATAAAGCATACGACAATAATGCCACGCCGGCACAGATCATCATCGCGTGGTCCAGAAAAGTTACCGAGTAACCCTGTAAACTTGGCCGGTGATTGTGGTCCAGGCCGACCACCAGGTCGGCCTTGCGCTTCGCGAATCCCAAGAACAGCGCCAGCGACGAGGTACACAACAGCAGCCACGCCGACGGCGGCGCGCCGATCAGCGCACAACCCAAAAGCACGCGAATCACAAACCCCGAGGAGAGCAAAAAGACGTCCAGAAGCGCCACGTGCTTGGCACCGAGACTGTAGCCGCCGTTGATGGCGACGTAGGCGAGCACCAGGGCCATGACGCCGCCGCGGCCCGTCGCAAAACAGAGTCCCAACCCCGCTGCCAAGAGAACCGCCGCTTCCAGCAAGGCAACCTCCGGAGCAACCGACCCGGCCGCGATAGGGCGATCCCTTTTCCGCGGGTGCAGCCGGTCGGCCTCCGCATCGAGAAGATCGTTCAGCGTATAGACGCCCGAGTTGACCAGGCAGAAGCCGCCCAGACCGAGCAGAAACACGAGAAGATCGAACCCCGAACGCTCGCCCGCCATCCAGGCAAACGGCAACGGAATCAGAACGAAGATGTTCTTGATCCAGTCTTTCGGTCGTGCGAGTTGTAGCAGGCCCGGGAGCATTTGATTCTCGATTCTTGCTGATTACTGAGAACAAAGGAGGGGGCACCCGCCCCCGGCCCACTGCCGACACTCGTTCAGTCCGGGGGCGGGTGTCCCATCCTTTGTTCTCTTGTTCAAAGCCATTTTCATGCGTGGTTGGTGGTCAAAAGTTGATTTTCCGCATCACGAATCGGGGCAAGCAGCGTATGATGCACATGACCCAGCGCCACTGCCAGGGAACGTAAATCATGGGAGAACCCCGGTCAATTGCCTTGAGCACGCGCCGGGCAACGCCGGCCGGCTCGCCGGCGAACGGCGGCGGCTTCAATCCGGCCGTCATCCCCGTCTTCACGAAACCGGGCTTCACGCAAATTGTCGTCAGGCCCGCCGCGCGGAACTTGTGGTCGAGCCCCTCGAGGTAGTGCGAGAGCCCCGCCTTGGCCGAACCGTAGAGGATCACCGGCTTGCGGCCGCGGTCGCCCGCCACGCTGCTGAACACGCAGAGCGTCCCGCCGCCGCCGGCCAAGAGCCGCTTGCGGGCCTCTTCGCAGAAGAGGACCGTGTTCGCGTAGTTGGCCAGCAACACCCGGCCGGCCCAATCCGGGTCTTCCTCCAGTTGCTCTTGGGTTCCGAACAGCCCGGCCGTAACCACCACCGCGTCGAGCCCGCCGAGTTCCTCTTCCGCCCGGTCCAGGGCGTTGCAGAAGGTCTCCGGGCGGAGTAAGTCGCAAAGGGCCGTCTTGACGGGCCGCTGTGCGCCGCGGATTTCGAGGTCGCCGGCGGAGCGTTCCGTTTCTTCGGGAACGTGCCCCAGCAGGAATATCCGGTCGCCGCGCCCGGCCATCAGCCGCGCCAGCGCCCGGCCCATCCCCTTCGTCGCTCCCAGCAATGCCACGTTCATATCGTATCTCCCAGCAAGCGGACCGATTGAGCGCTGCGGAGTTTCCGCTGCGGGTCCCACTTCCGGCGTACCGCACCGAACGCCTCCAGCCGCGGTTCCATTGCGCGAAAGTGCTCGGGCCGGGTGAAGGTGTCTTTGGTCAGGTAAAGGCGCCCTCCCTCGTGAAGAATCATCTCGTTGAGCCGATCAACGAACCCTTGCGTCTTCTTCTTGTGAATGGGGAAATCCATTGCGATGGAGATTCCCGGCCGGGGGAAGGAGATCATGCCCTTTCCCTCGGGGCCGCAGTCCTTGATGACGCAAAGGAACGCCGCCCCCTCGGAAGCGAACAATTCGAGAAAACGCCGCGCGGGGCCGTTGTCGTCGGCATGGGGAAGCACGCACTGGTACTGCGCAAAACCCCGCCGGCCGTAGATCAGGTTCCAGTTGTCGAGCGCATCCAGCGGATAGAAGAACGAACGGGGATGTTCGATCCCGCACTTGATCCGCTTAAAATGCTTCCGGTAGTAGAGGACGTTGAAGGCCTTCATGCTAAAGCGGTTGAGCAGGAAGTTGGGAAACGCGAACGGGATGCGGAGGCTTCCCTTGAATCGGGGCGGTTTTCGGGGTGCTTCGTCGGCCGTGGCCCAGCGGCCCTTGATCAGAATGCCGCGGCCGAGGCGCTTACCCCGGGCGAGGCAATCGAGCCAACCGACGGTCATCGGCCACTCGCCGGCGGCCCCTTTCAATCCGCCGATCATCGCATCGAGATGCGGCATCCGCTTGCTCTCACGCCAGATCCACGGCGTGGGTATCTTGCGCATGGGGAACTCGACTTCGAGGATGTGCCCGGTCAGACCCATCCCGCCGATCGTCGCACGAAACAGCTCCGGTTCGTTGTGGTCCGAACAGTCGACGATCCGGCCGTCGGCTACGCGGAGTCTCAGGCCCGTAACGTGCTCGCCGAAACAGCCGTCGACGTGGTGGTTCTTGCCGTGTACGTCGGAGGCGACCATCCCGCCAAGGGTCACGTGCTGAGTCCCCGGCGAGACGGGCGTAAACCAGCCTCTCCGCAGCAGCAGCCGGTTGAGTTCCAACAGCGAAAGCCCCGCTTCGGCGCGGAGAATGCCGGTCGGTTCGTCAAAGGACAGAATCCGATCCGCCAAAGTCGTGTCAACGACCACATCGTCCTCGACGGCGGGCAAGGAGGAATCGCCATACGACCGGCCCAAACCCCGGCACAGGGCCGCGCGGAGGGTGCCCTGGGCCAGATCCTCAGCCTTGACTTCGAGCCCGTCTGCGTGGGGGTATCTGCCCCATGCCGTCAGCCTTGTTGGATAGGGTTCAAGCGGCATCGAACCGGGTCATAACTCGTCAGGGGGGTGCGGTTGCGTTCAACCGGGAGTCGGGGCGAAGATTTAACAATTATCCAAGTGTACCACAAGGGCGAACCCGGTATCCAAGGGGAGTTTCCTTTGAGCACGGCCCAGCCGTGGTAGTAGCTACGGTCGCCAGACCGTGGATGTCTGCGTTGCCCACGGTCTGGCGACCGTAGCTACCGGCTTTCTCCACGAACAATCCGGCAAGTCGGCGTCCCCGCTTCTCCCGTTGTTTGCACTCCCCAGCCGGCCCGACTATCATACCGGGGTTGTCACATTCGGACCGGCACGATCTGTAACCCGAGGAGATGATTCGATGAAGTGCTGCAAAATCTCGTGCGTGGTGTTTGCGATTCTGGGGTTGTTGACGGCGGCAAGCGCCTTCGGGGCCATTTCGGCCGGCAACGGCTACTCCGCGGAGAAAGACCCCGAGAAGGCCGGCGCCGAAGCCGCCCAAAAAGCCAAGGAGGCCCTCGGGGGCGACGCCAAGGTCGTGCTGGTGTTCGACAGTGCGGGCAACAAACCCGCCGACAAGGAAGCCATGCTCAAGGGCGTTACTTCGGTCTTCAAGCCCGAGATCGTGTACGGCTGTTCCGCGTACGCCCCGATCACGCAAGAGAGCAACACCGGCACGGTCGGCGTGCTGGCGATCGGCGGCGACGTGAAGGTCAACGTGGCCGTGTCCGATCTGGAGGGCGGCCACGAGGCGTGCGGCAAGCGGATCGGCGAGGCTTTGAAGAAGGCCTCCTCGTGCGACGCGCCCGGCCGGTTCGTCATCCTCGTCGGCGATTGCCACGTGCCCAAGAACGACCCGCTGGTCAAGGGCGCCTACAGCGTGCTCGGCGACAAGGTCGGCATCGCCGGCGGTGCGGCCATGGGGGGATTCGTCTACAACGAAGGCGAATGTATCGGCAAGGAAAAGAACATCGGCATCATGCTCTGCGGCGACTTTACGTGCAGCTTCTCTGCCAAGAATGCCCCGGGCAATAAGCCGGACGAGGTCGTCGCCGTGGCGGGCGAAGCGGCCGCCAACGCCGTCGGCAAGGACAAAGACAAACTCAAGCTGGTCTTTGCATTCGACTGCGGCGGCCGCCGGGGTCAGATGAAAGGCGCCGTCGACGAGGAACTCGGCCTGATCAAGGACGCCGTCGGCGGGGCCCCGATCTTCGGCTTCTACGGCAGCGGCGAAACCGGCCCCAAAGACAACGACTCGCCGCCCTGCGGCGTCGGCTTTCATATCGTTATCTGCGCGATTAGCCAGAAGTAGTCGCCGTTGCGGAAACCCTGATTGACGGACCTCGCGGCTACACTTAGGTGCCACACGCGAAATCCAGCACTTCACGCACGGGCGGCCATGCGAAACCCAACGAGGAATACTCCCATGAAGCGATTTGTCCTGTTCGCGGTGATCGTGCTCGTGTTGCTCTTGATTGCGTTGCTGGTTTTCTTGTTTGTCTTCATGCGGACCAAACCGGATTCGGATGCGGATTCGTTGCAACGGGGTGCGAGTTCATCCCCGGGGCCGGACGGCCGGTCGGCGCCTGCGCAGCAAACGGGCGCCCTGGCCTCCGAGGAACTGCCGAGCGGCCTGATTGCCGAGGTAGTGCGGGTTGCCCGGGGTAAGGACGGACTGGTCGAGGTCCGCTGGCGCTACCGCAACCCCACCGACAAGCCGATCACGCTCTGTAGCAACGACGAAGGCAAGCGGCTGGCCGCCGGTGTCTATTGCAGCAGCGGGGGTGAGAAGCACACGCCCGTCGAATTCCCCAGCGGAAAACGGCTCGCGTCGGAAATCGGGTGGACGACCGTGCCGCCGGGCAAAGCCGTGCTGTTCTGGGCGAAATTCGACGTCCCGGCCGAAAACCCTCACGTCGCGTTCTTTGTGCCCGGCCTCCTGCTCCCCATGGAGGACCTCCCCGTCGGCGCGGATGAGCCGCCGTCCGTGACCGAAACGCCCGCCGACGTGCTCGCTGCGGGGGCTCACGTGACGGGGCTGATGGTCGAGGTCCTGCGAGTCCGCCGCACACCCGAAGACCTGGTGGAAGTCCGCTGGCGGTACCGCAATCCGACCGATCAACACATCCACCTGTTCAGCAGCACAGACGCCGAAGCCTTGCCGTCGCGGGTCTTTCTCGTGGATGATGCGGCGCGGAGCGAGTATCCGGTCCACCGCGACGCCGACGGGGTTCCCACGGCATCCCGCGCCGCGTTCACGACGCTGGCGCCCGGCAAATCGGTCACCTTCTTCGCCCGGTTCCCGGCGCCGCCCGAGACGAGCCGTTCCATGACATTCTACGTCCCCGACACCCCGCCGCTTGCGGACCTGACGATCGAATGATCCCGGCCCGCCGCACCACGTGACGGCGGATGCATACAGGGCCGTTCGCGGCCCTTGGCCGCCGCAGGCGCTAGTAGGCCCCGGCATCTACGCCGGGTCAAACTCGCCCCATTAGGGGCGTTTGAGAATAGGCCAGCGATTTATCGCTGGGTTGGCGGTCGGCGACAACCCCGGGAAAGTCCCGTAGGGACGGTTGAATCCGGCCGGTGCATTGTACGCGATGCGGTAGTGGACGGGCAGGGCATGACGCCACGTTTCGTCACCGCCGCCCCGAATCATCCGTTCAATCGTCCCTATGGGACTTCCCTCACCCACACCGTCCCGAGCCCCTGTCGAACGTTCCTACGGGACTGATTGGGACCGGAAACACGGTCATCGCTACGCTCGGGCGCGGTAAAAGGGAAAAGGGTCAAACCGCAAAGGGTAACACAGCAAAACGCCACATGATTACGGAGTCCTGGAAACACGGAAGCCGTAGTTGTAGTCACGGACGTCCGGGCTGACCCCGATTCGAACCGCAGAGCGGCCGAACCTCGGATAGTCGAACCAGGAGCCGCCGCGAAGAACACGGAACTCGCCGGAACCCGCACCTGTTGGATCATCCACCGGCGACTCCTTGTAGTAACCCTCGCCGTACCAATCCAAACACCACTCCCACACGTTGCCGTGCATGTCGTAGAGGCCCCAGCCGTTTGCTTTCTTCTCGCCCACACCGTGCGCATATGGCTCACCAGTACTCCAGGCGTTCTCGTCATACCAGGCGTGGTTGCCCAACGCCGAATAATCGTCTCCAAAGAAGAAACTTGTGGTGCTACCCGCCCGGCAGGCGTCCTCCCACTCTGCCTCGGTTGGCAGGCGATACGTGCAACCTTCGATGGCCGAGAGCTTCTCGCAGAACGCCACTGCATCCTCCCAGCTCACGTACGTCGCCGGGTAGTCCGCGCCCGACTTCACGTACTGCTGACCAGACCACGGGCGCTTTCCCATGGCCTGCTCGTACTGCTCCTGTGTCACCTCGTGGACGCTCAGATAGAACGGTTTCGTAATACGCACCCGATGCTGCGGGCGTTCGTCATCGTCGGCGTCCTCGTCGCCGTCAGGGCTCCCCATCATAAACTCGCCTGCCGGGATCAACACGAACCGCATCCCGATCGAGTCGGTCATCTCCTCCAGCCGCCAGATCTTGCAGCCGGGCAGCATTTCTTCGAGCTGCCGCACGCCTTCCTTGGTGACTTGGGTATGAGTCAGGTACAAGTGTTCCAAGTTCTCAAGGCCCGCGAAGTACCCCACCGACTCGTCGCCGACGCTCGTTCCGCTGAGGCAGACCGTCTTGAGTTTCCGCAAGCCGGCAAGTCGTCTTACGCCCGTGTCGGTGACGTTCTCGCCCGAAATGAACGCCCGCTCCAACTCCGGCATGTGGCCAAGATGTGCCATCGCGTCGTCGGAAGTCCCGGGCGGCGAATCGACGGCCACCGCGTCGAGGAACGTCTCGTCGCCGAAGAGCCAACGTGCCCAGGCGGGTCCCGAGGGTGTGGGATCGCACGTTACCACCCACCCGAGTTCGTGGAGCGCGTCAATCACGACCCGCTGTTGCCTCGCCCGATGGACGGGAACCATCAGCACGCCCATCACAATGGCAACCACCGCTGTCAGCACAAACAAGTGCCACAGGCGGTACTGATACCAGCGGAGTTTGGGTTTCTCGGCGGGTTGGGGCTTCTCGCTCATACTCGGATTCTACCACGGCGGGCGGGCAGGCGGCAAACGGCGGTCGTCAGCCCGGTATGCACGAACTTCGGGTTGGACCGGTGAGAGACTCGGGGAATGGGAAATGTTTTGAAGAGAAGAGGCGGCTGCTTGGCGGGCGGTGTCGGGTTGTCTGGGCGACTACCCTTTACCCGTTCCAGATTCCGTTCTGTGCGAGGGTGCCGGCGATTTTCGGCCAGCCGGTCTGCGCGATGGACTGGGACGAGCATTCGAGCACGATGAGGTTTTCGTTGTCGATGCCGAAGGCAAGGCGTCCGGGGGCGATAATCGTGCCGGCGGAGCGGACCGAATCGCCCACCTCGGCGGTCCATTGGCCGTTGCCGGCCATATCGACCGCGTGGACGTAACCTTCGTTGTCGCCGAAGTAGATGATGCCGTCGTCGCCGATGACGGGCGTCGATTCGGTGGGGCCTTTGGCTTCGTATTCCCAGCGGATTTTGTGGGAATTCCCGTCGACGCAGACGAGTGATCCTCGGGCGTCCACACCGCGTTCCGCCCGGGTCAGGGCGACATAGATGTGGTTGTCCTCGTCGAGGACCGGCGAGGCGAGCATCTGTCCGGGGATATGGGCCTTCCAGGCTTCCTTGCCGCCTTCGGCGAAGCCGTAGAGGTTTTCTTCGCGTCCGGCGACGATTAGGAGCCCTTCGCTGTCGATCACGGGCGTACAGTGGATATACCATCCGGTGTAGCCTTGTTCGCGGGCATGGTCCCAGGTGTTTTTGCCGCGGCGTTCTTCCATGCGGATGGCGAACATGTAACCGTCCTGGGAGCCGATGTAGAGCAGATCGCCGAAGATGATTCCGCCGGCGTCGAATTTCTGCCGGGTGCGGAAGTAGGAACCGGATTGCAGCCGGCCCTCGGGATCGATCTTGACCAGTCCGCCGTCGAAGTGGCAGATGTAGGTGTTGCCCTGGGCGTCGATGATCGGGGCGGCGTGGCCCAGCGGCTCGTCCACTACCACCGGGTTGAACATCTGCCTTCCCGTCGAACTGATGCAGTGGACGGTACCGTCGCTACAGTGGAGGCGCAGCGAGCCGTCGGGGGCCAGGACCGGGGGACCCGGCGCGTAGCTGCCGGTGACGTATTCCCAGAGCATATTGGGGACGCCGTTTTCTTCCTGCAAGGCGACCAGCCGGCCCTGGGCGTGGACGTAGACGCGTCCTTGGGCGTCGACGGCCGGGGCGCTTTGCAGCGGCTTGACGTCGCCGCGCGTGGGAATCTTGTCCGGGTATACCCAGACGACTTGCTCCGAGTGGACTGTCTGCTTGCGCTGGGGCAAGGGCACATCCTCTTTGTCCGCGTCGAACGAGGGGGTGGGGGAGGGAGTCCCGGGGCTTGGACGCTGCGCCTTCGGCTTGGGTTTGGGTTTTGCTGCTTCAGGCTCGGGTTTTGGTTCGGGCTTGGGTTTGGGGGCTTCTTGTTCTGCCGGTTCCGGTTCGGGTTTTCGTTTTGGAGGTTCTTTCTTTTGTTTTGGCGGCTCCGGCTTCGGCTTGGGTTTAGGCGGTTCGGGCCTTGCCGCCTCGGGCTCAGGCGTCGGCTTAGGCTTCGGTGGCGTCGGCTTGGGCTTGGGTGGTTCGGCCTTCGGCTGGGGCGGCGGCTTTGGGACGGGTTTGTGAACGGGCGGCGGTTCCGGCGGCTTCGGGGGTGTCGCTGCCGGCGGCTTCTGCGGCGCGGGTGGTTGCCGGGGCGTCGGCTGGGGTGGCGATTGTTGCGGCGGGGCCTGCTGTGCCGGGGCCTGTTGTGCCGGGGGTTGCTGCGCTGGTTGTTGTACCGGGACCTGCTGTGCCGGAGGCTGTGGGACAGGCGTTTGAATGGGGGCCTGTGCCGCCGGTTGTTGGACCGGGCCTTGCTGCACGGGCGTCTGCTGCATGGGCGCCTGCTGCTGAGGATAGCCCTGCTGTGGCTGCTGCACGGGTGTCTGCTGCACGGGTGTCTGCTGCTGCGGATAGCCCTGCTGTGGCTGCACGGGTGTCTGCTGCTGAGGATAGCCCTGCTGTGGCTGCTGTTGAGGATAACCTTGTTGTTGGGGGTAGCCCTGTTGTTGCTGCTGAGGATAGCCCTGCTGCGGCTGCTGTGGTTGGGGGTAGCCCTGCTGCGGCTGCTGTTGTTGGGGGTAGCCCTGCTGTGGCTGCTGTTGCTGCGGATAGCCCTGTTGCGGCTGCTGTTGCGGCGGATAGCCCTGTTGCGGCGGCTGTTGCTGAGGGTAGCCCTGCTGTGGCTGCTGTTGCTGCGGATAGCCCTGTTGCGGCTGCTGTTGTTGAGGGTAGCCCTGTTGCGGTTGCTGTTGTTGAGGGTAGCCCTGTTGTTGCTGCTGCGGATAGCCCTGCTGCGGCTGTTGTTGTTGAGGATAGCCAGGCTGCTGCTGCGGATACCCGCGTTGCGCGCCGGGTATGCCGGGTTGGGCGCCGGGCATTCCCATCTGGCCCGGAGTCATGCCCGGCTGAACGAGCGTGAACAGCCCCACCCTCTGCGTGCGACACTGCGGGCAGCTATAAGGCTGGGTAGGTCTTTGGACCTGGAACCCACAATTGGTACAACGGAACAATTTCATATTCGGATGCCTTTAATGACTCCGCTATTTGACGGCGACGGCGGCCTTTGTATAGACCCGGCCGTTGTCCCGGAGAACGACCCAGCCAAGGACTTGCGTGATTTCGACGCCGCGTTCGGCGGCGGTATGGCGGCCGGAATCGAAGCGTTCGCCGGGATTTACCAATTCGATCTTGTTGCCGATACCCGCCTCGTCACACGCGTTCTGTAGCCAGGCGACCAGCGTTTCCTCGAAGGGATTGGACACGGCTTCCGCCTTGGGCTGCCAACGATAATAGGCTTCGCCGATTTCTTTCAAGAGCGGGGCCATTTTCTCGGTTGTTGCCGACTGAAAAACGATCAACTGTCCGACCAGCGACTTCGCGGCGCGTTCACCGGACATAACTCCTTCGACGAGCTGTTGTCGCTGGAACGCCAGGCTGGAATTGTCGGCCAGGGCGTCGCCGAGGATCGCCCGTTCCCAGTCGCTGCTGACCGGTTCGGGGGTCTCCGGTTCGGGCTCGGGTTCGGGCGGCTGAAGCAGTTGGACGATATGCTGCAGTCCGCCGTCGAGATGTTGCTGTATTTGGCCGATGGTTCCCTGCAATTGGCCGAGCGCGGCCTGCACCTGGCTGACGGTGTTGATGACGCCCTCGTGGTGCATATTGATGCCTTCGCTGATTTGGCCGAGGGTCGTCAGGACGGGCGCAACGGCGGCCTCGGCGCCGGGGCCGGCCGTTTGCTGGCCGACGGCCTGCAATCCGGCCTCGATGGTATCGATCTTCTGCCCTAGCGGCTGAAAGACGGCCTTGAGCACATCTTCGCTCACCGCGGGCTGGCCCGCAGCGGCGCCCGGGGCGCCCTTGCTCGGCGCCGCGGCGGCGAGTTTGTGGACGGCCTCGAGCCCTTCGGCCAAGATGTCGAGCTTTGAAAGGACTTCGCCGAGTCCTTCGCCGATGCCTTCGGGCGATCGGACTCGTGTTTGTGCGGTTGTCTGCGATTCGCGATACAGAAGGTAATCGGTCACCTGCTGCCTGGCGGCTTCGAGGAGTTTTTCGACCTGGCCGAGGTTCCCGGTCAGTTGTTCCAAGCCGTCCGGGCCGCCGGCGCCCTCCAGGGGGGCGGGTTTTGCAACGGGAAGCGGGGTGCCCGCGGCGACGGGCTTGGCTACCGGTTGACCGGCCGATTCCCTCGCACCCGGGGCGCCCTGGAGTTCCGGAGGGAGCTGGAGTTTCGGGACGTCTTCGGTCTTCTCTTCGCCCTTCTTTGCAGGCCATAAAGCCATGATTGAGACTCCACGCACTTGAGGTTATTAGTGGTACGATCCCATTTCGATATTGTCCAGACCTCCGGTATCGAGGTAGTAACGTTCGTCGGCCAGCGTGCGCCACGTGAAGTAGACGTTGTCGTCGAGGATGGCGTCTTCGCCGGCGACCACGCCGGTGACCGATTCGACCTCGAGCGTTTCCTCCGATTCCTTGGTGGCGTGTTTTCGCTTGATTTTCACGACGATTTCGGTCGACCCGATTCGGTCGCCGACGTCTATCTTCAACAAGTAGACGGGCGATGCCTGGGCATCTTCCGCGGCGGCCAACTTGCGCCCGATCAACACCCGCTGCGAGCCTGTCGTGAACTCGGTAATTTCCTCTCGGGCCTGGTCTTCGGCCGGTTGGAACAGGATGCGTTCCTTGCGGATCCCCGACGTGGCGTCGGTCATAACGCCCCAGAAGTACGTGTTCTCGAAGGCTTTGCCCTTCATCTCGAACTTGAATTGCGGGAGCATGCCGTTATGGGCCATGAATTCAACTGCGGCGCCGACGACCACGGGGCTCTTCGGATCGATGATCACACCCGGGTTGTGGCCCTTCTCATCCTGGTAAGGGTACCAGTTGCCCGCGTAGTGGTTGAACATCGGAACGATGCGCGAGGGCGACAGCGGGACGTACATCTTGATCAGGTTCTGGATGTACGTGAGCTTCGACGGCTGTCCGGCCAGCAGGACGATGTCGACGTTGTGCTCGGCGATTCGCTGGCAGTAGTCGAACAACAGCTCGTCGAAACAATCGTGGACAATGCCCTCGAACTCCTCCCGGTCGAACATCAGGTCGAGTTCCTGCTGGACGTTGTAGTAGCCCGGACCCCGCAATTTGTCGAACACCTCTTGGAGTGAATCGACGACGGTGGGGTCGACGATCTCGGGGTCGGTGTGCGAAATCGGTTCGTCGACGACTTCGTCGACGGCGTTGTTGAGGTACTTTTGGGCCAGCGGAACGAACATGCGGTTGATCCAGTTGATGCGATGGGCGCGGATTTCGCGGTTGCGCGGCACCTCGGGCCCGAACAGCAGTTGGACGTCCTCGTCCTCGATCGCCAGGGCATCGGCAAAGGTCGGGACAATGAGCGTCTCCAGCAGCCGTTTGACGAGCTGATCGCCGCCGAGGTAGATCCCGTCCTGGTGGATGACCTGGCCCCGGATGGCGTCGTCGATTTTCGACTCGAAGTTGTACTTGGCGATCATCATGTCGGTGGTTCCGCCGCCGACGTCGATACAGGCGATGCGGATTTCGTTTTCGGGTTTTCCGAATTCTTCCTCCTCGGCACCGCGTCCCTTGCGTTTTCCGCCGCCGGGTCGCCCGACGCCGCCGCGTCCTCGCCGGCGTCCGGCCGGAGAGGCGGTTACCGGCTCCGGTTCTTCCTCCTTCTTCGGTTGCACCAGCCCGCGGTCGATGTGCATGGTCTGGAACCAGAGCCGCGGATCCTGGCCGAGCATGCGCATCTCGCTCCAGATATAGGTCAAGTGTACGGCGCTGGCCTCGTCGATGCTGAGATTCAGCTCCGGCTTCACCCGCTGGCTTTTCCCCAGGGTCTTGTCGAAGATTTCAATCGCCTTCTGGGCCTGTGCAGCGAACCGGTTCCGCTCGTCGAGGATCATCCCGCTGGGATAAGTAAGCGTGATTGTGCGGAGTTCGCGAGTCCGGCCGGCATCCCCCGACTTGTTCCGGTACGGTGTCGAGTTGATGTAGCTATACGCCTGGCAGATCATCTCGTACAGCGCGGCCGTCATCATGGAGCGGGGCGCGTGCCGCGGCTTCAGCGGCGTGTCCGATGCATACTCCTCCTCGCGGGGTTCATGCTCCTGGAGCAGGAAATCGCGGTCGTCCTCGTGGATGAACTTCAGGAACGGGCCCTGCAAGGTATAGGCATAGGTTCCCGACCGGCAGCGGTCGGAGGGATCGGCCATGTACCAGTTGGCCCCCTCCAGCCAACTCTCGTCGTCGGCCCAAAGGTAGCGCTTGGGCGAGCTGACGCCGGTGCGGATATCCCCTTCTGCGCGCATCACCTGGGTAACGTCGTCGGCTTCTTTCCCCAATCGGACCATGGAGAGGTCGTCGAACAGGGGCGGTGTTTCGACGACCTCGACCTTGGTTTGGCGGGCCTTCTTCTTCTTACCGCCGAACCAGCCGGATTTTCCCTCGCCCTCGTCGACCGCATGGTATTCGGTTTTCTTCTGTTGCGCCGGCGGGAGATAGGGCGTGTTGCACCAGTGGGTTTTCGAGGAGAACCACCGGGCGTCGGGTGTGTTGACGAACTCACCCTCGTCGTCCCAGGCGTCCAGGTGATAGCGATTGACCAGCTCGAACGGCTGCATCTGCGGCGTTTGGGATATCTCGCCGGCCAACTCGAGCAAGAGCGCCCCCGTACGGCTGTTCCCGAAGTCGATAATCATGTGAACGTGCTTGGCATCGCCGGCGGTTGCCGTGGCGGGGCGAATGCACAACTCGATGTCGGGGGCGCCGCGAAGCGCCTGGCCCTGCAAGTCGAGCAACCGGTCGAGATGGACGATGAAATCCCTCGTCAATGCGCTCGGCTCACAGAAGTAGCCGATGTCCGGATCGCCGCAGGTCGTGTCAACGGCAAGGAACAGCTTGGTCATTCCCGATTGGATGATTTGCCACTGGACGTACGGGAAATCCCGAGGAGGCTCGTCCTCCGCATTAGGGCCGCACTGGCAACGCTGCCAGCCGTAGCCGATTTGCGAAGTCTGGTAGCGGCTGCCGCCCTTCAGCGGGATACATACAATCTGAACTCCTGTGTTCGCGAACAAAACGTGCATTTTCGTCTCTTATCCTTATCTGATTGCAATCGATAATGTTCGATTTCCGTTAAACCTTTGGCCTCGGCATACGGACATGACTACGTCACTTTTTCAAAAGGCGACAACATGTCGATCAACTCGGCGTTGCCCGGCGGGAGCTTAATGTGTTCGCCCGCCCCCAGCGCAAGCGCCAAGGGCATTCGCGTGCTCCAGCGTTCGACGAAGCCGCCCATCAGGCCGTAACTCAACCACTTCTGGCGTTCCTCTTCCTCCCGCTTGGCTTTTTCTTCCTCGCTTTCGTGCCGGTAGACGCCGGCGACGGCTTCCTGTTCCTCTTCCTTCTGTTTCGCCTCGGGATCCTCGAGCTTTGCCACGCCCGGCCCGGGGTTCATGACGTAGTCGTTGAGGATGACCTGGACGTACTTGCGCCGGGCGCGGCGCCGGGCCGCTTCGTCGCGGGTTTTCAGGTTCACCACCGGGTTGAGCTGGCCGAGCATCTGGTTGAACACGTCGTCTTTCTTGAGGTAGTCGCGGAGATACCGGGCAAACGCGCCGAGATCGTTCGGGTCGAGCCACGGCTCGCCCTCCTTGTGCGAACCGGTATATTCTTCCCACCGTTTCGGAACGGCGGTCGTTGCCCACTCGTGAAGGAAATTCTCCAACTGCCGGGGCAAGGGATCACCCCGGCGCCGGCTCTGCGTGTCGACGCAGTCGGCAATCATCAGCTCGTCGCCGTCGGCCATGGAAAGCGCTTCCTGCAGCGCGTGGACCCTGTAGTACACCAGCTCCTCGCTCGATTGGAGCCATTCGACGATCTTTCGGGCGGCGCGGAGCCGTTTTTCGCGGTCGACGTTGGCGTCGGGGTCGACGACCCAGTCACGGGAAATCTGCAACAAGCGGTTCTTGATTTCCGAAATTCGCTTGGTCAACTGGGCCTGCTTGTCCTCGGCGGTGGTACACTGCCGAATACCCATACTAACCAATGAGAGCCCACCATCGCCGTCGGTCATCGCAGTTTTCCACCGCTGCTCGGGGTTGGCCACGTATTCCTGAACCAGGGGCGAATCCAAGAACGCTTGGCCGGCGCGGACCCAACGTTCCGGGTCTTCGTTCTGCTGGCGTTGCTCTTCGTTGGTGTCCCAGGTGCCCGGATAGCGAATCGGATAGGTGTTGGTGAAGGCCTTGCCGCGTCCGCCGAAATCGTTCATTACCGGCCCCAGCGAGTCGACAATCTGCCCGAGACGGCTCTCGTAGAGACTCTTGTCGGCGTATTCCTCCCGATTGCGAAACTCTTCATCGATTCCGGTCATTGCGACGAACAGCGCCGGGATCGCGTCGTGGACCTTGTTAGGCCAGATCTTATCGCCATAGCGAGCCCGACCCCACATGTCGATATGATGCTTCATCTGGCTGGTGACTTCCAGATTTCCACCGCGATTCAACAGCAACAGTGTCTGGATCTGCAACTCCTCGACGTAGCGTTCGAAGAGATAGGCCACCTTGCCGCGTTTGACGATCGACATCTGCTCTTCTTCGCTATCGGCGTCGGTCCGCTTTCCCTGCTCGACGCCCTGACGCCCGGCACGCATGCCGGGGATATCGATAAAGTCCATCTGCTCGACCACTTTGCGCCAGTCGTCGTTGAGCCGGTGTGGAAGAGTGGGGATGGACATTTCGAGCATCCCGGCCTGGATCGTCTCCAGGTCCTCGTTGCCCATTCCGGTATCCGGGCGGTGTTCCATTACGAAGTACTTCTCCTTGGCCACCAGATACATATCTTCCCAGGCGACGCGCTTCCAGACTCTCGACTGCTTGCGGAGATGGACTTTCTGCCGCTGGCTGTCCAACAGGAATCGAACGCCCGCCCACTGAACGAAAATGCACGGGTCCCAGTCGCCGAGGCAGATCTTTTCCAGGAACGTGTTGATCCGGCGGAACAGCCCCGTCAACGATTCCCAGTTGTCCCAGAAGAGCGTCGAGGCACATTCGATGTAGCCCTCTTCCGACAGGGCATACCGGCTCAATAATCCGTTGACCACGGACTCCTTCGAGACAAACCCGCGGCGGTCGACGTTCCGCATATAGGAGTAGGTGTCCAGAATGTCGATTCGCCATTTTCGGTCGACTTCGTCGTCGGTGTAGCGGCGGTGAAGATCCTCGAAGATCTCCTCCAACTCGCTTTGGGTGTTCGTCCGGCCGGAAGACTTGCACTCGACATGGAAACCGCGGGCAAGCACCCGGAGCCACTCGACGCGCGTGAGCGCGCGAACCATGACCGGATATTCTTGGGAAACTCCGGCGCCAATCCGGTCTTTGGTCGTGAACCGGCAGACCAGCGCGGTCGCCTCGTTCGAGCCGCACTGCGGGTTTAAGTCGTCGTCGAACGAGAGGTGCTTGTAGTAGGCCGGCTCGCCGTAGGTCTCGTCGGCGCCGATAGGGCAAAAGTCCTCGCTGTGCGGCTTGAGCACTTGTCCGACAAAGAGGCTTTTGCCGGTCTGCGACGGGCCATAAACCGCCGCGGCGACGGGTACCTTGGCCGACGTGTATAGGCTTCGGGCCATCCGGCGAAGTTGGAGCACCTCGAACTCGTCGGACTCGGAAATCGGGAGCAGGTCGACGGCCCTCCGCGCAGGATTGAACTCGGAGAGCCAGTTATACAAGTCGGTCGCGAGATTATCCACCTGCTCGGCGGACCGAATAATTGCTCGGTCGTGTTCATCTGGAAATGGCATGGGTCTCGTATCTGTCTTGGAACGGGGTGTTACGGGGGAAACTCGTCAGGCACTGACGTGTTGGGTACTGGTGTATTAGGCATCGGCATGTTGGGCATCGGAGCATTGGGCGGCGGCTGAGCCCCCTCTCGGGTAATCGCCCCGCGGCCTTCCCGGAACATAATCGGATACTGCTGCGGAAGGCCGGTCGCGTCCTTTGCCTCAATCACGAAATTGTAAATCGAATCAGGTCCACGCCTGGCAATTTGGGGGCTGTTGATCATCACACTCTGGGTGTCGCCCGCCATTTGGGCGGGGACCCAGGTTTCGGCCGGCGGTTGACCGGCCTCGTACACCCGGTATTGTAACGCGCCCTCCGAGGCCGCGGCTAGTACCTGCAAGGCAACACTGAAATGTGTGCCGCTTTCGTTGATGGTCTCGGTGACCTGCATAAAGCGATTGCCACTGACGGTAACCTCCGCCGTAGCGGTTGCACCGCGGAATTCGGCCCGAATCTGCGTCTGGCCGTGCCCCGTCGCCACAAACCGGCCCCGGAAAGGCTCTTCAGGGGCGACGACGCTGGCGTCGAGGCTTTCGAGGGTCGCCGGCACGCCTTCCGATCCGTTGGGGCCGTCCATCATCACCGCAATTGGGGGTGACGCCTGTCCCTTGGATAGTTGGATCACCGGTGGTTCGATGCGAATAGGTGCGTTGGCAGTCACCTGCACCTGGGCAACCGTGCTAAGCCCTTGACTGGGCACGCTTATCGTAACGTTGGCCATTCCCACCGCGTTTCCTTGCACCAGATTCTCGCCGGCGGAAGAGACGATGCCTTGCCCCGGGTCGGGGGTAACGACGTAGTTCTCCGCCTCGTAGGGCAACTGCCCGTTGCCCGGGTCAATCTGCACCGACCCAAATTTCCCCATTTCCCCCATCCATACATTTAAGGGATTCGGGGTAACGATCAAAGCACCGCCTGCGCCGCCGACGGCCACCCCTTCGCCCACCGAAACCAGAAGCGGCGGAGCGAGCAACTCGGGTCCCATGTGCGCCGCAATCGTCACCTGGCCCGGTGCGATCGGTCTCAGGACGTTCCCCTGCCGGGTAACCGCCTGGCTCGGATCACTCAGCGTCAAGTTCGGATCGTTGGTCACATCGATGGTGCTGCCGTCGGCCATAACCTGGACCACCTGGAACGGCACGCCGGGCGACCCCATCGGGATATGGAGCGCTTCGGGCTGGAAGTAGAGTCCCGGCTGGACGGCCTCGCCCAGCGCAAGTCCGCCGTCAACAACATATCCGCCGTAACCCTCGTCGATCACAACCTGGTCCGCCCCGAAGACATCGGTCCAAACACCGGCGCCGGGGTCGACGTAGAGGCCGCCGTCGTCCACAACAACGTTGTCGACGAAACCCTGGTAGACTCCGGTATCGTCGCTATGGATAACCGGACCGCCTGCCAGCATTCCAACCGGAACATCGGCGACGTCCAGGCTCGCTTCCGCCGTTTGCCCGCCAACGCGGGCGATGACCGCCGTACGGCCGAGATTCGTTCCCAGGACCGCCAACTCGTTGGGGGCCACCTGGGCCACGCTCGGGTTGGAAACGCTCAACTGCACCCCCTGCCCTTTCGTGAGGACCGTGCGCATGCCGTCGCGGATAGCGGTTACCGTATAGGCCAACGGCTGTCCTCGGCCGATTGTGGCGCTGGGGGGGTCAATCCGGAGATCATTCACAAGACCACCGCCGACGGTAACGGGTACCGTCTGGCTGAGGGCTTCCCAATTCACATTAACGTTCGACTGGCCTTGCTGAATGGCATGGACTTGGTGGCCGCCTTCGATCTGGATGACTCCCGGGGCCCCGGCGGCTACCTGTAACTTGGACTGCGGAAACATCTCGTGCGTTCCGCTGGCCGATTGGCCGAGGATCGTCAACGGCCGCCGGTCGCCCGGCGAGAGCATCATCGGCGACGGCTGGCAGAGGAGCCGTGTAATCTGGTTGCTGTCGACGCTGACCGACGCCGTGCCCGTCTTGGACCCGGCCACGGCCACTTGTACCTGGACGGGCGCGGAAGTGGGCCCCAACGCGCAGACGCGGCTTGTCTCGAGCCTCACGTACTGCCCGTCTTGCGGATTCGGAAGCCGGAAAATCGACGAATGAGTCCGGTCGATCTTCTCGCCCGTCGGCGTCTGGATGTACACGCGCAACGGAAGGCTCTGGCCGGGTGACAAAATGCTGTTGGCCGGCTCGATAACGACATCGCCCTTCAGCGGCGCGCCCGGAATGACCTTCACGGTCATGTTGACCATCTTCGTGCCGTACAGGAAAGTCACGGGCGTAGAGCCCGGCGCCACCCCGACCAGCGAACGGTCGTAAGGTACGTAGCGCACGATCTGGGAGAATCGCGGCGTGACCGTACACACCTTGCTCAGATCCATCTCGCGCCGGAAGAGCGAGACGTCGTATCCTACCCGCACGCTCTGGCCCACGCGGATTTGCAACTCGGCCGGGGTAATGACCAGGGCGTCGGCGATCGGCCCGACATGGACGTCGTCCGGATTGCTCGTCACGCCGGCAATCTGCGCGGTGATCGTCGTGTTTCCGTCTTGCGCACCGGTCACCGTGGGGCCGTTGACACTGGCGATCGACGGATTTGCCGACATCCAGGTCATGCCGCCGATTTTGGAGAGGACTCCGACCGACTTCTCCCCTTTATAACCGGTGGCTTCGACGGGGTACGATTCGCCCCGTTCGATCGTGACCGGCGACGGGAGGATCTTCAGTTGTGTAATGCTAATGTCTTTGGTAACGGTACACTGCAAAGGTTCTTCGACGGTGACGCCGTCGAACTCGGCACTGACCGTGACCTGCCCGGCCTGCAACCCTATCAAACGGCCGTCCCGCGGCGTGACAATCGACTTGGAAGGCCGAATGATGGCCTTGTTCGAGACCTTTCGCATGAAGCCGTCGTACTCGGCGAAGACCTCGAAATCGTTGAACTCGGCGCCGACGGGAAACTCGATCTTGTCGAGGTCCTGATCGCTGAGAAACACGACCTTGTCGGGGGCGCCTTCCTTGCGAACCGCTTCCTTGTATTTCGCCGGCTCGTAGGTGATGATGTGCCACAGGACGTTTCGGTCGCCGACTTGCGCCCGCATCCACTGGCTGTGGCCCGCCTTCTTGGCCGTCATAATAGGGGCTTCCCAGCGGACGTATTCGTTCTCGAAGTTTTCGGGCCAAACGATCCCGGTCGCCGGTTGTACCGTGCCCTCTTTCTCGATCACGGCCCCGTATCGCTGGCTGTGGCCGACGGCCAGATAGTCGGTGATCGGCTCGTGGACGATTTTCACCGTGGCCGCGGGATCGTTCGGATCGGGACCGGTGTCAACGACGTTCAGCAGAGCGCCGGCTTCCTGCCCGCCGTATTTGGCCTTAACGACATACTCGGCCGGCCCCCCATCCGGAATCGTCGCGGCGGGGCGCAGGTCTTTCCTCGCCTGCTCCCAGATCAACTCGTGCGGGTATTCCCACGCGACCGCAACGGGGTTCACCTCGCGCCAAACCTCCGGCTCGTCCGGAAGTTGCTCCTCCAGCTTGAACGTAATCGTCTGACCGGCAGCCAGATCCTTCTCGCCGGGTACCACGCGCAGCCCCGATGGTTCGCCTTTCTCCCCGACCGTGATGGTGGCACGGGCCGGGCTGTTGAGAACCGTATAGCTGGCACTCAAGTCGAACGGGTCGGCCGGCTCCAGCCCGATCAGCCGCGGCGGCGACCAGTCGACCGCATCCGGCTCCTCGATGGCATACCCGATTCCAGGCCCGTGCAGCGGCGCCCGCTGCGTCGCCCCGGTGTCGTCTTCAACCTCCAGGTAGAGCTGCATCTCGGCCGCTTCGTTCACCCGCAACTGCACGCTCGAGGGATCAAACGCCAGCCGCGCCTTGTCGGGGTCGTAAACGTGCAAGGTCAACTTGGCAGGTTCCTTCTTCGATGCCGGATGCGTTCCCGTAATGGTTGCCGCGCCCGTGGCCAGGGCCTTGAACCGGCCGGTCGTCTCGTTCTCGATCTTAATAATGCTTGCGTCGGAACTCTCGAATTTGCACAGTTCGGGAATGAGGTCGACGTCGCCCTTGGGGCTGGTGCCCGACATCGTAACCAGGCCGTACTCGCCCACCAGCCGGATCGTCCGGTCCACGTTCAGGTGCAAGGTCACGTCCCCCGCCTCGACGGAGGTGAACTTGACCGGCGCGGATTTATTGTCGAAATAGATGCCGTAGACGTTCAAGGGGCCTGCACCGGCCTTCAACGCCACCACCCGGCTCCCGTCGCGGAGTTCCAGCCCTTCGACGGCGTCGGAAGGCGCCTCGCTCTCAAACGTCATCCGGCCCGCCATGACCTGGACGCGGTGGCCGCCCGTATAGGTCGCCAACCCGGCCGGCCGCATCTGCTGGCCCAGCGGCAACTCGATCGGACCCGGCGGCGTGACTTCCAGACGCATCGGCGCCACGATCACGTCGACCGGGGCGGACGCCTGGTGGCCTTCAAAATAGAACGACAGCTTCTGCGGCGATTTCCCCTGGGTCGGGGCAATGCCGAGGAGTTCCATTTTTCGGGCGTTGAAAACGGCGAACCGCGGCGACGGCTCCGCCTCGACGGTCAGCAGATCCGGGGCGATTTCGACGGATCGGGCAACCATCGGCGCGGAGGGACTCTCGACCGGTTCGTCCGGCTCCGGCGGTGCTTCTTCGCCGCTTTTGCCTTCTTCGCCTTCTTCGCCCTCCTCGCCGCTTTCTGCGGCCGTTTCTTCGGCCGGGGGTTCTTCGGCCGGAGATTCTTCGGCCGGGGATTCTTCGGCCGGGGATTCTTCGGCGGCCGGCTCTGCCGCGGTGGATTCCGAGGGAATCACCGCGCCGATTTGGGCCATGACCCGCGGGCGAACCGTGTGATCCACCAGCACGGCCACGGTGCCGGGGTCGATGTAGATTCCGCTGAAATCGGCCTTCGTGATCTTGACCTTCACCTCACGAGTCTGGCTGCCTTGTCTGACGATGACTTCCGTTTCGCCCTCTTGCCGGGCAATCAAGCGGTTCTGCCCGTTGACCTCGATTTTCTTCCTGTTCGCGCTGGAGACGCGGACGGGGGCCTGGCTGGGCGAGAGGATGTTCAAATCGGTAATCTCGCCCACCACCATGCGCAACTCCTTCGGCTCGACAACCAGGGTCTTGAGCCCTTCGGAATATTGGATATCGATCGGCTCGCCGGCTGCTGTTCCCTTGTACTTCGTCTCTACCTCGGCCTGGCCGGCGTGCCAGCCGGTGATGTAAGACCCTTCGACGGTCGCCGCGGTCGGCTTGATTACGTTGACGTCGAGGTGCGAGGCCTCGGCAACGGAGTACTCGCTGCCGTCAGTGGCGGTCGCCGTGATCGCAAGATCGCTCGCCCGCCCGATGCTGACCGGCGTGGGATCGATGTTCAGGCTGAGGTTCTCCCACTCCGCGTCGGCCACGTTGACGGGGCATTCGGCACTGACGTACGGGCTGTCAGGCGTGGCGCGGTATTGGACCTTTGCGCTCGAGGCCCCCGGCCCGACCCCTTCCAACAAGCTGTCGTAGGCAAAACATATTCCGTCGTTCTGGGCGACCCACTCGGCCGCTTCGGTCAGATCGGCCTCGGTCCCGTCGTCGTATTTCCCGATGAGTTTCAAACGGGCGGTGGAGCCGGTGGCCAGATCGACTTTGGACGGCTCGATGACAAGGGTTTCCGGATTCCGCGGCGGTCCGGCAGTGATCACGACGTAACCCGTCAGATCGCCGAGATGGAACAGGATCTTGGTCTGGCCGATTCCAACCAGCGTGGCCGAAGCCCCCATGGGGTTGAGCCGAGCAACGGCCGGATCGAGCACAATCCCCACTGCCTGCTTCGTGACGTCTTCCGACCAGAACAGTTTCCCTTTCTTGACCTTGAACGTGATGCGGGTGCCAACAAGGCCCGAGTAATCTCCCGGAGTAACCTTCAATTTGATTGGCCAGAAATACCACAGGGCAAACAACAGCAACGGCAGCAGGATCAGCGCAATGCCGACTCGCCGCTTCGTGATTTTCTTCTTCCCCCTCGGTCGGGTCGACAGCAACGCCTGGCAGGCGGGACACTTCGGGCTCTGGCCCGGGCGCCGCACGAACAGCAAGTTGCACTCGTCGTCGCCGCAAACCACCGCAGGCGCCGGCTCTTGATCCGCACGCTGAAATCCCCAGCACCACACCAGACGCCAATTCCCGTTGGCGTCCTTGTAGCGAAACACGCAACTGTCGAGGTTCATCGCGTCGGGGTTGTCGAAAATCTCCTGGTACTGTTGTCGCAAGGTTCTCTTGAGGGCCCGTTCCGTGGGGGTTTCCGGCTTGGCTTTCTCGATCCGCTCGCGAAGCATCGCGATGTCGTCCTGGAGGAGCTTTTGCATCTCGTCCTCGGTGGTCGGCTGGCAATAGACCTCCTCCAGCCGACCCCCATGATCGTCCCGGACAAAAAAGTTGACGGATTCGCCCTCCCAACTCGGCTCGGCGGTTAACCCCCCCAGCCAGCGGAATAGTATTTTAGAGTTGGCACCGGACTTGTCCAAAAGCGGGACGCCGGGCTCCAGGGCCACGGGGCGGAAATCCCGCGCCTCGTCGCTCAGGTCAACACGCATGAATCGAGTAGCCATAGGTCAGTTCCTATCAGAAAGGGATGTTGAAACTGAAACAAGCGTGATGAGCGTCTGTTTAGAACCTTCAACATAAACGCTCTACAGGGTAAGATCAACCCAATGCCGGGCAAAATCGGCCGTATCCGCACGATCCTCCGGTATTGCCGTTGGCAGGCTAACGGACGTGTCAACTGAACTGGTTCGCCCATCCAGGGGGCGTGGAGAATGGCTGGCGGCTAATTGCTTTAAGGACACCAGGGTGATGACATAAACCACACAAAAACAGCGATCCCCCCCACTCTAAAGCGGGGGGCCGGCTCGGCCCGGTGCGCCAGCGGCGAGAGTGCTTGTAAGGAATCGGATTACCACTTACCCTAATATTGGTGGTGTGTGGAGAGAATTATTCCCGGTGTAAGTAACCCATGTCCCTGTCGCGGTTTGTCTACTACAGTGCCGTCATCGCCGGATGGGCTGCCTTTCTCGCGTGGATGTTGGCCGAGATGTTCGTTCTCCACGCGGGATGGGTCACGAAGCTGGCGGGTGTGTTTTCCGAGTCCATGTTCTCCGCCGAGGGTGAAATGGCGGAAAACGTCGGGCCAGTGGGAACCCTTCGCACCGCTCTAGTTGGGGGGGTCGTCGGTGCCGCCATCGGGGCAGGGCTCAACATCGTCTCCGCCCTGGCCAACGCCCAGTGGAAACGGCAACGCAGACAACTCCCATACGCCATTTTGGGTGGGTTGATTGGGGGGCTCTTTGGCGGGGCCACCGGAAATGTTTTATATACGGTTCGCTGCCCCCAGGCCTTCGGATGGATGATTATGGGATTGGCTATCGGCGGAACTCAGGGCTTCTTCGAACAATCTTCCAAGAAGCTCCGCAACGGGCTGATCGGCGGAGGTCTCGGTGGTTTGATTGGAGGCATTTTCTTCTCGATCTTGGCGGTGGCCGGCTCCGGAATGGCTGCCCGGGCTACCGGCTTCGTAATCCTCGGAATCTCCATCGGCGCCTTGATCGGCCTGACCATGGTCGTGCTGAAAGAGGCGTGGGTGACGGTGGTCGATGGTTTCCGCCCGGGCCGGGAACTTATCCTCAGCCAAACGGTAACCACCCTTGGCCGCGGCGATCACCTTCCGCTGCCGCTCTTGGGAATGTCCGGCAGGAACTTGGAGGCGGAGCATGCTCGTATCACCCGAACGCCTCGGGGGGACTATATTCTCGAGGACAACCATTCCCGGCTCGGCACAATCCTCAACAACAGTCCCATCGAAGGGCCGGCTCCGCTCGGCGACGGCGACTTGATCAGGCTGGGGGGCAATATCTTGCGTTTCCATTCGCGGAAAGGAAAGAAGGCAAAACGGGTGCGTGTCCCGGATCGGGTTCCGCCTGGAACGGCACGGCAATCGCCGCCGGCCGCAGGAGTTGCACCGCACATGCCGCCATCGGCCGCCCCGCCGCCGCAACCGATGCCCAATGTACCGCAATCGACGCCTCCTGCTCCCTCAGGGGGTCCTCCACCGCTGCCGGGGGTTCAGCAACCGATCAATCCCTCGATACCCCAGGCCCCCCCTCCACCAGGGCAACTTCCGATGCCGGGCCAAGTGCCGATGCCGGATAGTCAGGCCCCACACATGCCGCCCGGGCAGCCCAGTTCTCCAAAGTCCCACCCCAATATTCCGCCCCCACCCCCGCCACCACCAGGGTAATCGGCACTGATTGTGGGTGTTTGGGGCGTGGCATCGGGGGGAACGGTACCCATTTGACGCCCTTTCCAGCGACGGGTAGGATAAATGTTTGCAAAGCTGCACTTGGCAGCGCGTTGAAAGACAACTTCGCCCCCTTTTCCTCGGATTCTTCTACCAGATACCGCAAGAACGATGGCTTGGCCGCTGGCGTCTCATTTCAGTGCGATGTTGCAAAACCCGAGAGTCGCGTTCCGCGACCCGAAGCTGCAAGGTTGCGTGATTGAGCGAGACGCCCTCTCGCGGCAGCCGCGGCCCTGGGCGGGGGCCTTTGCCATCGTCTACAAGGCCACAGGCCCCAATGGCCAGGACCCCTTCGCCGTGCGGATTTTCACCAGCGAATCGCCCGAACGACGAGAACGCTACGAGCTGATCAGCGAATACCTCAAAGGCCGGAAGCTTAACTCCCTGGTCAATTTCGAGTATTCCGATCGGAGCATCCGTTCGGCGAGCGACGGGAAGTGGTATCCGCTGATCGTTATGGAGTGGGTGTCGGGTGAGACGATCTTCCAATGGGGCCAGACGCAGTGTTCGCTGGGAAACAAGAAGGCCTTAATGACGGCCGCCGAACGTTGGCTCCAGGTCGTTAACGAACTCAGGGAAGCCCAGGTCGCCCACGGTGATTTCCAGCAGGGTAATATCATGGTCACCGACCAAGGGCAACTCAAGCTGGTCGACTACGACTCCATGTGCGTGCCGAGCTTGGTCGGGCGCCGGAACTTGGAGGTAGGAGTCGTCCCGTACCAGCATCCGGGCCGCAACGAGCACTCGCCGCTGTCGCTCGACATGGACAACTTCTCATCGCTGTTGATCTACACGGCGTTGCGGGCCTTGGCGGCCGATCCAAAGCTCTGGTTGAAATACGTAACGCAAAACGGGTACGACAAGATACTGTTCCGTCCCGAAGATTTCGAGTCGCCGGACACTTCACCGTTGCACGCCGAGTTGATGGCGTCGCCCGACGAGGAAGTCCGCGATCTGACGGCCAAGCTCTTTGCGTTCGCCCGGGCGCCGATGGACCAGACCATGTCGGTGGGGCAGTTCGCCGGTTCGCTCGCCAACGTGGAACAACTGTTGAAGGCAAAGAAGTGGGAAGACGCGGTCCATGTGCTGAATAGGCGCGGGTATTTCAACGATGCCCCGGCCGAATTGCAGCCGCTGATCCGCCATGCCTACGAGTACGTCTGCCGCAAGGACGCCTGGGAGGAATACTGCCGAGTTCCACAGAAGACCGGCGAAGAAAACGACCGGCGGCTGGTCGATGCCTGGAACGAGACGCTCTTCAGCGGATTCGAGGCGGCCGAACGGCAAAGGGTTCGTGTGGCCGAAGCACGCAAGCGAGTCAACCTGCTCGATCGCCTCAACTACCTGATCCAACAATCGGCCGGCAAGATGACGCTGGCCGGCGAACAGGAGGTCGTCAATGCCGTGGCGAAGCTGCCGCAAGGCTACAAGTACACGTTGCTGGCTCGGGTGGGCAAGGCCCGCAGCCGTGTTTCGGCCATCGCCCGGCTCGAAAAGGCCGTCAAAGAGGCCTCTTCAGAAGCCATGATCGTGGCAGCATGGCGGGCAGTCGTCGACGTGAACTGCGGAAACGTGCTGAGCGAGAAGTGGCGTGCCCGGATCGCGTTGGCGGAAAAGCGTGCCCCCGTCCTGAAGAAACTGCACGATATCCCCCGCGATCTGCCCGAGGAAAAACGAATACGGCAACTGGTCGAAACCTGGGACGCCGAATTGCTGAAGGATTGCCGCGAAGCCGATCGATGGAGAGGGGACTACGAAGCCGCGATCGCCGGCAAGAAAACCGCCGAGAAGGCCAAAGCCGAACGGGAGAAAGCCGCCCAGAAGGCCGAAGCCGCCCGCAAGCAACTGTTGGCAGACCTCGAAAAGGCCTTCGAGGGCAATAACGAGACGGAAATGCTCAAGTTGGCCGGCGACCCGCTTTTGGCCGACCATCCCTTGCCCGACGACTGGCAAGAAGCAGTCGACGCCGCCCGGAAAAAAGCCTCGGAGGCCGATACGCTGTTGGAATGCCTGAAGGAGAAACGGGAATCGAAGTTCCACGAGCTGTTCGATGCTCGGTTGATCCGGTCGCAGGCCGATCGCTGCGAGCCGTATCGAGCAGTCCTGGGCGCATGGACCGAGGAATTGATCCTTCCCCCGGACAAGCTGGGAACCGCTCCGGAGCAAGCGGAACCGAGCGTCACCCCCGCCCGCGGCCCCGCAGGAACCTACCGCGTGAAATGGAACTGGCCCGATCCGCGGTTCACCGAGCAGTTCATCCTGGCCGTTTGCGAGAACGAACCGGGACCGGAGGACCCGCCGCAGGAGGTCGCGGCCCGGATGCGCCTGCTGCTCGATCGCCGAACGTGGGACGAGGGCGGCGGCTGCCGGTTGATTCACACCAAGACCGAGTGGGTCGAAAGCTACATCGTCGCCTGGGCCGTGATCGACCTGGGGTTCCGCGCGTTTGTCAGCCCGCCGCTGATCGTCGGCCGGCTGGGAGCCAAGTCGAGTTGGAAATGGAAGGGCTGGAAGCTCCTCGGCGGTAAGGACGCCGCGGAGAAAACCGGACAACCCGGCGATACCCCCGAAGACGATATTCCTGAAGAGGGTATCCCCGAGACCGGGCAGGCCGAGGAAGAATCCCAAGAGGACCGCGAGGGCCGGGAAAACGAATAGCCAGGGAGCCAGACTTCATGCGAGCACCTTACACGCAAGAAATCAGCCGCCAAAACAAGGCATTGTTCTTGTTCCTGCTGGATCAGTCGTTCTCGATGGAAGAGCCGTTGGGAAACTCGGCCAACCGAAAGTGCGACGAACTGGTCGCGGCCATCAACGGATGGCTGCAAAACATGGCCATCCGCGCCAGCTCCGACGAGGGGATCAAGGATTGGATGGATATCGGTGTGATCGGCTACCGCACGGACGCCAATGCAAATCCGATCATCGATTCGGCACTCCAGGGTCAGTTGATGGGACAATTTATTGTCTCGATTGCCGAAATCGGGGGCGCCCCCGCCCGCATCGATACCCGAATCCAGTACATCCCCGATGAAGAGACGGGCGAGATGATCGAGATCCCGTGCGAAATGCCCGTCTGGGTCGATCCGGTGGCCGAAGGCGGCACGCCTATGTGCCACATGCTCTACCACACGCATGAAATCCTTTCCGATTGGATCAGCCGGCACCCGAACAGCTTTCCGCCGATTGTGGTCCACATCACCGACGGCGAATCGCAGGACGGCGACCCGATCCCCTATGCCGAATCCGTGAAAAAGCTGTATACCCAGGACGGCAACGTGCTGTTGTTCAATTGCCACCTGTCGATGACGGCGGCGGACCCGTTCATGTTTCCCGCGTCCGACATGGGGCTGCCCGACGATCTGGCGCGGGTGTTGTTCTACATGTCGAGCATACTGCCCGAACCGTTTTACCGGCACGGCGTGGCAGAGGGATTTCCCTTGCAGCAGCAAGCGCGGGGAATGGCGTTCAACGCCGATATGGTCTGCCTGATCCAGTTCCTCAACATGGGGACGCAGGCGGCGCCGGGGTTGCGATAAACCCAACGAGAGAAAGAGAAAATTATGTTCGAGAGCCCGGGTCAAGATGCTGCAACGCCCGCCACCGGGTCCGCCGGCAGCGCCGGGTGTGTGATCTTCCTGATCGACGAGACGCCCGACATGAATGCCCGCGTAGGGGCCGGAAAAAAGTCGAAGGCCGACAGCATCGCCACCGCCGTCAATTCGCTGCTGAACCAACTCTCCGACGCAAATCTCGACGTGGCGGTGGCGGGCTATCGCGGCAACGGCCGGGGGGGCGTGGACGTCGGCTGCCGCTGGGGAGGTTCGCTGACCGGCTGCACCTTCGTCCACACCAGCCAACTGGCCGACTCGCCCGTTACCGTGGAAGAGCGCATGCGCAAGGTTCCCGCCCCGGGCGGAATCGGTGTTGCCCGCAAAGAGCCGATCAAGTTCCCCGTCTGGTATGTGCCGGCGCTCGGCGGCCCCGCATCGTCGGCGCCCGGCTATCAATACTGCCAATCGCTGTTGACCGCCTGGTTGACGACCCCCGGCATCACCCCGAAGCAGCCGTTGCTGATCAGCCTGCTGGGCGAACTGCCCGACGGCGAATCGCTCCAGCCGGGACTCGGCGGGATTTATCAACTCCAATGTGTCGGCGGCCAGCCTTTGGTCTTCCATGCCCATCTCAAATCGACTCCTCAGGTTCCACCGATCCTCTATCCGGCAACCAACGGTCATCTCCCGCCCGGGGCGATTCAGGAAATCTTCCAGTGGTCGGGCTATCTCCCCGAACCGCTCGCCCAGTCGTTGCAGCAGTTCAATATATCGGTGATTCCAGGCGCCCGGGGGATGATCTACAACGCCGCAATGGTTGATCTCATACGGTTCCTTTCCATGGTGAAGGCGTTTCCGGCATATCAACCGACTCTGCCGATGGCGCCGGGAGGAGAAGCAGGGGTACAGATGGAGAGTTCCGCAACGGTTCCCCAGTTTGGGGCTCCGGGACAAGAGACGCCTCAAGCAACGGGGCAAGCTCCGGACCAGCCCGCCACGCAGACTCCCGCATGGTCCACACAAGTACCTGCCCAGCCGGCCACGCAGGTTCCCAACCCGTCGGCCGCGCTAACCGTCGACCAGTCGGCCGCACTGACCTCCGCCGAACCGCTCATTCAGCCCGTGATTCCGAATACCCCGGTACCGCAAACAACCGAACAACCAACGGCGCCGGCTGGCCAGAATCCCCTGACGCTCGTGGACCAGAATCCCATAACACCCGTCGACCAGGACACCATAAAGCCGCGACCGGTGGTCGCGCCGGTCGTGGAACAAACGCCTCAAACACCGGCAACACCGGCCGGAACGGTCGCTTTGGTCGTGCTGGTCATGGATCGCTCCGTCGACAATCCGGCCGACGAAGACCAGGCGAATGTCTGGTCGCGACTCCAGGGGCACGCCAACGACCTGCTCGGCCAAATCGCCAAGCACGGCGGGGGAAAGCTCGAAACCGCCATTGTCCTCTGCGGCGCCGATCCGACAGGGCAAAGCGACGTGCAAACCACCTTCGCCGGTCCGTTGGCCGGAACAACGTTTGCCGGCGACGCCGAACTGGCCGACGGGGCGATCCGCATCGACCAGGTGAAGGAGATGATCTCCAACGGGATCGGCGGGCTTATCGAGTTCAACCGCAAGAAACCGATTTACGTCGACTTGCCGCCGACCGGCCCGGCCGCCATGTCGCCCGCATATCAGGCGGCGGCCGCACTGGTCGCCGATTGGGGCGGACGCCATCCGGGTAGCACCGTCCCGCCCGTAATCCTGTATCTCGGTCGCGGAATTGCCGACACGAACGAACTGCGCCAGGCCGTCCCGAATGCACGACTCTATCACCTGGTCGTGACCGCCGTCCCGCATCGCTCGCTGGCATACCCGAACCAACCGACGGGCATCGACGACCCGACGTTGCAGCAGCTTTGGCAGTTGAGCAGCCCGTTGCTGGGTGCGGAGGCCCTGGCCGCCGGGAAACCCATCGTAAAACCCGACTCGCGAGGAATGGTCGTCAACGGCAAGTTTGATCTGCTGCTTGATGGTATACTTGCTTGCATGCCGAGCGAGCCTGACAGTTCCCCATAGGAAACCTGGACCCTACTAGAACGGAACCGACCGATGCCATTTGAAACACGGGCGTTCGTACTTGCCAAGGATCCCCAACATCCCGAACAGTTTCAGGACGCGTTCGGTCTGAACGCCGCCGGTGGGATTGCGGCGGTGGCCGACGGGGTCTCTTCGGCGCTGTTCTCGCGGCAATGGGCGCAGATCGTCACGTTGTCCGTTGTGGCCGACCCGCCCAACCCCGGTCAAAAGGACTTCTTTACCCAGTGGCTCGCCGAGCGGCGCCAAGAGTGGTCGGCCCAGATCGACACGAGCGGGCTGGCGTGGTTCCAAAAGGCCAAGCTACCCAACGGGGCCTTCTCCACGCTGCTTTGGATCCGGCTGCTGCCGGTCGAAGAGGAGGAAGCCGAGGGGTTTGGGGCCTACCGCCTCCACGGCTTCGCTATCGGCGATAGCTGCCTGTTCCATATCCGCGGCGGGGAAACCGTCCGGTCCTTTCCCATCGAACGGGCGAAAGAACTCGAAGCCAACCCCATCGTGCTGGGAAGCGTCGACCTGAATCGCGACGACTACCTCGAGTTCCACGAACTCGACGTGCAGTGCTACGTGGACGACGTGATCGTGCTCTGCACCGACGCCATCGCCGATTGGGCCCTGCGACGGGCCGAAGAAGGCAACCCGCCAAACTGGAACGACTATTGGAGCATGACCGAAGAGCAGTGGCTCGCGGAAATCAACGAACTCCGCGAGTCGAGGGCAATGCGCTACGACGATGCAACTTTAGTGTTGTTGAGGGTCCTTGCCGAAGGGACCCGGGTACGGTCGCTCGAAGGCTCCCCGAACACGTTTGTGCCCGCCAAAGGGGCGACAGCAGAACCGGCGAAACCCGTCCAAGCAGCACCGGCCGAGACCCGCGAGGTTCGGCCGAAAGCGGCCGGGCAGAGAGCTGCTCCCGAGGAACAAGAATACGAAGAGCCCGAGGAGGAAGAGTACGAAGAAGAATACGAGGAAGAGCGGGAAGAGCCGGATGAAAAAGATGAAGACTGGAAAGACAAGTTCAAGACGGCCGGCGAGCAATTGGCCGAAGGCATCGAACTCGCGTCCGGCAAAGCGATGCGCAGCCTCAAAGGCTGGATGAAAAAGTTCAAGAAGAAAAAATAGAGGGAAGATGGCAGAGGGCAGAGGACCGCCGGGAGAGAGAACCCTCGACTCTGGACTCTCCACTCTCAACTCTTGACTCTCAACTCAACCATGCGTTGTACCTGCGGCCAGGACAACCCGATCTCGGCTAGAGCATGCCCCCGGTGCAACAACCGGCTGATCTTCGGCATGCCGCCGAGGCGTTTCGGGATCGATGCGGGGATTGCCGGCGGACTGCTCTTGGCGCTGGGGCTCGTGTTCCTTCTCGACCTGTGCAGGGGCTCCACGGAGATCGTCCAACTCGCACCCCTGCGACTGGCCGTCACCCCGCCCGAGTTTGACGATATCGGCAAGCTGCTCGATTCCTTCGGCAAAGGCTACCAGTACGAGGAAATCGAGATGGACGACGTCCTGGACCCCGAGTTGCTGGGCCAATACGACGTCGTCTTCCTCACTAGCGGGTTAGCGCCGGAGGAATGGTCCAGCCGGCAGAAGGAGAGCGACCGTCGCGGCGGCAAGACGGCCGACGCCCGAGAAGACCTGGTCGAAACGGTTCGCCACAGCCTGCGGACCTACGTCGGCAACGGGGGAACGCTTTATGTCTCCGATTGGCAATTCCCATTGCTCGTGTTCGCGTTTGAAGAACTCCTCGACCGCGACAAGATTGCCAAAGGAAAAAAAGGGTCGGTCACGGCGGATGTAGTCGACATGGGCCTGCGCCGCCGGCTGGGGCAAGATGAAATCGAACTCCATTTCGACAAGGACGACTGGCACTCCGCCGCATTTGCCGGACCGGAAGTCAACGCCCTGCTGGTCGGCACGTTCGACACCGCCAAGAAAGGCCGAATGACCGCGCCCTTGCTCGTCGAGTTCCCCTACCGAAACGGCAACGTTATCTTCACCTCGTTCCACAACGAAAAGCAGGACAGCGAAACGGAGCAGGAACTGCTCCGGTACCTCGTCTTTGCAACGGTGACCGCGCACACCGACGCCGAGATCCACCAAACGATGGTCCGCGGCGGCTTCTCGCCCGTCGATCGAAATCTGCTCAGCGCGTCCGGCCGGCAACAGACGGATATCCAAGTCTACAACTGCCGCGGCCGGCGACATCTACAGTTCGTCCTTGGATTCGCCAACCGCGGCGCCGAGCTGAAACTGGTCGTCACCGACCCCGCGGGCAAAAACTACGAAAAGACCGGTACTTCCACCGTCGTGATCGAGATTTCCCAGGCGAAAAAGGGCAAGTGGAAATACTCGGCAACCGCCATCAGCGTGCCGTACGAAAACTTCCCTTTCACGCTCACAGTGGGGGAAAAGTAGCGAGTGAACGTTTGAGCTGCCCCCCATTTCGAGTTACGAATCGGCGGCCCGGCCGGGCAATCCACCGGGAATTGCCGCCGTGATTGACAATCGCCGTCGACAGCACTATGATTGGTTGCGCGGCCTGGGCTCCAGGAAAAACCGCAAAGGAGGTATCTGATGAACGGACACTGGAAATCGACCGGCAGTCGCATGGTGATTCTTTTGGCAATCGCGGCCCTGGCGGGCTTGACGTATGCCGCCGACAAACCCGACGCACCGGCCGGCGACGAAGCCGGATTCGTCGAAATCTTCAACGGCAAAAACCTCGACGGCTGGGACGGCGACCCGAGATTGTGGTCCGTCGTCGACGGCGCAATCCGCGGCCAAACCACCAAAGAAAATCCCGCACGCGGAAACACCTTCTGTGTCTGGCGCGGCGGCAAGCTGAAGAACTTTGTGCTCAAACTCAAGTTCCGCATCCAGAACGGCAACTCCGGCGTCCAGTACCGCAGCAAGGAATCCGACAAGTGGCGGGTCGGCGGATACCAGGCCGAAGTCGAGAACAACCCCGGCAAGGTCGGCTTCCTCTACCACGAACGCGGACGCGGATGGATGGTCAACGTCGGCGACTTTATGGTCGTCGAGCAAGACAAGGACGGCAAAATCCACAAAAACGTGGTCGGCAAGGTCTCCGACGTCAAGGCCCTGAAAGAGGCCGGCTACTACAACATGAAGGACTGGAACGAGTACACGATCACCGCCCGCGGCAATCACCTCGTCCATCTCCTGAACGGCTACCCAATGATCGAGATGATCGACAACGATCCGAAGGGCCGCGCGATGGAAGGCATCCTTGCACTGCAAATCCACGCCGGGCCGCCGATGACCGTCGAGTTCAAAGACATCCGTCTCAAGGAGCTGAAGGAAGACTACGGCGAAGCCGTCCGGCTGTTCAACGGCGAGAACCTCGACGGCTGGACCTTCTCGGGCGATAACCAGAAGGACGTCTGGTCGGTCAAGGACGGCGTCCTGGCCGACTCGGGCAGACCGGCCGGATACATCCGCACGAAGGACGACTTCACCAACTACGTCCTGAGGCTCCAGTTCCGCCACGTGACCAAGGGCAACAGCGGTGTGCTGGTCCGCATGGTCGGCGAGGACAAGGTCTGGCCCAAGTCGATCGAAGCCCAGGGCATGACCGGCTCGGTGGGTGACATCTTCAGTATCGACAAGTTCCCTATCGAAACCGGCCGGAACCGCGGACGCTATACCCCGAAGCTTCACCCGTCCAACGAAAAACCGCTCGGCGAGTGGAACCAGTACGAAATCACGCTCGACGGCGGCGACCTGGAAATCAAAGTCAACGAACTCGTGCAGAACAAGGGCGCCGATCTTCTGGAAACGCCGGGCAAGATCTGCCTCCAGGCCGAAGGATCGCAAAAGGAAGTCCGTAACATCGTCCTGATCCCCATCCTCCGCAAGGAAGGCAAGAAGGACAAGTAGGGCAGTCGCTTGCGGCTTCGCAATAGAGCAGCCGCTTGCAACTGAGCCACACGAAAGCGTCTATGTTCACGCAAAGAACGCTATTGTGCTATCTCGTTGTCGCGCTGGCGGGAGGGTCCGTCGCCGCCGAGGACGCCGATTGGCCGCAATGGGGCGGCCGCGACGGGCGAAATATGGTCTCCGACGCCAACGGCCTGCCCGATTCCTTCGTGCCCGGAAAAAAACGCCCCAGCGGCGGCGGAATCGATCCCGAAACCACCGAAAACGTCAAGTGGACCGCACGCCTCGGCTCGCAAACCTACGGCAACCCGACGGTGGCCGGCGGCCGCGTCTTCGTCGGCACCGACGACATCACGCTTAACGGCAATCCCCGCTTCAAGCGGAGCCGCGGCGGGCTGGTCCAGTGTTTCGACGAGGCCACCGGAAAGCTGCTCTGGCGACTTGTCACCCCCAAACGAACCAATGTGCCCCAAGGCGCCCACTACGGCCACCAGTGGCTGGGAACCTGCTCGTCGCCCACCGTCGACGGAAACCGGGTCTACATCGTCTCCAGTGCCTGCGAGGTCGTCTGTCTCGACGTCCACGGACTGGCCGACGGCAACGCCGGGCCCTTCAAGGACGAGGCGAAATACATGGTCTCGGCAGGCGAAAAACCCGTCGAACTCGAAGAGACCGATGCCGACATCGTCTGGGTCTACGACATGATCGAGGAGGTGGCGGTCGTGCCGCACGACGCCGCCAGTTGCTCGGTGCTGATCCACGGCGATATGCTCTACACGAGCACCTCCAACGGCGTGGACGGTCCGCACAAGAAAGTCCTTTCGCCGGACGCCCCCGGCATGATTGTGCTCGACAAAAAAACCGGACGGCTCCTGGCCACCGACGGTCTGGACCTTGGAAAGCGGCTCTTCCATGCGCAGTGGTGTTCCCCTTCGCTCGGCAAGGTGGGAGATAAAACGCTCATCTTCCTCGGCGGCGGCGACGGCGTCTGCTACGCGCTGGAGGCACTCGCCGAGAAACCGGAGAAGCCGGTGAAGCTGAAAAAGGTCTGGTCCTACGACTGCAACCCGCCGGAGTACCGGTTCCGCGACGGCAAACCGATCCCCTACTACGACGGCGACAAACGCAAAAACCGCGGCAACAAAAACGACGGGACCTATATCGGCCCGAGCCAGATCATCGCCACCCCCGTCTTCCACCAGGGCCGCGTCTATGTGGCCATCGGCCAGGACCCCGCCCACGGCCGCGGCCGTGGAATGCTCCATTGCATCGACGCGACCAAGACCGGCGATATCACCAAGACCGGAAAAATCTGGTCCTACGACGGCCTCGACCGCACCATGTCGACCGTCGCGGTTGCCGGCGGGTTGGTCTACTGCCCCGACGTCATCGGGCAGTTGCACTGCGTCGAGGCCGACACGGGCAAGCCGGTTTGGGTCCACGAGACGAAGGCCGAGACCTGGGGCTCCCCGTTCATCGTCGACGGCAAGGTCTACCTCGGCACGAAGAAAAACTTTTGGGTGTTCGCCGCCGGACGAGAACCGAAGGTCTTGGGCGAAATCCGCCTCGGCGCCCCGGTCTACTCGACGCCGATCGCGGCCAACGGCGTTTTGTACGTCGGGTCACAGCAATATCTCTGGGCCGTCAAGGCCGGCGCGACCGGCGGCGGCCCGACTGCGTTACAAACATCCGATCCTTGAGGATCGGCCGAACAATGTAAAGCCGCGACCAATGGTCGCGGAGAAGCGGGAAACAGGATGGTCAACAGACAGTCCGCCAAACCGGCGTTCCACGATCGTATCAGATACATTTACCGTGGGCTTCCGCGACCACTGGTCGCGGCTTTACAACGTTTTCTGTACATTCCACTTTCCCACCATTAGCAAAAGGAGTGTCGTCATGGTAAGACCGTTGCTGTCCGTCGCTTTGATTCTCGGCTTGGGTTTTGGCGTGGCCTATGCCTGTTCGAAGAAGAGCGACGCCAAGCCGACAGTGAAGAGTGCGTCGGCGAAGAAGTCGGCGGCCAAGCGTCCGCAGGCCCCGAAGCTGCCGCCCTGGGCCCGCAGGGCCGAAGAAGCAAAGCAGAGAACCCGTGAGGCCAAGAAGAAACTCTACGACACGCAACGAAGTGTTTCCGTTGCCAAAGGGCAATTGGAATCGCTCGAACGGCGGCTCGCCGGGGCCAAGAAATACCTCGAAGGAGCCGAAAAAGTCGAAAAAGAGATGGCCGCCAAGGCCGAAGCTGAGGCCAAGGAGTTGGCCACCAGGCGAAAAGCCGAAATCGAGGCACGCCGCGCAGCCGAAGCCAAAAAAGCCGCCGAGGCCAGAAAAAAGGCCGAGTCGCGAAAACGCGCCGGCAATCCGCACCCGAAGAAAACCGCTCCAAAAAGCAAGAGTGCCGAAGAAGCCGCCAGGGCCGAACGCGCCAAGCGGGCCGCCCAAGCACGCGCCGACTTCCTGCGAAGGCTCCCCCCAGCCGCACGAATGGCCTACATGCTCAAGCACCGGGCGGAGGAAATGAAGGGCAGGGCCTACCAGGCCCAAAGGGATCTCGAGCGGGCCAAAGCCGCGCTGGCCGAAGCGGAAAAACGAGCGATCGAAGCCAAAAAGCGGGCCGACGAGGCCCAGAAACAAGCCGTCGCTGCCGCCGCCAAGGCCGAGGAGGAAAAGAAACAGATCGCCGCCAAGCGAAAGGCCGACTACGAGGCAAAAGCAAAGGCCGCAGCCGAACGACGCGCCGCCGAAGCCAAGCGACGGGCCGAAGCCGCCAAGAAAGCCGCCGAAGCCAAACGCCAGGCCGACGAACGAAAGCGAGCCGAGGAGGCAAAGCGGAAGGCCGAAGCCGCCAAGAAAGCCGCCCAAAAACCGGCCAAAAAATAAGCTGCGAATTGCCTAAGTTCGGGTTTTGCACATTTCACGCGGTCGTTTGCGGCGGGCCAAGGGCTATCCTGCAAGCGTCGCGAGGTAGGTCAGCAGCGTCAGCTTTTTCTTCCATAGTGTGCTTTTCCGCAG
>Ga0180432_10000955_pt1 | contig 46462 bp, 46 predicted proteins | sample SS_ome_10_FD_132414 | JGI IMG/M metagenome (GOLD analysis project Ga0180432, IMG submission 132414) | Hypersaline lake sediment archaeal communities from the Salton Sea, California, USA - SS_1_MS_2 metaG | ecosystem: Environmental > Aquatic > Non-marine Saline and Alkaline > Hypersaline >...
CGGCGCTAACGGAATGAAAGGGTTTTATGGTGCTGTATTTGATGGGCGGTATGTGTATTTTGTGCCGTACTATAACGGTGCTCCCTTTGGCAAGGTACTTCGGTACGATACGACGGCGGCTTTTGGGGATACCGCTAGCTGGGATGTATACGATGCTGAAAATGAGGACGGCGCTAACGGGATGAAAGGGTTTGTCGGTGCTGTATTTGATGGCCGGTATGTGTATTTCGTGCCGTTCAATAACGGTGCTCCATTTGGCAAGGTACTGAGGTATGATAGCACATCGAACGGAAAGGCAAGTTTTTCTCTTGACTATACTACCAACGCTAACTCATTTGGAGACACTCCGCATACAGTTACTTTCAAACTGTGTGTAGATGGAGCATTAAGAACAGTTGCTTATGTAGGCCAGAACGATGATTTACAAGATGCCCAACATCTAATTACCGGAGTTTATGACGGGACAAATATGAAGATATATATAGATGGAGAGCTTAAAAACACAATCACCTATTCAGCATCGGCTAACATATTAACAAGTACAGCTAAATTAATTATTGGAGCCGACGACGGAGGAAAAGAATACCATGAGACAATTGCCGATGAAGTATTAATAATCAACGATGATTTAAGTGCAGACGAAGTAAAATTGCCTTATGAAAATACCAAGGACGGGCAAACGTTTTATTCTTTTGATAACGCCATTATTGCCAGTTGCCGCTTGATTTCAACCGGATTTAATTCTAATATTATGATCCAGGGAGGATTGCTCTAATGATTGGCCGAATTGAGGTAGGAACTGATTATATAAATATTAGCGTTTGCTGTACCAAGTCAGACGGGACAAAATATGATCCGTCGGCAATTGCTCTAAATGTATACGAGGTGTCTCAAGCTGACGGGACTTTAAGCGCTATTGACAGTTCTCCATTTACTCCGGTTAAACAAGATAGTAAGACAGGCTGGTACGGTTATTCACTAGACATGTCTGCTCTTGACCCAGGTCAATATGTATGTTTGGTTGAGGCAACAGTAGATTCTATTGATACTAGCTGGACTGGTACGTTTCGTATAGAGCCAGGTTACGGAACAAAGGTTTATGTAGACGCTGACGGAACTAACTCGACAGTATGGCCATATGGGCACTCTAATTATCCGACATCAACCATAGCTAATGGTAAGACAATTGCGGATGCGAACGGTTTAAAGGCTTTACACCTTGAAGGTAATCTATCGTTTGCATCTACTATGGAGCATTATTATTTTTACGGTTTCGGTCATGTTGATACGGCAGATCTTATTGATTTAAATAGTCAAGATCTCGACCACTCATCTTTCGAGAATCTGATCTTAAATGGTGCTCAGGGAGGTGGAGGTGCTTCTACTGACCAAATAAGATGTGTGGATTGTTTGATTTATGCAGTTACTAACTTAAATGCTACACTTATTGAATGTGGTATTGGTGGAAATTGCAGTGTTGTAAATGGGGCTTCGTCGTTGTGGGTTGACTGTACTTTCAGATATGTTACAGATGCAAATATTACAGTTCAGTCGCCTACAAGGTTAGATATAATTAATGCCAGGGGCCAACTTAATTTGGTTGGAATGACTGGAGGTACAGTCTACATTCATGGGCAAAATAGTTTAGATTTAACAATAGCTAATACTTGCTCTGGAGGAAATATTTATGTTTCTGGTGATTGTACTATAACAGATAATAGCAATGGGACTATTGTTCATGATAACACTACTGTTAATGGAAACAATACACTTAGGAAAATGCTAAGTTGGGTTGTCAGTAGGTTGGCAGGAGTGTAAAATGAGAGAATTTTGGGTTAGAACAACAGGTGGAAATGATAGTAAGGATGGACTTAGCTATGCTAATGCCAAGAAAACTATAAACGGGGTCAAAGCAGTCTTGGCAAGTCCTCCAGCTAAGAATGTTATTTATATTGAGGAGGGGACCTACGATGAATCAACAGATTTTTCTAGTTATAATGTTGATTTGATTGGGTGGCCTTCCCTAGCTTGTAATGGTAATGCTGATGGGGTAGTCTTAACTAAAAGTTCTGGATCAGCGGATATATTATTGCTTAGCCGACAAAGTTCTATTTCTGGAGTGGAAATTTACACACAAGACTCAGAGCAGGTAGGTTTGTGGGTGACCGGTGATTTACAGCATGTAGTTAGATTAACTAATGTAACAATAGATGTGGTGTCTTCCGGGTCGGCTGGTCTTGTGGTTGAAGGGGCTACATTGATTACAAGTAGAGTTATGCTTAGGGCTCTCCCACTTGCTGATTTAACCGATTCTATTCTGTTTTATATAGAATCCCCTGGTGGTGCTCAATATATAAGTGACGTGCTATTTGCTTTTGATTCCCAAGCTGCAGGTAATACATTCCCTGAGACTAGAATCTGGAATGATAATGTTGGTGGTTCTACGATGATAGTTCCGTTTAATAATAGTTATGTTGATTATGATCTTGTTGGGGGCGCTGTCAGGGAGATTCTGACAGCACCGAATACCTATCCGTCCCAGGCAGCAGTTAAGGATGCTAGACCAGTAATATCATGGGGTGGTTTTAAACTCAATCCATTAATTAAGCTGTATACTAGGACAGTTGAAGATGATAGCTCTGAGGTGGCTAATGAAGCTACTTTGACTACTGCTAGTAATAAAGTTGATGATGCTAAGAAGGGAATTGCTGCGCTGACTACAATAAATTTAGGTCAGGAGTAATAGAATGATTATAAGATATGTAAGCACTAATAATGGTGATGATAGTTGGGACGGAGAGACTTGGGCTACAGCTAAGAAGACACTTAATGGGGTTAAGGCTGTGCTTGATAGTGACTACGTTAATACTATATATATAGAAGAAGGAAGCTATGATGAATCGGTTGATTTTTCTAGTTATGTGGTTAATTTAATCGGACATTCGATGGTTCCCACATATTTTCCAGCCCCTGTTAACTTATATGATACAGGGGGTGGAACTCCTGTATTAAAAATTGGCGGTTATAGCCTACTTTCTGGAATACTAGTTGGGGTTGGAAATAATCAAACCGGACTTTATGCTACTGGGACTGATAAGCCTATTATTTTAAATAATATAGCAATTTCTATATCGTTTACATCAGCTCCAGCTACAGCTTTAGTTGTAGATACTTGTATTATTTTACCTAAACGAGTTATGCTGGCAGCTTATACTACTTATACAACAAATACATACTTACTTAATTTAGTAGGAAGAGATTCAGCTGTATGGTTAGCTAGAGATATCTACTTTCTTTTTATGGCTGGGGGGGCAAATCCATTCCCTGAGAGTCAGCTATGGAAAGATGATATTGCAGGAGGATCTTTGACACAACCATACAATTGTGCTTATATAGACTTCGGTCCTTGGTACAGTTCAACTGTAAATTACTTTACAACTCCGGATAAATACCCAACTTCAGCGGCAAAGAAAGACCCAGCTCCTATACCAGCTCTTCCTTTTGCTCCAATCTATGATTTTAGTTTGCAAAATAAGGTTAAAGGCTTGGACTATGGCATTGGTTCTGTTATGAAAAGAATGAGGGTTAGATAAGTGGCTATTTACGTTCATAAAACTAGTGGGAACGATTCTTGGCCTGGGAATGATATCGATTACCCAGTAGCTTCGCTTACTCAAGCCCTTACTAACCAGCCTACTTATTCACCCTACAATACAATCATACAGATTTTGGATACAGATACTTATTCTGAAAATATAACTTTGACTGGGCAAACAATAATAGGGGATATAAATAAAGTTTTATCTGGGACTGGACCTACACTTACCGGGGCCGCTGACACTGACCCAGTAGTTGATATTACGACAGGAGGGTTGTTGTCTGGTTTGATTGTATACCCTTCAACAGCTAATAAAGTCGGAGTTAGAAATAGAGGTGATTGTAAAGCTATACTAGATTCTGTGGCTTGGTACGCTGAGTTAGATGGAGTAATTTTATTAGATATAAGAGAAGGTTTCTTAGAGTTTGCTGGTATTAATTTATTTATTTTTTTAGATGCATCTATACCTAACGCTAGATTTATAAAAATAAATAGTGATTCACTTAGTGTAATTACAAAATGTATTTTTGTTTGGGATTCAGTGAATGGATATGGTGCAGAGAATCAGATTGTACAGGATGCTGTAGTTGGTGGGTCTCATGTTGTATTTGCTAATTGCAGGTATGTAGATACGGATGTTGATGCTGGATCTTATCGTCAGTTGTACACAAGTAGAAACACTTACCCAACGACAGCTACTACTAAGGATCCTTACCCGCTAACAGCTTTTAGTTATCAAGACATTATTATCCCCACAGACAATGATGCTGTAGCCGACACAGTCTGGGATGAAGCTAAGAATGAGCATATTGTGGCTGGTAGTTTCGGTAAAGCTGTAGGGGATATTGATACTGACATAGATCAATCTCTAAGTACGACTGAGAGCAATATTAGAGGTACTGATGGAGATACCCTAGAAACTTTGTCTGATCAACTAGACGTTGTCGAGACTGACACTAACGAGATACAGGGGAAGCTTCCTACTAATTATATAATGGGGTCTTCAACTAAATCTGACAAAGATGGTACTATTGATGCTATCTTAGCAGACACTGATGCAATAGATACTAGGCTTCCGACAGATCCAGCAGATCAGTCTCAAGTAGAAGCAGCAATATCGACTAGTGAAGGTAACATTAGAGGTACTGATGGTGATGATCTCAAATCTATTTCTGGTCAGCTAGACTCAGCTCAATCTAGCTTAACCAACGTTCTTTCTGACACTAATGAAATACAAGGGAAACTGCCAACTAATAACATTATGGGGTCTTCAGTCAAGTCAGATAAAGATGATGATATTGATGCTATTCTAGCAGATACTGATGCTATTGATGCTAGATTACCTAGTGACCCAGCAGATGAGTCCCAAATTGAGTCCGCTATTTCTGCAGCTGAGTCTAACATCAGGGGTACTGACGGTGATGACCTTAAGTCTCTCTCTGATCAACTAGATACAGCTCAATCTAGCTTGACTGACATCCTCGCAGATACCGAGGCAATAGATACTAGATTACCTAGTGACCCAGCAGATGAGTCAATCGTTGAGGATGCTATTTCTGCAGCTAGAGACAGTATCATTGTGGAGGTTGGTGAAGTAGCTGGGGAAGTATGGGGGTATGCAGACAGAACCTTAACTGATATGGGTTCAGATGTAGCTGGTGATGTTTGGGATTACCCGAATAGAACCTTAACAGATCTTGGGTCTGATGTTGCTGGGGATGTGTGGAGCTACCCCGAAAGAGGAATTACAACTGAAGTGCTTAGTGACGGAAGTAGGTTAGCAAAAGCTGATGGAACCAAGGGGACTGATGCTATTTATGATCTAGTGCAAGCGTTTGAGTTTGAAGGATCTGAGGCAGTGACTATAGCAGTTTGCGATACGCTTGGGTCTGGTCCTATCCCAGATGCTAGATTCTCACTTGAGGGGGTTTCTGGTAATTTACTTGAAATCGGGTGGACAGATACAGATGGTTCTGTAGTGCTTTTAGGAAATAGTTCAAGTGGTCTCCCGCTTGATCCAGGAAGCTATGTTGCTAGATTTGTTAAGGCTTTAGTTAGTTTTGAGTCCAGCTACGGATTTACTGTTGAAGCTAGTGGGGCAAATGACTTTATATTCTATGGGTCAGTTCAAACTATAGAGCCATCACCAGACCCAGCTACCTGTTTAGTTTATGGCAACTTAGCTGACTTCAAACTTATAGCTCACCAGGATGTCCAGGTTATTATTCATGGGGATATTTTACCGCAGAATATCTCTGATACTCTTATTACTAATAAAACTTACACTGTACTTACGGATGAGAATGGAGATTTCGAGTTTTATGTTGCCCAAACTTCTACAATCAAAGTAGAGATAGATGAAGCCGGGATTGATCATTCAATAACTATCCCAGCTAGTGGATCAGCTAAACTTGTTGATCTTTTAGAATAAATGAGGTAAACTATATTAAGAGATCTATCATAGGAGGTTTGTAGTGACCAATTATTACACTGGAGAAGCAAAGGTAGGCGGGCTAGTTCTAGACTTATATGATGATATTTTTAAGGAAAATCTATATGTTATCAGTAAAGTTACTGATATCCCTGATATAGTTAAAAATGCTGAAGTTACTGTACCGGATAAAGTCCAGGTTTTTGGGGATAAAGAGTTCGCGCTTATTGTTCTGACTAAAGATAATAGAAAGGTTAGGAAGTACCTAATTAGTGACCCGTCTAATACCTGGGTATCTATCCGGTATTTCATGCTTAACAAGGATAAGCTACCTTATGATGCTCAAGTTATTTGTGCTAAGAATCTAATAGATGCTGCTAAAAAGTACCAGCTTGAAGTTCCCCTAGAAATGAAAGAGCTTTCTAAGGAACTATTCCCAGAAAAAGAAATGGTTCATAAGGAAGCGTCACTTCTACTAGCAGATTCTGACTTCGGTCTGATTAGAAACAAAGACGGATCTAAGCAGCGTCTTTACCCACTAACTAGTGCTGGTGAAATTGATACTTATCTAAATAAGTTTGCTGAGGCTTCTAAAGCACTAGAACCTACAGAAAAGGTCCAGTTTGCTTTTAGGCTAGTGAAGAAAGCTAGAAATCTGGGTATGAACATTCCCGATGATCTAGTTAAAATGTCTGCTCTGTATGAAAAGATATCTGAAGACAAACTTAAGATAATGGATAGATTTCCAGTTGACACTCCTCACCGAGTTAAATTAGCAGCTAAGTATTTTGAGGCTAGTGCTGATGAGATGGATCCAGCTACTAGGTTTAATTTTGTCTCTGAGCTAAATGATGCTGCAGATAAACACGGAGTGAATCTTAGGAGATTTAAGAAGGTAGCTAAATATAACAACAAAGCGTTCGACCTTGACCTACTAAAAGAGGCTAGAGATCTTAGGAAAAGGGCTTTAGAAGAACGTTGTGACGAAGAAAGCTTGGCTACTTTAAAACAGGTTTTCAAGCTTGCCTCTGTTACTTCTCCCCCAGTTTTCAGTCGTATTTTGGATGTGTTTGACCGTGGGTGCAATCTAGATTATTATTGGGGAAGATCGATCCCCTCCCCTGATGATATCCTGAAGGAAGCATCAGAAAAGCAGTATTTAAATTATAATTCTATTTTGCAAGATCGGGTTGTCGATAAAATAAATAAGACCATTCACAAACGGAGGTAGTTGGGATGCCTCCAACACCTGAGCATATTCTCTCTGAAGAAGAGATAATGTCTTCGATGGTAGGACCAGACTTACCCTGGCTTTCACCGTTAACTGACCCAGTTACTATTGCTGAAGCTTTATCTAAGGAGTTTGAGTTAGATTGGGTTTATTGGGAACCAGAAACATTAAAGACTACTATACAGGATAAGTTATTTGTTAAGCTCCAGGATGAAATTTGGGAGAAGATTCTTGCCATAAGGAATGTAATTAGGGTAGATTATTTTTGGGAGAAATGGGAAGTTTTTGAGAAAGTTTGTTGTGCCTTTAATAATATTCAGCCCAAATTTGATGTTATCCAGTATTTATCATTAGGACAGATGGCTTATACAATTGATTGTGTAAATACCCTTAGGAAGCATAAGTTCAATGACGAAGTTAAATCTTATATTGCAGCTAGGATGGCAGATGAAGGTTTAGTTGTTGCCCCTAGATCACTTAGCTTTTGTCAGCTAGAGCTTGATAAATTAACGCCAAATACTAGTGATCTTAAGGAAGCAATCAAAAATTTCAATGTTAGTGGTGAGAATAACCCAGATAATCCAATCTACGTACAGAAAATGGTTATTATGGCGATTGATCAGTTTGTTAACTATAATGTAGATAAGAGAAAGAAAGAATTAAGTCAACTAAAGGATTAAAATGGCGGACGATCTTCAAAACATATTATCATCTACTAGAAAGTATCCGAATACATTCTTTGATCCGCTATCTTTTTCGGTACCTAATATCAAGATGGCCCTTCAGTGGAGCAGAAGGTTTTACCGAACCGACCCGTTGGTCCAGGGTACTGTCAGGAAAATGGCAACTTACCCCATTACTAATCTAGTAGTGGAAGCTGATCCTAAGATCAAAGAAATTGTTCAGAAAATATTGAAAAAACTAGAAGTTAGAAAGTTTATGATGAGTAGTGGATTAGACTACTTTACCTATGGTAATGTATTTGTGGCAACATCTCTCCCTTTAAAAAGGAAAGCTAAGTGTTTAGAGTGTGGACTTACATCAGATATTTTAACTTTCAAACAAGTTAAGTGGAAGTCCGACCGCGAAGGAATCACTCCCATGCTTGATTGTAAGCAATGTGAAATGTCTACTCCTCATGCCTTTGAAGATACTAATGTTCCTAGAGCTAAAGAAGTAAAGTTAATGCGCTGGGATCCTGAGACCATCGAGATTATGTACAATCATATCACTGGAAACTATAAGTATATTTATACATTTCCTAAGAGAGTTAAGAAAGAGCTCCTTTCCGGGGATATATTTTATGCTCAAGATACCCCCTTAGATTTTATGAATGCGGCCGCTCATGACAAGAGAATAGTCTTAGATAAAAGTCAAATCTATCATATGAAGAGGGAGTCACTCGGTGACTACATTAGCTTTTGGGGTGAACCGCTAGCTTTCCCTATTCTTCGTGAAATCTATTATTTATATGTAAATAAGAAGGCACAGGAAATTTTAGCTCATGAAAGAATTATACCTCTTAGATTATTGTTCCCATCTAATCCAGGCGGGGTTAGCCCAGATGTTACTATTAATCTAGGAAACTGGAAAAGCAAGATGGAAGATGCCATTAAGAAGTGGAGAAGAGATCCTAATTATCTTCCTATCATGCCGTTTCCTGTGGGGTATCAAGCTATTGGGGGAGAAGCCACTAGAATATCTTTATGGCAAGAGCTTAATTCCAGTCAAAGCAGGATTCTTCTTGGTTTGGGAGTCCCTCCTGAGTTTCTAGTTTCAGGGACCTGGACTGGAAGTAGCATTTCAGTGCGAATGGTAGAAAACTTGCTGCTTAATTATAGAGTTGAGCAGGAGGAGATGGTAGAATTCTTGATGAATCAGATTCTTCCTTTGGAAGGCATAAACCCGTCAACCGTTACTGTCAGATTATCTAACTTTAAGATGGCTGACGACATTCAATTTAAACAGATAGTTCAGAATCTTAACGACAGACAAAAGGTTTCAGATAAATCTATGCTGACAGAATTAGGCTATGAGGTTGAAACCGAATTTAAAAATATAAAAGAAGACTTCAAGAGAAAAGCTGAGCTAACGGTTGAAGCTGCGAAAGCTGATTCTGAGGCTGCAATGCTGTCTATGGAATCTCAAGGTAAAGGTCAGGTTAAGGCACAGCAAGGAGCTCAGCAAGAGGCTGCCATGACTAACCTCAGCGGTCAAGGTGGTATTTACTTACCTAAGATGATCGAAGGTACAATCATGCAGCTTAAAGCCGCAGATCCAGCTACCCAAATGCATTACCTTAATAAGATTAAAAAGGAAACCCCCAATTTGTATGAAGTTATAAAGGGTGCTATGCTAGCAGGCCCAGCCCCAGTTACAGGAAGGAAGCCATCTGGAGGTCATGCTGTATCTAAGCCTAGACCAGATGTAAAACCACCTAGAAGGAAGGAGAAGACTATTTAGCTATGGAGAAAACGGTAAGGAAGTCTTACTACTTAAATCTTAAGCTGGAGAAAGACAGGGAAACATACGATAGTATAATTAACAATTTTAATCTACAGATCCTTGGGTTCGAAAGTCAATTTATGGATAATGGAGATTACATTGTCTTTTTTTCTACAGAAGAAACAGTAGACGAGGGTGATAAGTCAGAAGAGGAAGATTGAGATTTTATGGTATAAGTAATCTGCACTAATCCTAATTTAGGAGGCATGATGGCTAAAGATTTAGATACAGAGTTAGTTGATACTAGTCATCGCTTCTACAAGCTATTAAATGATAGGTACTTCGGCGGGAAGTTACCCAAAAAACAAATAGCTTGGCTACCGGGGCTAAAGTTTTGGGGAGATGTCAACGGAACTATTCGATTGAGCCTTGACCATCATAAATCATCTTATTATGATATAAGAGACACAATGCTTCATGAAATGATCCATATAAAACTAAAGAACGGTCGTCATAACCAAAAGTTCAGAAAGGAGGCCAAAAGAGTAGGCATAAAAGATGATGACTTCCAAGGTTACCGGGTCAAGGATCCAAGCGGTCTGCGCTGACTCAAGGGCATTTATTAACACGTTTGTAAAACCAAATTCTATTGATTTAATTATTTTTGACCCACCGTTTTTAGGTTCTAGCAAAGAGTATAATGATGTAAAAGATATTGTCGATCAAGATGAGCTATGCTATCGTCGTTATATTGAACAGTTTGCCAACCCATTTTTAAATTCTTTAAATTCTGATGGTTTATTAGTAAGTAGGTATGATAGAAAATCTGGTGTAATAATTAACCGTGTTTTAAACTCAGTTTTTGGCCGTCAAAATTATCTTGAATCTTATTATTTAGAATTAGTCAATGGACGATCAGCTCGGTTAGGTGATCATAGGATTGTTCACGAGATATCGGTTTACGCTAAAAATAGAACTAAGAAAAAATTAGTTCAGGGATCTAAGCATCTGAAATCAGATGAGAAAAAGACACAATATCGTGGAAGCTTACCGACGGATATTGCTAAATTTATTTTAGGTAAGTATACTAAACCAGGATCAAAAATCTTGGACCCAACCGCTGGATCGTTTACTATTGCTGATGTCTTGGGTGAGTTCCCTAAGAGGAATTTGATAGCTATAGAATCAGACCCATTAGTATTTAAACGGTATTCACATAAAGCATCAACTTAAGGAAAGGAGATAAGAGATTGACTCAGGAAGAAACTAATAGAGCTTTGGAGATTTATAGGACAATGACCCAATCAGAGCAGGTACATCGAGTAGTAAAGGAACGAGAATCACGAGGTGTTTACATCCATCCAATTTCATCGATTTGGAGAGCAGTTAAGGCTGAGTTCGGCGGAGGAGATTGGAGAACGAAGACCCCTGAAGCTACCATCCATCGAATTGTTGGGCAGTCAGACAGACTGTTCTATGTGGCTGAGAACACTGCCGGGAGTGGCAAGGCCCGAAAGCTAGCCAGGAAATAGTTAAAAACGTCAATGGAAAATGCTAATTCACTAGGGCTAGAGTCAGCTGCCTTGGCAATGATACTTAGAGATAAGAAAATAGGGAGGGAGATGCTAGCCATCCCTCCCTATTTTTTTAGTGACCCACTGCTCAAACGTCTATATGAGTTTATCTTAGATAGGCATATCAAAACTGCTAGGATTCCAACTCTAGCTACTATATCAGCTCGATTACTAACCATCGCTGATAATAAGTCTGACGCTGCAAGGCTGGAGAAGCTCCTAATTATCATTTATAAAGCTGAAATTTCCCCAAGCGATAAAGATTTAGTAATAGTAGCTCTACGAGAAAACTACCAAGCTAGACAGCTCAGCCAAGCTCAGTTATCAGCTTCAAAGCTAATTGCGAATGGAAAGTTATTTGACGCCTGCAATCTATTGTCTAACGCGATTTCATCAATTCAATTTGAGGATGGTGAAGATTCTATTATTAATCTAGGAAGCTTACTTAGCGAAGTGGAAGAAGATTCACCAGCGTTCATTTCTACAGGATTTAAGTCACTAGATGAAATTACTGGAGGCTTTGCTCCTGGAGAACTGGTGGTGATCTCTGCCCCAAGAGGGTCTGGAAAGTCAACTTTGATGCTTCAGCTAGCTGTTAACTCCTATAATACTCAAAGAAGGCCGGTTTATGTGAACTTGGAAATGTCTAGGAGAGAGTGGACTTGCCGCTTGTTTTCTAATATCACGCAAATGCCGTATATGAAGATTAGGAGATTTGATCTTACCGATAAAGAAAAACAGCTAATGCGTTATCGTGTTGGTTCTTTCTTCTCGAAGGATAAGGATGAGTTCAGAGATTGGTTTAATCATAATCAAAAATCCCTATATCATCTAAGTGCGGCTGATTATTATAGTAAAACTAGGGAGCTAGGCCATCTTAATGATTATACGATTACTCACATAGGAAGCGAAGGAAAGAACCTTCCTAAGCTAACAGCAAAACTACATGCTTTGAAGAAAAGTAATAACTGTGATTTAGTTTTACTAGATTACTTGAGTTGGCTAGAAGATGGACCAGCACATTATAAAGTCCACGAGAAGTTATCACAGGCAGCTAAGACTGTCAAAGGATTAGCCACAGACCTAAAAATACCTATTGTGGTAGCTACTCATGTAACAGACGAAGGAGAAGTTAAGTATTCTCGTGGGGTTGAAGAACACGCTGACCAAGTTATGATGTGGAAGGAAAAGAGAGAACACCAAGCAGACCCCTGGAGATTTACTCCGGCTACGACTAAAACTAGAAATAGTGCTATGTGCTCATTGTATTTGGAGGCTTTCTTTAGTAAGATGACTATCCAGGAAGTCCCAGGGATGAGCTACGAGGAAATTAATGAAGGAGAATCCGCATAAAATACTGCTTGTCGTTGATATAGATGGAACGATTGCTGACATTCCAAAGGAAGCATTCCCGTTTAAAGTAAAAGATAAGAGTTACTGTGAAGGATGTAGATTCTATAAAAATGGTGGTTGTACTAGAACAGTTTGGTGTGAGAACGCTGATTCTAGTACGATTACTCAATTCTACAATAGTGAATCCGTACTAAAGTTTCCTGTGTATGGTAATTCATTAGAAGTGGTAAATCAGATCTATAGTAGCGAGCCTTCTATTGTAGTCTACGTTAGTGCCAGAGGATTAGAACTGACAACCCCAACATATGCTTGGTTAAAAGAAAATGGATTCCCGTCTGGGAAAGTGTTTTGTGTTGGTAATTCAGATCCAGCGGATAAAAAGCTGGACTGTGTTAAAAACATATGTTATAATGTTAACCCAGATCAGATAATAACATTGGAGGATGATCCCATTATCAGAGAAAGATACGAACAAGAGTTAGGAGCTAAGGACCTATATTCACTAATTAACAATGCCTAAAAAAAAGAAAGAAATTATTGACGATATGGAGGAAGTTTTCATATCTCCTCCAAAGCAAAAGACCAGAGAAGACGTCTTAAATCTTCACCCATTACCGTTGTTTAAATTGTTTTTCGCCATTCATCGGCTGACTTCACACAGCTTTGATAGTCCATCTAGCCCATCACCTAAAAATCTGCTCAAGATGATTAGAGAAGTAAGTGAGAGTTTAGGTATTCCTATTGTAGAAGAAGCTAACCGGCTAAAGACAAAAGAAGACATGATGGTTTTTATTCCGAACGGAACAGTTTTCCTAGAGGCATACGATAACGAAGAAGCATTCTAGATGAACGACTTGTCGCCGGTAGAAGAAACACTTCGTTCCAGAGGAGTAAAGTATAGACGTGTGGGTGAACGCTTACTAATTAAGTGTACTAACCCATTTCACGAAGATCACAACCCATCAATGTATATTTATAATGATGGTACCGTGCATTGTTTCGGGTGTGGGCACCATACCAATGTAAATAATTTATTTGGTATTAAAGTCAATCAGAGACACAAGTCTGCAATATTAACTAAGACTGTACTTGATTACGTCGAAAATGAACTTCCAGAATATCCTGCTTTGAAAGAGCCTTTAGTTACCCAGGGGTATTTTGGTCTAAGTAAAAATATATTAGAAACTGTAGATGCAAGAGAAGATTACAATGGTATAATATTCCCTATTTACTTAAACTCGCGAATGGTTGGATGGCATAAGAGATTATTTAATTCTGATGGACCTAAGTATGTGTCATCACATAAGATAACTAAAACTCATTTTACTAGTTATTTCTACCCATTAGATTTAGTACTAGGAGAGAGTAAATTAATTCTAGTTGAAGGAGTACTAGATGCTTTAATGTTCCTTGATTATGGATTCCCAGCAGTCAGTAACTTTGGCGTTAGTTTGACTAAAAGGAAAAAAGAATTGTTGAAAGAATTGATTATTGAAAAGATAATCATAGGATTTGATTTGGACGATGCTGGAATGATGAAAGAACAAGACATGTATCAGGAACTATCAGATATGGGTATATGTGTAAAGACTCTCCCGATTGGAACGTCAAAAAACCCTAGAGGTAGTTTATCCAACGACAACTACAGAAGAAAGGTAAGGGAATTACTCGATGAGTAAAGCAGCAATTATCAGCACCGAATTCAAGTGCATGGTTTGCGGAGAAGAAGTAAAAATTGAAGATCCTATTTACATTATTCATAAAAGGAAACGTAGGGATTCTTTTCTAGATTACGATTTTCTGCTTATTTGCGAAAAATGCGGTGACGAATATATTGGACCAATCAAGGAAAAGGTCCGGAGGAGATTTGCCAATGTCTAAGCTCCCTCGTCAAAAGATGAGTGATGTATTCACTAGTTCTACTACAAAAAATAAAAACTTCCACTTTCTTAGTAATCCCCACAATCGTTTTCGATTACTAGAAGAACCAGTCGAATTAAGATTACATTTTGATCGTGAAGGTTTTACCCGTTGCTATAATTATGATCCAATAACAAAAAGAATAGATGATAGTAAAGGTTGTAGAAAATGTACTAATGATCAGAGATCATCTAAGTTTTATTGCCTTAACGCTAAGAACATTGATAATGGCAGAATAGCTATTCTTCCTATTAGCTTAACTATAGCATCAGAGATAGCTAAGCTAGCCAAAACTGAAGGTGTGTGGCCGGTTGACCAAAAGAATGGGTATAGCGTTGATATTTATAGAGTTAATAACCCTAATACTAATAGAAATTATTGGAAAGTTAATAAGGTGAGGCAAGAACCGTTGTCTAAAGAAGATTATTCAAAGCGGATACCAATTGAGAGTGTCTTTGAATTCAAGGACGCCGAGTTGGAAGAGAAAGCTTCTCCTCCAGAAGATAACATTAGTAGCAGTAATTCAGACCCAGGGATAGAAGAGGATGATGTGGCTGAAGGAGTTGAGGAGACTGAAGGATTCTTTCACGAAGTTTCTGAGGATGAGTTGGATGATGCCCCAGTTTTGGATGATGCGGATTTAGGAGAGATACCTGGGCTGGAGGATGATTAAGGAGTATGAATGAGCGAAGCTGGTATTAAAGAGCTGGAAGAAAAGTTCAAGGTTAAGTTTTCTGAGGCCGATGAACTGCAAACTAAAGGAAGATTGCCAACTGGAATTCCTAGCTTGGATTATATATTAGATGGCGGTTACCCAGTAGGAAGAGTGGTAGAGGTGTTCGGTGGAGAAGAGACTGGGAAAACTACACTACTGTATACTAGTTTGGTCACTGCTTGCAAAAGCGAACAAAATTCGTTGTTTATTGATGGTGAAAGATCTTTTGACCCCGATTATATTAAGCATTTAGGCTTACCTCCAAAGAAGCTCTCTGTTATAAAGCCTCAGTATGGAGAACAGGCTTTTAGGGCAGCTAGGGGTGCATTAAAGCTGTTAGACATTAAGTTAATTGGGCTGGATTCATTAACATCATTAGTTCCTTATCATCAGTACACAAATGAAACTGAGAATCCTATTGGATTACAAGCTAGAATGATGAGCAACGAGCTGAGAATGCTCGTTAGTGCTGTAGATGACTATAGTGCCGTTTGTATCCTGGTAAATCAAATACGGACGCACATGGCGGGCATGGTTTCATGGCAAGATAGCACAGCTGGCAGAGCCCTTCGTTTCTATAGCAGTGTTAGAATTGGCCTAGAACCATTTAAGGTTACTTCTGATTGCAGGTACACTAAAATATTGGTAAAGAAAAACAAAACTGGAGCCCCACTAAGAACAACAACCATTAGGTTAGTTTATGGAGAAGGGGTTGATCTTGACTACGATAGTGTACAATTAGCTACCCTTAAAGGTGAGGTGTCTTACGATAAGAAAGCTGGAGGTTGGTACATTTACAAGGATAAGAGGTATCGGTGGAAAACTCTAGCTAGATTATTGCGAGGTGAGGAAGTGAGCGAAAGCGATGATTCTTCTGCCGATGAAGACGCAGAAAAATCTGTAGATGAAGCTAAGCCAGATGACGGTTTAGCTGAAGTTATGACTAGAGAAGAAACCCCTGATACACCTGAATCACCTAAGGGAAGAAAGAAATCAAAAGATGACCAAAAAGGTAAAAGATCCAAAAAGAGTTAAGGCTGGCAAACGAGCTCGGACTAAAGGCAGTAGGTTCGAGCTCGTTGCCGCTAAACTATTATCTGAAATTATATTCGAAGATGGAGATATCCTAAAGCGTACACCTAGAAGTGGTGCCGCCTTTATATTCGGTGACTGCTATTATCCTCCCAATCCTCACAAGTTTATTTTGCTGATTGAATGCAAAAAAGAAGAGGGGTGGGAGATGCATCATGTATTTAGCAAAGATTCTATTATATGGAAATGGTGGAATCAAGCAGTCTCCGAAGTGGAAAACGCCTTAAAAATAACTAGTGAAAAAAGAATACCCATTGTGGTATTTTCTAAAAATAATTATCCAATATTTGTGTTGGGAAGTGCAGAAATTCTGGATTATTTCGACATAAAAGAGGCAATATATTTAAAAAAAGGGGAAGATGTTAATTTTGTGATAGCCCCATTAAACAAGGAGAATATAAAATGGCAGAAGCAACATATATTGAAAGAGCTAGGACAGCTGTCGAAAAAATCCAATCAGGAGAAGTAACTAGAATTTATAGTCATCTTTATCCTGATCTAGATTCTTTATGCTCACTCTATCTGCTAAAAACTATTAGGGAAAATTTAACTTTCGAATTTGTATCTTTGCCATTATATGGTGTTGATAGTCTACCCTTGGATTCTATTGCTGTAGATATCAAAGGTGGAGCTATCGACCATCACGATATTCCAGGAAAGCATTGGTCTAGTTGTAAAATTATCTATTTTATCTTACACAATTCAGATGCAGAAGATGTAAACCAATATAATGTCTTAGTTGATTATTGCCATAGAGCTGACGGAGGTGGGCTAAAAGAAGGTGAGAAAGAACAAGGTAGCTTGATTCATACAATCTATGGATTGAGAGATTATCTAGATGCTAGAGAATTGTATCATGTTTTTGAGTACCTAGCTACAGCATCGATAAAGAATACCCCGGTATTGTATTCGTTGTCAGACATGACGGCCGCTCAGCTTAACGTAAAATACTCGAACATCATTGCTACAGAGAACATTGAGAAGCCAGCTTTGATCAGAAGGTTTGTTCGATTCGTCGAGTTCGGGAACCCAAACAGAGGAGAGTCGCACCTAGTTGCAATTAATCGTAGTAACCATAATATCATTAAGTTGGTATTTAGCTACTACAAAAATGTTATTGCTCATGTTTATAAATCTCCTAATGGAAGGGCGGGTATTATCTTCAGGAAAGATTCCCCTGTTTCATTTGATATGAAAGGATTGAGAGAAGCTTTAGTTAATGCTAAAGGAGAAACTGATTGGTACCATCATCCCAACAAAAACATGTTGCTCTGCGGGTCTAAAAAGACAGCTATAGAATCTAAATTAGATCCTGAAGATATAGTGGAGATAATGTATCAGTATAGGATCTAAACGTTTAAAGGGAGGTTAATACGTTTAACCCCCCTTTTTTTATTCTTTTATTGCTTCTGGATAGTCTGGGTGGAGAGAAACAAATGAGGGTGCCCTTAAAGCACCTGAAGAGTATTGATCGTCAGCTTTTAGCTTAGCTACTCTCCCCTTCCAATTTTTTTCAAAATTCTTCAAGATGTCTTCCTTCTCAACGTGGCTAAACCCAGTTCCTACTTTACCAGTTATTTCTCCAGGTTTACCCAAAAGGGAATAGAAGAATCCGCCTGCTAGTGGTCTATCTCCCTTCTCGTGAAACATATCTTCTATAACTACATCATAGTCTTTTTTTACTTTTAGTTTAGTAGCATCTCTAGACCCACCAGAATCTAGCTTCCAAGCCACTATCCCCTCTTTAGATTCTTTTATTTTCCCAGCCTTCATGTCATCAGCTAACCTAGCTTTATCATTCTTCTCTACGGCGTAGTAGGGTAATTCTAACTCTGGTACCATTGAGCATAAAGTTTCTAGGAATTCTAGCTTATCTTTATAGGGCTTATCCTCCATATATTCACCGTTAGCACTAAATACATCAAACAAAGCTAACCTAAGATCAGCTAAATCCTTTTGTTTATCTCTAGCCTTGAAAGTGGATGAGTTTAAAATGGCCCCAACATCTTTAGCTAAGATTGCTTCTCCAGTCTGAGGATCAACTCCATAGACTTCACCTCTTAGTATGGCTGGAGGCACATTTTTAGGTGCTTTAAGCCCTACTAGTCTAGGTATCTTATAAGTGTGGTTGATTAGACCAGAAGGGTTATTTTTTGACTCCCTGTAGCTGAATACTTCTACTTGTTTCCCAGGGTTAACTGAAACTACAGTGTTAGCTCCATCTATTTTTACACTCCACAGCTCACCTGGGACAGAAGGATCAGCATCATTAATAGACTTCTCCTTGTAATCCGGTTTGTAGTTAGGGATCTCTGGGTTATTTTGTCTAGTCTTAGTGGAATTTAAAAGAAGCCAATTATCACCTCTAGTCTTAACTAGATTATATTGTTCAACTTCAGTACCGGTTCTATACAGATTAAACTTAATTTTCTTAGGGGTGCATTCTAGTACGTCAGTATCTCCATAGTATTCTAGGTCCACTTTTCCTTCACCATATCCAGGACCAATATTACCTTGATACCTCATATAGTCTACGTCGTGATCAAATGTTTGTGCAGCTAATAGTTTTTCCCCAGGTTTCGGCAGCTTAGCTTTAGGAATAGCCCAGCTGTAAGCTACCCCATCAATGTCTAATCGAAGGTCATAATGAGTACCAGCTTTTGTACTTTTATGTTTCTGAATAGCTATTTTAGTAGTGAATGGGTCACCAACCTCGGGCACCGGTGAAACTGCTGGGTACAAAGGGATCCCTAAAGCTTTCCCTTTGACTATAGCTAGTTTGTGTAGCAGACTAATCGTGCTCATCAAATAAAGTTTAGCATATAGATATAGTTTGTTCAATTAGATCTGGTATAAGAAATATAGAAAGGAGACCAGCTTGGAACTGAAAAGAAAAAACCCCCCAGCCCACATGGACGGGGGCTGGGGGCAACCAGCCCCCCGTCCTCGGCCGGGGGGAAAGTAAAAAAGGGGGAGTTTAACTCCCCCTTTTTTTTACAACCTTTACGTCCGGGCAAAACCCCTCTTCTGGAGGAATTACCTGTTCCCCTAAGATTATTGGATGGGAACATTTTTTAAGACAACTGCAGCAAGGGGATACATTAATAGTAATATCTGTCCCCTTTATTTTCATGTCTCCATAGGTCACTTGTGGGATTATTTTGGATTTTTTCAGCTCTCGAATCATTGCTTGGTTGAAGATTCGCATAGACCTACTCCTTTATAGTTCACCCCAAGTTCTCCCAGTTGTTACTTTCACTGGTAGAGGGGTTAAGAATTTATAGTTAAAATACTTCTGAAACGACTTATCAACTGATTCGCATATTTCTTTTATTTTATTTGGAAATTCAGGCAATAGTTCTGTTTTGGCTTCGATTATAACTTGGTCATGCACAGTATTGATTAGATAAGCATCCACGTTGTTTTTAGACAACCACGTATGAATTTTGTTCAAAGCCATAAACAAAACAAACCCAGCCATGTTTTGTATAGGGAAATTAATAGCCTGTCTTAGTTGAGCCTCCGTGCCATCAGGGAGATGTCTGGTTGCTCCCAGAGGAGACTTGACTATTCCTCTAGCTTTAGCATTACTAGTCACTGTCAATATATAAGCTTTTATACCAGGATAATTGGTAAACAAATTATCCTGCAGCTTCTGTATTTCCCTCATAGGTAATTCTAGTGTGTTAGATAGTCCCCTGGCGCTGGACCCATAGATAGTTGCATAAAGAAACGTTTTAGTTTTAATTCGTAGATCGTCGCTGATAGTTTCTTTTGGAACTTTGAACAATAATGATCCAATTTCTGCGATGGGATCTTGTGCTGTTCTAAAGGCAGCTATAAGAGCTGCATCTTTAGCTACAGTTGCCAATACTCTGAGTTCAACCTGGGAGTAATCTACAGATACTAGCACATAACCCGCCCGAGAAATAAAACCCTTTTTTATTACTTTATGCTCCCCCCTTTGGGGGATGTTCTGAATGTTAGGCTTAAAGCTGGATAGCCTATAAGTCTTAGCCACAGTCTGGGAGAAGTTTGGGTAAAGAATCCCGTTTTCTAGTTTATCTAGGATTCCATCGATGTATGTGTTTTTGTTTTTTGTGTACTCCCTAAGCTTTAATATCTCAACTACTAGAGGATCACCTCTTTTAATTTTAGACAGAACTTTTTTGTCTACGACTGGTTTGTTGGTTTTCTTGCTTAATTTTTTAGGCTCCTTCTTCCCAGTAAATAATACTTTTCCTATATGATCATTCGAGTTTGGATTAAACTCTTTTCCAGTTTCCTTTTCAAATCTCTTAATCCTGTTAAATCGTCTTGATAAGCGTGACTTTATCTCTTCCAGAGCTGTGCTGTACTTATTTCCTAATGTCTCTAGATATTCTGTGTCTATGAGAGTCCCGCGTTGTTCCATTGCTAGAATACTAGGTAAGGTAGGCATGAATAAGTATTTGAATATCCTCAGCTTTTTTGATTCTTTCAGCATAGTTAGTTGCTTGGAAAAGACTCGTCTAGTTGCATCAACATCGCCCATTGCATATGGAGCTAAAATGTCTGGAGGGATAAGACTATAGTCATTTTCAATCTCAGGATGCTCAGCTTTATATGTCTTTAATTCCTTTTCATATCCTCCAAGCTCGGTAAAGTCAGCAGCTAAGCTATCTAGATCAACAGATGGTCTATTTTCATCTAGAAGATGTGCGGCTACCATAGTGTCAAACAATATAGGTTTTAAATTTATTCCATTCTCCCTTAGGAAGTGAATGTCAAATTTAATGTTTTGACCGATCTTAGGTATCGGACCTTCTAAGATTTCTTTTAAGTCATTAAGTTGTATTTTGTTGAGATCGAAGAAAAAAGCTTCTCCAGCTTTAGCACAAAAGGAAACGGAGATTATTTTATCTTTCCTGTGGTTACTCCCCGTTGTTTCTAAATCTACTACCAAATCTTTAGCTTGACCAAGATAATCTAAAACAGCCTTTAGATTTTTCTTGGTTACAATATGATACCTCAATTTTTCCTTTTTAGACTTCTGTACATAAGTAATAGCTTTCTCTACATCTATCCTAAAGAATCTTAGGTAATCTGCTCTTCCTCTTAGCCCAGCCGCAGGATGGTAAGTCACTAGCACAGGGATGTTATTCCATAAGTGATACTTTCCTCTGAGATTCTTCATAGCGCTTCTTCCAGTGAAGAATTTTGCTGCTGTAGCCCCTAAAGCAAGAATCAGTTTTGGCTCTACTTTCTTAATGTTAGAGAGAAGATAGTCAGAGCATACCTTCATTTCTTTAGCTACAGGTGGCCTATTCTTTCCTTCTGCATCAGTAGGCCGACAATGAACAACATTATCTATGAAGATCTTGTCTCTAGAATACCCAGTTTTTGCTAGGACTCTATCTAACTCTCGTCCTGATAGCCCAACAAACGGACGACCCTGGCTTTCTTCTTGAGTCCCTGGAGCTTCGCCACAGATCAGTAGATCAGCTTTGTCTGGACCAGCTCCAGGAACTGCTGGGAAGTTGCGTTTGTCCCTTATAGGACAATCTTTTGTGCAGAACATATTTTAGTTTAGCAATTAGTAATGACTAGAGATAAAATAATAGCCAGTGTCACGGCTGAGCTGTGAAAAGCCACTATATATTTAATCAATTGTTTCTTAACATGTTTATATTTTTTAGTTGCACTAACTTCTTTATCAAGTGCTTTTTGTAGCTCTTTACTTTTAGCAGCTAGCTTCTGTTCAAGTTTTACTTTAACGAAGTTAGTTTGATATAGAATAGTTAGCAACTTCTTTTGATCGGATGGTTCTAACTCTTTGTCCATCTAGATGAAGCTCCTGTTATATAGACGTATTAGTTTCTTTGGCAAATTTATTTACCTTATTCCACAGTCTTTCAGTCTCTCTCACATCTTTGCGGCAATGGTCAATGATGTATTTCATCGCGTCTTCATGTCCTTGCAAAGCTCTAAGCCAAATCATCGGATCAAAGTGTGTTTTCTGAGTCTTGCCTAACAATACTCTACAAGCATTCTCTAAGCGATTGCTGTGTAGTTTAAACCTGTTCCTAATAATGTAATAAAGGTCACTGTGGTAAATTTGACCAATAGGAGGAAAGTCTATTCCCCAAACTAGTGCTCTGGTTCTAAGAAATTTTAAGTCGAATCTAGTTCCGTAGTAGCTTACAACCCGATCACACGAGGTGACAGCTTTAACAGCAGCCTCAACGTTTTTCTTGTCGATGCAATTAGGGTCATGAAGCTCCTTAGGGGTAGCTACCCTTTCAATTATCTTGTTTTGGCCTTTAATCTTCAGACACCAAGCTAAAATTACTCCGATATCTGCGTTAAGATCACTGCACTCGATATCAAAGAAACCAACGACTGGCTGTGGTTGCTCTTTCAGATAACATGAATAATGCGACAAGTAGGGCATCCTATGTTTACAGTAATGAGTGCTCAACCAGTCGATTTCCTTCTTCTTTAGCTTAGTAATTGGTGGTGTTGGCATAATACCTCTCTCTTCTTTACTTATAATTTAACCTTGTATTTTAGTACCTTAGAATCAAACTCAAAGACCAAGGATTTTTTTAGCTTTATAAATGCTTGATTATACTTTAAAATAAAATTTGTCTTGTTAGTTGCTATTGATTGTCCTCTAGCTTTTGGATAATAATTATCCATTCGTTATTTTTGTTCGAAAGGAGATTTATTGATGACAAAGCTTCCTGAGTGGAACGGTAAAGTTAAACACGTTAATGAGAAAAACTTCTCTGAGGAAGTGTTGAAAGAAAGGCGGCCAGTCTTGGTAGATTTCTGGTCGCCTTCCTGTGTACCGTGTAGAGTTATGATACCATCTGTAGAAAGCATCGTTGATAAGTATAATGGTAAAGTTAAAGTTGTGTCAATAAATGTAGAGGACAGCCCTAGGTTAGCTTCGCGTCTTGGTATACAATCCCTGCCTAACATTCTGTTATTTTCTAACGGAGAAGTACAGGGGCAGTTAATTGGCAGAGTATCCACTACTAAATTAGAGGGTGCTTTGTCACCATTACTATAAATTGCGATAATTACCGAAGTCAGTAATTATTTTTTGTTTATCTTCGTTACTGAGTTTAATACCAGATAAGCTATTATGAAGATCTATCTTCATGCATTCAGTGATGATTTCAGGATTACAGTAAGTACAGCTCCATTCTCTTGTAGTTACACTCGTATAGATATCTTCTTCGGCTTGTTTATAGTATGACATCTTAGTTTTCAATAGTTCTATCCTGTCATCACTAGGCCATATTTCACAATTAACTTTTCTAGCATCAGTCATATCAAAGTAGACTACCTGTCCATTTTCAACTGGCAGTTTGTTTCGCTCTAGTAGAACAGAATAAATGTTTATCTGTTCTTGGTGGTGTTTATAAGGGTATTTCCAGTTAGGTATCTTTTTTACTGATTTGTAATCTCTGATTAACTTTTTTGATCTTATATATTCGTCGACTGTCCCAGTAAGGACATTACCGTCTATTTTGATTTGCAAAGTTAGCTCAGAATCAGTTTGAGGAGAATCTTTAAGTGCATCTTCAATGTCTTTAGACTTCTTAGCACTCTTTGTAGCTCTCTCTAGCATAAGGTGGATCATCTTCCCCCTAAGCAAATGCCATAGATTAACTGGATCAACAGTATAATCTACCCTCTTTTTTAGAAGGGCTTGCCTAGGACAAGACAATAAATCACTAACATGGATACCCTCTCTATTTTCCTGTGAGAACATAGCTAAAAGAACAGCTTGAGTAAACTGACAAGGAGGGTCGCCTGTCATCGCACATTTTAGACAGCTAGAAATAGTTTGGATATGTTCCTTACCCTTTTTAACCGGGCATCTTACTCCTACTACAGGCATTTTATACCCTTTCTTTTTATTTAAACTTATGTGGTATAAGATCAACGTCAAGTCTTTTAACATAGAAAGGAGTCAACGTGGATCTAAAGAAGCTTGATCGAGTAGTGTCAGCGTCTACTACTATTTTGCATGAATTGGCGAACTTTGCTGACAAGATTTCACCAGCCATTCATGAACTCGTCAAAGAAACTGAGAATGAGCAAGAAACAGACGAAACTGAGCCAGAGGATCCTGCCCCTGAGATTTCTTAGTTCTTCGTAAGTATTCATTAAAAAAAGTATTTAAATTGATAGTTGAACCCTACCCTATTACAATTATCTAAACTCGTTATGATACTTTTTTTTGACTTGAAATTACTTCTTCCCTCATTTATCATTGTAAATGAATGGGGTGTAGCATGTCAAGTCATGAAAAAAAATCTAGAGTTTCATCCGAAAAACGGTGGACCCTAGATAAATTAGCTTATTTTTTTATTCTAAGCGATGAAGAATTTTCGGAGAAATTTGGTGTGTCTGTAATCGCCGCCGAACGAGCTCGTCGGCGGGCTGGTATTAATAAAGTGAGGGGGGTCCTCCCCAACGAAGAGGAGAACCCCCCGAGATTGTGCAGTGAGGACATGCTATACTATTACGATTAGCCTTTCTCTGCAGCAGGAGGCACAGCATGCCCGCAAGTATCGGAATCCCAGCGGACATAACCTCCACGATATTCGGGGAACAGACTGGAAATGCGCAACATCACCTGAGACTCAGTCTCACCAGCATTCATCTCGACAGGAATTTCAACGTTCTCTGCTCCACGAGCGGTTAAAACATAAACGGTTCTGACCATCTACATATCCTCCTTTGGATTTTTACTTGTCCTCTTTCTCTGTCTTTGTGTTTTCTAGTGCACTTATTACTTGAATTGTTGCGTGAATTAGCGCCCCCACCACACTTAGTAATCTCAATACAGACACAATATCTCCTTGCTTTTATAGCTGGTACTACTTAGTTCGTGTTGCCAGTTTTGATTCTGTAAGTTTTGACGTAAAACATACGTTTCCAGGTAGCCATGTCACTTCTGCTTTGTCGATTATCCTAGTTAACGTCTGTAGATAAAGGACATAACTTGACAAGGCTGCCTTTATGGTTTCATTCAAAGTGCCAGTCAGTTTATCATCTTCCTCGCCGTTGTCGTACCCTTCTATAGGTCTATTTGTCAAGCTCCCACAGGTGAATGGTTCTACATTCCTAAAAGTGCTGAATATTCTAGCTTTATTTGGGCCTGATCTTATTACATATTGATTAAGATGGGTATGACCCACTACTTGGTGGAGATTAAACTTAATACATTGGTCATTGAAAAGTGAAATATATGGTTTTACAACACAACCACTATGCTCTGTGAATGATGAAACTAGCTCTATAAGATTATAGATATTAGGATATAAGTTTCGCTTATTTCTTTGGCTAATCTTAGGGAGTAAGTACAACAACGAAAATTTGAACGGAGATAACTCTGACAGAAGCCACTTGAATATCCAGCTGCCGCTCTCGTCAATATTTACTGAGGCATTAAATGCAACGTTAGCACTAGGCATAACATGCTGTATCTCCGGCTCATGAGTTTGAAAACCGGTATTACTTATACCATCTTTTTGATTGTATACTAGAAATGGTTTCTCTATTTCTTCACCTTCTAGTTTAGCGTTCATCAAGATGAAAGCCATAGCCCCAGCAATTATGTTTTGACTTGGAGAGCTAAATTGAATGCAGGTTAGACCACTATCTTTATCTCCACGCATGAATATGTCTTCGCTTGGTCGCTGAGTTTTAGTATTTATAGAGGCATAGGCTCTGCCTATCTCAACACCGCAGTCCACCCACCAATGCCACTTACTTTCCGCGATCTCTTGTCTGGACTCTTTGTTGTCGACAGCTGATATAACGATGTCTGACTCACGAGGCTTATACCTTGAGATCTCATATTTGAACGGAATTTTGGGGGATGTGGCCTTATTATAGTAGTCACTTATAACTTTTGCTTTATGTTCTCTCAGCTTTAGGAAGGGTAGGTTTTGGTTAATTGTGTTTTTCTTTTCGATGATGTCATCATCCCAGATTGTTATTTGTAAAGGCTTCTTTTCAGCAGCCCTTGCTAACATTGGCATTATCCAACTTCCGTTACCCCCAGCACCTACGAGATCGACTGATATAATACTATTAGCTTCCGGTTTCTTGGAACTCATCTTTCCTCCACTTTTCTAGTATATGTTCGATGTCGGTAACTTTAGAATCCGGATCTGTTGATGTCATGATTTCATTCACTAGCTCTTCAGCTAGCAATATCATGCTTGATTCTAAGCTATCTCCGACATAACCACCAAGCTCATTACTCAAATCAGCTAAAGTTTTTTGAGCTGTGTCATCGAACACGTCATCGTCTTTTATTTTTTTTTTTTTAGGAAGCCCGCACTTGTCTTTAGACTTAGATTTAAGGCTAGGGAACCCTCCCCCAAAGTAACTACCGAAGCTGTCTAAGTCCTCGCTCTTAAACCAATCATATGCGCCTGACCACGATCCAGTTTTAGAGGCTACTTCTACTTTATTCATCCATTCGCTTGGAAAGCTCCTCTCAAACACATCATATAAAGGAATCTTTACCGTTTCTCCTCTGTTAGCTGCCCGCAGAAAGATGTTGCTTTCTAGATTGCCAATTATCCCAAAAAGTCCGAAACTTCCACTTTCGTCGGTGTCATCTATTCCACTTGGGCTAGGGTCACTAGACCAAGGATGGGAATGGAATTCAACAACAGGAATATCCTCTGGATAATCTACTACATACTCCCTGTCCCAAGAAGCTCTCGTCCCAGCTACGTCCAGATTTGGAACGTGTACCCAATACTTCTCGTCTTTGATGTTGTACATGATTACCGCTCCAGCTTCTGTACCATGTTCAATATAAACTTCATGGAAGAATGACATTATTTGGATGAGGAGTTCAATCGGTATCTTTTTGGTGGTTGTCACCCCACTTTTTAGCTCTTCTCCAGCTTCAGGGATATCTTTGGTAGGAAGTGTAATAATCATCGGGCCTTTCGGTCTAACCTCAACAAACCCGCCTTTAGTGATTACCAAATTCCTAATTGCGTTTGGGTCTATATCGTCTAACCGCTTACAAATGTTAACGATTTTTTGCGTCGGTACATTCTTATCTTTGTTTTTGTCTTCGCCCATTTATTTTTTTCTCCTTTTATCTTTCATTATACGCTTCGACTAAAGCTCTAATTGTAGTTCTAGACGCATCGTGATTTTCTAGCTTCCTTAAATCAGTATCAGGAAAATAACCCGTAAAAGGTCTGCGTTTGAACTCCTCAAATATTTCATTTGGTTTATTTGGGAGAGGATCATCCCCAAAACAGATGGTAAATGCGCCAACCCAATTCGGTCCTGCTAGTGCAAACAAAGTTGTGTCTAGAGATAATGAGCTAATTTCTTCCTTAGCTATACCTCCCATTCGCACAAAGTTATCAGCTCCGTTAGACACCCAGACTGTGTCTGGGAGGGTTAAGGGGACGCGTATACTTTCACAAAGTACGTCGACAGTTTGCTCAGGAATCAAAGAGATATAACCTACGTTGTTTCTACCAGGAAAAATTCCAACGACGATAGGATCCAAGATCTCAGCTTCTCCCTTAACTTTTTCAGGGAACAGTTCAAGGAGGTTTTTGTTTTCTACAGGCCAAAATTTGACCTTTCCATCGACTGCTTTATAGATAATGGAATGATTCTCTCCGAATCTAACTAAAGTTTCTGGTCCAATCGTTATATTCATTTTGTATTCTCCCTTGTATTTTTCATCTCGGTTTTGATGCTGCTTACCAAGTTTTGATAAGAATCTCTAAATGGGTAGAAGTTAACATTAATCGTCTTTTCTCCTCTAACTTCTATTTTTATTTTTTCTGGGATAACGGTGATGCCCTGGCCTGATTTAGAATCTTCAGCTTGAGGCACACGGAGAATGTTCAATTTTTCTCTGGCTCTACGCTTGTAACCTAGGCAAAAAGTGTAAGCCGGGAAATCTTGGACAAGTTTTTGATACAATGCAGACTTAACATTGAGAATTCTCCTGTCTACTGTGCACCCACTTTCTATATCTGTTCCTATAAGCTCACAGACAAACCCATTAGTATAGGCTTTTTGTAAGATGTCGTCTATGCATGTTGATGTTTTTAAGATAAGGGCGAGATTTCTATAATCATTTCCGGATTGATTACTAACCCCTATTTCCGAAGCTGTAGGAGAGATAATCGCCTTTGATACTAGTGCAGGGGGACCATCTTTGGTTACGTATGTAGGCTCATAGGTCAAGACTGGGATTTCTCCTGTGATCATTATTTTTGTCTCCTTATTGTGCTATTTTATCCAGGAATTTATTTGTGCCTTTGCTAAGGCGTAGGCGGTTATGGTGTGCGGCTCCCAACTTACCGTTTGAACTTTCATACGTCAGTTTGTCAGAGATTGAATTTGCCCATGCAATAAGGCCGTCTTTGGTTGCTTCATCGCATTCGTTAATGTGGTTCAAAATTTCAGCCCTGCGCCACCTTGGTATGGAAACGTCGATTGCATCGTCATTAAAGGAGCAGACTAGTCCCATTACCTTGAGATGTGATCTTACGTTTATTTTCCTGGTTTTTTTCTTGTTGATAGCATACCCATAATCATTCATGATATAGTTGATTAGAGGCACACTCTCCCTAAAGTTATCTTCGTTATTGAACAAAATAAAATAATCATCAGCATATCTTTCTAGCCTCAAAACTTTGTCACACAAACCGTGGACAAGCCTCCGGTCTAGATGCTCAGAGGCTAGTGAGCTGATAACCGGAGAGCTTGGAGATCCGGTAGGAAGACGACCATTATAGAAACAAATCTTGATTAGTTTATCAACCAGCTCCTCATCAAATCGTCTAATCAACATCTCCTTCTTAAACATATCTGAGGTTGTATTTTGGAAAAAGTCTTTGATGTCTACTCGGTAGAATACTGGGTTTTCTGGGAATGAATCATTAGTTTGATTAATACCATTCATAATAGAAAAGACAGCATCCAGATAGCATCTACCTTTGGAAAAAGCTTTATTCAACGTGGGGGTATAAACTTTAGTCAAATACTTAGAGATAATCTTTTGGACAGTGGCTAACCCTTCATTAGGAATTTCAAGCTTCCTAATCTTACCGTTGGATTGCTTAAACTTAGATATTCTATAGGAAATAAAGGTAGGCGGTATTTCCCAGTTTAGAATCTCTGTGAACTTTTTCGGGACTTTTTTGCTCATTTTGTGTCTATTCCTCCTTTCATGAAACTATGTTAAACTTACTAAGGAAAAGTTTTATAGCGAAATACTTATACCATAATTTTATGACAGATAAAGTAAGGAATATAATCTCATATGAGAGTAATTATGAGGAACTAACTAAATCAGCTTTAGATTCTTACAAATCCCTTTTCCCTATAGAAACAATCAAAACTAAACTGGAGCTCCAAGATATTTGGGTTGATGATAATCTTAATGCCGAAGATTACTCAGCTCAAAAAGAAATTAAGGGGCAGAGGGGAAGCTGGACAGTTCCTATATACGGAAAGTTTAATCTAGTAGATAAGAGTACAGGCAAAGTTATTGAAAAGGTAAATAAATATAAGATTAGTGACCTGCCTAAAGTGACCCCAAGGAACACATTCATTTGGAAAGGTGTTGAATATCAATCAGTTAACCTGCTTAGAAGAAAGCCTGGGGTTTATCTTAGAAAAAAGGAGTCTAATGAGGTTGAGGCTTTCTTTAATTTAGCTAAAGGGTTGAATTTTAAGTTTACGTATGACCCCTCAGATAGAAAATTTTCTGTTTTGTTTGGGACTAGAAGGATACCGGGATACTCATTATTAAAAGCTTTGGATGTACCTGATTCCCAGCTTAAGAGTGTGTGGGGAGATGAAGTCTATGCATCTAATTATAAAGAAGATGTATCTAAAGATATAGATAGAATTTACAATGTTGTTTTTAGAAAACCTATGTCCAGCAAGGAGGAAGCTAAGGAAGCTTTAAAGGAATACTTTTCTAAAACTGAGCTAGATCCTAATGTAGCTAAAGCTTTTATTAAGAAATCATACAAGAATGTTTCTCCGAGTGCTCTTGTTGATACAACAGTTGAGTCCTTGAATATTGCTAGAGGCAAATCTAAGCCATTGAATTCTGAATCATTATTTTTTAAAAGCTTTCATACGATGGAGGATTTTGTTAATGAATCGTTTAAGCAAGAAGGAAAGGAAATCCAAAGGAAGCTAAAGAGAAATCTATCTTTTAAGAAGGATCTAAATGATATCCTATATAGGCCAGCATTAGCGTCACCAATTAAACGTCTATTCAGTCTTAATGTCGTTAGAACCCCAGAGCAAACTAATCCTCTACATATTCTTGATGAAACAATGAAGACTACTATTTTAGGTGAAGGCGGGATTCAAGACGAGCATCAGATAACTCTAGCTATGAGGGACATAGACCATACCAGCACTGGTTTCATTGATCCTATTCAAACTCCGGAGGGAAGCTCTGTAGGCATCATAAATTTTTTAACATTAGCTAGTGGAAAACGTGGGACTGAGATTGTTACTCCGTTCAAGGACATAAAAACAAATAAGATAGCAGATTATAGTCCGGCTCAAATGGTAGATAAGGTTATATTGTTTCCTGGACAAACTGGAAGCACTAAGCTTAAGGCTATGAAGAACGGTGAAGTTCTGTATACTGATCGTAAAAATGCTGACTTCGAATTCCCGGCTAGTGACCAGATATTTGGGGCGTCGTCTAACATGATACCGTTTCTACATTCTATCGGTGGTGGGCGTGCAGGGATTGCTTCTCGTTTCAGTTCCCAAGCAATTAGCCTTGTTAACCGAGAAAAACCTTTAGTAGCCGCTGCCATCGAAGGAAAACCTGTTACCCAGCTTTTTGGAGATGCTATTATTGAGAAAGCTCCAGTGTCGGGCAAAGTTTCTAGGGTAGGAAAAGATTTCATTGAGATTACTGACAATAAAGGTAAGAAACATAAATCTTTCTTCTACAAAGATTTTTATCTGAATGATAAGAATTATCTTGATAGTACCCCTGTTGTGTCAGAAGGTGATCAAGTTAAAGCTGGTGATCAGTTAGTAGAGCTTAATTATACCAAGGATGGGCAGCTAGCCTTAGGAACTAATCTCAAAGTTGGATATTTACCGTACTACGGTTTGAATGAACTTGATTCTATGGTAATTAGTGAAACAGCTTCTAAAAAATTAACATCTGAGCATGTTTATCAGTTTGACATCGAGCTAGACGAGGACTTACACACCAACTTGCAAAAGTACTCATCTTTGTATCCTAGCAGATTAAATAAAGATCAAAAAGAAAAATTAGATGCTAATGGAGTAGTCCAAGTTGGAGCTAAAGTTGAGCCGGGGGATACTATTGCAGCATTGTTGAAGTACAGAAAGGATACACCCGAGGACCTGATTCTAGGCAGATTAAGTAGAGGCTTGGTTAATAGGTTTAAAGACCACTCGCTTAAGTGGGATAGAGTTGAACCTGGCGTAGTTTCAGATGTAGTGGTTGGGAAAAAGCATATTTCGATTTTTATTAAGTCTCAAGAACCTGCTAGGATTGCTGACAAGCTCAGTAATCTTTCTGCCGGTAAAGGAACAATAGGAGCTATTATACCAGATGACCAAATGCCTAAAGATAAAGAAGGTAATCCCCTTGAGATCTTACTGCCTCCAGCTGGAGTTATATCCAGACTAAATCCTTCTCAGCTTTATGAAACTATGGCTGGGAAAATTGCAAAGAAAATTGGCAAGCAGATTTTAGTTAATAACTTCGAACCAAAAAACCAGTTTGAAGAAATTAACAAGATGATGAAGAAGTACAATGTATCTGACACTGAAACACTAATAGACCCTAAGACTAACAAGGAAATTAAAGATGTATTTACTGGTAACCAATACTTTTATAAGCTTAAGCACCAAGCCTTAGATAAAGCTTCGTCTAGATATAAGGGGGTGTACTCTGTACTGGATCAGCCTGTCAGGGGTGGTGCCGAAGGAAGTAAAAGCTTAGATGCTTTAACTTATTATTCTTTATTGTCGCATGGGGCAACATCATTCATCAAGGATGTTATGCAGAAAAGTGAGAAGAATGATGACTTGTGGAGGGCGATCGAACTAGGGGAAACTCTCCCAGCCCCAAAGCCTACATTTGCCTACGATACATTCCAAGGGTATCTGAAGGCCATGGGTGTGAATCTTCAAAAACAAGGAAGAGAATTAAAGCTTCTACCGTTAACAAATAAAAACATCAAAGAAATGAGCAATGGTAAAATAGAAAAGGGGAAGATGCTAGACCGCAACCTCAGACCTGAGAAGGGTGGTCTATTTGATCCTGTTAAGACTGGTGGTCTTTTAGGTTCAGCTGAGAAATGGACGCATGTAGAGCTTAACGAGCCTCTCCCCAACCCAATCATGGAAAAGCCTATTACTGGTTTGCTAGGATTGACTGAAGCTTCTTACAATAAAATAGTGGATGGAACATTATTTATAACCAGAGAAGGTTCAATCGTAGACAAAAGTACCCCTGGGGCGATAACTGGAGGAAAAGCTATCGAGAGACTTCTATCTAAAGTTGATTTAGATAAGGAGTACAAAGTAGCTTTGGAAGAAGCTAAAGGTAAAACTGGTTCTGATTTAGATAAGATAAACAGAAAGCTTAGATCAATTAGATCGTTAAAAACTCTAGGAATTAAAAATCCTGCTGATGCTTATATACTAAAGAATGTTCCTGTCATTCCCCCAAAAATGAGACCAATTTATCCTTTACCGGATGGATCACTAGAAACATCTGATTTTAACTATCTGTATAGAGACATTATCCTGACAAATAATTTACTTAAGGAGTCTAAGGATTTAGAAGTTCCGGAAGCTCAGGAAAGGGATCTGAGGAATAATTTATATAGAAGCATAAAAGCTTTATATGGACTTGGTGACCCTATCTCAGGCTATTATCACAAGAAAACTGGGATTCTTCCTATGATAACAGGGAGCTCACCCAAAGAGGGTTATTTCCAAAGCAAGCTACTAAGTAAAGAACAGGATTTAGTCGGCCGGTCAGTTATTATTCCTTCTGAAGATTTACATACAGATGAGGTCGGAATCCCAGAAAGATTAGCTTGGAATTTATTCAAGCCTTTCGTTGTTAGAGAATATACATCTAGAGGCTACAGCCCCATTGAAGCCGTCCAAAAAATAGACAGTAGAGACCCGGAATCAAGGCGGTTTTTAGAGATGACAATGGATAAGCATCCAGTCTTACTTAATCGAGCACCCTCCTTGCATCGCTTTAGCATCATGGCGTTTAAGCCTAAGCTCAGTGAAGGGGAGGGGATGAAGATTAATCCTCTAGTTGCTACTGGATTTAATGCTGATTTTGACGGTGACGCTATGACTATTCATGTTCCGTTTTCCAATGAAGCTATTAAAGAAGCTTATACTATGCTCCCATCACAACATGTGATTAACCCTTCAACTGGAAAGTTTATGCTGATACCGCAAGAGGAATCTATGGCTGGAATTTATAAGCTAAGCTTAACTGCTGAAGGCAGAAAGAAACTAAACAGTGTACTTCCAGCTTCTTATTATATTACTGAACCAATCAACAAAGGAAAGTTACAAAAGCTACTAACTGAAATAAGTGAGAAAGATCCATCTTCAGGAGCTATTATAGCGGATAGTCTCAAGAAACTAGGAGATGAATACGCATATTCATCCGGGTACTCCTTCAAGTTTGAGGATTTAAGGCCAATAAAAAGGCCGGATCTTGTCGATAAATATATGACTAAAGTACATAAAACTGAGGATTTAAATGTGCGAGTTTCTCTTCTGCAACAGCTGACTACTGAACTAGATGCTAATCTACTAAAGAACAAATCTAATATGTTTGTTGAACAAACTTTAGCTGGAGTTAAGGGCAAGCTTGGAAATGCTAGGCAGATACTAACATCACCAGTAATGACACAGGATATTGATGGGGCTCCGGTTCCAATCTTTATTGAGAAATCATATTCGGAAGGGTTATCCTTACCCGACTATATTGTAGCTAGTCAAGGTGCTAGAAAGGGTCTAGTTGATAAGGGGATTGAAGTAGCTGAACCTGGGAAGCTAGCTAAAGAGTTTGCTGCGGCAGGATTAGATTACAAAGTCACAGAAAAAGATTGCGGAGCCACCCGTGGGTTGGTTCTCCCGATTAACAACCAAGACGTGCTCGATCGCTATTTAGCCGCTCCAGTTCACGTTGGAGGTAAGACTATAGCCAAAAGGAATCAGTTGGTAGATCCTGAACTAGTGCAGTTACTAAAGAAAAATAAGGTTACTAGTATAGAAGTTAGATCCCCGCTTTATTGTAAATCAGTATCTGGATCTTGCAGCATGTGTGCTGGGTTAGGTGCGGATGGACAAGCACCTAATGTAGGTGATTACTACGGAGTTTTTGCAGCCCAGGCACTTAGCGAGCCAGCTACCCAAGCAGCTTTATCTACTCCTCATAAAGGCGGTGTAGCCGGTACTGGATCCCCAGATTCAGGTTTAACTGGTTTAACCAAGATAAGAACATTACTAGAGATGCCTAAGAACTTTGCTGGCCAGGCAACCGTTGCTGAAAATAGTGGGGTAGTAAAAAGAGTCACTCAAACACCAGACTTGACTGAAATAGAGGTAGATGACACCATGTACTCACTTCCTGGAAATACAGCAGTAGAGGTTAAAGAGGGTGACGCTGTAGCTAGAGGGTCACGATTAACGACCGGGTTAATTAATCCTAATGATGTTTACAGGACTAAAGGGCTGCCTGAGATGAGAAATTACTTACGTGATGAGTTGCTAAATGCCTATAGATCAGAAGGAATACCAGTACGTTCTAACGTAGTAGAGAGTGTTGTGGCGGCGACAACTAAAGCTGGAGTAGTTAGGGATCCAGGCGATTCAGAATTCCTTCCAGGAGATTTTATTAGGATAGCTCAAGCTGAAGCTGAGAATGAAAAAAAAGAGCTTGAGCTTGATGTCTCGTCAGCTACAGGAAGAACTTTGATGGAGAACATCGGTCCAATTAGAGCTGGAACAGAAATAGATAATAAGATATCCAGAGAGCTTAAAGCCAACGGAGTAAAGAAAGTAAGGGTCAAACCAAATCCTATTCAGTACGATCCCTTTATCAGGGGGATTAGTCAAATACCACTAGCTAAAGAAGATTTTATGTCACGTTTAGGATATAGAGAACTTAAAAACACTATAGAGGAGGGGGTAGCTAGAGGATGGACATCAGATCTGGATGGGTACTCTCCTATACCACAATATATAACATCAGCTTAGAAGCGACTAGTCAAATGGAGCCTCTTCTAAAAGACCGATCATGAGTGAGTCTACTGTGTCCAAGCGTTTTTTAACATACTCGGAAAAGGCGGGTGACGGTTTGAATTTTTTCAAACTACTATTTAGGTTATCCTTATCCACAACGAAAATGTTACGCTTGAATTTCAAACGCTTAAATGATTTAAGGAAGGTTTCATCTTTAGGTGAAACTTTAACGTTTATTTTGATAGGTACTAATACAAATGCATTCACTAATTTCTCCTTTCTAAAACTTGTTGATGATACTAAACTTATACCAGCCAATTTAACTGGTATAAAGCCGATAATATAAGGGAGGTAATGAGGGAGAGGTAATGGTTTATTCTGGGACAGTTTTTGCAGTTTATAAAGACGGATCTTTCCAAGTAATTCTTGATGATGAAAGAATAGTTGATAATGTAGTGCCTTTGTCGGTAGCAGCTAGAAGAGGCGAGGGGGTGTTTAGCATCCCAGCAGAAGGTGATCGCTGTGTTATTTTTTTTGATAGTAAACGTAAGCCTTATGCACTATTTTCTTTTCTAGAAATAATGAAAGATGATGGTACTATGTCTCTTTCACCCAATTATCCTAAGTACAAAAATGACTCCCCAAATCTAAGATCGAAAGATTTTTGGGTTGGAAGTGATTCTAAGTATATATGTGTAAGATCAGCTGGAAGTATAGAAATAAAAGCTTCACCCAGTTGTGGTATAGTACTTAGTCCAGCTGGTCAGTTTTTAAGCATTAACGATTCTGAGTTTGAGCACTATTCAACCGGAATGGTAATTTCTCATACAGTTAATTCGATCACAGGGATGAAACATCTAGAAGAATATCAAGATACTACTGGTGTTCCTACTGGAAAATTTTATGAATATATTGTTAAAGATATACTAGGATTAGAGAAAGCAAGCCTAAAGGTTGACAAATTAGGGTTCATTGAATTAAAATTAGGACAAGTGAGCGTTTATCTTAACACAGCTGAAGTAAGAGTAAATGTTAATGAACCGGCAAACACAAGTATCGCAGTTGATTTTATAGGAAATGTTGAGGTTAAGACAAACGGAATGGCAACAATTGATGGCAGCTTGATAAAAATAGGAGATAAGGCTTCTAGCCACGCTATCAAGGGAGAAGATTTGATTAGTTATCTGTACACACATACACACTCGCACCCGACAGGACCCACTGGCCCACCGATTACGCCACCGCCTTTTTCTTTGTTAGCTACAAAAACATTAGTTGAGTAAAGGAGAAAGCTAAAGTGCCAATTTTAGACGACATTTTTGTTGAAGGTCCTAGCTTGGAAGATACTTACATCCCCCTTTCTGGGGATCCGAGCAGATGGCCAAGCGAAACCTTAGAGAAACTTCTATCTGACTTCCCCTTTTTCAGGGAATCTGTCATCAAAACTAAAATAACTCACGCAGACGACAAAACCCATTCAATGTTGGGTTCTCACACCATAGTTTTCCCTAATGACCAGATTATTTTCCCAACTATTGTCAGGCAAGGTAAGCTTTCTCCATTTGATGTTTTTCTATACAACGGCCTTTACTACCCTGCTACTGAAACTAGGATCCGTCTGATCATTTCCGGAAGAGGTCTGGTCGAATCTACTACTAGTGAACCTGAAAAGTCTACTAGCCTTCTTGAAACTACCCAGACACCTGAGCTGATGACTGATCAGCCGACTGTCTACCAAAAGACATCATCTATTCTAGATAAGCTTGCTTTTACAGTTACTCCTGCTGCAAAAAGCAATCTACTTAAATATATTAGAAGTAACAAAGATCTAGTTTCATTAAGCAAATACCCAGAAGTAACAAAGGTATTCAAGAAACTTGTAGACTTACCAGTTTTAGACGATGACCAATATAATACAGCTCTTTCCGCACTTCTTCCTGTAGGAATTATTCAGATCAGGAAGAATACTGACGATACGTATACAGTTCTAACTAGCTCAGACAAAGCTTTTCATCCGGTTGAGCATAGCATGAGTGCAGAAGAACTTAATGCTTATCTAAACAGCTTTATGGAGACAAGCTGGCCAGTCATTGATTCAGTCAATAGGGGAGGGGAGATTACTGTTTCTATGATGGATAATTCAGGGTCGATGGCTGTGCTTAGAACTAAAATTGAAGACACACTAGAAGTAGTTGATCCTGGGACCTATGCTTGTAAGACTGATTCTGGTGCTTTTGTTAAAGGTAAAGTTATCCCTCTATTTGATTACTTGATGCAGCCACTTAATATGAATATATTTTACAATTCCTCTTTCTATTCTATTCAGGATAGATTCGCTGGAGAAAAGACAGAGGATTATGAAGTCCCTAAAGGAACTGAACCCTCGCCAGGCATGGTGGGAACATTCATACATAAAAGGAAGCCGATCGCGGTGATGCCCTTTACTATTACGTCTTCGCACATGAAGACGCTTTATGATGATGCTAAGGCTTACTACGTCAAAGGTGTTTCTCTGGATAACCGCCCGGTTGAATTTCGATTCTCTGATACGTTTAAGGGGTGGATTAAAACTTCTGCTCCAGGAGAAGGTTCAAATGTAGGATCATCCAGATTACTAGATGAAGCTCGAGAAAGGATCTTCTGCGTCTCTTCAGATGACTTTGTGTTCGTCAGCTTAAAGGATGCTGTCAATCTTTCCCGCTATGCAAATCAGTTTAGCAAAGAGGCAGCACTTCGTTATGGAGATAGATTGAAGATCAAGAGCGATGGCAGTCGCTTTGTGATGGAAAGCCATCAGCTAAGTAAGTTTGCTTCTGTCCCTTCGTTTTTGACTGGGAGAGGGACTAGAAAAACCTTTAATTTCAACGACATGGACTATAACGACGCTAAATTTTTCTTGGGTTCTGTCGGCTTTGATGTTCCCAGAACTGATGAGATCCTGAAAAAAGCTAAAGTTAATGGCAAGGTTGAACTCGTTAAGGTTAGCTTTCCTCAAACTATAGCTGAGCGTAAAGAAGAGCTTATCCCTAAAGTTAAAGCTACTCTGCAAGCTATCCCAGCAATCAAGGCTAGTTTTGTGAAGCAGGCAGCTATGACTAGGGATGAAGTTGCATTAGATCAGACTCTAGGACTTAATTTGGTAACCCCAGATAACATTATCTACTTTGTCAATGGAATTCCTGAAATGCAAAATACAGTGGAGAGACTAGCCTCCTTGCTCATATTCTCAAGGCTAGGGTTTAAAGATGTTCCTGAAAGAGCTATCAGAGACACTATGCTAGGATTGGAAAAGATATTATCAGTAGTTAAGATATTCAAAATTTATCTAGAACAGGATGATAAGGAATAAGATATGAACGAAGATAGAATTTATAAGCGAGCTTCTGACCTTCTCAAGAAAGAAGGAATGTCCCCCGTAATAACTTATAAGTTCTTGCGGCTACATAAAGGTTTGCCTAAAGCTAAAGCTGTTAAAAAGATGGTTCAGCTCGAAGGACCGACGACCAAAGCAGTCTATGGAGGTCAAAGAGCATCCGGTAAAGGTAGAATTAAGTCTTTGATCGAAGCTATCAAGTTCTAACCTATTTTTATGCTAACATATCCTAGTGTTCCTTACGAAACTTTTTTAAAGTATGCTATCTTTATTTATGGAGATAATAAAGAGGTTAACGATTTTTTAAGGGAAAGTTTCTTACCCCCGATTGAAGATGAGTTTATAGACGCTAGAAGAGAAGCTTTACTTAACACTACTAAAAAGAAAACAATTAGGGAATCTATAAAGGGTTCTTACATCCCCCCTAAAAACAGGACCACTTTTAATCACTTACTAAAGTGGCTAGTGGAAACTGGCCTTATCTTCCCATTTATTTATTTTCACCCCCAGGTTCTTCGTAGATATAAAGGGATTGAAGTTAAGGTTCTCAGGGAAGTTTTCTTACTAGCACTTCACCCTATGCTCAGGAGAGTCCACAACTGTGCTGTCTTCTTGAGGGAGAGCAGGGAGTTCCAGAATTGGTTCCCAATGAGGTGTTCTAGTCCAGCCTTCGAGTGGTATAGGTATATCTTTTTTAATCCTGAAATGGTAGAGACTGAGGGTGATTGGATCTACTACTTTAGAAAACTAGATAAGTCTGAAGCTAAACTGTATGATGCAGCTAAAAGGAATAATATAAAGTTTTGTATCTGGCTCCTTGGAGGGATACCTCAGATTAGTTTGGAAGAGCTCCAGGAAAACTTACAGTCTATCAGTTACTGGGGAACCCTGGAGAAAATGAGAACAGATTTTGTAGGTGGTGAGCCTGAAGATCGTGGTGATCCTGAAGCTAAGCGGTGGGCTAGAATCGGTATAGATACAATGAAAGCTTCTACTCCTAAAGCCTTACCCCCTCCTCATTTAGAGGATGAAGAATCATTTGAACAGGTTATTGACGCTGAAGAAATAAAGGATAGTGACATTCAGCAAGAAATACCGGTGTTCGAAGGTCCTCTAGAAGGAAGAAAGAAGAAAAACCAGGAGGAAGGGATACACCATTAACACCTCCTTTTCATGATTTCCAGAAGTCAGTTTGCTGAGAAGTTTCTTAAGCTGAGAGGAAAGCCATTCTCTCTAAAAGGATACGAATATTTACTTCCAGTCTATGAAGATAGAGTTAAGGGAAGAAGAATATTACTGAAGACAGCTCGGCAGATAGCAAAATGCTGCTCAGAAGATACCGAAGTAACGTTATCAAACGGAAACGTAGTTAAAATAAAAGATTTAAAGGCTGGTGATGGAGTTTGTTGCCTTAATAATTCTACACTAAAAGCAGAGGCGGGTAAGGTTTTAGAAATACATGAAAATGGTGTTCAAGAATGTTACAAAATCAAAACAAAATATTTAAGGAATGAATTAATTTGTACATTGAATCACCCACTAAAAACATTATATGGTTATAGGCTTTTAGCTCAGCTGAAACCAGGAGACTTTGTGGGAATTTCTAGGCGTTCACCCCACTCAAAGGGGTTAAAACTAACACTAGAATATAATTTAACAAAAAAGAAATTTAAGAATTATGTAGATTTTTTTAATGATTCATTTCTGACTAGTTTGCTCAATAGCGATATTCTGTGGGATCAGATAGAATCAATAGAACCAGTAGGTGAAAAGCAAACTTATAATCTAGAAACCTCCCACAAAAACTTTGTAGCTAATGGGGTTATTACACACAATTCACAGACTATCTGTAATGTTAGTCAAATTGACTGCTTTCAGATATCTAATTTCGATAATCTATATATTACTTTCACACAGAAACAGATGCTAGCCTTTGCTAGGCAGAAGATAGACCCACTTCTAGCGGAGAGTCGAAAAATTAGGGATTATTTCTTAGCTGGTCCTTATATTCGTGATAGCATCACAGATAAACGATACAGTAATAACTCCACTACATTCCTGCGTCACTGCTATTTAACGGCTGACTCTGTTCGTGGAATTAGTGCTGATCGTATTTGTGTAGACGAGTGCCAGCTTATACTTACTGATAACATTCCAATCATTGAGGAGTGTGTTTCCCATTCTAACTATAAGTGGATGTTGTATGCTGGAACTCCAACCTCGGAAGATTCCAGCTTAGAGGATTTATGGGATAATTCTACTCAGAATGAATGGTTGCTTAAATGTCCTCACTGCGGGAATTTCAACTATCAAGATATAGATATTATTAAAGAAGAGGGTTTGCAGTGCAGAAAATGCAAACGGATCATGGATAGAGACCAGCTCACAGGCCAATACTTTTGCTTTCAGCCTGATGCCCCGATTGTCAGCTATAGGTTCACTCAGCTTACAGTGCCCTGGATGACTCATGCTGAGATAATGTACAAGATTAAGAATTATTCAACTCAGAAGTTCTATAACGAAGTTTTAGCTTTACCTTTTAATGTTTCTGAGAAGGCTTTAAGCAAAGACGACATTTTGAAGAATATGACTAGTCACCCCAACACAGTTGAATTTGCTAAGAAATTTGCTCAGCTTCCATTGGTAGCGGGGATAGACTGGGGAGGGGGATCCGATAGTTACACTGTACTTTCAGTCGGCTATCACCAACATGGAGTAACTAAGATTATCTATTCTAAGAAGTTTATAGGTGCGGAAGCTGACCCAGTTTCACAAATAGATATCTTAGCTGACATTTGTGTGGAGCTTAAGGTTAGACTAGTTTTAGCTGACTTTGGTATGGGACTGACGAGTAATCCTCTCCTAGCTCAGAAACTAGCTAAATATGGAATAGGATTATATCCTATTATGTACACCGCCCAGAAAGAAACGTTAAGCTGGCAACCTATAGCAGTTAGATACCAAGCTAACAAGACGGTTAGCTTAGGCAGGTTGTTCTCTGATATGAAACAAGGTGGCAAGATAGAGTTCCCTAAGTATGAACCTGAGCTGTATAAAGACTTTCTCAATGTTAGGACTCAAAAACGATTGCTCAGCGGTTCTTCAGTGATATTCTACGACCACAGAAGAGACGAGCCAGATGACTTAGTGCAGTCTGTAAACTATGTTCATCTGGGTGCCCCCTTGATCCACCCTTATTTTCAATAAGGGCACTTGTCTTTTATATCTAATTCTATTAAACTTTCATCGTATACATAGTATCTTCATATGATAAGGAGTTTGTAATGGACCAGTTGTTAGACGGAGAGCTTAAAACATTCGGACCAGAACAGTTTGAAATTTGGGGTGTGCAAGCTACCGATGAGTTTCTCAAGAACGGGGTACCTCTAAAGGATACAATCAAGAAGATGGCTACTGAGAATTCACTTAACCCTAAGCAAATTGCTAGAATTGCTGAGGTAGCTAACAATGCAACCTTCCTCGCTTTATATAAGACATCACAGGACAAGACCGCAGAATTTCCGCTGGCTGACACTAGAGAGATTGTTACCGAGCTTAATCTTAAAGCATCTACAGATAACCCAGACAGACCAGCAGAATTCCTCCAGCCTTTACCTTCGATGACAAAGAAATCCTCAAAAGTTTCCAAGGTATTTAATGATTTCTTAACCATGGGTGACGTCACAAAGGAAGCCGCCGCCCCGGATGAAAGGGAAAAGGTAAGTGGTGAGATCGACCGATTGCGTCAGGAGATTGAGAACTCCAGGGACGCATATACAACTTCTATCTTCAAGCTAACCACTCTTAGGAAGGAAGCTAAGAATATGATGCAGAATCTTATTCTGAATGAACAGGCTTCTGCACCCGACTTAGTAGATGTGATGGATGAAACTATCCCTGAGCAGAAAGCTACAGGCATGCTGCTGCTTCAGGAAGTTGTAGACCGTCTTAAGAAGTCAGCTGCAGCTACGTCAGAAAACTTATTCAATCGCCACCCTGGAGTAACTGTAGTTAATGGTTCCCACCCTCTATTTGGGATAATTCAAACTATTGATCTAGAAGAGAACAAAGGCAGTAAAGCTTTAGTTGTAGGTGAGATGGCAGAAGAAAAGATTAGAGAGCTTAAGAAATCTCTAGTTAAATCTAACTTATAAAAGGAGAATAAGCAATGGATAAGTTGGCTAGAATGAACCTGCTAGGTATTGGCGAAGATGATTATAGTGATAGAATCTATAAGTCTGCAGCTAATAAGCTAGCTAAATTTGATGTTGAAAAGGTAGAAGATTACAGTGATTTGATAATCCCGACAAAACTGGAACCGGAAGCAAAGCAGCTAATCAAAAGAGAAATAGCAAAAAAGTACATTTTGAGACATCCGTGGGTAACAGGGATTCCCACATTAGGTCTTGCCCCCGTGATCCAGAAAGGTGTTTCTTCACAACGTATTGTTAAAGCATTAGCTAAGAGTCATCCAGAATTAATGGATGCGGTTGAAAGGGCCAAAGACAGGCAAACTCTAACGAATGCGGCTCTGGGTGCCGGGGTTCTTGCTGGTAGATAAATCGAAATAATGAACGAGGTAAGAGATACTCTAAATAAAGTTAGCTCAATGGGTGATGTAGCTTGGGGAGCTACTGAGAAAGCATGGAAAGGTACTAAGCTTCTAAGTAAAGGCTTGTGGAAAACTGGCCCACTTAACTTAATTTTTTTTGGTCCAGAAGCCTTTGCTAAAGCTAGTAAATCATGGAAAGCTTTTGGACCTTCAGCTAGTAAGACTACTAAGCTAATTAAACCTAAAGGATGGTAACAAAAATGCCAACAACCTTGACTGATGCCCAGTTAAATAAACTAATCTCACAGGGATCAAAATTCAGAAGATCGAATTTAGGTATTGCTATAGGTACTTTACTGGCATTGCCTACAGTTTACACTCTAGGAAAAGAGGTACACAAATCTATTACTATGCCTAGAAAAATAGAAAGATCCAGAGATAACATGATGTCATTTTACCCTCAGCTAAAGGAATACAGTAAGAAAGACGTTGACAAGTATTTCAATAGTTTAGCTGAGATTGCTCCTATGACAGCTACTAGCCCAGCTTTAGCTGGGGCTTTTGTCCAGAAGTCGCTGGAGGCAGGTGGGGTGGATACTAGGATGATGGCAGATGTTCTAGATGTGGAAAAAAGACGTGGAGAAACTACAGCCCCTAATGTGCAGAAAGCTTTTGGAGAATCAGTAGCAAAAACTGTAGCTGGTAGTGTTATTGGCTAATCAGCTAAGTAAGCCTTCATTATGGATGGAATTAGAAAAACAATCTACTATGATATAGTAGATAACTATGGAATTCACCTAGAAATAGTTAAACCTAGAGAAGGCATAGTCAAAATGGCTTCTGATATTTCAGACGAGTGTCTGAAACATATTAGCAAGCTGGAGAAAGCGGATACTGATATCACTTATGCCTTGACTAATGCTGTAGGAAGTGGTGAATACTGGGGATCAAACAAGAACGCCGACTACCTTATAGAAGGGGACTTAGCCGGTGGATCCCTAGACTTCGGCTACCAGACATTTCTAAAAGCTCATGTTTTTAGGGATCATCTAAACAAAGACCCGAAGTATAAAGTTGGGGATGTTCTCAAAGCATTCTGGAATCCTAGGATGCATAGAGTTGAGCTGCTAATCGGAATCTACAAACATAGAGCTCCAGAGATAGTGCAAAGACTAAATAACATGGAGACATCCAAGGAGCTGGTTGGTGTTAGTTTCGGACTCACAACTCCTTATGAGCAATGTTCCTATTGCGGTAATGTTAACACCACTAGGTCAACTAGATGCTATCATTTAAAATATGAGTTAAACAAAGTTTACTCAGACGGAAGCAAAGTACAAGCACTAACTTTCAAACCCCTTTTCTATGACATCAGCTTCGTGTGGAACAGGGCTAACAGTGAAGCTCTGGTTCTAGTTAAATTAGCTAGTGTCGAGCAGAAAGAAGCTATTGTAGAAAAAGAAGTTGTATCACAAAACCCGTCTGTATTAGCTATCTATAAAGATCTAGCTAGAAAGGTTGTGGGCAAGATCGTTCAGATTGAACCTGATCTTAGCCCTGATGAAATAACAGTTTTAGCTAAGAAGCCGTTGAAAAAAGTGATGGGCTCGCTGACGGCTATGGGTATTATTCTAAAGCCAGATGAGTTTAAAGCTTTAGTTTCCAAGAAGAAAAATGAGGCTAGTGACATAGCTAAATTCTCTATGGAAGATCTGGATAATGACATTTTTGATTTAATGCTGCCTCGCTTGCACGACCGTTCTTACTACAGACCGTTTGTGCTTAGCAGAGCAATCGAAAACCAGGATAAACTAAAGAAAACTGCATCTGTAGATCTTAATCAGGCAACCCCAGAATTATATAAAATTTATAGAGGACGAATAATCAAAGAGGCGAAATCTAAGAAAACATTTCCTTTATTAGCATTACTAATTGCTTTAGGAATAGGTGCGTATTACGGTAGGAAAACACTCAAGGAAGTTCCAGAACTAGGTAAATTCCCTCACTTTTTGGAGGCTGGTTCCATCAATCCTATCAGCACTGCTGACATCCACAACAAAGCAATGGCAGGCATTGTAGTTCCATCAATACCAGTCAAGTTTAACGAAAGATACAAAGACTTGGTTGCTGGTGTTCCAGCTGCTTATGTACTATCTGCATACAAAGGTCTTGACTTTTCTGACAAAGACGTACAAAATTTAGCTAAGAATAGCATGGTTTCTTCTGTATATGAAACAGAGGAGGCCGCAAAAACAGACGTGAGAATTATAGAGTCAATCTATAAGGAGGACACTAAATGAAATTTGAAGAGCTATTTGCAAAACTAGAAGAAGAGGATGTTCCTACTCCTTCTGACGACGACCTTAACAAGATGGCTCACCAGCTTCTGACTGAAAGCGTAGCTGATAAAGATGCGCCTGATAATTCAGGTATGGTGAAAAAGATTGCTTCAGCAGTCCTGGAAGAGCTAAAAAGAGCGGGTGTCGTGAAAAGCGCTACGGATATTAATGCAGGAATTCCTTCCAATGAAAATTCCCCTAATCCGCACCTTGAGAACCCGGTTGACGCACCCCCAGCGGTGGCACAGCCAACTAAGGCCCCTCAAACTGGTCTAGCTGATGCTATGCAGGATCCTACGCCAGCTAACGTGGCAGCTTCTTCAGCTGACCCTGCTCGGGCTGCAGCTACTTCTGCGGAAGTAACTATTGAAGACCCTGAAGAGGCCGAGCTGATTCAAAAGGAACTGGAAGTCGTAACTGATACGGCCTCCAGGCTGTTGCAGGATGGAATCACAGAAGATCCCGTGGCCGCTTTGGCCGCTGCTTCTCTAGCAGCAGTTGAGGATTCTTTGGACACGGACGAAAGTGAAG
>Ga0180432_10000956_pt1 | contig 46436 bp, 22 predicted proteins | sample SS_ome_10_FD_132414 | JGI IMG/M metagenome (GOLD analysis project Ga0180432, IMG submission 132414) | Hypersaline lake sediment archaeal communities from the Salton Sea, California, USA - SS_1_MS_2 metaG | ecosystem: Environmental > Aquatic > Non-marine Saline and Alkaline > Hypersaline >...
CTCATCGTCAAGGTCTTCGAGATCAACGCGATGAACTACTACCGCCAGAACGGGCGCGAGGTGAACACGGACATCCAGTTGGACGGCCTGGTGGCCAACAGCGAGAAGGTCGTCAAGTACGCCGAGCCTCCGGTCCGCCGCGTGCTGCGGCCGTTCGCATTCGGCGAGTTGAACAAGCGCGGCACGTACGTCATCGAGTTCATCGGCAACGGGCGGTCCAGCCGGGCCCTGGTCCGAAAGGGCAAGCTGCGCTACCTCGTGCGGACCGGCACCGCCGGGCACGTGTTCACCATTCTCGACGAGGCCAACCGCCAGGTCCGCAACGCCGCGCTCTTCCTGTCCGGGCACGAGTACAAAGCCGACGACGACGACGGCACGATCGCCGTGCCATTCAGCACCCGCCCCGGCTCGCAGCCGATCATCATCTTGGCCGACGGGTTCGCGTGCCTGGACCGGTTCAGCCACCAGTCGGAGAACTACCAGCTCACGGCGGGCATCTACGTCGACCGCGAGGCGCTGCTGAGCCAGGCCAAGGCCCGGGTCGTGGTCAGGCCCTCGCTGGCGCTGAACGGGGAGCAGGTGACGCTGTCGGTGCTCGAGGAACCCACGCTGGCGATCACGTCGGTGGACCATGACGGCGTGGCAACGACCAAGGAGGTGCCCGACTTCACACTGTTCGAGGACAAGGAATCGACGTACGAGTTCCAGGTCCCGCGGCGGCTGGGCAAGATCAGCTTCACCCTCAAGGCCAAGGTCAAAAACATGAGCCTCAACAAGAAGCAGGACCTGGTCGCCACCGCCGCGTTCTCGCTGAACCAGATCGACCGGACGGAGAAGGTCGAGGACCTTCACCTGATGCGCGTCGCCGGGGCGTACGTGCTGGAAGTCCTGGGCAAGACGGGCGAGGCCCGTGCGGAGAGGCCGGTGGCTTTGACGATCAAGCACCGCCACTTCCGCGACCGGGTGCACGTCTCGCTCCAGACCGACGCCGCCGGGCGGATCACCCTCGGGGCGCTGAAGGACATCGAGCACATCATCGCCAAGGGGCCCGAGGGTACGGCGCATACATGGCACCTGGTGAAAGAGGCCCACAACTACCCGTCGTCAGTGCACGGCCGGGCCAGGCAGCCCCTCTCGCTGCCGTACATGGGCAAGCTCAAGCAGGCCGACCGCAGCGAGCTGTCGCTCCTGGAGCTTCGGGGCCAGACGTTCCAGGCCGACCGGTTTGCGGCGCTGTCAATCCGCGACGGCTTTCTCACCATCGCCGACCTGCCCGCGGGCGACTACGACCTGCTGATCAAGCCGGCCGGTAAGAAGGTTCGCGTTCGCCTGACGGCGGGCGCCGCGCGCGGCGAGTACGTGCTGTCGAATACGCGCCATCTCGAGGTCCGCAACGCCACGCCGCTTCAGATCGCCTCGGTCATCACGGATGCCAAGACGGTCAAGGTCCAACTGAAGAACGCCACGAAGTTTGTCCGCGTGCACGTCTTCGCCACGCGGTACATGCCTGAGTATTCGGCCTACGGGAACCTGGACCGGATCAACTACGCCGACCCGTCGGCGGTAACGCTGGCCCGGGCCGAGTCGCTCTACGTCGCCGGGCGAAACATCGGCGACGAGTACCGCTACATCCTCGATCGCAAGTACGCCACCAAGTTCCCCGGCAACATGCTCAAGCGCCCTGAGCTGCTGCTGAACCCCTGGGCGATCCGCAAGACCGACGCCGGGCGACAGGTCGCCCGGACGGGCACGCACTACGGGCGCGGGCGCGGGGCCGGGACCGGCAAGAGATACCACGGTGCGGGCAAGGCCAAACCTGCACCTGCTGCGGGGAACTTCGCCAATCTCGACTTCCTCGGCCAGAGCGCCGCGGTCCTGCTGAACCTCCGGGCCGACAAGAACGGGCTGGTCTCCATCGATCGCAAGGACCTCGGTGCCCACCAGCAGGTGCACGTCGTGGCGGTGGATCCGGAGAACGCCGTCTACCGCGAGGTCTCGCTGGCCGAGCAGAAGATGGCATGCAAGGAGTTGTTCCTGATTGCCGGACTGGATCCGACGAAGCACTTCGCCGAGAAGAAGCAGATCTCGGTCGTCGAGGCAGGGCACGCGTTCACGCTGAGCGACATCGCCACCGCGCGGTTCGAGTCTTACGACAGCCTCGCACGCGTCTACGCCCTCCAGGTCACCCTCAGCGGCAACCCGACGCTGATCGAGTTCGGCTTCATCCTGAACTGGCCGAACATGACCGACGCGCAGAAGCGCGAGAAGTACTCCAAGTACGCCTGCCACGAACTGAACTACTTCCTCTACAAGAAGGACCGCAAGTTCTTCGACGCCGTCGTCCTGCCGTACATGAGGAACAAGAAGGACAAGACCTTCATGGACCACGTGCTGCTCGGCGACGACCTGCGGGGCTATCTGAAGCCCTGGCAGCACGGTCGGCTGAACATCGTCGAGCGGATCCTCCTGGCCCAGCGGATCCAGGGCGAGGACGCCGCCACGTCGCGGCACGTCAAGGAGCTTTGCGACCTGATCCCCCCGAACATCGAGCGGTTCAACTTCCTGTTCCGCACGGCATTGAAGGGATCGAGCCTGGACACGGGCGACCCGTTCGGCCTGGAAAAGGCAACCGAGGAGCACCGGCTCAAGCGCATAAGCGAGCTGCGCAAGCAGCTCGGACAGGCCGAGAGCAAAGACAAAGCTGACGCCCCGGCCGCGGGCGCCAAGCCGGCCACGAAGGCCCCCGCCCCGCGGCGCCCCGGGGAGGCGGAGCGGTCGCGCAGGGACCTGGCTATCGAAAAATCGGTCAAGAAGCTGGCCGACTTGAAGGAGGAGTTGGAGGAGGCCCCGGCCGACGACAGGGATTTCGCCGGGCGGCGCGTCGAGGGCAAGGCGGGCAAGTACTTCGCCGAGGACGCCAAGAAGCGCAGCACGGCCCGGCGATTCTACCAGAAGCTCGACAAGACCAAGGAATGGGTCGAGAACAACTACTACCACCTGCCTATCGAGGCCCAGAACGCCTCGCTGATCACGGTCAACGCTTTCTGGAAGGACTACGCCGCGCACGGCCGCAAGAAGACCAGGTTCTTCTCGCGCAACCTCGCCGAGGCCACGCGGAACTTCCCCGAGATGATGTTCGCCCTGGCCGTGCTCGACCTGCCGTTCGTGCCCGGCAAGCACGAGCCCAAGGCCGCCGACGGCGCGTTCACGCTCAAGGCGGGCAGCGGCATGGTGGTCTTCCACAAGGAGATCAAGCCCGCTGACCCCGCCGGCGAAAAGACCCCCATCCTCGTCAGCCAGAACTTCTTCAGGCGCAACGACCGCTATCGCCACGTCAACAACGAGCGGTTCGACAAGTACGTGACGGAGGAGTTCCTGGTTCACGTGGTGTACGGCTGCCAGGTGGTGATCACGAACCCGACGTCGTCGCGTCAGAAGCTCGACGTGCTGCTCCAGATTCCGCGCGGGGCGATGCCCGTCCTGAACGGGCGGGAAACCCGCAGCGTCCACATGCAGTTGCAGCCGTACAGCACGCAGAGGCTGGACTATTACTTCTACTTCCCGCACAAGGGCAAGTACCGCCACTTCCCCGTGCACGTGGCCAGGAACGAGCAGTTGATCGCCTTCGCACAGCCGTTCGTCCTCAACGTCGTCGAGAAGCTCACCAAGGTCGACAAGACCAGTTGGGACTACATCTCGCAGCACGGGACGCCCGAGCAGGTCGTCGCGTTCCTCAACCAGCACAACATCGGGCGGATCAAGCTGGACCGCATCGCCTGGCGGATGAAGGACGCGGCGTACTTCAAGCAGATCGTCGGACTGTTGGCCCGCCGACATGCGTACAACCAGACGCTGTGGTCGTACGGCATCAAGCACAACGTGCTCGCCGCGGCGCGGGAGTTCCTCCAGCACAGTTCGTACCCGAACGGCTGCGGGCTGTACATCGACACGCCGCTGCTGACGATCGATCCGGTCGAGCGGCGAACGTACCAGCACATGGAGTACAGCCCGCTGGTGAACGCCCGCCGGCACCAGCTCGGACAGCGGCGAAAGATCGTCAACCAGCGCTTCCACCAGCAGTACGTGCGCCTGATGAAGGTGTTGACGTATCGCGCCAAGCTTGACGACACGGACCTGATGGCCGTGACGTACTACATGCTGCTCCAGGACCGGGTGGCCGAGGCGCTTGCGTACTTCAGCCGCGTCCAGCCGGATAACCTCACCACCAGAATCCAGTACGATTACTTCCGCGCCTACATCGCATTCTATCGTGAAGACGTAGCGACGGCGCGGCGGATCGCCGCGGGCTACAAGGACTACCCGGTCGACCGCTGGCGGAACGTCTTTGCCAACGTGCAGGCCCAAGCCGACCAGATCGCCGGCAAGGGCGCCAAGGTCATCGACGCCAAGGACCGCGACCAGGCCCAGGCCGAACTCGCCGCCACCGCCGCCAGCTTCGACTTCTCCGTCGCCGAGAAGAAAATCAAGCTCAACCACCAAAACCTCACGCGCTGCCGAATCAACTACTACCTGATGGACATCGAGCTGCTGTTCTCTCGGCAGCCCTTCGTCGGGCGGTTCTCCGGGCAGTTCTCGTACATCAGGCCGAACCTGACCGTCCCCGTGGCGCTGGGGGCGGGCAAGGGCCCCCAGAAGCTCGTCCTCGACCTGCCGCAAAAATTCCACACCGCAAACGTCATGATCGAGATCGTCGCCGACGGCGTGACCAAGTCCCAGGCGTACTACTCCAACGCCCTGGCCGTCCAGGTCGTGGAGAACTACGGGCAGATTCGCGTGGCGCGGTCGGCGGACGGCAAGGCCGTCTCGAAGGCCTATGTCAAGGTCTACGCCCGCCGGCACGACGGGCGCGTGGCGTTCTATAAGGACGGCTACACCGACCTTCGCGGGTGGTTCGACTATACTTCGCTGAACACCAACGAGATCGACCGCGTCTCGCGCTTCGCTATCCTGGTCCTGAGCCCCGCCGACGGCGCCGTGGTCCGCGAGGCGGCCCCGCCGAAGCGGTAGGATACTGGTCCACGGACCTGCCGGCCGGCAGGCAGGTTACACGAATTGCACGAAGTAAGACAACGACAACGTCAACGACAGGATTCACAGATTCCACAGATCTAGAGACGGCAACGACGAGACAACAACGACCGGGACCTCCACAGAGGCGCAGAGAAACAGAGACAACGACGGAGAGGCGTTTCGACCCCCTTCTTCTCTGTTCCTCTGCGTCTCTGTGGAGGTCCCGGTTGTTGTTGTCTTGTCCTTGGATAAGAGAACCTCATCCCGGGTTACAGCAAGAAATCTCTTGCCTCTGTAGCTTCGGGCGTAACTTCGCTCGAGCCAGGGGGTAAATATTCACGGCTGCTGCATTACGCCGCCCGCTGAGACGTTTAGCCGGGCAGGTAAGCCGCCCGCCGGAGTGTCCGGACGGGCCTGGAACCGACAGTATGCACAAGACCGCAACCGCCATTCGGATTGCCGTTCTCGCCTTGGTCGTGGGGCTGTTGCCGGGCGCGCTGGTGGCCCTGATCGTCCGGGCCGAGATGACGATCGCCCCGGCGTTGTCGTCCCCGCCGGTGCAGAGACTGGCGATCAGCAGCCCGGCCGCCGGGGCGGTGCTGTCGGCCGAAGGCCCGGCGCCCGTCTTCAGGTGGCGCGACGACTCGGGGCGAACCAACGCGTGGCGGATCACCATCGCCTTCCATGACGGCGCCGAACCGTTCCGCACGACCGTGCGCCGCACGCAGTGGCAGCCTGCTCCGGATCAATGGCGGGCCATCGCCGGCCGGCGCCTTGACACGCACGCAACGGTTGTCATCCGCGGCGTCTGCGACGGCGGTCAGGATGAGACCGTGACCTTCGGGGCGGTTTCGCTCGTCACATCAGGCGGCAGGATCGCGGCGACGGCCAGGCGATAGAAGGACGCCACCCGGCGGCTACTTCTTCTCCTTGCCGTCCTTCGGCTCTTTGGGCTTCATGCGTTCGCGCTGCTCGGGGGTGAGGACCGTGGCCATGATGGCCTGCTTGAGGGCCTCCGAGGCCTTGCGCGACGTCTCGGCCCGGAGTGTCTTGAGCTGCGCTTCGAGTTCGACAAGCCTCTGCTGGCGCTTGACCTGTTCGGCGTTGAACCGCTCGACCAGGGCGTGGATCTTGGCCTTCTGCTCGTCGGTCAGGTCCACCTTGCGATAGGCCCCGGCGGCCCGGTTTATCGCGTCCTCCCTCAGCATGTCCGTCATCGCCGGGCCGATGGTCTTCACCAGCGCGCCGGTCAGTTCCTTGACCGCCGCACGCTCGACGTCCCGTCGAACCTTGGCTTCCGCGCCGACGATCTTTCGGGCCGCGTCCTGGGCCGCTCGGGTCACGCGCTCACGCTTCCCGTCGTCGATGATGTCCCAGAGTCCCCGAACGTGCCGGCGAATGAGTTCGTCGGCCATCTGGACCACGCGCTGCCGCTCGGTGATGACGCCTTCGAGTTCGTCGGCCTGCTTGTGCAGGAGGGCCTTTCGGCTGGCTTCGAGCTTGAGCATCTCGTCCTGGAGCTTCCGCAGTTCCTGCTGCGCCTTGTCGGTCCGGGCCTTGAGGTCGCGCAGGGTGCTCTGAAGAGGGTCGATTCTTCGCTGGAGGTCCTTGCCCTTTGCGCTGTTGGTCCGGTCGAGGCTCTCCAGGTCGCGGATCTGCCTTTCGGCCAGCTTCTCCAGCCGCTTCTTCTGCGCGTCGGTGGCCCTGTACTTGCGCACCAGCGAGCGGACACGCTGCTCCACGAGCCGCTTGGCCGTCGGGGTCGACCTGGCCCTTCGGCCCTTGCGGCCGCCGGTCTGGGCCCGCGCGGGCTGCGCCGCCGCCGCAAACACCGCTCCCGCCAAGGCCAACACCATCACCGATCGATGCATCGTGTTCATCATATCTCTCTGAGCCCGTCGGTTGAGGGACCTCGGCCGCCAACTCCGCGTTGCGGCCGACTCCCAGAGCACCATCAGATTAAACCCCGCGTGACAATTGAAGAATCGACAATCTACAATAAGCATGCAAAGGAGCACGACATGGTCGGTCAGCACATTGTGATGGCGGTTCTCTGGGCGGTCTCGGTCGCGGCACCGGCCGGAGCAGGCGCGAACGTGAAAACTGCGGACGACTTCGCCTACTCCACCGAGAAGGCACGCGAACTGTGGCGGCCGATGTTCGGCAGCAAGGGTGTCTCGGTGGTTCGCCTAAACTCGCGGCGGGGACTGAAGATGCCCTGCGCCTTCGCGGGCAGGCGGGTCGAGCGGGCCTCGTGGGACCGCGCGATCACGATGGACCTCACGATGGCCAAGGGCTTGCAGTTCTGGTTCCATTGCGCCGATCCGTCGCCCGTGTCGCACTTCACCGTGTACCTCCACAGCCCCAAAGGGTGGTATCGCAGCCCCTTCACGCCCCCGGCCGGACCGGGCTGGGGCCTGGTCAGGATCCCCAAGAGCGCCATGGGCATCGAAGGGACCCCCGGAGGGTGGGGGCGGGTCGATACCGTCCGCATCTCCGCCTGGCGAGGGAAGAACGCCGACACCGTGTTCCACATCGCCGACCTGGCCCTGTACGGCACGGGCGGGCAGGTGGTGATCGTCCGGGGCGACTCGGCCGTCAAGACCCACCCCGGCGAGGCCGAGTCCATCCGACGATACGCGGCGGTGATGGCCGGCATGCTCGACCGGGCCGGGCTGGACAACATGGTGATGAGCGACAGCGACCTGACGGCCGAACGCCTCAAGGGCATCAAGCTGATCATCCTGCCGCACAACCCCGCGATGGGCGACAAGACCGCGGACGTGCTGGGGGCGTACCTGAAGTCCGGCGGGAAGATGCTCTCGTGCTACACCCTGCCTCGGCGCCTGGCGACGCTGGCGGGGATCAGGCTGGGCCGGCACGTTCGCCAGAAGCACAAGGGCCGGTTTGCCTCGATCCGCCCGTCGGCCGGCCTGCTTCCCGGCGCCCCGCCGGCGGCCGCACAGGCCTCCTGGAACATCCGCCAGGCGTTTCCCGTGCCGGGCCGAAGCCGCGTCGCCGCCACTTGGCATGACAAGGACGGCCGGTCCACGGGCCAGGCCGCCATCGTCCTGAGCGAGACCTGCATCCACGTCACGCACGTGGTCCTGCCCGACGACCGGGCCAACAAGCAGCAGCTCGTCCTGGCCATGGTCGGCCAGGCGGTGCCGGACCTGTGGCGACAGATTGCCTCCGGGCGGATCGCGCGGGCCGGCGTGTTCGGCCCGTACCGCAGCTTCGCCGCGGCCGGCGCCGGTATCTCGACGCTGGCCGCCGGCCGGTCCCCGGCCGTGGCGCTCCTGCGAGAGGCCCACGCCGCCCACCAGAAGGCCGGGACCCTGACCGCCTCAGGCAAGCACATCGCCGCCGCCGACGAGGCCGCCAAAGCACACGACACGCTGGTCGAGGCCTATCTCCTGGCCCAGAAGCCCCAGGCCGGCGAGCATCGGGCCTTCTGGTGCCACAGCGCCTTCGGCGTGGACGGCATGACGTGGGACCAGGCCGTCAAAACGCTCGCCGACAACGGCTTCACCGCCGTGCTGCCGAACATGCTCTGGGGACAGACCGCCTTCCACCCCAGCGACGTCCTGCCCGTCTCGCCCCAGGTCGCCGACAAAGGCGACCAGATAGCCCTGTGCCTGGCCGCGTGCAAGAAGTACGGCGTGCAGTGCCACGTCTGGAAGGTCAACTACAACATGGGCTCCCGCGCGAGAAAAAAGACCGTCGCCGATCTGACCGCCGCGGGGCGAACGCAGGTGGGCTTCAACGGGCGGCCGCGTTCAACGTGGCTGTGCCCGTCCCACCCGGCCAACCAGGCCCTCGAGATCGATTCGATGGTCGAGATCGCGCGGAAGTACGACGTGGCCGGGCTGCACTTCGATTACATCCGCTACCCCGGCCGGGACCACTGCTTCTGTCCTGGCTGTCGGAAACGCTTCGAAAAAGCCGCCGGCGTCAAGGTCGCCCGCTGGCCCGCCGACCTCAGAACCGACGCCGCGCTCGAGAAGAAGTGGCTGGACTTCCGTCGTCGGCAGATCACGACGGTGGTGGCCGCCGTGGCCGAACGGGCCAGAAAGGTCCGCCCGGGCATCAAGATATCGGCGGCGGTCTTCCGCAACTGGCCCGTCGACCGGGACCGGATCGGACAGGACTGGAAACTCTGGTGCGACAAGGGCTACCTCGACTTCGTCTGCCCCATGGACTACGTCGCCGACAGCGGTCAGTTCGAGCGGATGGTCGCCGCCCAACTGCCCTGGGCCGGCAAGGTGCCGTGCTATCCCGGAATCGGCCTGAGCACCTGGTCGGACGCGACGGACGTCTGTTCCCTGATCGAGAAGATCACGATCACCCGCCGCCTCAAGACGGGCGGCTTCACGATCTTCAACTACGGCACCTCCGAAGCCCGCGACATCCTCCCCGCCCTCGGCAAAGGCATCACGAGAAAGCCGTAATCCGCCGCCGTCTGCGGTCCCGCGTTCGTGGCTGCTCCGCAGCCGTGGCACCCAGCAAACCGGCGTGGGTTGCCATGGCAGGAGCGCAGCGACGGCCACGTCTTCCACGTCAGCGAGTCAAGCCGCATCTGTATCAGGTCGTCGTCGCTGCGCTCCTGCCACGCCACCCGACACGTGGCATCTCCTTGCGCCAAGTCTCCAACGCCACGAGCCTTACGTCTACCCTTTTCTGATTGTCGCATGGGGTGGTCGATGGTAGGATGCGTTCATGCCGAGAACCTCAAAAGGGTAACCGCCCCCCCCACTAGCCCCGAGGGTGTGGGATTCGACCGAGGAGAGATCAGACCATGGACCGTGCGGCCGACCGAGGCGTCCTGTATGCGGTGATGGCGACATGTGCCGTGGCGCTGGCGGCGTTTCTTCCCTCTGGTGAAGCTGCCGAGCGCGACGGGCGGGATTACGCCGTCGTCCACGCCAAGCGCCGCACGACGGACAAGACCTGGCGCGAGTGCAAGACGCGAACGTTGGCTCACGTGGCGGGGTACCGCCCGCCGGCCAAGCCCGTCGCCCGGAGCCCCTATGGTGGGCGCGCCGACCGCAAGGCCAAGGCCACCGGCTTCTTCCGCGCCGAGCGGATCGATCGCCGATGGTGGCTGGTCGACCCGGCCGGGTATCTCTGGTACTCCGTCGGATGCTGCTCCGTTCGCCAGAACGCCACCGCCCGGGGCGTCGCGGCGCGGAAGAAGCTCTTCGGCACGTCGCGGGACTGGGCCCGGGCCACCAACCGGATGCTGTGGGACCTGGGCTACAACACGCTCGGCTGCTGGTCGCGCTGGGGCGAATTCCAAGATCACCGCCCGCGCCTGCCGTACACCACCCAGTCCAACTTCATGAGCAGCTACGGGAAGAAGCGCGGCGGCACGTACCAGAAGCCGGGCCACACGGGCTATCCCGGCGATTGCATCTTCGTGTTCGATCCGGAGTTCGAGACCTTTTGCGCGGCGCACGCGAAGCGCCTGCTGGCCGCGACCAGGGACGACCGGTACCTGCTAGGCCACTTCAGCGACAACGAGATGCCGCTGCGGCACGACGCGCTGGATCGATACCTGAAGCTGCCCGAGACCGACCCCGGCCGCATGGCAGCCGAGGCGTGGGTGCGGACGCATCGGGTTCGGCGCGGGCCCAAGGGCTACCCCGCCGAGGCCCGGCGCGCGTTCCTGACGATGCTCGTCGAGCGGTACCTGCGGATCGTCAGCCGGGCGATTCGCAAGGCCGATCCCAACCATCTGTACCTCGGGTGCCGTTTCCACGGCCGCGACCTGCGCGAGCCGGCGGTCTGGGCCGCGTGCGAGAAGTACGTCGACGTGATCTCCGTGAACTACTACGGCGCGTGGACGCCGGACGCCGAGCGTATGACGAATTGGGCCAAGTGGTCGCGCCGGCCGTTCGTGGTCACCGAGTGGTACGCCAAGGGCATGGACAGCCGGATGAGCAACATCTCCGGGGCGGGCTGGACGGTGAAGACGCAGGCCGACCGCGGGCGGTTCTACCAGAACTTCACCCTGGCGCTGCTGGCCCACCGGGCGTGCGTGGGCTGGCACTGGTTTAAGTACATCGACAACGACCCGACGAACCGGCGCGCGGACCCCTCGAACCGCGACTCGAACAAAGGGATCGTCTCGAACACGTACGAGCCGTACCGGGACCTGGCGGTACGTATGCAAGCGCTGAACCGGCGGGTCTACTCGCTAATCGACCACTTCGACCGGCGGCGATAAAGGGACTGACGATCGTCACCGCCGATGAGGTCATTCCGAGGTACCCGGACGTGAACGTCATCTGGCAGGGGGGCTACTTGGCCTTGGCACCGGCGGCGTAGAGGGTGAGGTTTCGCATCAGGGCGAATGCTGAGGGGACGTCGTACCCGTCGATGGTCGAGGCGGGAATGCCCAGGAGCCCGGCGCTGATGTCGTGGCGGCTGTACAGGACGGCGGGGCGGCCGCCGACGAGGATGGCCCTGACGGCCGGGGTGTGGATCGAGGCCATCTCCGCCGCCGCGCCGTGGCGGTATCCCACGCGCGTGATCTCGCAGCCGGGCAACTGGTAGACCGGCGAGCCCGGGGCCAGCGTCTTGAGCCGCGCCTCGTACATCGCCCGCAGCGCGGCGACGGCCGAGTCGTGAAACGCCCGCGAGCCGCCCATCGCGTCGATCACCAGCGTCCCGCCGGCGGCGACCCAGGCCTTGAGCGTTTTCATGTCCTCGGCCGAAAGCTTGAACGCCCCCACGCCGGTCAGCGAGGCGATCTTCGCGCCGCTGCGGGGCAGGTCCCTGATCGGGACGGGCCCGACGACGTCGACCCGGGTCTGGCAGTCTCGCCGCATCAGCCGGGCGAAGCGCTCGTAGGCCAGCGGCTCCGGGTCGTGCGCCCCGGTGAACTTCAGCCGCGCCAGCTTCACGGTGCGCGTGGTGTAGGTGGTGGGCTTTTCGGGCCAGTGGCTCACCCCTCGCCCGCGGAGGCGGCCCTTGTCGGTGAGGTACATGAAGACGTTTGCCGGGCCTTCGAACTGCGTGCGGGCGGTGACGACCTTCTTGAACTGCCAGGCCAGCGGCAGGTCGTCGTCGCTGTGGACCACCAGCGGTCGCACGCCGTTGGAGATCACCTCAAACCGCGGGCGGCCCCGCAGCTTGAAGTGCACGTCGTAGATCGGGTGCGTCGTCTGGCAGGGGGTCAGTTCATACTCGGGCAGCAGCCGCTTGTAGAGCTTGCGGATCGCGTCGCGGAAGCCCCTTCCCTGGCACTCGGTGCAACTGAAGATCGCCCCGCCCTGGTGAATGAACCTGCGAAGCTTGGCGACTTCGGCGTCGGTCATCGTGAACTTCAGCGAACCCGACAGGTAGACAATCGGCGCCTCGTGCCATTCCTCAGGCTGCGTCTGGAGGTTGATCACCTGCCAGTTGACCGGGCGTTCGAACTTGTAGGTGATCCATTGTGTCAGTTGCGCCAGGTCGCGAGGCCGGTTGTTCCAGTCGCCGTTGAATCGGAGCTTGTTGTAGAGGACGGGGTTCCGCCCACGCGTCAGGAACAACAGCGCGAAGGCGGTCTTGTACGTATTGCCGCCCCATCGTCCGTCTTGCTCCTGGCGTTCGAGCAGTTTCTCGGCGATCAGGCGATACCAGTCCTGCTTGCCGAAGTACTTGTACCCGCAGGCCAGGCCCACGCGCTCCACGCCGTAGCAGTAGTAGTAGAAGTGGTGCTCGGCAGCGTCCTTGAGGAAGTTCTTCTCCAGCCAGGCCAGCCCGCGGTCGATGTGCGGGTCCGAAGCGTTCTTGCCGCACCGGGCCAGCGTGTTGACGGCCATGTTGTCGCTGCAGACGAACAGGCTGGCGATCCCCCCGAGGGTCATGGTGCCGCGCGGGGTATTGTGCCAACTGTCGGCTTTCAGGTCGTACTTGTAGGCCCAGCCCCCGTTGGGGTACTGGGTCTTTCGCCAGTGGTTGGCAAAGAACCGCCAGACCTGCTCTCGGATTTCGACGCCGACCTGTGCGGCGGCCCACACGCCCAGGACGCCGTACTGGCTGTTGGAGTTGTCCCACCCCTGGTTCTTCTTGAACTGCCCGCGAGAGAAGTAGGTGTACGATCCGTCCGGCGTCGAGGCCGCCAACTGCCTCGCGTCACGCAGCACCAGCGAGCGGTACTTGCCCCGCGCGTACCGGTCCGCCGCCGCCAGGGCGTTCGCGCGCAGCGCCAGGGAATACGTGCGCTGGAGCTTCTGGCGGGTCAGCCAGGCCAGGGCCTTGGCCATCTTCGGTTCCTTCGGCTCGATGCCGCACTCGAGCAGGGCGTACACCGCCAGGGCGGTCGGACCGGCAACATGGTAGTTGTGCGCCTTGTCGGGCTCGGGCATCTTGACCTTGTAGCGCTCGGCGTTCTTGTCGTAGAAGGTGCGTTTCTTCCAGTCGGCAAAGACGTCCGGCTTGTAGCGCTTGCGGAACAGCGCCGCCAGGGCGTTGTAGTCCCGTTCGGTCTCGATCAACTGGTCGCCGTATTTCAGGTCACGGTTGACGTACGGCTCCCCGAAGAACTCCCAGTGGCCCTCGGGCTTCATCGTGGACAGGAGGTAACGTGTCCCCTGTTCGATGGCCAGGCCGACCGCGCGGTCGAACGCCTCGCGCCGGTCGCCCGAGACGAATCGCACCAGCTTGACGTCGTCAAACCAGACCGTGCCGTGCGAGTTCAGCACGAGTTGGACGACCAGGCGTTCGGCTCCCGGCGGAGCCGTGCCGTGCACCGCCAGCCGACGCCAGTTGCCGGTGCCCTTGAGGACGCGGCTCTTGCAGTAGCCGCCCTTGACGGTTTCCCAGCGGTTGTTTCTCCTGGCCTGGAAGTTGAGCATGAGGTACGCCCCGCCGGCGTCGACGAGTCGGTTTGCCCTGGCCCACGCCTCGGCGTAGTAGCGTTCGGCGGGCATGACGGCCAGCTCGGGCTGCTCGTAGGCCTGCATGTGCACTTTGGATCCGGACGGCGTGTCGAGTTTCACCGCCGCCCGCCCGTCCCGCCCGCCGGCGGGGTCCAGGCCCTTCTTGCCGTGGCCCCACGCGCTCCACCCCTTGCGATCGGCCTCAAAGTTGCCGTTGTGCACCAGGTTGGGCAGGCCTTTGAGCCAGGCCTCCTCGAACGGACCGGCGCCGGCCACGTCCGTGGCCTTGGGTTTGTCCGAGGGTTTGGGTATCGGCTTGGGCTTGGGTTTCGGCTTGGGCTTGGGCTTGTCTGCGACGAGCTTTGTGCCGCATGACGGGCAGAACTTGCTCCCGGGCGCGACGGGCTTGTGGCACTTCGGGCAGGCCGGGCCCTGCTTCGCGCCGCAGCTCGGGCAGAACTTCGCCCCGGGCGCGACGGGCTTCTTGCACTTGGGGCAGTTGGCCACCAGGCACGCCGCCGACAGGCACAGGACTACCGCCAGCATCACAGACCGTTTCATACCGCTCCCTTTCCGCCGGGCCGAATGCCCGTGCCCGTCCATTATCCGCGCGATGGGCCCTGCATCAACGGTCCGTCCGGATCATGGCTTGACATCCGTCCGTGACGTCACTAGAAAGTGCTCGGGGCGGTCGTGCCGTTCGGGTGTGACGCCGTGCCGACCAATATGGCAAACTGGCGGGAGGCTAGAGGCCATGGCAGAAGATCTTCAGCACCTCGACGACGAGAAGTTCGAGCGGTTTCTGCTTCGGGCGCTGATGGCCGCCATGACCGACCATATCTACTTCAAGGACCTCGACAGCCGGTTCGTTCGCATCAACAAGGCCCTGGCGAACCTGTTCGGTCTGGATGATCCGGCCGAGGCGTACGGCAAGACGGACTTCGACTTCTTCACCGACGAGCACGCCAGGGAGGCCTTCGAGGACGAACGGCGCGTGATCGAGACCGGCCGACCCATGGTGGCCAAGGAGGAGAAGGAGACCTGGCCGGACGGGCACGAGACGTGGGTGTCGACGACGAAGCTTCCGTTGCAGGACGAGCGGGGGCGCGTTCTGGGCACGTTCGGGATCTCGCGCGACATTACGGAGCATTACCTGGCCCGCCAGGACCAGAAGCGGCTGGAGGCGCAGCTCCTCCAGGCCCAGAAGATGGAGGCCACCGGGCGTCTGGCCGGGGGCGTGGCGCACGATTTCCGCAACCAGTTGACCGTGATCCGCGGGTACTGCGACATCCTGCTGCGCCAGTTGTCGGAGGACGACGTGTCGCGCGGGCCGATCGAGGAGATTCGCGCCGCGGCCGAACGCTCCGCCGCCCTCACCAGCCAACTGCTCGCCTTCAGCCGAAAGCAGATCCTCTCCCCCTGCGTGCTCGATATCGAGGAGATCATCCGCGACATGGAGGAGCCGCTCCAGCGGATGCTCGGGGAGGACGTCGCCATTTCCACCGTCTTCTGCGACGAGAACACGCACGTGTTCGTGGACCGGGCGCAGGTCGAGCAGGCGCTGATCAACCTGGCGGTCAATTCCCGGGACGCGATGCCCGGCGGGGGGCAGTTGACCATCGAGACCGGTGTGGTGTGCTTCGACCGCGAGTACGTCCGTCGGCACATCGGAGCCCGGGAAGGGCCGCACGTCATGCTCGCCATCAGCGATACGGGCGCGGGGATGGACGACGAGACCCAGCGACAGATCTTCGAGCCGTTCTTCACCACAAAAGAAAAAGGCAAGGGCACCGGGCTGGGGCTGTCGATGGTGTACGGTTTCGTGAAGCAAAGCGGGGGAACGATCTACGTCTACAGTGAGGTCGGTCGCGGCACGACGTTCAAGATCTACCTGCCTCGGTCCGAAAGCCCGGTCCCGGCGGGCGCCGAGCCGGGAGTGGCCGGCCGGCCGGCCTCCGGCGACTACTCGGGCAGCGAGACGATCCTCGTTGTCGAGGACGAGGATGCGGTCAGGCAGTTTATCGCCAACGTGCTCCGCCGGAACGGCTACACCGTGCTGGAGGCCGCAGACGCCAGGGCCGCCCTGCCCCTGGGGGAGCACTTCGACGGGACGATCGACCTGCTGATCACCGACGTGATCATGCCGGGCCTGAGCGGGCCGGACCTGGCCCGGCAGCTCGCATCGGCCCGCCCGGGCATGCCCACGCTGTATCTGTCCGGGTACACCGCAGACGCCATCGCCCACCACGGCGTGCTGGACGAAGACGTGAACCTGCTCAGCAAGCCCTTCGGCCCGGCCGCCCTCGGCCAGACCGTCCGACGCATACTCGACGCACCCAAGTAAGAGTCCCCTACGTGTGACGTCCGGAGAGCCGAAGATCTGTCACGTGCCACGGTCTGGACACCGACTGCCCTTCAGGTTGCCGGGCCTCAACTCCCGGGCCTGGACCTCACTTCCAGCCCAGTGTGCGCAGGGCCCCCGTTGGTGATGTCGGTCAGCACATCGTACCGGGCCAAGGCCTCGGCGGGTGACAGGTCGCACGACGGGTCGGTATAGTCGTCTTGTCCGGTCGCCTCGGCATATAGCAGATCGTCCGACAATACCATCCACCTGGCCGGGGCGCTGTCCAAGTCGCCGACGCCTGTCAGCGGGACGTACGCGTCGCCCGTCCGAATGGCGAGACTGGTCAGTGGCATGCCGGTCTGGTTGACCCGCTCGCCGTTCCACACGTGCATCTCGGACAGCAAGGCAGTCCGGCCCACGTCGAACGGCATTACCGGCCGGACGTCGGGCAGGCCGAACCACGTGTCGGCGTGGTCCGTGCCGCGCGATCCGCCCGAGAGTCCTGAACTGCCCACCAGTCGTTCAGTGGGAGTGTGCGGCTGTGGGCTTGACGCGGTAAGCGAGCCCCCGGCCATCGCCGGCACGACGGGGTCCTCGAAGCCGGTCGCGTCGTGGCCACGGGAGAACCATGCCGCCCCGGCGTCGAACGAATTGAGGACGCCGTCGGTGTTGACGTCTGCGCGCGTCTGGTCCGCTCCTGCTCCCGGGGACTGGTCGCGACAGGACCACGCCGCGCTCACGTCAAACACATTGCTGACCAGGTCTCCGTTCACATCACCGGCCAGGGCCACCATGATCCGGTCGTTGTCCCCGACCAAGGCGTTGTCCGACGTGTCCGTTACGCCCTCCAGCCGAACGGCGTACCGCGCGACATCGGGCAGTGCCTGGCTGAAGACGATCTGACCACGGTCGGCGGCGCGGCTGGAGACCGCCGCCGTGATGAGCGAAAGTCCCACCTGCCCGTCGGGTCCGTTACCTGTAAAGACAACCGACGCGGCCGACAGGTTCACAGGTTCGGAGAAGTCGACCACCAGCGTGTGGATTCCGCCGGCTCGCGGCTCGGAGAACGACCCATCGTCAGAGACTTCCAGCAGCAGTTCGGTCCCGTCGTGCACGGCCGCGCTGTACCACGTATTCAGCGTCGGGGGTTGTGAGTCGGCGTGCCGGCCCGGCGTTGGCGACAGCGCCTGCCAGGAGGCCGGATCGTTGCCCCACAGGCTGCCGATGCGGTTCAGCGAGTCGCCCTGGCCGTCGGGCGACGTGGGCCACGGGGTCTGATCGTCGTAGATGACCTCGTCGACGAGCAGGTAGGGCACGAAGTCCGTCTCGTCGATAGGCGGTTCGTCGGGCCGCTCCAGTCGAACCGTCTCGCCGGCGTTGTTCAGTTCACCCTCGAACGGGCCGACGATCTGCACGCCCGAGCCGCCCAGCCCGTAGGCCGTTTCGAAGGCCGCAAGCCTGCCCGGGTCGGCCACCGGATCGAACGAGACCACAACAAGCGACTCGCCGGGCCCCAGCGATGTGCCCGCGCCGGCCCCCGTGGCGAAGGTGAATCCCTCGATTCTCCACGGATAGTCCTGCAACGACCCGCTGACGTCGTAGGTCTCCCACAAGTCCACCGTCGCGCCGGTCGGATTGGTGATCTCGATGAAGGCCAGGTCCTCAGAACCCGCCGGGTGGTAGTGGACCTCGCTGATGAGCGTCGGGCCCACTCGCGGGCCGCTGTTGGCGGCGTCGAACGTTCGGCCGATCATGGGGTACAGGTCGCCCGACCCGTCGGGCCACCGGCCGGCGGACTCGCCGTTAGCCGCGGGGCCGAACGAGGCATAGTCGACCACCTGCGTGACGTTCCCCGCCGGATCGGCCTGCACCAGCCAGACGTCGTCGCCGCAGGCGCCGTTGAGGGCGAAGTCGTCGGCGCCGGTGCCGCCGAACTCCGTGGCCTGGTCGACCAGCAGGTCGTTGCCGACGTAGTGGCCTTCGTGGAACGTGCGGTACCGGCCGGCGGGGACGATCGTGTCGGGCGGGATCTGGAACTTCAGGAAGTCGTCGCTGGAATCCGTGAGCCACCACCCGCCGATGGTGATGTCTTCGCCGGTGGGGTTGTGCAATTCGATGGCGTCGACAAGCGGGGCATCCGTATGCGAGAGCACTTCGTTGATGACGATGCCCGGGGCGATGGTCTGTCCGTCGCCGCGGCCCGGCGAGCCGTCCAGATCGTCCCCGGCCGTCCACTGCTCGGCCAGCGACCAGCGGTTCTCTCGGGCGTGTTCGTTGGTGACGGCCAATGCGTACCCGCCCCCGTCGGTGGTGGGGTACCACGTGTCGTCGTACTCGAATCTGAGGATCGCCGCGTCGAGTGGATCGGGCAGCCCCAGCACGACGTCCTCCCCGCCGTTCGAGAGGTTGCCGTCGTATTGTCCGGCCACGTTGATGCCCGAGCCGTAGTGCGAGGTGAACGCGTCGATTTCACGGACGGCCACCGCGTACTGACCGGCCGCCAGGGCCATCGGCGGGAAGGTGAAGTCGATCCCGCCGCGCAGCCTGACGCCCCCTATGTCCAGCGCCTCGTCGGAGATGTTCCTGACCTCGACGAACTCCAGCTCCCCGTCGTCCGGGTGGTACATCAGTTCCGTGACCCGCAGGCCGTCCAGCAGGTCCAGTCCCCTGGCAACCACAGGGTCGTCCTGGGTCACCTCGACGGCTTCCAGCGTCATGCCGAAGATGATGTCGCTGCTGGTGCCGCTGGTCTGGTGGACCTCGACGGCCAGCACGTTGTCACCCCGCACCAGCGCGTCGGTCGGGAGGGTGAACGGGCCTTCCTCGACGGCGTCAGGAACGTTGCGACCGGCCAGCGTCATGTAGTCGACCTCATCGCTGTCCATGCCGATTCGCCACGCGGGCGAGCCGTTCAGATGGATGATCGCCCCGTCGTCCAGCCACGTCCGGATCGTGAGGACCACGTCGTCGGGGTCGGCGTCGACGGTGACGTGCGTTCTGAAGTAGTACGTAATGGGTCCGAGCGACAGGGGCGTGTTGATGGTCGGGTCGTCCGGCCCCCAGGCGCTTTCCAGCCCGAAGACCCCGCTGCCGGTCTGCCAGCCCGTCGGATCGGGTTCGGGCACCTGGCGCCAGGCCGTGCCCAGGTCCGCACCGGTCGCGTTGTAGGACCACACGTCGTCGATGGCTATCGTGGCCAAGGGGGTCGCGGTTGTCGTGCCGCCTGAGACGCCCGGCGTGGGCAGCCGGAAGAAGGAGTAGGTTTGGCCCGTATCGCCGTAGCGCCCCTGCGAGGTGTCCGTTGTCTGTGAGAAGTACAGGACCTTGTCGATCTCGCTCAGGTCGGAGGCGAACAGGCCGACGGCCTCCTGCTCGGCGGCCAGCCTGAAGCCGAGGTGGTCGGCCCCGTCGTCGGCGTCCCCGTCGGCGGTCAGCGCGACAAAGCCACCACCGGCGACGAAGCTCAAGGCGGGGATCTCGTGTCTGTCAGGCTGCCCGGCCGGCAGGTCGGACAGGTACAACCCGCCCAGCGACACCGGCAGCGGATCGGGGTTGTGCAGTTCGAGGAAGTCATCGACCAGGCGGACCTCGCCGCGGGCGAACCACTCGCTGATCACCAGCGCCGCCGGGTCGCCCGTGCGGTGGGCGGCATTGGCCGAGCCGAGCGTCGGGGCCGTCAGCGACCAGTCGCCCTGGTGTCCGACCCGCCCGATGGACAGGTCCTCGATCTGCAGTCCGAACTCGACCGAGTCGAGCAGCGTCCGCCCGTTGGCGGCCGTGTCGTACAGGTATACGCCCTCGCCCGAGCCGGACAGCGCAAAGCCCGTGTGCAGCCCGGAGGTCGTGGCCGACCTGTCGGCGTAGAGCAGCAGGAACTGCCCGGCCGGGATGCTGGCCCCGGCGCCGAAGACGTACTTGTCCGGCACCAGGGGGTTGTCGCTGATGCTCATCCCGTCGAGGACGACCTCGGCGGCGCCGTCGTTGTGCAGTTCGATGATGTCAGGATAGGTGCCCTCGTGTTCGACGGCGGTGGTGTTGGTCGCGAGCACCTCGTTGATCCGCACGCGGGAAAGCGACGTATCGACCGTCCAGGTCCGGGAGACGGCGGCGTCTGCTTCGTCCTGCCAGACGCCCGCCCAGGTCTTGCCGATGACGTCGACGGTGTAGTCCCCATCGGCCAGGGCGGTCAGTTCGATGGGCGTATCGACGGTTTCCTCGGCACGCCACGCGCCGCCGTTGACCCGGTACGTGTAGTCGGTAACTCCCGGCCCGGCGATGGTGAGCGTGGCGGCGGTTTCCGCCGTGACGGACGGGGGCTCGCCCGTGATGGACGGCCCCGCCGGGACCATCGCACCGATGTCCAGCCCGTTGGGGCCCGTGCCACGTGCCGGAGAGCCGGGCAGAAGGCTGAAGTCCCCGCCGGCCGGGTCCGCCAGGCGGGGCTCTTCGTCGATGTTGCCCGTGCCGTACCCATGATACGCCGCGGGCATGACCGTGCGATGGGCCACCAGGTCGGTGGTCGGCTCGACCTCGTCGAACGCCACGGCGGTGCCGGCGAAGATGTTCCCGTCGACGTAGGCCCCGCGGCCGGGCGCGCTCGAGCCGCCCGGGCGCACGAAGTACAGCGCCGAGGCCGCCGCGTCGACCAGCGTGTTGTTCACCAGCGTCAGGAATGCCCCGTCCTTGATCTGGGCAACGTGGTCGACGTCGCGGAACGTGTTGCGGACGACGACGTAGTCATGTCCCCCACCGGCGGAGATCACGTTGGCGTCTCCGGTGCCGGTGTTCCACTGGTCCTTCCGGAAGTGGGCGAAGGTGTTGCCTTCGACGTATGCGTCGCCCTCGAGGTCGAGCGCGTCGTCCCCGCCGCCGGCGAACGTGTTGTTGAGGATCTGCATGACCGCCCCGCCCGCGGCGCGCGCCTCGCCGTCAACGTCGATCGCATCGTTATGGCCGGTGGTCGTCCCGAAGACGTTGTTCTCGATGACCAGATGTCCGCCGGTGGGAATGCCGCCACCCCAGATATGCTCGCTGCCGTTATCGGTGAGCGGCGATTGCCCCATGGCAAACATGTCCGTGAACGTCGAGTTGCGGACGATCAGCGAGGAGTTCCGGACCCGGATCCGTCGGCGCTCGGCGTGGTCCAGCGTCACGTGGTCCAGCCTGAGATTGGCGTTCTCCACGCCGATCATGCCGTCGGCTGTCGTGGCGTACTCGAACACGGCGTGGCTCACGCGGTTGTCTTCCATCGTGTCGAGCAGTTGCAGCCCGCCCCAACTGTTGCCCCCGGGCACGTGCGTGAACCGGATCTGCTCGTACGTGGTGCCCTCGGCGAGCAGTCTGCCGTTGACGGTCAGGCTCACGCCGTCCTGGAAGAACAGCGTTGCGCCGGGTTCGATGGTGAGCGTCACGCCGGGGTCGACCACGACGTCACCGGTGAAGGTGTACGGCCCGTCGGCGGCGGTGAAGGTCGTGTCGATATCGACGTTACCCGGCGAGACCGGATCCGCCGCCGGAGTCGCATCCGCCGCCGGTGCAGTGTCTGTGCCCGCACCTGCGGACGGCGGACCCCCGGGCGCGTCGACGGTCCATGTGTCCGAAGCGGTGGCGTCGGCCTCGGCCTGCCAGATTCCCGCGGAGTTCTTCGCGATGACGAACACCGTGTAAATGCCCGGGGTCAGGCCGGTCAGCTCGATGGGCTCAACGCGGCGGGCGACGATCTCGCCCGTGGCCGGAGAGGTCGGCGCGCCGATAACCGTCACGTCGAACGTGTCGGCCGTCACGTTGCCTATCGTGAACGTGCCGTTGTACTCCTGCTCCTTCGGGCCGGTGATCTCCACCACGTCGCCGTTGCCGTATCCATGGGCGGTGATGGTGACCGCAGCCGTGGTCCCGGTGCGGGTGATGGACTCGACGCTCTTGACAGGGCTTCGCTCGTCGGACCATGGGCCGTCGTTGACGCGGTACCTGTATCCGTAGATCTCGGGGCCGCCGACAGTGATGGTGGCGGTTGTCTGGTCGGTGATGCCGATCGGCTCGCCGTCGATGGTGGCCCCGGCGGAAATCAGCCCACCCATGTCCACACCGTTCGGCCCGGTGCCGATAGCGGGCGAACCGGGCTGCAGCGCGAAGTCCACCGTCGGATCGGTCACGTTGACCGTTTCGGTCAGCAGCGGGTCGACTCCGATCAGGTTGCCCGTTCCCACCCAGGGCGTGGTCTCGACGACGGGAGCGGTGTAATGGACGATGGTGTTGTTCATCGTCGCGGCGACGGGCCGGCCGACGGGGTCCTCGTTCTCGAACAGCCGCGAAATGTCGTAGAAGATGTTCCCGTCGAGGGTGACGCCGTTGCCTTCATATTGCGGGGGGCGGTTCTCGAACAGGTTGATCGCCGCGGTCGTCGCGTCGGTGGCGGTGTACTTCTTGTGGACCTTGACGATGGTGTTGTTGACGATCGTCCCGAACGCGCCGTCCTTGATCAGGATGGCGTGGTCCACGTCGTAGAAGAGGTTCCGAACGATGGTGACTTCGGTCGTCTGGTCCAGGTCGTTTCCGGTGGCGATGGCGTGGGACTTGCTGGCCCGCGAGGCGTCCTGGTGGAAGTCGACGAAGACGTTGCCCTCGATATGGGCGTCGGCGCTGTCGAGGTCCAGCCCGTCGTCCCCGCCCCCGGCGAAGTAGTTGTTGGTGAACTGGGCGATTGGTCCGGGTCGCTGCCCGCTGGTGAGGTCGATCACGTCGTTGTAGCCGCTGGCCCGGCCGAAGTAGTTGCCGTTGAAAATCGCGTACCCGGCCTCCGGGAAGTCCGTAAAGTGGATCAGTTCCCCGCTGGCATCCGGGAAGGTGCAGTTCCGCGCGATGATGGACGAATCGTGCAGGTCCAGGAACTGCTTGCCCTGATTGGTGAAGTCGACATTCTCCAGTACGAGTTGGGCGTCGTTGGCAAGGATCGCCTCGCTGCCCCCGTCGGAACGGTCGAAGTCGGTGTAGGCGATCCGGTTGACCTGGTCGGAGTATGAGCCGTAGTTGAAGACGATGCCGTTCCACGCGCCGGACGTACCGTAGCGGGTCAGCGTGATTCGCTGGCTTTCGAGGCCTTCTGCCAGTAGGCGCCCATTGACGGTCAACCGGGTGCCGGGATCGAAGTACACGGCGGTACCCGGCTGGATGGTCAGCGTCTGCCCGGCCGGGATGGTGATGTTGCCCGTGACGTGGTAGATGCCATTGGTCGGCGACCACTCGCCTGAGACGTTGCCGCCGGGGATTATGTTTTCGATCAGGGACGGCTCGTACCAGACATCGACATGGCCGGTCTCGAGCGGCAGGCCGGCGCCCTCGCTGTTGCCGAACGTCTCGACCACGATCCGGTTGATGCCCGGATTCAGAACGGTGCCGCCGGTTCCGAGCGTCTCGTCGGCGATTGATACGGACAGTTTCGGCCGGTTGCCGGCCGTGCCGTGCTCGCGCGAGTCGAAGTCCACCCCGTTCGTTCCGCCCGGCAGCAGGACCCATCCGTGGTTGCTGGACGGGTCCGCCTGCCAGGCCTTGACGGCGGCCGTCACGTCGACGGTCACCGTACCGGCGGACCCGGAGGCGGTGGCATCGGCCGAGGCGGCCGCTTCGACGCCGTCGGCCTGGATGCCGTCGGCGAACGCGTTCCAGTTGGCCGTTTCGGCCCACGACCCGAGCATGCGGTGCAGCGCCATGTTGTTCCCGGCGTCGGTCACGTTGAGCGTGAGGGTTGCACTGACGATCTCCGCGTCGAGGGCGACCTGCCCGGACCCCGGGCCGAAGACATCGTCGAACCGCAGCAGCGCCTGGACCTGGCCCCCGGCGTCGGCGCCGTCGACGTTGAGGGACGCAGCCGTGCTCAGGTCCACCGTCGGGTCGCTGAAGCGGATCTCCGTGTCCACCGTGCCGGCATAGGTCGCGTCCGGGCTGACGCCGTCCTGGAACGAAACGACCGTTGGCGTGCCGCCGCCCTGGCCGAACGACCAGGTGCCTTGCCTCGGGGACCAGTCGGCCTCCTGCCCGTTGACCAGGACCAGGCGCGTCTCGGAAACGTCAGCGATGCCGGTGATTGTCGCCGTCGTCTGCGATGTCTGATGGTATCCGCCCACAACCGGCAGCTCGCTCGTGACGGTGAACTCCTGCGGGATCTGTGCCAGCACCGCCGCGGTCCGGTCGACGATGAACCCCTTCAGGTCGGCGATCTCGCCCGGCGGGCGCAGCGGCCCGAGAACCTGGTCGATCAGCGGGTTCAGCACCGCCGGATTGAAAAACTCGTCGATCAGGTCGAGGAACGCCTTGTAGTACAGGGGCGTAACATCCGGATGGTGGAGCAGGCGGCTGATGGCCTCGACGCCGTTGGTGCCGCTGACGCCGTCCGCAGGGGCCCAGATGCTCTGGTCGATCGCCCCGTCGCCCGACAGATGCATCAGCGAGTCCAGGTCGTGGGGGATCAGGACGAACCGCGGGTCGGTGATGCCGCGGTAGGTCAGGAAATCGTCTCCCTGGCCCCTGGCTATGCCTGTTTCGCGGTTCAGCATCAGCGCATCGAGCGCCATCCAGCGAAGCCACTGGTCCACGTGGATCACCTCGCTGACGTCGGCCAGGAACGTCTCGTCCGGCGCGTTGTTCAGCATGTCGGTCATGTGGATCAGGTCGGACCAGTCGTCGGTGTCCTCGTTGGTGAGCTTGAAATAGGTGTCCCGGTAGGCGTCGGGATCGGTACCTTCGTATCGGAAGTCCCCTTGCTGGCCGCTGCTGTCGTTCCGAAGGATCTTGTAGAGGTTGCCGTTCCCGTCGCCGGGGAAGTGCCGGTCGGTGAAGTCGCTGTCGGGGACCTCGATGTGTACGTAGGTGCCGTGCATTCGGCTGTCCCGTGCGCTCAGGTCCGTGCCGTTGACCAGCACCTGCACCCCGAGGGCGTCGGAGGCCGGTAAACCGGCCATGCGGAAGAACGTCATGCCGATCAACTGCGAGTTGGTGTACTTGCTGTTGATGGTGACCCGCGTGACGCTTTTCCAGGGCCGGTCATTGGCGAAGTTGACGCGGTAGTTGTTCGGCGGCTGGCCCCGGCTGCCGTGCCCGCGGTTCCGCACGCCGGCAATGTACCGCGCCTCCACGTCGCTGCCGTTGACGCTGATGAACGTGGCGTTCATCTGCGCGTCGCTGTTCTGGTCTCCGCCGCCGGCGCCGATATCCGCCAGTTCGGCGCGCTCGGTCTCGGTCATGATGATGGCGTACGTGGGCTTGGTGCCCGGGGGCCGGTCGGCCGGGGCGACGTGTGAGTCGTCCACCAGATACAGCGCGTTGGTGACCTGCCGGCCGACCCCGTCGACCTCGCTCGGCGCCGGCCAGGTGCGGGCCAGTGCCGCGGCGTCCTCGGCCTCGACGTAGAACTCGACGATGGTCCCGTCAGCCTGGGCATCGATCGATGCGGCATAGACGCCGTCCCCGGCCGCGGCGTCGGGTCCGGCGCCGTCGTCCAGCATGGCGGCCTGCGTGAACGCCGGTGCGCCGTCGAGGCGGTAGTGGAGCGTCACGGTCACGCCCGCAGCCAGTTCGTCGATCACCTCGGCCGTCACCGTGACGGGATCGGTCGAACTCGGAACGATCGGCCAGTGCGACACGTCGTTGATGATCGGCGCGATGTCCGCAGCGGCCACGGAGTTGACCGCGCCCGGGGTGCCCTCGTCGGGCGTGCCGGCCGACCAGTTCTGCCCGTACGCGTTCGACAGACCGCAGGTGATCAGTTCCAGCGACTTGCCGCCCCCGTCGTGGTCGTCGACCCACTGCCACCCGCGGTGCCCGTGGTCCGTTGGGCCCAGTTCGCGTCGGGCCCAGTCGCCTTCGTCAGCGTAGTCCACGCGGTCTATCCCCCCGCCCAGCGCATCGAGCAGGTCGATCCTCTCGCCCCCGTTGGCCAAGTGACCGGTCCAGTTCCCCGTGGCGTTCGCGACCGTCGGGTACTTTGCCGAGAATGCCGCGAGATCGGCCGCGACGACGTGATACTCGCCCACGTCCAGCGTGATGTCCGGGAACGTGAACTCCACGCCGTCATCGAACCGCCACCCGTTCAGGTTGACCGCACTTTGGCCCTGGTTCGAGATCTCGATGTACTCCTCCAGGTCGTTCTCGCTGGCCGGGTGGTACATGATCTCGGTAATCACGATCCGTCGGGTGGGATCGCTGACGGGTGCGTGAGTGTTGGCTGACTCGGGCGTCGCCGCGGTGAAGAACCCCTCGGTGACGAAGTCCGACGCCAGGCCGTACGAGAAGTCCGTGTACTGTGCCGGGTAGGCCGTTCCGTAGTCGTGCACGACGGTCGGCGTGCCGGCCACGTCCTTGACCAGCCCGAGATACTCCCCGCCTCGCCTCAGGGCGAACGACGCATGGAGGTACCCGCCGGCGTCAACGTAATCGTCGACGTTCTCGTCCGAGCAGAACACGAGCATGTACTGCCCGGGCTCGATCGTCACGTTCGGGAAAGGCCACTTGGGCAGGTCCAGACTGTCGTCCGTGAGGTACCACCCGCCGAGAGTGATCTCCGAGGCCGTCGGATTGTGGATCTCCACCCAGTCGGCGTACGCCCCGTCGCCGTCCGGCACGATCGTGTCGTTGTCGGCCATGAACTCGCTGACGAGCAATCCCCCCGACAACAACAACCTGGGCTCGAGCGCCTCCAGGGTCATCGCATACACATCCTCTGCTCGATACAAGCGCGCCATTGCCCACCGTACCAATCCGTTCAATGGTATCAGGATGTGGCCTTGGTGTCACAAGGAAAAGTGTTCGCGGCAGGGCGGCGGGAACATATAATCTTGCTCGCCTGCGGACGGCGCGGGCGCCTTCGAGGTCTCCGTGAGGTGAGCCATGGCTTCTCTGGAAGCGTTGCAGGACAGGTTTCAGCGGAATGTGGTGTTCCTGATGCAGGTGCGTTTGGACGACAAGGCCGACGCACTGGGAGCGGTGCTGACCGCCATCGGCGCCGCCGGGGCCAGGGCCGGCGAGGTCGACAAGGTCGAGCACCAGGCCGGGTACATCGTCTATGACATCCAGGTCTTCGCCGCCAGCGACGACCAGATGGCCGCCGTCCAGTCGGCCGCCGGCGCCGTCGACGGCGCCGAAGTGCTCGGCCTGATCGACTTGGCGATGCAGACGCACCTCGGCGGGACGTGCGAGATGCGGACGCGCACGCCGATCCGGTCGAACACGGATCTGCGGATCGTCTACACGCCGGGCGTGGCGCGGGTGTGCAAGGCCATCGAGGCCGACCCCGCCCAGGCCCGCGAGTACACCAACATCGCCAACAAGGTTGCCATCGCCACGAACGGCACGGCGATCCTGGGCCTGGGCGACATCGGCCCGCTGGCGGGGCTGCCGGTCATGGAAGGCAAGGCGTCGATCTTCTGGGAGTTCGCCCGCGTCAGCGCCGAGCCGCTCCTGATCGACACGCACGACGTCGACGAGTTTATCCATATCTGCCAAAAGATAGCCTGCGGGTTCGGGGCCATTCAGATCGAGGACGTCAAGGCCCCCGAGTGCTTCCGGATCACGCGCGAGCTTGACGCGAAGCTGGCGATCCCCGTCTTCCACGACGACCAGCACGGCACGGCGACGATCGTGCTGGCCGGGCTCTACAGCGCCCTGGGCAAGACCGGCAAGGAGATCACGTCGCTCCAGGTGGCGATCAGCGGCGCCGGGGCGGCCGGGACGGCCATCGCCGATCTGCTCCAGCACGCCGGCGTGCCGGACGTCGTGCTCTGCGACAGCCGGGGCATCATCCACCGCGGCCGCCAGGAGGGCATGAACGACGAGAAGGTCGCCCTGGCCGAACGGACGAACACACGGAACATCAGCGGCACGCTGGCCGACGCGATGGCCGGGGCCGACCTGTTCATCGGCGTCAGCCAGCCCAATATCGTCTCGCAGGAGATGGTGCGTGCGATGGCGCCCGAGCCGATCGTGCTGGCCCTGGCCAACCCCGTCAGCGAGATCGGGCGCGACAACGCGCTGGCCGCCGGGGCGGCCATTTACGCCGACGGGCGCATGATGAACAACGCGCTGGCCTACCCGGGCATCTTCCGCGGCGCGCTGGACGTCGGGGCCGAGGCGATCACGCAGGAGATGCTGATGGCCGCGGCGCACGCGCTGGCCAACGTGGTGCCCGAGGGCGAGCTGATGCCCGAGATGATGGACCCGGCCACGCACCAGGCCGTCGCCCAGGCGGTGATGAACGCGGCAAACCAATAACGAAGGGATCGCGATGAAAGCGTTGATCGTATACGGCGGCTGGAAGGGCCACGAACCCGCGGAGGTCTCGGCGGTATTCGAGCAGGAACTCCTGGCAAGGGGCCTGGACGTCGAGCGGTCGGACACGCTGGAATCGCTGAACGACGCCGACGCCCTCAAGGCCCTGGACCTCATCGTGCCGCACTGGACGATGGGCGACATATCCAACGAGCAGTGGACCGCGCTGGACCAGGCCGTCCGCGGCGGGGTCGGCATCGCGGGCGTGCACGGGGGGATGGGCGACTCGATGCGGGGCTGCCTGGGCTTCCAGTGGATGGTCGGGGGGCAGTTCGTCGGGCACCCCACCGTCGGCGAGTACGAGGTCCACCTGACCGATACCGCCCACCCGATAACCTCACAGCTCCCGCGCGTGTTCACGTACAACTCCGAGCAGTACTACCAGATCGTGGACCCGGGCATCACCGTCCTGGCCGAGGCCCCCTACGACTACGACGGGCGCCGCATCATCATGCCGTGCATCTGGACCAAGACGTGGGGCAAGGGGCGCGTGTTCTACTCGGCCCTGGGCCACTGCGCCCGGGAGTTTGCCGACTTCCCGCACGTGCTGGAGATGACCGTTCGCGGCATGCTGTGGGCGTGCGGCGCGCTGGAGGTGAAGTAGCCCCCCACCGCGCCTTACGGCGGGTCGAAGGTCACTTCCTTGCTTTCCCACATGTGAACCGTGCGGACGTGCGCGTCGACGAACACCGCGTTGGCGTAGCCGTTCAGGACGGTCCCGTCCCCGTGCATGCAGCCCAGCGCGTCCCGCCCGGGGTACCCGTCGGTGAACAGCACCCCGTCGTTCAGCCCGGCGATGCTGTGTCCGGGCGTCGGATACGGCATCTCATCGGCCATCAGGTAGACCTTGCTGGGGTTGCGGATATCCGCGAGCCTCTGGTACCAGCGCTTCCGGTCGTCGTTCCGGTGCCACAGGTGGTCCATGTGCCCGTTCATGGCATAGGTGAACTGCAGCCCGTAGCCGGCCTGGCCTTTTCCGGGATACGGCAGGTCGGCGAACGTGGGACAGACGTAGGCCTTGCGGGCGCCGATGTACGGCCAGAACTTCCCGTTCTGGACCGGGTCGCGGGCATGGTTGTTCGCCCGGACGAATTCGTCTGACCGATACGGCCTGGGACAGGCCAGGTTCCAACTCCAGCCGGCCTCGCCATATTCCAGCTTCGTCTCCCTGATCCACTCCATGCAGGAGGGAATCCTGCCCTCGTTTTCGAAGAAGAAGCCCGTCGTGGCCGTGGCGAACTTGTTGAGATTGGTGGCGCACCACGTCTGTTCGGTCAACCGCACCAGGATCCCAACAGAGGGCGTGAAGATCGACAGAAGCAAGGCGATAATGGCAATCACCACGAGCAGTTCAAGGAGTGTAAAACCCTCTCGTGCCACAGTGCGATCCTCGTTCCGAATCTCGCCGTTGCCCATGTGACGTATCCCGACGGGCTACAGGGGTTGACAGCGCCTCTTGTCCGGCCCGGCGCTGTCTTACGTCTGGTGCAGGTTCCTTCGGGATCCTGCCACGCTATTATACCCGACTGGCCCCGTTTCGGACAGGTGATTTGCGCAGACGATTCCTTGAAATCAGCTCATGGCCCGGTCTGCCCTCGCGCGTCCAGAAGTGCGTTCAGTTGGTCTTCGTCCAGCAGGCCCGTCTCGAGGCAGATCTGGCGGATAGTCTTGCCGGCGGCGTGGGCCTGCCTGGCGACCTCGGCCGCGGCGTCGTAGCCGATCTGCGGCGCAAGGGCCGTCACCATCGCCAGCGACCGTTCGACCAGCTCGCCGCAGCGGGCCTCGTCGGCGGCCAGGGGCGCGATGCACTTGGTGCAGAAGACCTCCGCCGCGGCGGCCAGAAGGTCGATCGCCGTCAGGAGATTGTGCGCGATCATCGGCATGGCGACGTTCAGGTCGAGGATGCTGCCGACGCCGCCGGTCGCGCCGGCGGCTATCGCCGCGTCGCAGCCGACCACCTGGCAGGCGACCTGGATGACCGATTCGCAGATCACGGGATTGACCTTCCCGGGCATGATCGAGCTTCCGGGCTGGACGGCGGGGAGGATCAGTTCGCCCAGCCCGCAGCGCGGGCCCGAGCCCATCAGGCGGATGTCCGAGGCGATCTTGCCCATCGCCAGGGCGGTCATCCGCAGCACGCCGGAGGTGTACAGCGCCACGTCGCGGGCCCCCTGTGCGGCGAAGTGGTTGACCGCCTCGGTCACGGGCACGCCGGCACGCTGCTTCAGGAGAGCGCAGACCTGCTCGGCGAAGCCCTCCGGCGCGTTCAGGCCCGTCCCCACCGCCGTGCCCCCGATCGCCGCGTCGGCCAGGCTCGCTACCGCCGTCAGCAGGCCCGTCAACGCACTGTCGATCTGGGCGGCGTAGCCGGAGAACTCCTGCCCGAGCCTGATCGGCACCGCGTCCATGAGGTGGGTTCGGCCGATCTTGAGGATGCCGTCGAACGCCTCTGCCTTGGCCGACAGGACGTCCCTGAGCTTCCGCAGGGCCGGGACCAGTTGCTCGTGGATGGCCATCGAGGCCGACAGGTGAAGCGCCGTCGGTATCACGTCGTTGGACGACTGGCCCATGTTGACGTGATCGTTGGGGTGGATCAGCGCCTTGTCGCCCGCCGAGCCGCCCAGCAGTTGCGCCGCGCGGTTGGCGATGACCTCGTTGGCGTTCATGTTGCTGCTGGTGCCGCTGCCGGTCTGGAAAACGTCGACGATGAAGTGCTCGTCGAGCGTGCCGTCGATGACGTCCCGGGCGGCGGCAATGATGGCGTCGGCCTTTTCTTCGTCGAGCCGCCCGGCCTGCTTGTGCACGGTGGCGGCGGCCTGCTTGATCAGCCCCAGCGCCGCGATGAACCGCCGCGGCATGGGCCGACCCGAGATCGGGAAGTTCTCCCGCGCGCGGGCCGTCTGGGCGCCGTAGAGTGCCTCGGCCGGCACGGTCATCTGCCCCATTGAGTCGGTTTCGACACGTGTTGCACCCATGGTCGCGCTCCTTGCCGGGGAGATTATAGACCGCCGCTCGCACGGTGAAAAGAAGAGCATATGTTTAGCGGGCGAGCTTGCTCGCCGTGTGTTGTTCGAACAGTCCGCGGCGAGCAAGCTCGCCCGCTAGACAGATTGGGCGCCACCAGAACCTTCATGAAGCATGGCTGCTGCGCAGCCGTGGCAGCCGGCCTTGGCGCGGCACTCCGGTACAAGTACACTCGGCGCATGGTTGGCGCGCTGATCCGCTATCTCCGCAAGCATCGCTGGCAGCGCCGGTTGCTGACGGGCCTGTTGGCGATCATCGTCGGGGGACTGCTGGGCATCCTGCTGTGGCCCCACTATCAGCACTGGTCGGCCAGCCGCCGCGACGAGTCGCTCGTCCGCGACCTGGGCAGCGAGAATGCCCGGAGCCGCACGCGGGCGATGGCCACGCTCAAGGCCCTGGCCGCCGAATCCGAGGACACCTTCGACCGCCTCGTCGATGGGTTGGCCACGGACAGCGACCGGCAGTTCGTCTCGGTCGTCGGCGTGCTCAGGGCGCTCGCCCGGCAATCGCCCGAGATGCGCCGCCGGGCCGCCGAGAGGTCGGACCGGCTCAACGCGGCACTCGAGACCGACAGCGAACTGCGGTTCACCACGATGGTCGCGCTGCTCCAGTTGCTCGGCACGTTCGACGTTCCCGGGCGCAATCCGGTGCACGTGGACCGGCTCAACGCCATCTACCTGGCCATCGGGCAGGAGCGCACGGGAGACGAACACGTTGACGTCAGATGGACGACCCTCGCCCAGGTTCTCACGGGCGGCCGCGACAACCGCTACGTCCGCCAGGCCCTGGCGCTGGCGTGCGCCGACGGCGACGCGTCCGTGCGGGAGTTGGCCTCGATGCTCGCCGGCAGGCTTGGAGACGACCGGGCCCTGGGCAGGCTCCTGTCGGGCAAGGACGCGGCCGTGGCGTCGGCCGCCGCGCTGTCGGCCGCCGCGGGCGGAAGAACCGCCCTGGTCGCCGTGCTGCGAGACCGGCTGACCGCCGGGGGCGGCGACGAGGTGGTCTCGGCAACGGCGTACGCCCTGGCGAGGCTGGATGCATCGGCCTCGGCAAAGGGGATATGCGAGATACTCCTCGATGCCGAGTCGTCGCCGGCGCTGCGTGATCGCCTGCTGCACGTCATGGCGGTCCTGAACAACGACGCCGCCCGCAAGGCGGTGTCGAGCGTTCTGGCTTCGGCGCGGCGCGAGCAGCGGTATCCGCCCGCGCCGGCTCTGCTGGCGGCCGGGAAACTCAAGATGCCCGAGGCCGAGCCCGACGTCCGGGCCGTCCTGACCGACAGCCGCAAGCAAGGCCGACGCCACATCGGCCATCTCAAGGCCGCCTTCCGAGCCGCCGAACTGCTCGACCTGCCCGTTCGTGAGGAGATGTTCTTGCTGTGCCGGGACGCTTGGGGTCGCTGGGAGCCCCTGACGGCGATGTCCGCCATGAGGGAACTCGGGCGCCAGGCCGCCAAGGACCAGCCGCACGACAAGAGCACCCGCGACCAGTGCATTTCCCTGCTCCGCCTAGCGGCGGCGACGGGGCACGGCAAGGAGTTGTGGCCCGGGCGGGCCGAGCCCATAGCGGTGGAGCCCACGGCCGCCGCGGCAGCCGCCGTGGCGCTCTGGCTGCTCGACGCCGAGGCGTGCGGCGAGAAGAGAATCCGCAACGCCACGCACCACAAGGACGAGGACAAGAGCCTCCCGAGTGATTACGTTTCGTGGCACCTGGCCGCTAACGGGCGGCCCGAGGCGATGATGCGCCTGGGCATGGCGATGCTCCCGCCCCTCCGCGGGGGCGTATTCGACGATCAGGAGCGTGCCGGCGGGGCCATGCTGATGGCCCTGGCGGCCGGAACGGACAAGCACAACGCCGACGCCGTCGCGCGCATCAGACTGCGACTCAAGCACGAAGACAACGCGCTGATCCGCGGGGCCTACCGGTGTGCGCTGCTGATGCTCGGGCAAAGCGACGAGTTGGAGACGGTGCGCGCGCTGCGCGGGATCACGAACTTCCCACGCCGGCGGGTGATGACGGCCCTGCTGGCCGTCGGGGACAAGGGCACGCTCGACTGGTTCCTCCTGGACCGGCACAAGCCGCTCGACGACGTCGCCGGTCTGCTGACGACGGCGCTGATCGGGGAGGTTCTGGCCGCGGCGGCGCCCGGCCTGCCCGGGGTGGACCCGGCCGGGGACGGAGCGATGCAGGCCTGGCAGTCGCGGATCCTTCGGCACGCGTGGGGCGTTCGGCGGGGGACGATCGCCGTGGGGCTGCAACGATGAGCCCCCCGTGGGCCGCCACGGCGCTGGGGGCCGCCCGCAGCGGGTGCGCCGCCCTGATGGACCTCGTCCTGCCGACCACATGCTCGGCCTGCGAAGCCGACGACGTGTCCGCCAACGGCCTGTGCGACGCGTGCAGCGTGAAGCTGCTTTCCCTGGCGGCGCTGCGCTACTGCCCGCGATGCGGGGCGACGGTGGGGCCGAACATCCCCGTGCGCGAGGACGGCTGCTCGGCCTGCCCGCAGCCGCTGCCGAGATTCGCCTCGGTCACCCGTCTGGGGCCGTACGCGTTTCCACTGCGCCGAATCGTCCAGAACCTCAAGTACCACCGCATCGAGACGATGTGTCCCTATCTCGGGCGGATGCTGACCGGCGCGCTGACGGCCAGGCATGACCCGGAGGCCTTCGACCTGATCCTCGCGGTGCCCATGCACTGGCGCCGCCGCCTGTGGCGCGGGTGCGACCATGCCCGTGCCCTGGCCCGCGCCGTCGGGCGCCGGCTTGGGGTGCCTCTCGGCGACGAGCTGGTCCGCACGAAGCACACGCCTCCGCAAGTTCACCTGTCCAGGACGCGGCGTATCGAGAACGTCCGCGGGGCGTTCGCCGTGGCCCGCGCGGGCGGCCTGGCGGGCGCCCGCGTCCTGCTGGTTGACGACGTGACCACCACGTCGGCCACCGCCAACGAGGCGGCGCGAACGGTTCTGCGGGCCGGGGCATCGCGTGTGGACTTGGCCGTGGTCGCCAAGGCCGAACCCCCTCGCGCCTACACCGAACACTTTCCGGGCGGCGCGTGACTCCACCTGTGAAGGAGGGATCCCGAAACAGGTAATCCGTAATCAGTCGTCGCGCGGCACCGGCTACTGACTACCGACTACCGGCTTTGCGTGCGAACGCCTCGAGCAGCTCGTCCTCGCGGGCGTGCATTCGCCCGGCGGCGTCGGGGGTGGTGTCGTCGTAGCCGATCACGTGCAGCAGCCCGTGCAGGACGTACAACAGCAGTTCGCGTTGAGGGGGGAGTTTGCGTTTCTCGGCCTCGGCGGCGGCCAGGTCGGCGCAGACGACGATCTGGGCACTCAAGGGCCCGCCGGATGGGTCGGACCCGGACAGGTCGAAGCTCAGTACGTCGGTGACGTCGTCCCGGCCGAGCCACTGCGCGTTGAGCCGGGCCATCTCCTCGGCCCCTACCACCGCCACGTCCGCCTCGCCCAGCCGAACCTCTTCGCGCCGCGCCACGAACGCCACGAGGTCGGCGATCTTCCGGCGGGGCACGCGCAGGGTCTTCTGCGTGGAGCAGATGCGCACGATCGGCGCGGCCCGCGGCGGGGTCATGAGGACGGTGCTCCGCCCTGGTCCGGCGAGGCGCCTGACGCGGCGCTGGCGGGGGCCTGGTCCGACGGGCCCTGCGGGTCGGGCCCGGGCGCCGGCTCCTGCGTCCTGATCCCGTTTGCTGGGGCGCCCGCGTCGGCGCCGTTGGGGCCGGTTTTGGGATGGAGTTCGGCCGGTGAGGGCTTCTCCCCGGCGGGGGTGGGGTAGGCGATGCGCGAGTGGTACACGCCGCAGAGACTCTTGATCAGCGAGGTCTCGATCTGGTGCACCTCGCGGAGGGTCAGCTCGCAGTCGTCGAGCTGCCCGTCCATGAGTCGGCGGGAGACCATGGCGTGGACCTGGTTCTCGATGCGCCCGGGGGTGGGCTCGGCCATGGCGCGCACGGAGGATTCGGCGGCGTCGGCGAGCATGAGGATGCCGGCCTCCTTCGAGCGGGGTTTGGGCCCGGGATAGCGGAACTCGACCTCGTCCGGCGCGCGGTCGAAGTCGCCCTTGCGCTGTTCGGCGGCCATGTGATAGAAGTACTGCACCAGCGTCGTACCATGGTGCGTCGCGATGAACTCGTGCAGGGCGCGAGGCAGCCCGTACTCCCGCGCCAGCTCGATCCCGTCCTTGACATGCCCGATGATGATCAGGAGGCTCATCGCCGGGGAGAGCTTGGCGTGCTTGGAGGCCGAACCGAACTCGTTCTCGCTGAAGTACTCGGGCTTGTTGATCTTTCCGATGTCGTGGTAGTAGGCTCCGACGCGTGCCAGCAGCCCGCGGGCGCCGATGGCCTCTGCGGCGGCCTCGCACATCGAGCCCAGTTGCAGCGAGTGGTTGTGCGTGCCGGGGCTTTCCATGGCCAGGCGGCGCATCAAAGGCCGGCTCGCGTCGCACCACTCCAGAAGCGTCATGCTCGTGGCGATGCCGAATACACGCTCGACCAGCGGCAGGATGGCCTGGGCGACCAGGCCGGCCAGTACCGTCGACAGCGCCGCCCAGATGCTGTCGGCCGATATGAACGCCAGCGGCACCATGGCGAAGACGCCCATGCTCCAGACGGTCACGAACACCAGCAGCGCCGAGACCGACAGCACACGAATCAGCTTGCTGCGCGTGCGGATCTCGTCGAGCTGGTAGACCGTGGCGAAGACGGCCACCAGCAGCAGGATGAACACCTCGATCCCCGCGCGGAGCTGCAGGACAACCAGGGCGGCCAGGACCGCACCCAGCGCCAGGGCGAAACGCTGGGTGTAGGCGATGGTCATGATGACCGTGGCGATGAGGACCGGCAGGACGGATACGTGGGGGTTGACCCAGTCGATGGCGACGATGATCCGGTTGGCGCCCAGCATCAGGAGCACAGTCACCACGACGGCCAGGCCGCGAAGGCGGTTGGCCACGATGCGCTTCTGATAGAAGCCGATGTACACGCACAGCAGCGCGACGACCATGGCCAGAATGCCCCCGCGCCCCGCCAGGCGAGACACCGTCAGCCACGTCCCCTTCAGCCCGCCGGCCAGGCCCCCGTCGGCCAGCTCGCCCAGGTAGGCCTCCTGCTCCCGCCCCAGCAGGTCCAGTTCCTGGACGGTCATCCCCGGCGCCTGGGCGGAGGTACGGTGTCGGCTGGCCGGAACCAGGCGGTCGCCGACGGCGTAGACGGCGTAGCACTCGTCCGGAGGATCGCTGCGAATCCGCCGGTCGATGCGGCGTTTGGCCTCGTCGGTGAGCGTCTTGTCGAAGACGTACGTCGCTTCCTGCCCGAGCAGCCGACGAAGGTACGCCGAGACGCTGGCGCGAAGCTCGGGCGGGAATCCCCCGGCCAGGGCCGCCGACCGCTCCGAAATCCGGTCCGTCTCCTCCGAGTGGATCAGCTTGTTGAGGTCTATCGTCGTCTGGCGCGGTCCGGCCACCAGAATGACCGTCTCGACGCCCGGGCGCCTGAGCTGCATCTTGAACTCCGCCGGAATGACGACGGCGGTGGCGCCCAGGCCGTCCCGCAGGGGCGACACGGCGCCCTCGAGTGTCTCTCGGCGTTCGGGGTCGGCATAGGCCCGCCACGCCGACATCACCCGCCCCACATCCTCGTCGCTCAGGCCCAGTTGGGCCTTGAGGGCCACGTCCAGGTCGGCCGGCTGAGAGGTGGCTTTCATGCGGTCGGGCAGCTTCTTCAGTTCGCCCAGGACCCTGTCCACCAGCGCGGTGTTGAGGCGGAACCTGGCCGGCTCGACGTCGGCGGCCTTTCGGCGGACTTCGTTGAGCCTGTCCTCCGAGAAGACCCTGAACGCGACACGCGAGTGGATGTCGCGCGGCACGTACTGCCCGAGGCGATAGGCCGGCGGATCGACAGGCCAGGAGTCCATCGCCAGGGCCCCGCCCCACAGGACCATCGCCAGGGCCAGTCCGCCCATGCCCCCGGCCTGGCGTATCCGGCGCCACAGCCCGGGCTCAGCCGGCGGCATGTTCCGCCGAACCTCGCGACGACGACGACCAACTTTTTTCCTAAAAAACCACATGGATTAAGGCAAATCCGAATCTCGAAGCTCGAAATGCGACATTCGAAACGTCTTGTCCTCCAGGTCGTGGACTCTGCGCGGAGTCCTTCCGCCAGCAGACCCGACACGCGTCGCGCTAGTTTCCGTTTCGGACATTTTCTATTGGAACATTTGAAATTGTTTCGGATTTCGAGCTTAGGATTTCGTGCTTTCCGTCGGCGGCGCCGGCGGCCCGTAGGCGGCCACAATGTTCTGGACCAGGCGGTGGCGCACGATGTCGGCGGCGGCCAGGGCGACGATGCTCAGGCCCTTGATCCCGCGCAGGCGGTCCTTCGCGTCGATCAGCCCGCTGGTTGTTCCGTCCGGCAGGTCGATCTGGCTGTCGTCGCCGGTCACGATCATCTTCGACCCGTGCCCCATCCGCGTCAAGAACATCAGCATCTGCGAGGTCGTCGTGTTCTGGGCCTCGTCCAGGATGATCACCGACTCGTTCAGCGTCCGCCCGCGCATAAACGCCAGCGGGATCACCTCGATCAGATCGTTGGCCATGAACCGGCGAATCTGCTCGAACTCCATCATGTCGTGCAGCGCGTCGAACAGCGGACGAAGGTACGGGTTGACCTTGGCCTGCATGTCCCCCGGAAGGAAGCCGAGCTTCTCCCCGGCCTCGACGGCCGGGCGAACCAGCACGAGCCTCTTGGCGTGCTTGTGCTTGAGCATGTGGACGGCAAAGGCCACCGCCAGGTACGTTTTTCCCGTACCGGCCGGGCCGGTGCAGAACACCAGATCGCAGCGGCGCATCGCCTCGATGTACCGTTTCTGCCCGGCGGTCTTGGCGCGGACGACCTGCCCGGCGACGTAGACATCCAGCACGCCCGCGTCACGCCCCTGGGCCCCGGAGGCCGCCGCACCGATCGCCTCGGCCACACCGGCCACCGTGACCGGCTGCTTGTGCCGGATCGCCCGCTGGAGCCGCTCGATCACCGCCGCCGCGTGCGTCACGTTCTTCGCCGAGCCGGTCACCTTGATCTGACCGTTCCGCGCGAAAACCTGCACCCCCAGCGCCTCGCGAATGAGCTTCAGGTGACGGTCGGCCGGACCGTACAGCACATCGGCCTGGTTCGGATTCTCTACTGCAATGCTCAGTTCCACGTACGTCCCTCGACGGTGGCCGGCCTCAGGACCGTGGCGGCCGAGACCGGACTACTCTCGATTATAGCCGCACCCGGCCGGTTTGGCCACATCACGGGCCGCTGCGGGGGCATGAGTGGGGTGGAGGCACGCCCATGTACCGCGGTGCCATGGTCCTGCGCGCAGCGGAGGACTCTCCGCCCCGGCAGCTAGGCATCCGTGTCCAGCAGGCAACTGTCGTCACGGTCCGATAGGGTGTCGACACCCGGATCGTCTATCGGCGCGGCGCCCTGCTGTCCCGGCCCGAAGGTGAAAACGTTGTCGCACTGGTGCCCGATGTCCGCCCGGTGCACGGTCAATGAACCGCCGCGACAGGCCACGTTCATCATCTCGCCGTCCAGGTGGTTCTGGCTGAGCGCCGGCTTCATGGCTTCGGTGTTCCCCGCGTCCAGAGACCTGTCGGCCGGCCAGGCGTACGTCTTGTCGGCGTCCGCTATCTCGTTGCCTTTATCGCCCAGGAAGATCACGTCCATCTTCGTATCGGTCGTCACGCCGGGTGAGCTTCCCGCGAACGGCGCCTGGTAGGAGTAGCTGATGTCCGCGTTGCTGGTCCTCAAAGGCTTGTCCTCCGTCGACGGACACACGAACAATGTGCCCCGGACGCCCACCGCGTCCACGAACTCCTGCAGGCTCATGCTCTGCGTGAAGCCGCCGCGGTGCGGAAAGTCGCCCCCGCGGTCGGCGGCGTAGTTCTCCATGCTCTTGACCAACGCGTTGAGGTTGGCGGCGCAGGCGCCCACCTGAGCCTTGGCTGAGACCCGCGTCAGGCTCGGCGCAAGGATCGAAACCAGCAGCGCAATGATCGAGATGACCACCAGAAGTTCGATCAGCGTGAAACCGCTTGTCGTTGGCACGGCGCCAGCTCCCCTGTTCGTGCACATACATATAGTAGACTCCCGGCAGTGCCGTTCTGTCAATGCGCTGGCCAAATGAGAACTGAAAACCGGCCCCTTCCTCACGGCCCGACGGGTCATTCGCCCCCTGTACTGCCCCACCCCGACAGCTATGCATCCGTGTCCAGCAGGCAACTGTCTTCACGATTGGTGATGACACTGCCCGCGCCGGGCCTGCCCGTGCCGACCTGACCCGGACCGATCGTAAAGATGTTGTCGCAGCCGTGACCGATATCGGCTCGGTTGACGGTCGTCGATCCCGCCGGAGAGGCCACGTTCATGACCCTGCCGTCGAGATGGTTCTGGCTCATGCCGACTTGGGCGGCGGGGGTGTTGTCAGCCGAGTCCGTCCGGTCCGACAGAGACGCCCAGTCGTAGGTGAATCCGGCGGCGGTCATCTGGTCGGACTTGTCGCCCAGAAAGACCACGTCCGTCTTCGTATCGACCGTCACGCCCGGCGTGTCGCCCGTGCCGTCCCCGTCACGATCGAACGGCGCCTGGTAGGAGTAGCTGATCGTGCTGGTCGGTGCGATCAGCGGTTCGTCGGCGGTGGAAGGGCAAATGAACAGCTCGGCCTTGACACCCACCTCCAGTCGGAAGCGGTACAGGCCGGCGGTCTGCCCGGCGGGATCGTGCGGGTAGTCGGTGCCGTGGTCCCTGGCGAAGTCGTGCATGCTCTTGAGGATGGCGTTCAGATTTCCCGCGCACGCACCGACCTCGGCCCTGGCGTAGAGGTTGTTCAGACTCGGGGCCAGGATGGACACCAGCACCGCGATGATCGCAACGACCACCAGCAGTTCGATCAGCGTAAACGCGCGTGCCATTCGCATCGTGCACTCTCCTTGTCTCCGTACTGAGCTGTATTCGCTCGGGACGCCCGCCCAAACTCCGGGCACGGCTCATACCAGGTATCGGCCGTTCGCGACCGCCAGGCCAGCACGCGATCGAGAAGAAGACGTTCCGGGACATCCCGCAGCGGAGAGGGCGCACGGCCGGGCGGCAGACCTGGCCAACCTCGTCCTTCCCAGGCGGCCCCCGCCGGGGGGACAAGGCACGCCGCCGACGACCGGCACGAACGCGCCGGCGAGCGCAAGCAAAAGGCTGCGGGCCCGCATGGGCGGACCCGCAGCCTGTAGATTACGTCCTGCGATCGCTCCTGGTACCGCTACGGAGGCGGCGTGCCATCGACGTCAAGCAGGTTGCTGTCGTCGCGATCTGAGATTGTAGGCCCGACGGTGCCGGCCGGGTCCGGACCGGCGCCGGCCCAGATGTTGTCAAGTTGGTGCCCTGCGTCGGCACGCCTGATCGTTGTAGAGCCGGCCCGCGAGGCGACGCACATGATTTCGCCGTCCAGGTGGTTCTGACTCATCGCCGCCTTCATGGCATCCGTGTTCTCGGCGTTCAGAGACCTGTCAGCCGGCCAGGAGTACGTCTTGTCGGCGGCCGCTATCTCGTTGCCCCGGTCGCCGAGGAAGATCACGTCCATCTTCGTGTCCGTCGTGACGCCGGCCGTCTGGTTGGCACCCGTACCATAGGGGGCTTGGTAGGAGTAGCTGATCCAACTGTCGTCTTCCTCAAGAGGCTCGTGTATGTCCGAGTCCGTTGCGGGGCAGCGGAACAACTGCGCCTGGACGCCGACGTCCTCCCGGAAGTTGAAGAGCATCTCGACCTGCGTGACACCACTGGTGTAGGGGTAGTCATTACCGTGATCTCTCGAGTAGTCGTCCATACTCTTGAGCAGCGAGTTCAGGTTGGCCGTGCACGTGCCCACCTGCGCCTTGGCCGAGATCTTCGACAGACTCGGCGCCAGGATCGAGACCAGCAGCGCGATGATCGCGATGACCACCAGCAGCTCGATCAGGGTGAAACCTTTTGTTCTTCGCATGTTGCGACTCCTTGCGTCTGTGCCCGGGCCCGACGCGTCCTGACGACTATGGAAGATCTGGATATCATTCCGCTCAGTGCCCAACGTTCAGGACCGTCATTATGCCGGACTCGGCCGAAGGTGTCCCGTCGGCCTATCCAAAAGATGTCCGCCTCTGGGCGCCGCTCGCCCCGAGACCTTACCAGCGATTCGTTTCATCAGGTGCCGTCGCGGCATCCGCATGCGACGATGCCGCGTGGCGGAAAATCCTACCGGCATATCCGCCTGCAGGCAAGCGAAAAGAACGCGGCTTTCAGGTCGACACGACATCAGCTTGATCGGCCCACGGCCGGCGCTGTCGGCCACATATGAAGCACACGTGAGATTGACCGACGCACACTTTCCGCAAAAAAGATACACCGGCTACCGGCGTTTGAGTTGGCGGGTTCCGAGAGACAGACAGATTAGCCTACGAACCCATGAATGCGGTTTATTTCACTCGTTCACCGCCACCTCGCCAGTAATTGTACGGCCTCGCCCGCTTGCGTGTCAAGACCCAACCGAAAAATAATTGCCAAGCCCGGAATATCGGTATAATCGGCCCGCGGCGATTGGTAGCCGGCAGCCCGTAACCAGAAAACGACAACGGACGCCTCCCCGGCTAAGAGCGTCCTGCAACCTCAGTGTGCCTTGGCAACGCTGAGAACCGACTACCGGGTACCGGCTGCAAGTTCCGGCGCGGGATTGACAGTCGCGGCTGCGGCGTGTAGTGTACGCCGGCGTGGCGGCCGGTACAGTAACGCAATCCGGAGAAGCTCATGGTAGATGTTGAATCGATTCGGCGTGTTTTGGCCGAGCACGGCCAGTCGCACTTGCTGGGGTGCCTTGACGATCTGGACGCGGCGGGGCAGACAGCCCTGATCGAGCAGATCGCTGCCATGGACTTCGACGAGTTGGCCGAATTGATCGCGCGTTACGTGACGTCCCCGGCCCCGACCAAACCCGCCGAGAATATCGCCCCCCCGCAGATCCTCCCGGCCAAGCCCGTCGATGACGCCCAGGCCGACCTGTACGCCCGCGCCCGGCAGCGGGGCAGGGAATTGATCGAGGAGGGGAAGGTCGCGGCGCTGGTGGTGGCCGGCGGCCAGGGAACGCGGCTGGGCTACGCGGGCCCGAAGGGCTGCCTGGAGGCCACCCCCGTCACCCGCAAGGCCCTGTTCCAGGTGTTCGCCGAGCAGATCCTGGCCGCCTCGCGGCGCGCGGGGCGGTCGATCCCGTGGTACGTGATGACCTCGGCGATGAACGACGAGGCGACCCGGGCGTATTTCGCCGAGCGGAACTGCTTCGGCCTGGACCCCAGCGACGTGTTCTTCTTCACCCAGGGCACGATGCCGGTGATCGCCCTGGACGGCAAGCTCCTGCTGTCGGCCCGGGGCGAACTGGCCACCAGCCCGGACGGGCACGGGGGGGTGCTGCCGGCGCTGCGCCGCACGGGGGCGTTGTCGGACATGGCCGCGCGGGGCGTGGAACTGATCAGCTACTTCCAGGTGGACAATCCGCTGGTACGATGCATCGACCCGCTGTTTCTCGGGCTGCACGATCTTCACCAGGCCCAGATGAGCGCCAAGGCGCTGCCGAAACGCGACCCGATGGAGAAGCTCGGCAACTTCTGCCTGGTCGACGGCAAGATGACCGTGATCGAGTACTCGGACATGCCCGAGGACCTCGCGCGGGCGACCACCGACGACGGGCACCTGCGCTTCTGGGCCGGGTCCATCGCCATCCACGTCATCAGCCGGAGCTTCGTCGAAAGTCTCACCGAACAGGGCCGATGCCAACTGCCCTTCCACCGCGCCGAAAAGAAGGTCCCCTTCGTGGACGGCTCCGGGCGGCTCGTCGAGCCCGACAAGCCTAACGCCGTCAAGCTCGAGATGTTCGTCTTTGACGCGCTGCCTCTGGCCGAGACGGCGCTTGTCCTGGAGACCAGCCGGACCCACGAGTTCAGCCCGATCAAGAACGCCCAGGGCGAGGACTCCCCGGTGACCAGCCTGCACGACCAGGTCCGGCGCGGGGCGATATGGATTGAGGAGGCCGGGGTCCCCGTGCCGCGAGACGCCGACGGGCAGATCGCCGCGGCCATCGAAATCTCACCCCTCTTTGCCGACAGTCCCGAGCAGTTGGCCGAGAGGATCGATGCAAACCTCGTCCTCTCGCCGGGCAAGGAACTGTACCTCGGCCCGGAGCAGGGCGGTCCGTAGCCCGGAGCGCGGCGGGAGCGCCTTGTCTCGCGTCATCCGGGCGGGGCGACGCGGGGAGCGATACACCCACGTGAACGCAGACGCGCCGCGGCGGTCCAACGCCCGCGGGCGCCGACCCGGGGGGGGACCTCCGACCGAACGTCGTGTCCGCTTCGGGGTGAGTTCGTTGCGGCAATGGGTCGTGTTCGCCCGTACCCCCCGGGACGGAGCCCGGGGGCGTTTGCAGGAACGGGGTACTCCGAAGCGATTGCCGGGTCGTTGCATCCGCAGACGATTCGGATACCATAGGGGCCATGCCCGCCAAGAGAATCATCATCGTGGCCAACAGGGCCAAGCCGGGAGTGGACGAGCAGATCGACGCGCTGCGGCCTTGGTTCGCCGAACGTGCGGAGATTCTGGCCGTGGTGTCGGTGGGCGATTCGGCGCCGGCCGGGGTCGAGTCGGCCGACCTCTGCATCGTGTTCGGGGGCGACGGGACGCTTCTCGCGGCGGCCCGCATGCTGGCCCGCGCCGAGGTGCCCCTGCTCGGCGTGAACATGGGCAAACTCGGGTTCCTCGCCGAGTATGACGTCGAGCACATGAGACGTCACGTGGACGAGTTCTTCGCAGGCAAGCTGAGCCTGGCCGAACGGATGATGCTCGAGGTCCGTGTGGGCGGTGGCGAGGCGCACGGTTTCGAGTCCCCGGCGGCCAACGACGTAGCCATCACCGCCGGGAAGCCTTTCCGCATGATCGACCTGGTGGTGGCGCTGGGCGATCGGCACGTGGCCAGCTACCGCGGGGACGGACTTGTGGTGGCCACCCCGGCCGGATCCACGGGCTACAACCTGTCGGCCGGCGGGCCGATCCTCGAACCCACCCTCGACGCCATCACGCTCACACCCGTAGCTGCCCACTCGCTGTCCATGCGCCCGATCGTCATCCACTCCGGAGAGCCGATCCGCGTGACGGCCGCGAGCGTGAATCCCGGCACAACCGTCACCGTGGACGGACAGGTCACCAGCATCTTGCGTGAGGCCGATGTCGTGGAGATCCGCAAGGCCCCGTGGGGCGCCAAGTTTATCCCCCATCCCGGCCGGGACTTCTTTGACACGCTCAGGCGCAAGCTTCAGTGGGCCCACAGTCCGCACCACACGTCGTAGCCGCTCTCGGTTGCGCCTCGGCACAGCGTCGGCAATTGAGGAGCCGGCCGAGGCAAAATGTGGTATGTTTTTCCAAGAAATGTTTGCAACACGCGTAAAATCGTGTATACCCTAATCCGACCTGCTTGTGGAAGGCATGCATCTTAGGCGGCGATGGGCCCGCCGGTGTCTATGTGTAAGAGTTTGCGAAGGAGAACTTGATGGCGACAGTACAGACGATTGCGGCACTTCGCCGGGCGCTGCGAGAGAAGACCAGGCAGATGACGGCTCTCAAGGCCAAGCGTGCGGCGGCGGCGAAGACGCTGCGCAAAGCGGCGTCGGCTGCGAAGAAGGCCTCGGCGGCTCAGGCGAAGGCCAAGGCCAACCTCAAGGCGCTGGATGACGAGATGTCGACGTTGGCCGGGACGGCCGCCCCGCCCAAGCCCGCGAAGAAGAAGGTCGCGCGGAAGAAGGTCGCGCGGAAGAAAGTCGCGCGAAAGAAGGCTGCCCGAAAAAAGACTGCGGCGAAGAAGCCGGCAGCCGCAAAACGCTCCGCCCCCGCCGGCGGGCTGGCGGGCGTGCTGGTCACGGTCCTGACGGGCAAGGCCGGCGTCTCCGTGCCCGATGCGACCAAGCTGGTGTTGGCCACGGGGTACACGACCCGGTCCAAGCAGTTCCAGACGATAGTCAACCAGACATTGCTGCGCGATCCGCGTTTTGTGAAGGTCTCTCGCGGCGTGTACGCCCTGAAGGGCCAGGCTGCCGGCGCCAAGGCGCCGCAGAAGCCCGCAGCGAAGAAGAAGACCAAGAAGCGCGTCGCGAAGACCAAGGCCCCCAAGCCCGCTACCAAGGCACCCGCCAAGAAGGCCAAGAGAGCCAAGAAGGCCTCCCAGCCGGGCAGCCTCAAGGCCATCCTCAAAGGCTTCCTCAAGGGCAAGGCTGCGGTCGGCATCCGCGAAGCCACCGACGCCGTCCTGGCCACAGGCTACACCAGCAAGGCCAGGAACTTCAGGCTGATCGTCAACCAGATGCTCGCCAAGGACACGGCGTTCAAGCAGGTTGGGCGAGGGAAGTACGCCCTGAAGTAGCGCCGGCGGCGCCAGTGACCAGACAGGGGCGAAGGGCTCTGAAGAGCCCTTCGCCCCTGTTGTATAATTGCTGTTCCCCCCAGCGAACCGCAAACCCCTTCGATTGCGCGGCTCGGATCCCCGTGAGGCCGTCGCGGGGCGTTCTTCTCCTCCAGCCCCCGCAGCCCCACGCAGATCGACAACCACCGCCCACCGACTACCGGTCACCGACTACCAACTGCTGATTACCGATTACCGATTCCTCATTCCAGCTACTCCTCCATCACGACGCGGAAGCCGACGTTGTAGACTTTCTGGTAAGAACGGTAGGACAGGCGAAACGCCGACCGGCAGCGTTTGGGGCGGTCATACCACGAGCCGCCACGGACCACGC
>Ga0180432_10000957_pt1 | contig 46385 bp, 40 predicted proteins | sample SS_ome_10_FD_132414 | JGI IMG/M metagenome (GOLD analysis project Ga0180432, IMG submission 132414) | Hypersaline lake sediment archaeal communities from the Salton Sea, California, USA - SS_1_MS_2 metaG | ecosystem: Environmental > Aquatic > Non-marine Saline and Alkaline > Hypersaline >...
CTGACGCGTTGTGACGTGCAGGCTGACCGGCGCAATCGCACCTGGCACCACACCTGCTTCGGTGTACACCACCACGGGCGTCCCCTCCCACAACTGGGGGTCGATCCCGCCGACGTTGACCACCGCGCAGAGCCCGTCCTCGCGGATGCTGGTGATGCGCAGCCCCAGCTCGTCCATATGGGCCACCAGCAGGCGCTCGGGCTCGCCCGCCGGGCCGAGGTGAATCCAGGTGTTGCCGATATCGTCACGCTCGAGCTCATCGTTAACGCCCCGCGCCGCCAGCTCCGCCGCCACCACCGCGCGCACCGGCCCCTCCGCCCCGCTGACGCCGGGCGCCAGGATCAGGCTCTCCAGCAGGCCGTACAAGTCCTCGTAGTCAGGCATGGGAGTCATTGTAGGGGCTGGGAGCACGGCGGCAGCAGTTGCCCCATCGCAAGCGGGACGCTCGCGCCACCGGCGATGAACGATACCGGGCGTCTATTCGTCACAGCACGCAAGGTTGCCGGAGGCTTGCACTGCTGGGAAACCGCTCATAACAGCGGGCGCTGCGGCCGGCGCTGCAGCCATATGACGCGGGCCGCTGTATAATCGGTGCGCCGGCAACCATTGCCGATGGGAGAAGGGATTATGGGGCGAGGCATTGTACTTGTCGCCGTCGCGGCGCTGCTTACGATCGGCTGCGGGGGCGAACCCGGGACTACTCCGGTACCCGATGAGCTGGCCGGCCTTGAGCAGCAGATCGACAGCCTGCCGCTGCCCGCCGGCGCCGATCCAGTCGTCTGGCAGCAGCTCAAGGGCAGCCTGTCAGACGTGCTGCGCGACTATGACGCGGGCCGCGCAACTTCCGGGCCGCCGCTGTCCAGCCTCAGCCGCGTGACGGATCTCAGGTTCACCGAGATTGGCGGCGGCGCGCTCAGCTTCAGTTGAAGCTATCTCAACCTGGGCGACTACGACCAGAACAGCGAGGTCGGCGTCTCCGACCTGACACCGATCGGCGTCCACTACCAGGTGACCAGCGTCGATCCCAGCTGGCCGGCGGCCCGGGTGGCGGACGGTGACTCAAACGGCGAGGTCGGTCTCTCCGACATCACGCCGATCGGCGCCAACTTCCAGAGCGTCGTCACGGGCTACCAGCTGCAGGCCTCCGCCACCCCGACCGTCGAATCGAGCTGGATAATGGTCGGCGAGATCCCATTCAGCGCAGGCGCACTGCCGGCTGAGGGCGGGCCGCTTCAGTTCAGCTTCGAGCTGGCGGACCCGCAGACCAGCTTCGTCTACCGCGTCGCGCCGTACTACTCGGACGGCGGCGACGTCCAGGTTGGTATCGCCAGCAACCAGCGCACCTACGGCAGCTCGCCCGAGGTGGAGCAGCTGCTGGCCGACGCCCAGGAAGCGCTGCTGCTCGGCGACGGCATCACCGCCAGGGCCAAGTACGAGCAGGTGCAACAGCTGGCCCCCGACAACCCCACCGCCGGCTTCGGCCTGGCCTTCATCGCGATCATGCACGAGGCCAACGACGTCGTCGACTTCCTCTCGGAGTACAACGACCCGCTGTTCCGCAACGTGGCGCTGGTGCCCGTCGAGAATTTGCTGGCGCCGGTGACGCGCGGGCGGCTGTGGGACAGCCTGTCGCGGGTGACGCTGCCCCGCAGCGCCAGCGAAATTCAGCTGCGCGATCTGACCTACGCAGAGATCCGCGCTGAGATCATCGCCGTCATCGACGTACTGACGGAGATCACGGACCAGCTGGACCTCGCGCTGGAGTCGATGCCCGACGACTGGTCGCTGGAGGTGCCCGAGGACTGGAACAGCCCGCTGGCGGGCACTATCACCTTCACCAAGCCCGACGCGCTGACGCTGTCCGCGCTGCTGGACGCCGCTGTGGGCGTGCTGCACTTCTCGATCGCCTACTCCGGCGGCTCGCTGGGGATCAGCGAGACGACGGACCTCCGCTACATCGAAATCACCGGACTCGACGGCGAGTTTGTCGACCCCCATGATCTCAATGAGGACGGGCTGATCGACATGCAGGAGATCTTCGGCGGCCCGCCGCTGCCCGCGAGCGCCGGCGTGCTGAACTCCGATGGCCGGATGCGGCTGACCTCGTTCACCACGTACACGCACCGCGCGCTGACCAAGGCCGTCGACGCTACCGAACTCTATCTGGATCAGAGAGCGCTGATCGAGCACTGGGCCTACTCCATGAGCCCCGGCGAGCTTGACGAGTTCGAGCAGGACTGGGACGCCTATGGCCGGGACTACGCCGCCGACCTGCTGGCGCTGTGGTCGACGGGCACCACGCTCACGGTCCGCCCGGCGGCGCTGGCGGCCTGGCCCGACCTGGCCGACGACCCCGGCGAGGACTTCAGCATCGCGGTCAACTGCGCCGAGTTCTTCGCCGGCCTGCCCGCGGACCTGCGGGACTTCCCGATCCGCTTCGGCTACGAGGGCTCCGGCGGGGAGCTGGACTGCTTCCTGCCGGAGGCAGTGGATGACGCCTTCAGCGACCCGACGGTGCTGGGGCTGTTCCCCGACGGCCTGACCCAGGAGCAGTACGAGATCATCTTCGGCCGCATTGGCGAGGTCTCGCTCTGGCGGTGAGCCGCCTGCCGCCCAGCCCACCTCCCACCGGCGCCTGGCGGCTGGCCTCAGGGGCCGTGGTGGGCCTGGCCGCTCTGCTGGGCGCGATCTGGCCGGAGGCGGCGCCGGCCAGCCCGGTCGCGGAGGCGCTGGACGTGCCGCTGCTGGCCGAGCACTGGCGGCTCCCGCCCGGCGACCCGCGCCTGCTGCCACCCGCGGGCACGGGGGAGCTCCGGCTGGGCTACGACAGCTTCAACCTCTACCGCCACTCGCAGCCGAACGCGCTGACGGAGCTTGCGCGCATCCGCGGCCCGGCTCTGAGCCTCGCCTATAACAACTGGGACGGATTCTTCGCGCTAAAGGCGCGCGACTACGCCCTGGCCGCCAGCTGGGAGGACCGCGGCCTGGCAAATCGCCTGGACGGCTCGCAGAGCGCGCTGAGGCTCGACGTCGGCCGGCACTTCTCGCTCGGCGCCAAGCAGCGCCTGACGCTGGCGTGCCGGCTGGAGCGGGGCAACCTGGCGCTCGGCGGCGTGCTGCCCGCGGCGCTGGAGCGCGTGCCGGGCTTCGCGCCCGCGGACCGGGTCAGTTTCGGCTGGGACGATGAGAACTGGCTGGCCGCGCTGCGCTATCAGCACGGCGACGCGGCGCTGCACCTGGGCTATGGCAAACGCGACCTAACCGCGGCGCTGGGTGTGATCGGCGAGCAGGACGACCTGGCCTGCCGCCTGCCGATCGCGGGCCGCGAGTGGACGGCCGGGCTGGAGGTGCCGCTGGAGCAGCGCGCGGACGCTGAGCTGCTGGCCCGGGGCCTGCGCACGGACGGGCTGGACCGCATCTACCACTGCGGCGGCGACATCGGCTACCTTGAGGCCGACCACCGCGCCCAGCAGCTGGGACTGAGGATCCGCGATCCGCTGGCAGCCCGGCGCTGGGACTTCAGCGTGGTGGCGGGCAAGTACTCCGCGGCGCTGGCGGGCAGCGCGCGGCTGTCCGGCTTCAGCGGCTCGGTGTGGGGCATCACCGCCCCCCGCGGCCATCTGGACACCCGGCTCCGCTACCGCGCGGTCTCCGTCCTGCTGGACCGCGCCGGCGGCAGCTGCGGCGGCGGCGACTGGCGCTGGAACCTGGGGCTGACGCGCTTCGACCTCGACGGCCGCGTCGACACCTGGGGGACGGTGCTGTTCGGCTCCGCGCGCGTCGACGAGGCCAGCCGCGCGCTGCCGACGGAGGCGGGCTGGATCGGCCACATGGGCCTGAGCGCCAGCTGGCCGCTCGCTGGCGGCACCCTGACCGCCGTCGTGAGCCAGAGCGTGCCCTTCGGGGTCTACAAGAGCGCCCCGGACGACGACCTGCCGCCCGTCAGGGAATCAACCGACGGCGGCCGCGCCATCTCCGTCGCGTATACGGTGCGGTTCTAGCGGGCCGCGTACGGCCCGGAGTGCCAAGTCGCCGACGGCGACCGCTGCTAACGAATCGCAAGCGGGACGCTCGCGCCACCCGTGGCTATGCCAGCTCTGCCTGCAGGCGCTGCCAGAGCTGCGCGATCGCGTGGGACGCGGCTGAGTCCGGGGCGCAGTCGATGACGCTTTGCCCCGCGGCGGCGGCGTGGGCGAACGCCTCGTCATAGTCGATGCGGCCCAGCACGGGGATTCCGCGGTCGGCGCACCAGCGCTCGATCTCAGCGGCCGTCGCCGGATGCAGGTCGGCCTTGTTGATCACCGCCAGCGGGCGTACGCTAAAGCGCGCGCAGAGCTCGATGACGCGCCCCAGATCGTGCAGCGACGACAGGCTGGGCTCCGCCACGATCAGCGCCGCGTCGAGGCCGCCCATCGCCGCGATCACCGGGCAGCCGACCCCCGGCGGCCCGTCGACCAGCACCAGCCGCAGCCCGCGCTGCTCGGCCAGCGCCCGCGCCCGCGCCCGCACCAGCGCCACCAGCTTGCCGCTGTTGGGCTGGCCCGCACCGAGGCGCCCCCAGACCAGCGGCCCCTGCTCGCCGGCCGAACGCACCAGCTCGCCGACCTCGCGCTCCGGCTCGTCGATCGCCCCCGACGGGCAGTTGTCGATGCAGACTCCGCAGCCCTCGCAGGCCAGCGGATCCACCCGCGCCACCAGCGCGCCGTCGCGCCCGACCAGCTCGATCGCCTCGAAGCGGCACAGCGCCGCGCAGGCTCCGCAGCCCGCGCAGTCCGCCTCCCGCACGCGCGCGATGGTCCCGCCGCTGAACGGCTCGGCCGCCTCCTCATGCAGCTCGCGCCCCGCCAGCAGATAGAGATTGGCCGCGTCGACGTCGCAGTCGGCCAGCACCAGCGGCGCCGCCAGGCGCGCCAGCGCCGCCGTCAGCGAGGTCTTGCCCGTGCCTCCCTTGCCCGAGATCACCAGCAGCTGCTTCACCGCGCCACCTCCGCCGCCCCGGCCGTGACGCGTTCCAGCAGGTCGGTAAGCAGCTTCCGCAGCCCCGGCACGGCGTCGATCAGCGGCGCGCCCCGGGCGTAGGCCGCGGCGATCCGCCGGTCGAAGGGTATCTCGGTCAGCACCGGCAGACCCTCGGAGTCGCAGTAGCGCCTGAGCTCAGCACCGCCCAGACCGGCGCGATTGACCACCACCCCGCAGGCCAGCCCCAGCTGGCGCACCGCCGTCGCGGCGAGCCTCAGGTCGTTGAGTCCCAGCGGCGTCGGCTCGGTTACCAGCACCACGTAGTCCACCCCGCGCACCGCCGCCACCAACGGGCAACTGGTGCCCGGCGGAGCGTCGATGATCGTCAGTGCGTCCCGGCTGCCGCGGGCGCGCACCGCCTCGATCAAAGGCGGGCTCTTGGCCTCGCCGACGTCCAGCTGCCCGTCGACCAGCGTAATGCCGCCGGCCTGCGCCGTGCGCAGCGTGCCGATCTCGCGCGGCTCCTCGCTGATCGCGCCCTGGGGACAGGCCAGCGTGCAGCCGCCGCAGGAGTGGCACAGCTCGGCGAACAGCATCGGCCCCTGGGGCAGCAGCGCGATGGCGTTGAAGCGGCAAACCTCGCGGCACCTGCCGCAGTGGTCGCAGCGTGCGGCGTCGAACTGCGGCACGCGAACGGTGATGCGCTCCTGGCTGTCCCACGAGCGGCCCACGAACAGATGCGCGTTGGGCTCCTCGACGTCGCAGTCGAGCAGCGTCACTGGGCCGGCGGCCACCGCCGCCAGTCCCAGCGCGACGGTGGTCTTGCCCGTGCCCCCTTTGCCGGAGGCTACAGCGATGGTCTCAGCCACCGTGCCGCCCGCCCCCGCAGGCACTGCGGCCGTCCATCAGCCTCAGCCGGCCCGCCGCGTAGGCCGCCACCAACTCGCCGACGGTGTCGCCGCTGCCCGTGTAGACCTCGATGCCGGCCTGTTGGAAGCCCACCAGCGGGCGCATCCCGATGCCCCGCACGATCAGCGCCTTGACGCCGTGTGACGCCAGCAGCTCCACCGGCTGCAGGCAGTCCTGATGCGGCAGGTTCTCGATCAGAATCGTCTTGTCCGGCTGGCCGTCGGCCAGCTCGACCACGGTGAAGTGCTGACAGCGGCCGAAATGCGGATCGGCATTGGCCGCCAGTCCCCCGACGCCCGCGGAGGGCACCGCGACCCGCACGCTTCCCGCATCGCCTGGCGCGCTCACCTCCGTCCCCCGCCACGGCCGCCGCCACGCCCGCCGCCGCGCCCCGTGCCGCGGCCCATGCCCATACCACGACCCATGCCCATGCCGCGTCCCATCCCCATGCCGCCGCCGACGCCGCCCTGGCCATCGACCGGCATCAGCCGGCCGGCCTGGAAGGCCGCGACGGCATCGGTGACCGTGCCGCTGGCGCCGGTGTAGATCTCGATCCCGGCGGTGCTGAGCACCTGATAAGCCTTGGGGCCGACCTGGCCGGTCAGTACCGCGCCCACGCCGGCATCGCAAACCATCTGGGCCGTGCTGATCCCGACGCCGGACAGCCCGGCGCTGTTGTCACGATTGTCCAGTACTTCGATCACCGACCCGGTCTGCGAGTCGATGATCTGGATGTAGGGCGCGCGGCCGAAGCGTTCGTCCACAGCGTCCGTGGGCTGGCCACCGGCCGCGCTAACCGCGACTTTCATCGGCGTCCTCCTCTGATCCCCGGCCTCCGGCGGCAAAGCGATCGTGCAAATCCGCCACCGCCGCCGCCAGCTGGTTCAGCCGGTCCAGAATCCCGCTGATCGTTGCCGCCGCGCCGCCCGGCGGCACGTCGGGCTGCGGGTAGCGGGCCGGGGATACCGGCTCGTCCCAGTAGCCCCAGCCCCGGCCACCGCCCCAGGCGCGGCCACGTCCGCCGCCCCAGGGCCGGCCACCGCGACCGACTCCATAACCACCGACGGGCCCCAGCCCGCGGTAGTCGGCTCCACCACACAGACCACGGCGGCCACCCGTCAGCGGGCCCTCACCGCGCGGTCCTGTTCGATCCAATCCTGGCATTTCGTTGCCTCCTCTCAGTTCTTCAAGATGTTTACTCGCGCCAGCCCCCGCGCCCGCGGTGCCGGCCTCCCCGTCCATGTCCGCGTCCCCGTCCGTACCCGCCCCGCTCATCGCGCAGGCAGACCGTTCCACCCGCGATACTCAGCGCCGCGCCGGTCGCCAGCATCCGCGCCAGCTTGCCGCGCCCCCGCGCCAGCATGCGCGAGACCGTCGGCCGCGAAACCCCAAGCTCGGCGGCGGCGGCTTCCTGCTCCAGCCCCTCGCCGTCGACCAGGCGCAGCGCCTCGTATTCGTCAACGCTCAGTTCGATCCAGTCCAGCTCCCGCGCTGGCACACCCGCCGGCTTGAACACCGTCAGTGGCGGCGCCTGCGCGATAAATCTGGGCTTACACGGTCGGGCCATCACACTCTCTCAGTTATGCACACATGTTCATAATACCGCCGTTGAGACACAATGTCAACTGGCGCGTCGCACAAGCCTCACGCCGCGCGCCGGCTATTGCGCGGGTACCCGGGGTTTGTTATGCTCAACCAGTAACGGCGCGAAGCTCACAGCTGCGAGGTGCACGGATGTTGGCAACCGACAGGGGTGTCCCGGCTGCCCGAATGATGTTGCTACTGACAATTCTGCTGACAATCGGCGGCTGCCAAGGTGGCAGTGGCGGTCAGCCCGCCGGCGCGGATGTAGGGCCCCTGTCCGCCGACGCGGCAGCACCAGGTTTCGACACGCTGCTGCCCAGCCCCCAGGAACTCGCACAGCTGACGGAGCGGCGCGAGGTTTCCTACGAACCCTACCGGCTGATCAAGCACGGCAGTGACTACCACGGGACGCTGCCCAGCCAGAACGTTGCCGAGAGCGGTGACAGCGCCCAGTTCTCCCCCAGCTTCGGCCCCGAGCACGGCCGGACGCTGGCCAACATCGCCTATTGCTGCTACGCGTTCACCAGCATCGATAACTACTACCACGAGAATGAGGTCAACTACGGCTGGGATATCGCCCCGAGCGACATGGACACGGCCTGGCTGGCGGTCTCGGACTTCCGGACCAACGAGTGGCGCTGGCTGCAGTGCAACGCCAGCGGGCACAGCTTTGTCTCCAACCTGGACCTCCACTTCAACCAGACAACTGAACTGCTGTTCGTCGGCGTCTTCCTGGCCACCGACGAACCGGTACGCCTGCGCTATGTTCGGCTCGGCGCGCCGACGGTCGAGGCCAAGATCCACACGTCGCCGAATCGCGGATTCACGCCGCTGGAGTGCACCTTCGACGCCGGCGGGAGCACGGTGGGCGTGGGCTCGATCGCGCAATACGAGTGGGACTGGGGCGACGACGGCGACTTCGAGCAGAGCACGGGCGGCACGCCGACCGCGGACCATAGCTACGCCGCGATCGGCGCCCACACCGCAGCCGTGCGCGCGACCAGCAGCTACGGCGTGCAGGACACCGCCGCGATGGAGGTGCTGGTGGCGGATCGCTGGACGCACTCCTGGGGCACGGCCCTGGATGAGCGGATCGAGGCGACATGCACCGACAGCCAGCTCAACTGCTATGGCGCCGGCTGGATGGAGACCGCCGACGGCGACGACGACCTGCTGCTGCTCAAGTGGGACCTGGCGGGCGATCTGGTCTGGGCCAGGGCCTGGGGCGGAATCGAGGACGAGAAGGCGGTGGACATTCTTGCCAGCGGCGACAAGCTGTACGTGCTGGGCGAAACACAGAGCTTCGGCGCCGGCGGCGCCGACATTCTGCTGCAGTGCTGGGGCGACAGCGGGGAACTGGAATGGTCGCGGACGTGGGGCGGGGACGAGAGCGACCACGCCGAGGGATTCAGCTGGCACGAAGGTAATGTCTACGTCGCCGGCATGACGAGGAGCTTCGGACATCAGAACGGCGACGCGCTGGTGCTCAAGTGCGACCTTGACGGCGGCTTCCCGTGGGCGCGCACGGTCGGCGGCAATGCCACCGATCGGGCGCTCGATGCCCTGGCTTTCAAGCCGTTCTCCGTGCCGTATGCGGGCGTGCACGTGGCCGGCGATACAGCCACCTACAGCTCGGCCGGCAGCGCAGCCGACATCCTGTATCTGCGGTTCAGCCCGGACGGAACGCTGGTGGAAATGCTGACCTGGGCCGGGGGTGTCAACCAGTCCGCTACCGCCGTATCAGTCAGTGGGCTGTTCGGCGAGGAAGTGTACGTCGCGGGCCACAACCCCGCTGACGCCCTGCTGCTGGAGGTCGGCACGGGCGGCGGTCTGCTGGCCAAGGCGTGGGACAGCGGCGACACCGAGCGCGCCTGGCACATGCTGCGCAGCGGCGACAGCTTCCTGATCTGCGGCAAGCTGGGCGAAGGCGGCAGCGAGGAGGACGCGTTTCTGCTCAATCTGTCCCTGACGGGAGCGGTGCAGAGCTTGCAGCGCTGGGATCTGGCCAATGAGGACGAGCAGTGGCTGGGAATCGGCAGTCACGCCGCGGGCGTGGTGCTCGGCGGCAGCTGCCTGCGGGCGGACGGTGGCAGCTGGTCGGACCTGACGGGCACCGTTTCGGACATCGCGGGCACATGGACGGAGCAGACCGTGACCCCGGGGGAACCTGTGGGAACGGTCGGTGAGCCCAGTGCGGCAGCGCGGGATGTCACCGGCCTGGGCACGATCGACTCCGGCGGGGGCGGCACTCTCGACGCCCTGATGTCGGCGCACTAGCCGGTTCTCCCAGTCTCCGGCGGCTAGACCGTTCCGATCACTGCGAGCCGGTCGCAGTCGATCGTCAGCTCACCACCGTCGGGCGCCGAGACCAGCCGTACCTCTCTGAACCCGGCCCGCCGGAACAGCCGGGCGAACTCGTCGCTTGAGGGCAGCTGGTGGTCGATCTCGATCTCGCGAATGCCGCTGGGATCGATGAAGGTGTGGTGCAGGTGGTAGCGGCCGGTAGTGCAGTCCAGCCGCCGCTGATAGAGCACCAGCACCCCGTCCGAGCGCCTGACCCAGCTGCGCCGCCTGAGCTGGCGCGCCTCGCCGTCGCGATTGATGAACTCCAGCAGGAAGCGCCCGCCGGGCCTCAGCGCGCGCCTCACCCGCCGGAGCACCTCGAAGTTGGTATCCTCGTCGTAGTAGCCCCAGGCGCAGAAGTAGTTGTAGGCCGCGTCGAACTCGGCCTCGAAGCTGACCTCCCGCATGTCCAGCACGCCGAAGGTGGCGTTGGCGACATCCCGCTGCTCGGCTTCCGCCCGGGCGTCGTCGATGTAGGAGGCGGTGCGATCCACGCCCACCACCTCGGCGACATAGGGCGCGATCTGCAACGCGTGGCGCCCGAAGCCGCAGGCCAGATCCAGCACCCGCTCGTGGGGTCTGAGCGCCAGTTCGCTGAGGATGAAGCGCGCCTCGCGGGCGGTGAGCTCCTCCTCCTCCTTCATCAGCGCGAAATCGCGCGCGAAGAACTCGTTGTCAAAGAAACCCTCTACCCAATGCATACAGTAAGTCTAGAACATGCTGCGCCGTCAGCGCGCGCTGATCCCGCAATCTTCAATGGGTCTTCACGCGATCTTGACTGAAGGCAGCTAGGATTCGCCGCGGTTGGTCGGCCAGACCAGGTCATAGTGGAGGAGGAGTGCGATGTCCGCAAGATCATGGAGGCTTGCCGCGCAATGGTGCGCAATCCTAGTTAGCTTCATCTCACTGTGTTGCCTGGCTTCGTGCAGCACGCTCAACCGAAGCACCACCGCCGAACCGGACAAGACGAGCACCGCCCGCAACGTCGTGCTGATTATTCCGGACGGTATGCACGTCAACAACGAGATCCAGTACAGCATGTACCAGTATGGCGTGCGCAAGGGCGCCAGCTTCCACGGCTGGCCCTATCAGTGCTACATGACGACCTGGGATGTCACAACCTACGACAAATACGCCTGGCAGCGAGTGCAGGAGTCTGCCACTTCGCAGAGCACTGAGCAGTATAATCCCGCTGGTTTCGATCCCACCATTGGCTACGACCCTGCTATCGGCGGTACCCAGCCGCGCGAGGGGGCACCCGGCCCGGAGGACGACTATTTCATCAGGCAACTGCCCAAATGGGGCGAGACGGTAGAGGACGGCGCAAAGGAGCCTGCTACTGATTCCGCGTCTGCCGCAACTGCATTCGCTACCGGCCACAAGACAGATGATGGCAACGTTGCCTGGCTACCAGGCGATCCTCCGGGCGGGGCCCTGCTCACCATTGCGGAGAGATTCCGCCAGCAGATCGGTGGCGCCGTCGGATCCACCAGTACGGTGCAGTTCAGTCACGCGACACCGGCCTGCTTCATGACACACAACGTTAACCGTAACAACTACGAGGAGATCGCCGGAGAAGCGCTGACCGATAGGCTGTTTGATGTGATCATCGGAGCCGGTCATCCCGCGTACACGTTGAACGGGGATGGCTCGCCCCAGACCAGGTACTGCCCCCCGGAGTTCCTGGACACGATCAAGGCCAATCCCGAGTACGTGGTTGTCGAGAAGCAGTCCGGCAGCAATGGCGGAGAACTGCTCAGAGCAGCGGCTACCCAGGCCGCGAGTTCAGGCAGCAAGCTCTGCGGCGTGTTTGGCGATGCGGGCGGCAACCTCGAGCGCATCATGCCGCTGGACACGCCGGGCTCGCCCACCTGGGATGTTCCCGGCGGAGACCCGCATGCCGATGACATCGCGGTCGCGGCGCTGGAAGTGCTGGCGACCAATCCCAACGGATTCTTCCTGATGATTGAGCAGGGCGACCTCGACTGGTGCAACCACGCCAATGACTACGCCGGCTCCGTCGGCTGCATGCGCGATACCGACCTCTGCGCCCAGACCGTAGTGGACTGGGTCAACCAGCCAGGCGATGGCATCACCCTCGAGAACACCTCGATCATCGTGGTGCCCGACCACACCCACTACATCAGGCAGAACGAGTGGCTGGGCATCGGCGACCTGCCGCAGCAGGTCGGGATCGAGGGCGACCCCGAGCCATATGAAGGCAGCTTCCGCTATCCGGACGCCGAGCCTTACTACCACAGCAACAACCACACCAACGAGCTCGGCAACGTCTACATCATCGGTGGGGGAGTGGCCGAAGCCCTCGCAAATCACGAGGGTGCCTGGTACCCGAACACGCGGATCATTGATAACACCCACCTCTACCAGGCGATGGCTGAATGGCTGGGGGTGCACTGACCCGGCCACCATTCACACGACTGCTCTTCACCGGATTCTCGCAGCCAGCAGCCCCCGGCCCGGGGGCTGCTTCGTCTCCGAGTGACAACCTGGGCAGCTCGTCAGGACTCAGTCATCAAGCCTGGCCCGCTTCGCCCTCCGGCGTCACCATTCATCCGAGCTACCCAGGTTCGACCGCCACGCTCCTCCATTGCGGCGCTGCACCGGCGAGCAGGGTCATGCACGCTACTCCGGGATCCGGTAGTAGTAGTACAGCGTGAACGTATCATCGTCGCTGTAGACCATGGCAGGCTGATTCTGGACCTCGATCATGTCGTGGAACGAGGAGCGGTCCTCCAGGCGTTCGATCGTCCAGTCTCCGGCGTCATCAGGGTCCGTCGTTCCGGCCTCCGCCAGACTGACTTCCGGCCAGCCGCCGCCGCCGAAGTAGCCGATGGCGGGCATGCCCGCCAGATAACGCAGACGCACATCGATGATCTTCGTCTGCGTATCCACCGCGTAGAACGTCCAGTCGCCGGCGGCTGCCGGCGTGGTGCTGCTCGCTCTGGCCAGCTGCAGGCTGTTCTCCCCGCTGCGCTCCGCGTAGGCCAGCGCCGGCAACCCATTGATGACCCCGAACGAGATGGAGTCGGTGTTCTTCACGTCCACCTCGACGAAGTGCCAGACCCAGTCAGTGGAAAGCGACGGGTCAACCTTGGTCGCACGGGCGAACGCCAGCTGCGGGATGAAGTCGCGCTGACCGAACCCGATCATCGGGATGTTTCCCAGCGACCCCAGGCTGACGTCGCCGCCGACGTTGTCCGCCGTGCTGACGTCCATGATCTGCCAGTCGCTGTCCGAGGCCGGCGATGCGGTCGTGGCACGTGCATACCTCAGTGTAACGCCCTGCTGGAATGCGATGCAGGGCACACCGTTGATCTCCTGAATCGCGTTCTTGGCCGTGCTCTCTGAGGTGACCACGTGCTTGTCCCAGCTCGAACCGTTGTAGCGCGCGTACGTCAGGCCGTCGCCCGACTGGTATGAAACAACCGCCGCGTCACTGACATCACTGATCGACAGGGCGTTGTTGACAAACACACTGTCCTCGATGATCTTCTTGGTCCAGTCATCCGCTGAATCGGGCTGGGCCACCGTGCTGTGGTAGGCAAACAGCGTGTCGTTCTCACCTTCGCGCGCCAGCACGATTGGTTTGCCGTCGACCACGGCGGCTCGGGCCACAACATCCTGGTTGCTGTTGAAGTCCTCGAGTTCGTGGATCTGCCAGCCACTCTGCTCGCCACCGTTACCGATGATCAGCTGAGCCTGCTGCTCTGTGACGCCGCCTTCGTTGTCGGTCACCCGGCACTTGACGGTCAGAGTGTCATGCTCGGTGTAGGTGTGACTGACCTCGGCCTGCATCCCTGAGATCTCGTAAGTACCGTCGCCATCAAGGTCGAACTCGTACTTGACGATCTCGCCGTCCTGGTCGTAAGCACTCCCCACGTTGTAGACCTTGGTCTGCGGCGGTGGCCCCAGCGTGTCTCCCATCCACCACAACGTTGGCAGGATGTTGTCGGTTGAGAGAATGCCCACGCTGCGCCCCCTGGTGTCAGTCAGCCCGGAGTCGTCGGTCACACGCACCACGCAGCAGGTTCCACCAATCTCCGTATAGGTATGGTCATTCTGGGGCAAGGTGGTCGTCTCGTCATAGGTACCGTCGTCTTCCCAGTCCCACTCGTATTTCACAATCGCGCCGTCGGGATCGTAGCTGCCGGAGGCGTCGAAATTGACCGTATGAGGCGTGCGACCTGTCGTATCATCCGCCTCGAGGTCGGCGATCGGCGGATTGCCCGGATGAACGGTGAAAGCAATCTCCAGGCTGTCCGAGCCCCAGTCGCTGTCGACTTCCAGGGTCACTGTGTAGTCGCCGATATCTCCCAGCGTCACCTGCGGAACGTAGTCAGTGCTGGTGTTCGGGGATGCAGCATCACCGAAGTCCCAGCTGAACGTCATCGGACGGCTGCCGTACACCGCGGCGATGAAACTGACCTCCCGGCCTTCGCGACCCGAGGAGGGAATGACGTAGTGGATCTCCGGCGGCTGTGCCAGAAAGCCCAGATCCGGTGCACCAAACGCGCTTTCGCTGCTGGAGTCAACCGCCGTCACCCAGTACATGTGCGAACTGGTGTCGTGGATCGCCTGGTCGGACCAGGTGTCGACGTCACCCAGCTCGGCAACCAGGGTGTCGTGGCTGTCCCGATAGACCTGGTAGCCGGTCGCCCCCGATGACTTGCTCCATGACAAGTTGATCACTTCGTCGTCGGTTCCATCAGAGGCCGTCACGCTCGTGGGGGGCGGCAGAGACGACTGCTGGCCCGTGAACCGCAGTGCTGTCGACGAATCGTAGTCGCAAAACAACGTCCAGCATCTGACGTAAGCCCAACCATTGCTGAACGTAGGGTAGCCGATCCAGACATAGCCGTCATCACCCCAATCATCACTCCAGCTGTTGCGAACCAGGAACGCCTGCTTGCTGTCGTCGTAGCCGACAATCAGCATCGCGTGGCCGCCGTAGCTTGGTCCGGTGTAGTTCCACACCGTATCCGGCTTGTAGTACGTGAACCAGTAGTCGAGGTTGATGCGCATGATCAGCGGCTGCTCGTAGTAGGCCAGCGCCGCCTTGACATTCTGAATGCCCGCAGACCCGTTGCACGGGATCGGCAGCCAGTTGGCGATTGTCAGCAGTGCCGCGTCGTCCAGCGCAGCATCTGACCAGTCGTCATCGTAGACGAGATCGTAGGGGGCGTTCTCCTCGGTTGCCACCCCATGGTCCACCAAATCCTCCACGACCTGCCCGGTCCAGCGACCATACGCCGGGTCGTCTGGAAAGCCCTGCAGTTTGCCTGACTCGACGTACAGGAACTTGGGGCTGACCCGATTGAAGTCGTCGCCAAGGTCCCAGTCCAGATCTGCATACAGGCGGTTCAGTTCGTAGTTCAACGCGCCATCGCCTGTGGCGAAGCAGGTGCAGGAGCCCCAGGTGCCCTGATCGCTGATCTCGGCGCAATCGGTACTCAGGTCAACGCTGGCCGGCAGGTCTGCTGAAGCGCCCTTGGGAACATACAGCGGGGGATAGGTCGGCGGAGGAGTCTCGACCTCGACTGCCTCCTCACCCGTGGCTCGCAGCTCGGGCTCACCAACGCTGATCCGGTCCAACCGGCAGGCCTGCTGCCCCAGCAACACAACCGCAACGAGCAGGCGGCGATCCTCAGGTCGCGTGTAGTCGTCGACTGACACGAATGTCACAGTGCCGTCCGGCTGGAACTCGTACCAGCTCCAGGCTCCGGCTGACCAGTTGCTCAGCCCGATCCAGACATCCTCCGCGTCCTGCGGGGAGTACTCCTGCAGCCACGCAAGGCTGCAGGTCGGATCGCCCGCGAACTCAACAGGAATGCTGAACTCGTACATAGCACAGCTCAGTTCAACGCTGCCGGGTTCCTGTGCGGGGTTCCAGTTAGCGGTGAATTCCGCCAGATTACCCAGGGGCGTCACTGCTTGTTCATAGCCGCCCAGGAAGTCGCTGCCCTGGTGGACAATGAACCCCTCGGATACTGAGACTGCGTGAGGCACGGGAATCGCCTGCAAGACCTGCTGCGGAGATATGATGCTCGCCGCTTTGAACATGGGCTCCAGCGGGGCTTGCGGCTGCATCCCGACAGCCAGCACGAGTGGCCAACCTGTTGCCGCTGCAGGTGGCTGGCCCCCGCGAGGTAGCGGCAGCGTGGACATCGGGGTGCCGGAGGAGCAGGAGGAGTGCACGGCCAGCACGGCTGTGAGCAGGACGCAACTGACGCAGGAAATGGCTGATGGACGCCACATGGCTGCCTCCTAAGTAGCAGACGTCCCAGTATACCGTGCCTGAAGCTCCAGAGCCGCAGGGCAACGGTCGGCTCCCAGCAACCGGCAGGGAGAGCTGACCGCTGCCGCGTCACTACCGTGTACGATCACCGCACTTCTACGCTGACATACTGCTGCTGGCGCCGCCCAGGCTCAAGCCTCACCCCAGGTCAATTCTACCTGATCCAATCCGGCCACGATTCCGCGCGGCTCTCTGTCCGACCGAATGGGGTTGCCGACGGCACCGAACAGCACTTATGACAAGCGTGAGTGCTCATCCGGCGGTACAATGACTGAAGGGATTCTGCCGGGCATTAAGGGCATATGCTCGCTTGAACCTGCGACGGGGCCCGGCTGAGACGCGGCATGCAGAAGATAATCGAGTTGCTCGACACCGCGCTGGATACGATCGCCATGGGCTATCCCGATGATGCCGCACCGTTCGTCAGAGACGCGCAGCGGGAACTGGCCGCACGGATCCAGGACTGGGATCAGCCCGTGCAGGAAGTGAAGGTGCAGCAGGGGCCCGACGCGCGGTGGCGCAGTCCGGTTCGCGATCTGGCCACCGCGCAACTGCGCTCCGCCTGGAACTTCCTCGGCGCCGCGCTGGAAGCCTGCTGCTGTGAGCGCCCGGACACGGCGACCTTCAGGCTTGAAGAGGTGCGCAAGATGCTGGGCGAGGCGGCACGCAACCGCGCCGCCCTGCAAGCCCATCAGGAAGAGAGTGATTGATCAGTCGGCCGCCCGCGGGTCCACTCAGCGTAGCCGTCAATTCAGGTCAGCCAGACCCGGGTAGTCAGCTTCGTAGCGCGTGGCGCGGAAGACGGAGTTGCCCACCGCGGCGGAATCGGCGTGCGGATTCATGTACTCCCAGACGATCTGCCCCGCGGGCGTGACCTCGAAGAACCAGCCGTCGGCCCCGCAGCAGATCAGCGTGTTGCCGCTCTCAAGCCGTTGGACACCCGAGATGTGATGGCTGTAGAACGACTCCGGCGGGTCCGCCACGTACTCCCAGGCCGGCGCCATAGGACCGTAGCCGCCGGCTGTCAGCGCATAGCTGCCGTCCGCGCCAACGGGTGCAGCTATCTCCAGGATGCTGGAGTATTCGCCGTCGGGGCGACCCATACCGTTGTTGTAGATCAGCATGTTGCCGGCGCCGCTGAGGCCCGCGGAAATCCACTGGACGTCGTGCTGGCCGAACAGCTGCTGGTCGGACGCGTCGCCCGCGCGCCAGGCGCGCGGGTTGCCCCAGCGATAGAGCAGATCACCGCCCCGGCCCTGGTCGCCGCCGCCGTGGCCGGCTGCTTCAGCGGTGGTAGTGGAATGATCGATGATCCACAGCTCGCCGAAGTTGTGGATGCTCAGCGCGATCTGGTCAAGATCCGCGCTAAAGTCCACGGCGTTGCCATGCGTCCAGTCCTTGTGGCCGCCTTGGGCGAAGTTCAGATCGACCAGTTCGGGATGCGCCGCCACGTCGCCGTAGTTGGCGCGCAGCGGGTCGAGGTCCTGGATCAGGTGATCCCAGAGATGCCACTCCCAGACGATGCTGCCACCGCTGGGACGCCGGGGCTCGACCTCCAGAATGCAGGTCGCCCACAGCTCGCCGTCATCGATCAGTGCCGGGTCGCGTCCTGCCGCGACCGCCGCCGAGGCCAGGAAGCGCTCCCAGGCCAGGACCAGCACGTTGCCGCTCGGCAGTGGCTCGATGTCGTGGTGCTGGCAGAGGCGGTCATTGCTCAGGTCGAATTCCCAGGTCAGGTTGCCGTCCCAGTCATACTCCTCGATTCGGCCGCCGGTGCCGCCGCCGGCAAACAGCGGATTGCCGACGTTGCAGGTCCGCAGCAATCTGCCGTCCTCCATCAGGTAAACGGCATTACCGGGCGCGTAGGCGCTCGGCCAGCTGTGCACCTCGTCGCCCGCCAGGTCGATCAGATAGGTGGCGGTGTTCGACAGCGGTGCGTACAAGACGCAGGCCCCCACCGCGGTCGGTGACTCGGGTACTTCGGTGGCCGGCTCAGGCTGCTGCGCCCCCGGATCGGGCTCCTCGCCGCCGGGAGCGGGCTGGGTGACGGCCGCGGAGCCGCCGCAGCCAGATGCGGCGGCCACGCCCAGCGCCAAGACGGCTGGCAGGAGCAGCCTGAGGATTGCACTGCCGAAACACTCGTCATGTCGTCGCTCGGTCATCGGAGCACCTCCCTGGTTTCCCTGGGCTCCGTCGCCTCAACAATACCGGTTGACAGAACCGGTCTTGGAGACGGTTTGCGGGGCTGAAGTTTCAGCAGCGGGCCGATAGTGGCAGCGGCACAGCGGGCCGTGCCGCTACTTCCCGAGTCCGCAGGCGAAGGCCGCTTCGCTGCTCAGCGACGGGGCGATCGACAGCAGGTGATCGCGGGCGGCCTGGCTCAGGCCGTAGGCGTCCAGCTCGCTGGTCAGTTGCTCCGCGCTGCCGTAGTGGCCGGCATAGCCGTTCAGCCGCGCCGCCAGCGTGGAGTCGGTGAACTCCTTCGGGCGGCCGGCGTAGTAGCGCGCCAGCTCGCCGAGCAGCAGCCCGTTGTTGCGCAGGTAGTACTTCTGGTGGTAGTCCTCGGCGCGATAGAAGCGCGATGCCGGCAGAATCTCGGTCGTCACCTCGCTACCGCTCTCCGACGCAATCCGCGCCGCGGACTCGCGCGCCAGGCGCTCCTGCTCCGCACCGTGGAAGAAGACGGCTGACTTGTACTGGATGCTGAACGGTGCCGCGTGCGGGTTATGCCCGCGCCAGAAAACCTCCAGCAGCCCTTCATAGCTGACCCGGCGCGGATCGAAGTCGATCTCGATCGTTTCGGTGTGATCGCCGAGTTTGTAGTACGTCGGGTTCTCGAGCGTGCCCCCGCTGTAGCCCACCCGCGTGCGGATGACGCCGGGGATGCTCCCGAACTGGGAGTCGGGACCCCAGAATCAGCCGAGGGCGAAGGTCGCCGTCTCAAGCTCCACCGGCGCCGCGGCATCGATGGGCGGCGTACCGGCCGGGATCGGCGCGGCCTCGGTCGCGGCCCGTGCACTGGTATCTGCCTGATTGACTGACATGATCACCACCAGGATGCCGCCCAGCGTCAGCGCCGCGGCGATCAGGGCGAAGTATCGTGAGTACGCCTGCATCCTTCGAGGTAATACCTGGGCGCCCGGCCGCGTTATCGCAACCGTGTCAGGCTAGTCACAGAGGCCCTCGCTGAACCAGCGGGGAACGCGACGCCTGGTCCAGCGACAGAACGGCGCCTTCTCCGCCAGGTAGTAGCGGCGGTATGACGCCACCGCATCCGCCGACTTGTACTCTCCCGGCATCGCCAGTGCGAACGGGGTGCGCCGCCTTCGTCCGCCCGTGTCACGCTGCGCCCGGCAGATCAGATCCATCCCGCTGTCCGCGCAGTACTCGATCACGGGCGCGCTGCGATGGTGCCGGGCCTCGTAGCGGTATTGATACTCCGCTACCAGCGCCATGCCGAGCCGCGCCAGCCAGCGGTAGTTGCCCGGGCACTGCGCGGTCCACAGCGCGCAGGGGTGCCGCCGGTGAGTGGGCCGGTAGATCAGACCATTGCGCTCAAGCCGCCGCGCCGACGGCTCATCGACAGCCCACAGCGCGGTGCTGAGCAGCTGAGCCGTCTCCAGCACCATCCTGACCACGTGCTTGTCGCAGTGGTAGCGGGCCGCTCGCCCGGGATCGCGGTCCAACACGAAGATGTTCACGTTCAGGCCCCCAGACCACGGCTGTCGTCGCAGCACGGCTCCACCATATCGCCAATCGTCCGTGTGCTTTGCGGCATGCTACCTGCTACACGGCGAGCGGCGGCATTATCGCAGCGCGGAATCGCAGCCCGTCACCGCGGTCAGGTCAGGAACAGCCGCGCGGCCTCTTTGCGGGCCTCGTCCGGGCTGCCGTCGAAGCTGATGCGCCCCATGTTCATCGCCACCACTCGGTCCGCGATGCCCAGCGCCTGCTCCACCTTCTGCTCGACCACCACGATCGCGCAGCCCAGCCGTGCGCGAATGTCTGCGATGTGCTCCATCACGTCGCTGACCAGCCCCGGCGAGAGCCCCACCGACGGCTCGTCGAGCAGCAGCACGCGCGGCCTGAGGATCAGCGCGCGGGCGAATGCCAGCAGCTGGCGCTCCCCGCCGGACAGCGTGTGGGCCGGGCGATTGAGCGCGCCGCTCAGCGCCGGAAACAGCGGCAGCACCTCGTCGATCCGCCGCTGGGCCTCGGGGCGGGGCAGGATGTAGCCGCCCAGCTGCAGGTTCTCCCCGACGGTCAGCTCGGCGAAGGCGCGGTTGCCCTGGGGCAACAGGACCAGCCCGCGGGCCGCCTTGCGATGCGCCGCCAGCCGCGTGACATCCTCGCCCCCCAGCGATACGCGCCCGCTGAACACGCGGCAGAGGCCGAAGACCGCCTTGAGCAGGGTGGACTTGCCCGCGCCGTTGGGCCCGATCAGCGCCACGATCTCCCCGCCCGCCACCTCAAGCGACACGTCCGCCAGCACCCGCCGGTTGCGGTAGCCGGCGGCCAGCCCCGCTACCTCCAGCGCCGCTTGCTGTTTATCCGCTGACGCGCTCATTTCAGGTAGGCCTCCAGCACGCGCTCGTCGCTGAGCACCTGCTCCGGCGCGCCCTCCGCCACCTTGCGACCCTGGTCCATGAACACCAGCCGGCCGGCCACCCGTCGCACCGCCTCGACGTTGTGCTCGATCAGCACTGCCGTCCGCCCCTCCGCGGCCAGCTCGCGCACCAGCGCCAGGATGCGCTCGATGATCCGCGGATGCACCCCGGCCACCGGCTCGTCGAGCAGCAGCAGGCCGGCCCCGGTGGCCAGCGCGCAGGCCATCGTCAGCAGCTTCTGCTGGCCGTAGCTCAGCTGCCGCGCCAGGTCGCCGGCCTTGGCCTCGAGCCCCACTCGCCCGAGCAGCTGATGGGCCAACTCGCGGCCCTCGCGCTCCTGGGCGGCAATGGCGCGGGGCGCGGCCGCCAGCCGCCACAGGCTTTCGCCGCGCTGGTGCGGACATGCCAGCAGCACGTTGTCCAGGGCGCTTAAGCCCCCGATCAGGCGCAGGTCCTGGAAGGTGCGCGCCACCCCGTGCCGGAGCAGCTGGTGCGGGACGGTGCGCGTAAAGCGGCGGCCGCCGAGCTCGAAGCCGCCCGCGTCGGCCCTGAGGAAGCCGGTCAGCACGTTGAACAGGGTGGTCTTGCCCGCGCCGTTGGGCCCGATCAGCGCCACGATCTCCCCGCGCGCGACCTCCAGATCGAAGCTGTCGAGCGCCACCACCCCGTCGAAGCGCTTGCTCAGCCCGCGCGTGCGCAGCGCGGTTGTCGCGGTCAGCGGCGCTGCGCTCATGCCTCGGCCTCCGCGGCTTCGCCTTCCTGCTCGGCGGGAAACGCCTCACTCCGGCGCCCCAGGGCGTACTCGCCGATCAGCCCCTGCGGGCGCACAAACATCATCACCACCAGCAGCGCGCCGTAGACGATCTGGCGGATGTTGGCCACGTAGGTCTGGCTGATGCCGATGAAGCGCAGCAGCTCGGGCAGCACCACCAGAATCACCGCGCCGAGAGCCGCGCCCCAGAGGTTGCCCAGCCCCCCGATGATCACGATGCTGATCAAAAAGATCGACTCGGCGATGGTGAAGCTGGTGGGGTCGATGAAGGTGATGTAGTAGGCGTAGCAGGCGCCGGCGATCGCCGCCAGCGCCGCGCCGATGGCGAACACGCTCAGCTTGAAGTAGGTGACGCTCTTGCCCAGCGAGCTGGCGAAGATCTCGTCCTCGCGGATCGCCTTCAGCGCGCGGCCGTAGGGCGAATGCACCAGCCGCCAGCAGACCAGGAACGTGATCAGCGCCAGCAGCCAGACGAGCGCGATGAATTCCCAGTGCGCGTTGATCTTGCCGCCAAAGGCCTCGGGCTGGGGGATGCCGGGCAGGCCCAGCGGCCCGCGCGTCAGGCCCACCCAGTTGTTCATCACGGAGAAGATGATCACCTGGAAGCCGAAGCTGGCGACCACGAAGTAGTCATCGTGAACCCTAAGCCCCGGCCAGGCGACGACGATGCCCACCAGTGCGGCGGCCAGCATCCCCAGCGGAATGGTGACCCAGAACGGCCAGTGCACATTCAGGGCCAGCAGTGCCGCGCAGTAGGCGCCGATGCCGTAGAACGCGGCGTGGGCGATGCTGAGCAGGCCCGCGTAGCCCGCGATCAGGTTGAGCGACAGCGCCAGGATCACGTAGATGCCCAGGATCACCGCGATGTGTAGCAGATAGGTCACCGCCGGCCCCCCGTCATACGCGCACCTTCCTGAGGCGCGCGCCGAAGACGCCGGCGGGCCTGAAGACGAGGAAGACTAAAAGCACGGCGAAGGCGATGGCGTCCTGCCACTGGCTGGGGATCTTCCAGACCCCGAGGTGCTGGGCCAGGGCCAGCAGCAGCGCGCCGAGCGCCGCGCCGGGAAGCGAGCCGATCCCGCCCGCGATCGCCGCGACGACGCCCATCAGCAGGGCACTCAGCCCCATGGTGGGCGTCATGTCGATGTCGAGGGAGATGAGCACGCCGGCCGCCCCGCAGAGCGCGCTGCCCACGAGAAACGTATAGAGGACCACGCGGTCGGCATCCATGCCGACCACGCGGGCCAGCTCGGGGTTGGCCGCCAGCGCGCGCATCGCCACGCCGGCGCGGGTGTACTTGAGGATGAGGATGGTGGCGGCGAACAGCACCACGGCGCAGCCGATGATGATCAGCTGCACCGGCGTGATCCGCGCGCCCAGCACGCTCAGGCCCTCGCGCACGGGCCAGGTGCGGATGGTCTTGGTGTCATCGCCGAAGAAGGCCGAGATGACGTTCTGGATCACGATGTAGAGCCCCAGCGAGGCGATCAGAAGAACCAAAGGTGTCGCCTGCCGCCTCCTCAGCGGCCGGTAGATCGCAAGCTCCATCAGCCCGCCGAGGATAGTCGCCACCACCACCGCCACCAGCACCGCCACCACCGGCACCCAGAGCGGAACGGCTGCTGACGCAGCCTCTGCGCTGCGCCGAAACGCCTCAATCACCACGTAGGCACTGTACGCCCCAACCACGTACACCGCCCCGTGCGCGAAATGGAAGAACCGCGTCGTGGCATAGATCAGCGAAAACGACAGCGCGATCAGCGCGTAGACTGAGGCGGCGATTAGGGCGTTGGTGAGAAGTTGCTGTATCACTCTACCCTACGCGCACCGTTCTTGGCATGAGGAACCCCGGGAGGATCCTATACGTAAGGTTCCTAACATGATGTGGATCGACGCTGTCTTGGAAGTACTTGGAAAGCGCGCTTGGAAGATCTTCATTCCACTCGACCTCCAAGACAACGAACGCCTCCCACTCGCCGTAGAGCTTGCCGACATCGTACAGGCTGATCGTTTCGGGCACGCGTGTCTCCAGATTACGGACGAATCCTCTGTACTCGGCATAGGGGTCAAACTGAGGCCCGTGTCTCACCACGTCAACATCGCTCGTCACACGGAAACTCAGAAGCACAACAACACAACACTTCGGCTTCTCGCGTTCATTGCCCCTCTTGTCTTCCAGCGATGGACTCCCTGCGTCCGCATCCCCATTCTCAGGTACCCACCTATCCTCTTCGTCTTCTTCGCCGTGCGTGAAGAAGGACTGCGTCATGACAATCGACGGGAATTCCCTGATTAGCTCCATGACTGCCTTGAGGTGAGAGTCTTGAGTCGCAGCCCTAGTCCTCAGGACTATCTGTTTTGTGCCCATCAGACATCCAACGTAGTCAACCGAGAACCCCGCAAAGCGAAGCTCAGCCCCTCGTGCACCCCTTGAGTTACTTAGCTTCTCGAGTATCTCATCAGCAATGCTAGACTGCGCATCAAGTCTTGCAACATCGCACTCCACGAGAACCAGTGCGCGAACCGGTAGGCTTAGACCCAACCTGCGATCTGCAGTCATCGACACTTCATAGACTTGTATCTCCTCATACACTCCCCTCAAGCCAAACAGCGGGAAAGCGCATGTAGACAAGTAGATCCCAGATTCTGCAAGCTGGCTAGCGATCTTGTAGGAGTCTATGCCAGCCTTCTCGATTATCTGCGCATCAAGGAGGATCTGATCTGGCTGGCATGCGGAGTTGATCCTAGCCGCGATATTCATGGATGCACCAAGGAGATCACCGCGGTGCCTGCCCGGCGAACTCTCCGCACTAGACAGCCATTGGATCGTGTCCTTCGCGTCCAGTCTTGCGATCGATACGCGTGGTACTATCTGCCACAGTCTGCTTCTTTTCGCATCCTTCGCAATCCAGCGTGGCGCTCTCCTGGCAAGGCGTTTGTTGATAGGATCTAGAGATCTTCTGGCTCCTATGAGAGCGCGCACGATGTCAGTGATGTGTTTCTGCTTATAGCCGCCCCGTGGTATGCACCTGGCTATTATCGCATCACCGACTTCCTTGATCACCTCAACTTCTGAGACGGAGCTCAGTTGCTGCGCGTAGATATCCAGCATCGCTTGAACTAGTTGCCTAGCATCTCTCGGGGGCAGTTCCTGCCATACTTGGGTCGAACTGCATAGATCACAGAACACCACGATGCCGTCATTTGATAGCTGCTTCCATTTCCTGGTTTGATGCACTTTGCTCTCCATCATGGCTCGAAGGGCATGAATCGTCCATCATCAACTACGAATCTCTGGAATGACTTGCGCGTAGCATCCCCTCGTCCGTCGAACGTATTGTCACCTGATGCACCGACGTACTTCACTTCATACAGGGCATCTTTGATTGCATACGATGATGTCCCTGCTAACTCAATAGCGCGGAAGATGATCTGCATTGCATCGTACGCTTCAGCGGCAACGATGTCAGCGTCTACGCCGAACCTCGCGTTGTACTCGTCATTGAATCGCTCCCATACCTCTCCTTCAGGGTCAGACACATCCGATAGAAGCATTCCCTCGGCGGCCTCCCTCGCCACTTCAAGCACGACAGGGAAGTGCACTGTATCAGTGGCAATGACGGGCAGCGTCATTCCGAGCTCTCGCATCTGCTTCAGTGCAGGCCCTGCTTCGTCGGTGTACATCGGGAATAGCAGGAACTGAGCGTCGCTGGAGATGATCTTGGAGACCGCGGCTCGGAAGTCAGTTGTACCTTGTGTCACGCCCTCGGAGACCGCAACAGCTCCGCCCATATCCGCGAACTCCGCACAGAAACCCTCCTCCAGGCCCTTGCCGTAGTCATTGTTCACATACAGCACCGCGGCCTTGGAGTACCCTAGTTCCTGGGCCCATTGCGCAAGGACTACTCCCTGCAGTGCATCGGAAGGGGCAATCCTGAAGATGTAGTCCCCCGCATCGCTAATCCTCGCGTTCGACGATATGGCTGTGAGCAGTACGACGCCTGCCTCCTCACACACGGGAGCTACAGCGAGCGTAACGCCGCTGGCGACTGCACCCATGATTACTGGCACGCGGTCAATGTTGATCAGCTTCTGCGCCGCTGCGACACCTACGCCCGGCTGAGCCTTCGTGTCCTCGATGACCACCTCGACTCGTCGGCCATCGATTCCCCCCGCGGAATTTGCCTCGTCCAGGGCAATCTCCACCGCTCTGCCAACACGCTCACCGTAGTTGGCCAAGTCCTCGGTAAGTGGAGCTAGTACACCAATCTTGATCGGTTCTCCCGTCGCCGGTGTCGGCGCTGCGTCCGCCGGGGGCATCGCGCCGCCGTTATCCGCGGGCTGGCCGCCGTCGCCATTCGCCACGACAGGCTGACCGTCGGTGGGGACCTGCGGCGGGCGGGTGTTTGCGTAGACAATCACTCCGATGATGACGACGATCACCACGAGCGCGATGACAATCCAGGCGCCTTGTTTCACGACGCACCTCCTCCCAGTGCATAGCAATCCCAAGACCGGGCGGCCGGTCGCCGCCGGGCCGCAATGTACTGCATCCATGATAGCACTAAGGTCGCGTCTATGCCAATATTCCCGGTTCTGTGTCATATCAGGCGCAGTTACGCTGCGAATACGTATGCATAGTAGCATCTCCGGGCAGCCGGCCTGTGGGCTGCGCGCCGCCATGAGGTGGCATCGGCGAGGGGTCCGGCGGCAGGGCCGCCGCCGCTACGGGTGATCAGCGGCAAGCCGCAAGCTCAAGCGGCAAGTGCCGGGCCGGATCGGGATGCGGCCGCCGCCGGGTAGCCAGGGGTCCCCGACCCCTGGGCATTTCACAGGTCGGCGGGTCGGGGACCCGCCGCCACGAGTGATCCGGCGGCAGGGCCGCCGCCGCTACGCACCACGGACTCCGGACTTCGGACCCCGGGCTGAATCCTGATTCCTCTGTGCGCTCTGTGTTCTCTGTGGCCTCTGTGGTTGCCGATCGCAGGTGGACGGGCACGGAGTCCCGTCCCACCGGGGACGCAGGCGGGACGCCCGCGCTACTGGATGCAGCCGGGGTCAGCCGCGGCTTTCCGCCGCCGCGCGCTCGAGCCAGCCGCACCAGTCCTCCAGCCCCTCCCCGCTGCGGGCGCTGGTTACCAGCACCGGCGCGTCGGGGTTGAGCGCGGCAAGGCCGCGGCGCACGGCGTCGAGGTCGAAGTCGAGGTGCGGGATCAGGTCAGCCTTGGTCACCACGTTGACGTGGCTGATGCTGAACAGCCGCGGGTACTTCTCGATCTTGTCCGCGCCCTCCGTCGTCGACAGGCACGCCACCTTGCGGTGCTCGCCGAGGTCGTAGGCCGTCGGGCAGATCAGGTTGCCGATGTTTTCGACGATCAGCACGTCCAGCTTACCCAAGTCGAACTGCGGCAGCAGCGCGCCGAGCATGTGGGCCGTCATGTGGCAGCTGCCCTCGGTGTTGACCTGCACGGCCTTGACCCCGTGGCGCGCCAGCCGCTCGGCGTCGTTGGCGGTGAACACGTCGCCGACGATCACGCCGAAGCGCAGCGCGCCTCCCAGGCGCTCGATGGTGGCCTCCAGCAGCGCCGTCTTGCCGCTCCCTGGCGAGCTCATTACGTTGAGGCCCAGCACGTTGTGCTCGGTCAGCTGGTCGCGCACCTGCGCGGCATGCCGGTCGTTGTCCGCGCTGACAGCCTTCATTACCACAATGTCTACGGGCATCCGTACCTCCGGTTTGTCCGCCGACGACGATCTTGCTAGGATTATAGGTGAAGCGGCCGCGGACCGCGAGCGAGCAGCGAATGCATGAATTCTCACTGGCCCAGGACGTACTCGGCATCGTGCTCGACTCGGCGCGGCAGCACGGCCTGCGCGCCGTCACTGAGGTCCGCCTGGAGGTCGGACGCGCCTCGGGCGTCAGCATCGAGGCTTTCAGCTTCGCCTGGGAATACCTGCGCACCACGGAGACCGCCACGGCCGAGGCCACGCTGGAGCTCGATCGGCCGGCGGCCCACGGTGCGTGCGATGCCTGCGGTTTCAGCGGCGAGGTGGACGGCTACCTGCGCGTCTGCCCCCGCTGCCAGGCGCTGGGCCTGCGTCTGACCGGCGGCGCGCAGTTCCTGGTCACCGGCATCAGCGGCGAGTAGGGGAACGTAGCGGCGGACCTTGTGTCCGACCTGGGCCGAGACAAGCTCTGCCCCCAACTTGCGAGACATGACATCTACCGAATAACCGCAGTCCTGGCATAGTCAATCCGTTATACTGCTGACATCGGAAGGGAGGCGCGGCGATGCGGACATTGCTGGTTGCATTGGGCACACTGCTGATCGGCGGCATCGCCGCGGCACAGGCGGAGGAGGCAGAGCTGGCTGCGGCCGCGCCGAGCGCTGTATCGCTGGTCTACGGCCTTCAGGAGACAGAACTGTATCGCGCCGCGGGGAGGGACGAGCTTGAGAAAATCTTTGAACTCTATCGCGCGGGCGCTGAGTTGAACGGCATCCAGGGCGAGAAGGGCACGCCGCTGACACATGCAGCACGTTACGGCCAGCTGAACGCCGTGCACCTGCTGGCTTTACTAGGCGCGGATGTAGAGGAAGCGGATGGCAAAGGCTACACAGGGCTGCACTGGGCTGCCACAATGCGTCATCCCGCACTGATCAAGCTGTTGCTTGACTTGGGAGCCGATCCAAACAGGCAGGATAATTACGGCTGCACACCGCTTTTCCGTGCCTCACATACACGAATGCAACCGGAGCCTGAGGAAGGCGTGGAGGAAGCTGCGCTAGTGGCAGTCGACATGCTTATTGCCGCGGGCGCGGATCCGAATATCGCATCCAAGAGCGGTAAGACGCCGCTGTATAACATCGTGGAGTATGGCTCGCCGCGCGTTGCGCTACGGCTCCTTGAGCACGGCGCAGTGCCGCAGCAACCGCCGGACGAGGAACTGACCGAGTTGCACCTGGCCGCCGAAAAAGGACACGTGGAACTCATCCGGCTCTTGATCGACGCTGGCGCGCAGATCGACGCCCATCCCGATGAGGGTATGACACCGCTGATGCGCGCGCTGTGGAAGAAACAGCACGCGACGGCGCTGGCTCTGCTGGCTTGCAGCGCTGATGTAACCTACCAGTCACGCTGGGGTGGTACGTCGCTGTATTACGCCTGCATGGCGGGCTATCTCGACATCGCCTTGATCCTGCTGGAACGTGGCGCCGACGTGAATGCCCGCACACATGACGGCTGGTCGCCGCTGCACGGCATCGCCGGCGCACGGCAGCAGGTGGATGACGAAACGCGCTATCTACTGATGAAAGAGCTGCTCGATCGTGGGGCGAACCCCAATGTGCTGGCTGACAACGACTTGTGGCGTCCGGAGGACCATTGGAGCGTATTGACCAACGGCTACACGCCGCTGCACTATGCGATCAGTCTCAGCAGTGCGCCGCACGTGCAATTACTCATCGCGTATAGCGCTGATGTGAACCAACTCGACGCACGTGGTTTCGCGCCGATTGAGCTGGCGGCGCAGTACAGGCGAATGGAAGTCGTTGACATGCTGCTTGGCGCCGGTGCAGTCCACAATCTGGCTAGTGCGGTGTTCCTAGGCGACCTGGAACTACTGGTTCAGCTGCTGTCGGACGGACTCTACAATATCGACGCGGCATGGGGCGAGGGCTATACCGCGCTGCATCGCGCCGCGCGTAACGGCGAGTACGAGCTGGCCAGTGCGCTGCTCGAATACGGCGCCGATCCGAACAATCCAGGTGATCACGGGACCACTCCGATTTTCGACTGTCCCAGCGATGCCGGGCTGCGCATGGCGCATCTGTTATTGGATCACGGGGCTGAGCCGACATTCCGTGCCGACAACGGATACTCCGTCTTGCATAAGTACGCCTGGAGCGGCAATGACGCTATGCTGACGCTCATGTTGCAGTACTTCAGGTCGGCTGACCTGCGGGCGTATAAGAACAGGACACCACTGATGGAGGCAATCTCGCGCGGCAATGAGGTGGCCACGCTGATTCTGCTCGAACACGGCGCCGATCCCAACTGCCAGGATGAAGACGGCAAGACAGCCCTGCATAGCAGCTCTTACTGCTACGGCGTCGCCAGACTGCTGCTGATGTACGGAGCCGATCCGCTGCTGGAGGACAACAGCGGCTCGCCAGCCTTTCGACCGGGGGCGTGTTTCAACGCCTCGGACGAGCAACGAGCGGAGCTACTCGAGCTGGCGGGCATGGTGCCGGAATCGCCGGGGAGGTAGATAGTGTCCGCCCTGGGCCGAGACAGCTTCGGCCTCCACGCCCATTCGCTATCATATCCAGTATGTGCCTGGCCGTACCAGCGCTGGTGAAGGAGATCGACGCGCAGCTCGCGGTGGTGGACTTCGGGGGCGTCCGCCGGCGGGTGGGAGTCGCGCTGGTGCCCGGCGTCAAGCCGGGCGACTACGTGCTGGTCCACGCTGGCTTCGCGATCCAGATCGTCGACACCGAGGAGGCGGAGCGCACGCTGGCGCTGATCCGCGAGGTCTACGCCGAACTGGCCGACGAACAGCTCGGGGAGGAACCAGGCGATGTCGACTGAGCACCGCCTCCTCGACCGCTTCGGCGACCGCCGGCTGGTCAGGAGCCTCCTCAGTGAGCTCAGACGCGTCAGTGACCGCCCGCTGCGTCTGATGGAGGTCTGCGGCACGCACACGATGGCGCTGTTCGAGACCGGGCTGCGCTCGCAGCTCGCCGAACTGGACATCGAACTGGTCAGCGGTCCGGGCTGCCCGGTCTGCGTCACCGCCCAGGCGGACCTTGACCACCTGCTGGCCGTCGCCGCCCGGCCCGACGTCACGCTGTGCACCTTCGGCGATATGCTGCGCGTACCCGGCTCGGCGGGCAGCCTGGAGCAGCTGCGGGCCGGCGGAGCCGACATCCGCGTGATCTACTCCCCGCTGGACTCGCTTGGCATCGCCGCCGCGGAGACTGGGCGCCAGGTGGTGTTCCTGGCCGTCGGCTTCGAGACCACCGTGCCCGCGATCGCCTGCACCGCGCAGGCCGCCGCTGAGCGCGAACTGGACAACTACCACATCTTCGACCTGCATAAGACGATCCCCGCCGCGCTCGCCGCGCTGGCCGGAAGCGCCGAACTGCGGCTGGACGGCTTCATCTGCCCCGGGCACGTCAGCGTGATCATCGGCGCCCGGGCCTACCGGCCGATCGCCGAGCGGCACGGCAAGCCCTGCGCCATCACCGGCTTCGAGCCCGTGGACATCCTGCGCGGCGTATTGAGCCTGGCCCGCCAGGTGCGTGAAGGCCGGGCCGCCGTCGACAACGCCTACGCGCGGGTGGTCCGGGACGAGGGCAATCCGGTGGCCCGAGAGGCGGCGGCGGCGGTGTTCGAGCCCGCGGACGCCCTGTGGCGCGGCCTGGGCAGCATTCCGCTCAGCGGCCTGGCACTGCGCGAGGAGTACCGGCGGCTGGACGCCCGCCAACTGGTGCCGGACTTCGAGCCGCCGCCTCCCGACCCCCGACTGGCGGCCTGCCGCTGCGGCGACGTGCTGCTGGGCAAGATCCACCCGCCCGAGTGCGCCTGCTTCGGCACCGACTGCACGCCCGATCAGCCGCTGGGCGCCTGCATGGTCAGCCAGGAGGGGGCCTGCCGCGCCTACTTCCGCTATCATGGGGCGCGGTGAGCGATAGCCAGGATACGATCGGGCTGGGCATCGGCGGCGGGGGGCAGCAGCACCGTGAACTGGTCGACGCACTGCGCACGCGGCTGAGCAACCCGGCGCTGGACGCGCTCGAGGACGGCGCCGTGCTGCCCGCGGAGACCGCGGATGGCGAAGCCCTGGTGCTGACCACCGACAGCTACGTGGTCTCACCCTACCGCTTTCCGGGCGGCGACGTGGGCAAGCTGGCCGTCTGCGGAACCGTCAACGACCTGGCGGTGATGGGCGCCCGCCCGCGGCACCTGACCGCCGGCCTGATCATCGAGGAAGGCCTGCCGCGCGCGGAGTTGCTCGCCCTGGTGGACTCGATGGCCGCGACCGCGCGCAGCGCGGGTGTGCAGATCGTGGCCGGCGATACCAAGGTGGTCGAGCGCGGCAAGGGCGACGGCCTGTTTATCAACACCGCCGGGCTGGGCCTGCGCCCGCCGGACCGCGACTATGGCGCCCACCGGCTGGCGCCGGGGCAGGTACTGATCGTCAGCGGCACGCTCGGCGAGCACTCGGTGGCCGTGATGTGCAGCCGCGAGGGCATGGACTTCGAGACGGACATCTTAAGCGACTGCGCCCCGCTGAACGGACTGGTGGAGACGCTGGTCGAGGCCGCCGGCCCCGCAGCGGTCTACGCAATGCGCGACCTGACCCGCGGCGGACTGGCGGCGGTGCTCAACGAATACGCCGCGGCCGCCAATTGCGACGTGCTGGTCGACGAGGCCCAGGTTCCGGTCCGGCCGGAGGTGCGAGCGATCGCGCGCGTGCTGGGCTTCGAGCCGGTGGTGCTGGCCAACGAGGGCAAGCTGCTCGCCGCCGTGGACCGCAGCGCGGCCCCCGCGATCCTGGCGGCGATGCAGAAGCACGAGTACGGCGCGGATGCCGCGATCATCGGGGAAGTCGGCCCACGATTCGACCCTGCCAGCCCGGCAGCGGACCGGCCGCGGCGGCCGCTGGTGCTGTTCACCACCGCCAGCGGTGGCCGCAGGATCGTCGAAATGCCGCTGGGCGAACTGCTGCCCCGCATCTGCTGATCAGCCGCCGTCCGGGTCGTAGAACGCGCGACGGTTGCTGAAATCCTCATTGTCCGGCGGGTCCTCGGCCGGCGCTGCCGCGGCCAGCTCTGCGTGGAGTTCGCGGGCGAGTGGCGTGACGATAGCCGCCACTGCGGGCGTCAGTTCCTCGGCCATGATGCGGGCGTCGGTCGTTTCGATCGCTACGATTCTGACTTCGGCCGGCATCGAGATCCCGAGGCGCTCGGCGAAGGCGAACACCGCGGCCAGCCCCAGTTCGTGCTGATTGGTCAGCCGCGCGCTGCCCGCCACGTCGTCGGGCCCCAGCCGCCGCACGCGCCCCGCCGCGGCGTCGGGCAGCTCCAGCGCATCGACGATCACCGCCGCCGCGTAGCCCCGCAGCAGGTCCAGCAGCTCGAAACCTGCCCGCGTGCTGGCCAGCACGTCGACGCCGGGGATCGGCCTTTCGGCAAGCAGCTGCTTGAGTTCCGCCGCGACCCGCAGGCCGACGGCGTCGTCGCAGAGCACCGGATTGCCCAGGCCCAGCACCACCGTACGGCCCGGTGAGTCGGTCTTCATCGCCTCCGAGTCTACCTCAGGCGGCACGCAGGTCCTTGCGCGCCGCCGCCGGCTCGCCGCTGCCGTAGTACCCGTGAATGAAGATCGCCAGCGTCCGATAGACGACATGGGCCAGCTTGCTGAACGGCAGCGCCAGGATCAGCTGGAAGGCCAGCACGATGTGCGCCAGCAGCACGATGTTGCCGAACGCGGTTGCCGGCCACGTATAGACGAGGACTTCCAGTACGAAGCCGGTGATGCCGAGCAGGAACAGGTACAGTAGCAGCATCCAGTCGCTGAAGGTCGAGTTCTCGCCGTACTTGTTGACCGGGCGGATCCGCTGCCACAGTGCCATACCGGCGCCGTAGACGAGAAACAACCCGGCGATCGTACCGACTAGGCGCGGCGTGTAGTACAGCGGCACGAACGTGCCGTCCGGCAGCGCATCCAGCCAGTCCCAGACCGTGGCGAAGAACAGGCCGATAAAGCCCCAGAGCATCGACCAGTGCAGGAACCAGCGCGCACGGTACCACGGCTCCGGGGTGCTGTGCTCGGTGGCGCAGTCGCGATAGCGCTTCTGAGTGATGACCTCGCTGATCGCCGCCCACAGCCCCCGGCCGGTGCGGACCCCCGGGGAGGTCTGCTCGGCGCTTTCAGGCACGTGCTTGATCGCGATCGCGACGCGGCGCACCATGTTGACCACGCCCGCCAGGATCGCCAGGACGGTGACGACGATCACCGCGACGCCGACATTGTGGATCGTCTCGCCCGGAATGAACTCGAAGAATCGGCCGCCGATCGGGCCGGCGTGCTGCAGCAGGAGCAGCAGCAGAATCGCGGAGACGGCAATGAAGAGCGCCACGTTGGCCCACGGCGAGGAATAGAGCAGCTTGCCCAGGCCGAACGGATCGTTGCTGGCGATCGCATAGCGCCGCGCCGCGGCCATGAACTCGCCCGGCTCGGCTTCGCGCGGACAGGTGTCGGAACACTCGCCGCAGTAGTAACAGACCCACAGCTCCTTGCTGCCCGCCACGGCGTCGCTGAGCCCCACCTGGGCGTAGCGGATCAGCCGCCGCGGGAAGGTCACGGTACCCTCGGAGTGCGGGCAGACCGCCGTGCAGTTGCCGCAGTTGAAGCAGGCGCCGATATCCTGGGCGCCGTAGTCCTGCAATGTGCGCAGGAACGCCGGATCGACTCGATAGCTCATAGTCCTACTCCTCGCTCGCCAGTCTGTAGGCGAAATAGTCCCCGCGCCGCTCCCCCTCCACGACGGTGCCGTACTTCTTCATCGCCATCACGTGCCACAGCACCTCGTGTCGCGGCAGCCCGGTCTCGATGCTCAGGTCCGGGATCGTCCGCGCGCCGCCCCCCAGCGCCCCCTTGAGCTGCTTGCGGATCTCGGTGAAACGCTTGTAGTAGGCCTTCAGGCCGTCGGACATCCCCCCGCGCCGCTCGCGCAGCACCGCAATCGGACGTTTCTCCTTGACTGCCTCGCTTCTCGCCACATCGCTGGACATAGTCAACTCCCGGTTCGTCTTGGTCCCTACTCTCGTTATCCTGCCGCTACCAGCTCTCTGCGCGTGTCGGCGACACGCTTGAGGTACATCGAGGCTTCCATCGCCGCCGCGCCGGCCTCCACGATGGCGTCCGGGATGTCCTTCGGCCCGGCCGCCACTCCGGCGACGAAGACACCCTCCGCGGTGCTCCGCGCGGGGTGCACCTTGAGGTCGGGAATCTCGAAGAACCCGTCATCGCTCTCCCGCGTCGAAAGCACTTCGCCGGCATGCCAGCCGGGGATCACGCCCTGGCTGAGCACCACCAGGTCAAAGACCTCCTCGGCGACCCGGCAGCCCTCCTCCTGGTATTCGACCCGCACGATCGGGTTGTGCTGGTCATCCTCGGTGATGCGGGCCACCTTGCCCTTGACCACCTTGACGCCCTCTTCCATCGCCCGCCGGTAGAACTGCTCGTAGCCCTTGCCGAAGGCGCGGATATCCATGTGGAAAAGCGTGATCTCGACGCCGGGGATGTAGTGGGTCAGCAGCAGCGCCTGCTTGATCGCGTACATGCAGCAGACCCGCGAGCAGTACGGCACGCCGATGCTCTTGTCGCGGCTGCCCGCGCACTGCACGTAGGCGATGCGTCTCGGCACCTTGCCGTCCGACGGCCGCAGTACCCGGCCGTAGGGACCGTTGCTGGACTGCGCGCGCTCCATCGCCAGCGGGTTCATCACGTTGAGCAGCCTGCCGCCGCCGTACTCCGCCTTGGCGTTCATCGGCGTGATCTGCAGACCCGAGGCCACGATGATCGTGCCGATCTGCACCGTCACATGCTCGGCTTCCTGGGTGTAATCGATGCAGTCCGTCGGGCAAGCCCCCGCGCACTTGCCGCAGAACGTGCAGCTGTCGACGTCGAGCACCGCGACCTGCGGAATGGCGTTGGCATGCGGGATGTAGATCGCCCGCCGCGCCCCGAGCCCATACTCGAACTCGTGCGGCACATCGATCGGACAGACGTGCTCGCACTTGCTGCAGCCGATGCAATCATCGGCCACCACGTAGCGCGCCTTGCGGTTCAGCCGCACGCTGAAGCCCAAACCCTCGCGCTGGACGTACTCGACCTCAGTGTAGGTCTGCAGGTCGATCAGCGGGTGGTGGGCGGCCTCGGCCATCCGCGGCGTGCAGATGCAGCTCGAGCAGTCCAGCGTCGGGAAGACCTTGTTCAGCCCAACCATCACGCCGCCGATCGACGGTTCCTTCTCGACCAGCAGCACGTCATGGCCCTGCTCGGCGAGATCCAGGGCGGCCTGCATTCCGGAAATGCCGCTGCCGATCACGAGAGCCTCGTATCTGTCTTTCAGCTTTGCCATCTCGCTAGTCCTTCCTTATGCCTGAGCGCGGGTAGCCTCAGACCTGTTGTCAGCGGCTGATCTCCCTGACCACCGCGCCGTCGGGGCGGCGAATCCGCACCGTCAGCGGCATCTCGCCCGGCAGGCTGTGGGTCGCGCAGCCGTAGCAGGGGTCGTAAGCGCGAAACGCCATCTCGACCATGTTGAGGATGCCCTCGGTGACCTCGACGCCGGGCTTGATCAGCGCCTGCGCCGCTTTCTTGATCGACATACAGATCGGGGCATGGTTGTTGGTGGTGCCGACGATCAAGTTGGCCTTCTGCACAATACCCTGCTCGTCGGTGACGTAGTGATGCGTCAGGGTGCCGCGCGGCGCCTCGACGATCCCCACCCCCTCGCGCGGGACGGTGTCGCAGACCGCGCGGTAGTTCTCGGGATGCGTGATCTCGGGGTGGCGGATCAGCTCCAGGGAGCGCTCGGCGGCGTTGAGCAGTTCGACCACCCTTGCCCAGTGGATCGCCAGCGTGTGGTGCACGGGCTTGGCCCCGCTGCCGTCGCCGGTCAGGGTTGTGTAGTACTCCTCGTAGGCCTCCTGCGCCAGCGGGGTGTTCATGCCGACCGCGGCGTTGAGCCGCGACTGCGGCGTCGCCCGGTAGACGCCCGAGTCCATGCCGTCGACGAAGCCCTTCCAGCCCACCTTCTTCAGATAGGGGAATTTCAGGTAGCTCCAGGGCTCGACGCGCTCCGCCACGTGGTTCATGTACTCGTGGGGAGCGTACTTGCAGAATTCGGCGCCCTGCGGGTCAACCACCCGCACCATACCGTCGTAGTAGTTGACCTGGTTGCTTCCGTCCACCAGCCCCATTGAGTAGGTCTCGTGGTAGTAGGGGCCGTTCAGGATGATGTCCACGTACTCCTGGTTGGCCAGCACCACGTCGTGCAGCAGCTTGAGGGTGAACTTGCCGAACTCCACCATGAACAGGCAGATCTCTTCCAGCCGGTCCCGCTCCTCGGCGTTGATGCCCTTGGACATGCCCCCCGGAATCGCGTTGACCGGGTTGACGGGTTTGCCGCCAAAGATCGCCGCGGCCTCGTGGCCCCACTGGCGGCACTTGATCACCTCGCCGCCGACCTCGACGCCGACCTTGCCGATCACGCCGATCAGGTTGCGCGTCGCCGGATCGCTCTGCGGACCCATCACGAAGTCCGGCGCGCCCAGGGCGTAGAAGTGCGTGGTGTGGTCCGTGACGTAGAAGATGTTGTACTGCAGCTCGCGCAGCAGCCGCGCCGTCAGCGGCAGCTGCACCCCGTAGACGGCGTCGCAGGCCTTGGCCGAAGCCATGTGGTGGGCCTCGGGACAGACGCCGCAGATCCGCGGGGTGATGCGCGGCAGCTCTTCCACCGGGCGGCCCTCGCAGAATTTCTCGAACCCCCGCAGCTCAGGCACCTGGAAGTAGCAGTCGGCCACGTTGCCGGCCTCGTCGACGAAGATGTCGATCTTGCCGTGGCCCTCGAGCCTGGTGACGGGATCGATGCTGAACCGCTTGTAGCCGTCTTTGGTCTTGACGTGTGGACTGGTCATATCAGCTCCAACCTCTCACTTCTTCGCTTTCATCATGCTGGACGCCATGCTGAACCGGTAGAACGTGCCCACCGGGTCCACGATCTGGTCCACCAGTTCCTGCGCACGCTCTTCATCGCTGGCCGCCAGGATCGCGCCGATCGCGCCGACCATCGCCGTGCCCTGGTCGACCACCTCGCCGGACGGCCCGTAGCAGCCGCGGCAGGGCAGTCCGCCCTTGATGCACAGCGCGCCGCAGCCGCTGCGCGTGGCCGGACCCATGCAGACCAGGCCCTGCTCCAGGTAGCACCAGTCGGGCTCGGGTCGCACCTGGTGGGGCCGCTTGAACTCCTGGATCTTCTCCAGGCGCTTCTCCCGCGGGCACTCGTCGCAGACGGATTTGTCGTAGCAGGCGACCTTGACGTTCTTGTTTCTGAGCGGCACCGCGCCACCGGCCACCGCCTGGATCGCCTCCCAGACGCGCTCGGCCTGGGGCGGGCAGCCGGGGATCTCGTAATCCACCTCCACAATGTCCTTGAGGCGCAGCACCTGGCGGTAGAACCTGGGGATCTCCAGTTCGCCGTACTCGCATTCGGTGATCGGCTGCGGCACGACGCCGTCCGGGTTATCCAGCGACGGGTTGTCGTGATAGGCGGCGTCGTAGATCGCCTCCGGCGAATTGAGATTGGCCAGCGCCGGGATGCCGCCGTCGATCGCGCACTCGCCGTAGGCAATCAGCGACTTGCTCTTCTTGCGCAACAGCCGGGCGATCTCCTCCTGTTCGCTTGTCCGAATCGCTCCGTTGTAGAAGCAGACGTCGATGTAGCCGTCCGGATAGTCCGCGACGTGCTGGTACTTGAAGTCGGCGGCGCAAGGCCAGAAGGCGACGTCCGCGACCTGGATCAGCTCCAGGATGTGCGGCCCGATCTCCAGCAGTGAGATGTCGCAGCCGCCGCAGCTCGCCGCCCAGTACATGCCGACCTTCAGCTTCGCCGCCGGCTGCTCGCCACCGTTACCGCTGCCATTAGTGTCCATCGTTACTCTCCCCAGGGCTTAAGGTCCATGCCATGACCGACGCCACGCTCGTGCATCAGCTGCGGCCAGTTCAGCGGCCCCAGCGCGCGAACCTGGGACGTCATCTCACGCACGATCTCGGCGAAGCGCTGGCCCTCAGCCGCGCTGACCCACTCGTGGCGGAAGCGTTCCTTCTCAATGCCCAGGTCATCGAGGATGCGCCGCATCAGGGGCATACGCGCCATCGTCTTGTGGTTGCCCTCGATGTAGTGGCAATCCCCGATGTGGCAGCCGCAGACCAGCACGCCGTCGGCGCCGTTCGAAAACGCCGTGGTGATCAGTTCCGGGTCGATCCGCCCGCTGCACATCAGCTTCACGATGTCGACGTTGGGCGGGTACTTGATTCGCGCCGTCCCCGCGCCGTCGGCACCGGTGTAGCTGCACCAGAAGCAGAGGAAACCGATGATCCGCGGCTCCCAGGTGGCGGGAACCGCCACGTCGTGCTCCTGCTGAACCGCTGCTTCGTCAGCCATAGTCATTCCTCCTTACTCCGCCGCCACCGGCTCCGCCGGCAATCCGAGCAGCATCCGCACTTCCGACAGCACCTCGTCATCGTTGAACCCGAGCTGCTGGATGGCGTTGCTGGGACAGGTCGCCACGCAGGTACCGCAGCCCGTGCAGAGCGCCTCACTGATCACCGCGATACCCTGCTGCTCATCGCGGCTGATCGCGTCGTAGGGACAGACGGTCAGGCACGTCTGGCAACCGGTGCACAGCTCCTCGTCCACGCGGGCGATGAACGGGTCCATCTCGATCTCGCCCTGCGAGATCAGCGCCGCCGCCTTGGAGGCCGCGGCCCCCGCCGCCGCGCACGACTCGGTGATATCCATCGGGCCCTGGCAGCTGCCGGCCAGGAACACGCCGCTGACCGCCAGTTCCACCGGCCGCAGCTTGGGATGCACCTCCAGCAGGAAGCTGTCGTAGCCCACCGCGCAGCGGAACAGCTCCACAAGTTCGCTGATGTCGTGCGGCACCACGCCGGTCGCCAGTACCACCATGTCGGCCGGGAACTCGATCTCCATGCCGTCCGTGAGCCGATCCCGGGCCTTGACGATCAGCGGGACCTCACCGCGGGGGTCCTTCTGCACTTCCGGCGGATCGTAGGGGTCATAGCGGAAGAACATCACGCCGTTCTCCGAGGCGCGCTCGTAATACTCCTCGTGCTTACGCCCGTAGGTGCGGATGTCCTGGTAGAAACTCGCGATCGTCGCGTCCGGAATCAGCTTGCCGATCTCCTCCGCGGCGTGCAGCGCCGCCGTGCAACAGGTACGTCCGCAGTAGTCCTTGACGCTGCCGTCAGGCTGCGCCTGGTTGACGCCCTTGACCTGGCGGGCGCCCACGCAGTGGATGAAGGCGATGCGCTTCGGCGCGCTGCCGTTGAGCTTCAGCCGCCCTCCGCTCGGTCCGTGCGGGTCGAGCAGCCGGTTCAGCTGCTGGAGCGTCACGACCTCCGGGAAGATGATGTAGCCATACTCCCCGTACAGCGGCTCGTAGGGGTCGTAGCCGGTCGCGAGGATGACCACGCCGCTCTGTATTTCGATCTCGCGCGCCTCCTCCTCCAGGTTAATCCCCTTACCGCCGACGGACGACAGGCATTTGCCGCACTTGGTGCAGGTGTGCCAGTCGATCGCCGGCATCGGCGGGTAGCAGCCGGGATAGGTCATGAAGATCGCCTTGCGCTCGCGCAGGCCGTAGTCGAAGTCGCAGATCGTCTCCTCGGGACAGACCGCGATCGCGTTGCCGGGGTAGGTCATCGCCGTGTCCACGCCCCGCGGTTCCAGCCGGATGCGCGTGCGGAAGTCACCCACCAGTCCTTCGGAGTGGACGACATGCGCGTTGGTCAGCACGGTGATATGGGGGTCGTCCACCACTTCCTGAATCAGCTTGCCCAGCAGCTCCCGCGCCTTTTCACCCGTTGGGAACACGGTATGGAGCTGCGCCATGCGCCCGCCGAGGAACGGCCGGTTCTCGATCAGCGTGACCCGCATGCCGCGCAGCGCCAGGTCGCGGGCCGCCACCATGCCTGCCACCCCGCCGCCGATCACCAGCGCCGCCGGGTGGATCGCGATCCGCCGTTTGTCCAGCGGCACCAGATGGCGGACCCGTCCGATTGCGGCGCTGACCAGCCGCTGCGCCTTCTGCGTCGCCAGCTCCTGATCCTCAACCACCCAGCTCACGTGCTCGCGGATGTTCACGTGCTCGAACAGGTATGGGTTCAGTCCCGCCCGCGCACAGGCCCGCCTGAAGGTGCGCTCGTGCAGGATCGGCGAGCAGGCGGCCACCACCACCCGGTTGAGCTTCTCGTCGTGGATCACCTTCTCGATCCGCACCTGTCCAGGGTCCGAGCAGAGGAACGTGCGCGTACTGCTGTGCACCACGCCCGGCAGCTTGCCCACCTCGCGCGCCACCCGCTCCACGTCCACAACGTCCGAGATATTGCCACCACAGTGGCAGATGAAGACGCCGATACGTGGCTGCTCGGGACCACCGTTACCCGCTGCTGCTCCGGCAGCATCACTTAAGGACGGCATTAGCACCTCCCTTCAGTCACACGCGCGAGCAACTACCGCCTGGCTACGTCCTGTGCGCGCCCAACACCGCAACGGGGTGATCGTGATCGCAATGGCGCAAAAGAGAATAGTACGAACGGACTACCAGCAGCGAGTGACTCACTATCATCCCACCATGTCGTAGGCCCCACTGTGGCGTCGGCTCTGCGTACACCGTTGCTTCCCTCACAAGAGCAGCAGTTTCTCGCGTCTCTGTTCACGAAAACGCTTGCCGTTTCCCACGAATCATACAAACACAACGTACGGTTGTCTGCACGCTGTGAGTAACTGAGACGAGTTACCTACATGCTACCATCATTACCGGGAATTGGCAACACTCCCGGTCCCGAATTCTGCGATCTTTGCCTGTTGCGTTAGAGCTGATTAATTCTGGCGGGAAGCGTGACAACCCCGACGGCACGGCTGGCGCGGCCCGGCGGGAGCCACGCGCACGGAGGCTTCGCGGACCGGTCTTCGGATTTGAACTGAGAGAAACTGCCAACCGGGACACCTCGGATGTTCACTTGCCATGTCGTTCCCGGATGCACGACTAGTTCGCCGCGGTCCGTCCCCTGGCCAAACCGGCCTGCGCTACGCGCAACACCCCGAGGGCCAGGCCGCCGTCGCCGGGGGGCAGATCGCGGTGCGTCCTGAGCTGCAGACCACGTGCTGTGCAGAGATCGGAAAGCAGTCGTCGGAGCAGGGAGTTCTGCAGACACCCGCCCGAGGCGAGGAGGTCCGCAGCGTCGCGGTGACCGGCCGGCGCGGGCGCGGCACGCCTGATGAACGCCCACGCCGCCCAGTGATGGAAGGCCGCTGGCCAGTGGTCGATCCCCTGGCCTGATTCAGTGATCGCGCGTACCAGCGGCACCCAATCGATCACGGCGCCGTCGCCGTCAGGCGGCAGGTCGACGGTGGGGCTGGAGTCAGAGGCGCGCGCCAGCGCTTCGAGCTCCATCGGCGCCTGGCCCTCATAGGTAGTCCGCAGCGTCACCTTCAGCAGCGCGGCCAGGCCGTCGAACAGGCGCCCCAGCGCCGTGGACTGCACCAGCGCGGTCCCGCTGCGGAGCATCCGCGTCACCAGCTCCACCTCTCGCGGATCAGGCGGCCGGTGCCGGGGGTCGGCGCTGTCAGGCAGCCAGCCCGCCATGCTCGACTGCGGTGGCGGGGGCTCGCCGCTCAGCAGCCTTGCGACGTAGTCGTCCAGCCGGTCAGGTGCCGCCTCGTGGAGCAGGGACAGCGCAATCCGCCAGGGCTCAGCCGTCGCCGCGTCACCCCCGGGCAGCAGCAGCGGGCGCAGGTGGGCCACGCGCTCACAGCCGCCGGCGTCCCCCCTGAGGACCTCCCCACCCCACAGCGTGCCGTCCAGGCCGTATCCGGTGCCATCCGCCACGATCGCCGTGCTCGGCCCGGTGATCCCCAGCTCGGTCTGGAGCGCGACCAGATGGGCGTGGTGGTGCTGGACCCTGATCAGCGGTACGCCGAGTTCCGTCGCCAGCTCCCGTGCCCAGCGCGCGGTGTGATAGCCGGGGTGCAGATCGCAGGCGATCGCCTCCGGCTGAAGCCCGAACAGGCTGCGGTAATGCTCCCAGGTCTCGCGGAAGAAGGCGTAGGTGGCCAGGTGCTCGCCGTCGCCGAGATGCGGGCTGAGGAACACGAACTGGCCGCGGCTGGCGGCGAAGGTGGTCTTGATGTCGCCCCCCAGCGCCAGCACGGCCGGCCCTTCCTCGGGCAGCGCCAGCGGATAGGGCGAGAAGCCGCGGCTGTGGCGAAACGTCGTGTAGCCGCCGTCCCCCTCGACACTGATCACGCTGTCATCACAGCGTGCGTGGATCGGGCGGTCGTGAAGCACCAGGCCGTCGACCAGCGGGCTCAGCCGCGCCCGGGCCTTGTCGTTGTCACTGACGATCGGCTCGTCGCTGAGGTTGCCGCTGGTCATCACGAGCGGCAGCTGCACCTCGCTTAGCAGCAGATGGTGCAGCGGAGTATAGGGCAGCATCAGCCCCAGTCTGTCGAGGCGCGGTGCCACGTACGCCGAGATGGCGCGGCCCGACACTCCGGCTCGCAGCGGCAGCAGCACCACCGGGCTGACCGGTGACTTAAGCCAATCCGCAGCAACCGCATCCACCTCGCACAGCTCGCGGGCCGCGCTGAGGTCCGCCACCATCACGGCCAGCGGCTTGAAGAAGCTGCGCTGCTTGCGCCGGCGCAGGGCCAGCACCGCCTCGTCCGAGTCCGCGCGGCAGGCCAGGTGGAAGCCGCCCAGCCCCTTGAGCGCCAGCGTTTCGCCGGCCACGAGGCGGCGCGCGCTCTCGGCGATCACGTCCACGTCGAGTTGCTCGCCCGCCGCCGTCTCGAAGGTCAGCCGCGGGCCGCAGGTGTCGCAGGCCACCGGCTGGGCGTGGTAGCGCCGGTCCTCGACGTCCTCGTATTCGGCGCGGCAGCGCTCGCAGAGCGGAAACCCGGTCATCGTGGTTCGCGGGCGATCGTAGGGCAGGCTTGTCACGATGGTGTAGCGCGGGCCGCAGTTGGTGCAGTTGGTGAACGGGTACCGATAGCGGCGGTCGCGCGGATCGGCAAGCTCGCGCCGGCAGTCCGCGCAGGTCGCCACGTCCGGGCAGAGCAGCGTCAGCTCACCTTCGGCGCGGCGGCTGGGCTGAATGGTGAAGTCGCTGAAGCCGGCCAGCGGAAGATGGCGCACCCGCGTGACCAGCACGCGTGACAGCGGCGGTCCATCCTGCCGGACGGCCTCAACGTAGTCGGCGATCGCCTGCCGCTCGCCTTCCAGTTCCATCAGCACGCCAGCGGACGTATTGAGCGCCCAGCCCGCCAGGCCGCGATCCAGCGCCAGCTTGTGCAGGAACGGCCGGAACCCGACGCCCTGGACGATGCCCTCGAACTCGATTCTGGCCCGAACCTTCATAGCGCCTGCCGGCCCAGGGCCCGCTGCTGCCGCGGTGAGCCGGCCCGCCGATGATAGCCGACCGTCCCGCTGTCGGCAATGGGAACCGGTCGGCGCGGTCGCGCGACGGGGGGAGGTGTGGTCGGGGGCAGGCCGCTGGTTCTCGTTGACGGCTGACCCTTGGTCGGCTATCCTTGCAGCCGATGGCCGATTACGGCTTCCTCTGCTGAACAGCGAGAGCCTGGTATCAAGGAGTCACCGGATGAGATACGCGAAGCTTGCTCCAGCCTTCATCACGCTCTCCATCTGTATCCTTGCCACAAGCTGGGCTGCCGACGGCGAGCAGCCATCGACATCCGAATGCAGGGGCGAGCCGTGGGCTGCCGGACAACGGGCCTTTGCAGAGGTGACTGATGCATGGGGTCTTACCGGCGTTACAGGAATCACTTTCGTAGTAGTGGACATCGACAACGATCAGTGGCCGGATCTGCTGGTGCGGAATTACGGTGCCCCCCACAAGGGTGCGAAGTCGGAGTGGATCCTCCGCAATACGGGAGCCGGCTCATTTGAGGATATCACCTCCGCCACAGGCTTGTCGGTTGCCATCCCCGAATCCGACGGAGATACAGATCATGGTCCGGGATCGCTCTTCGCCGCAGGCGATGTCAACAACGATGGCCATGTTGACCTGTACCTGGGCAATCGCAGATGTCTGCCTGAGGAAGCCGATTCGCCCATGTCGGATATCATGCTCAGCAATGGCGACGGGACCTTCAGCCCTGGTCCGCCCGACAACCCGGTTCGCTTCGCCGACAGGTCATTTACGCCGACCGGCGCGAGCTTTCTGGACTACGATCGAGACGGCAATCTTGATCTCTGGATCGGGCAGCACACGGATGAGAGCGGTTACTATCCGCCGGGACAGGATCGCCTCTTTCGCGGTGATGGCACCGGCATGTTCCGGGACGTAACCGAAGAGCTTGGTCTGACTACTGAGCCATGGCACGTCAGCATCGAGAACATGAACAACGGCCTCGCACACTCCTGGGCCTGGGGCGTGACCACCTGTGACCTGAACAATGACGGCATACCAGAACTCCTGACTGCATCCTACGGACGAGCCCCCAACCATCTGTGGCGTGGCGCAGTCAACGAAGAGGGGCAGGTGTATTACGTCAATGAGTCCGTGGCCTCCGGCTACGCCTACGACGACAACATGGACTGGACCCAGGATCTCAGCGCGCAGTGCTACTGCCAGCTTAATCCCGACGCGGAGGGCTGCGACAAGTGTCCGGAGCCCTGGGATCCGGAATTCTGCGAGAGGTATGAAGGGGGTTTCCGGTGGTACGACCACTTCGAGTGCCGGCAGCCTTTCACGCTGGGCGGGAATTCCGGAACAACCGTCTGCGCTGACATCAACAACGACGGCTTCATGGACCTGCTGACTACCGAGATCGTCCACGGGGATGTCGGCGCGGTGTCCGACCACAGCGAAATCCTGGTCAACACCGGCGATATGAACGTGCGCTTCGAGCGCCCCGGCATTGAGGAGACCGGCCTGACGCGGGAGCTGATCGGCCAGTACTGGAACCATGGCGACATGACGGCTGCGGTCTTCGACTTCGACAACGACGGCTGGCAGGACATCTTCATCGGTGCATCCGACTATGCCGGGAACTGGGGGCTGCTGTACCATCAGGCGGCTCCCCTGCAATTCGAGCTGCTGGGCACGGCGGACTACTTCCTGCACTACCGCGCCATGGGGCAGGCTGTGGCGGACTTCGACCGGGACGGAGACCTGGACCTGATCGTCGGCCACCACAGAATCAGATGCACGGGAGAGGGGGCCGATGAGGTCGGGGAGATAGGTCAGATCAGGATGTATGAGAATTGCACGGGTGCCGGCCTCAACTGGCTGCAGCTCTATCTCAAAGGCGGCGACAGCACCAATCGCATGGCGATCGGCGCCCGCGTCGAGGTCACGGCTGGCGGTATCACCCAGACGCAGTACGTCGATGGCGGGCACGGCAAGTATGTGATGCAGCGCAACGCGGTGCTGCACTTCGGGCTGGCTGAGAGCGATGAGGCACAGGTCAGCATCACCTGGCCTGACGCAGCCAGGACGACTCAGAGTTTTGCACTGCCGGCGAATTGCCGCTATCTGGTGATCCAGGGTCAGACACCGGAGTCTCTTGCGCTCCAGCTGGAGTGATGGCGGCAGACCGGGCGGTGAGATATGGCGCACTGTGATGCGGCGTGGCGGCTGCCGGGAGGTTGATGGTGGAGGTGGGGGGAATCGAACCCCCGTCCGCGATGGGTTCCACGGCGGCGTCTACGCTCATAGCCGGTGGGTTTGTCTTTCGGCCCCGCGCCGCAACCAGCGGCAACCGGCAGCGGGGCCGGCAGCCCTATGTCTTACAGCACCCCCGGGCCTGAGTGCTGCCAGCCCGATTCGTTGACGCTACGCCGCCGCCTCGGAGCCGGGCGGCGGTTTCACGGCCGAAGCTTAAGCCGCGGCTAGTTCGTAGTTGTTGCCAACTAACGGTTGGATCAGTTGTTAACGCGGTTAACCCAGCCGCGAAGCGCAACCGACGCTTCTGCCACCACGTCGAAACCAGTGCACCCCCATGTCAACGTACAGGCCCGCCCGCGCGGGCTCATAAGTATACCCGCATTACTGC
>Ga0180432_10000958_pt1 | contig 46381 bp, 40 predicted proteins | sample SS_ome_10_FD_132414 | JGI IMG/M metagenome (GOLD analysis project Ga0180432, IMG submission 132414) | Hypersaline lake sediment archaeal communities from the Salton Sea, California, USA - SS_1_MS_2 metaG | ecosystem: Environmental > Aquatic > Non-marine Saline and Alkaline > Hypersaline >...
GTAGAAACAATGGGCGTTGCTCAAAACGGTGGCATTGAAAAAAGCAAGGAACAAGAGGAGTGATTCAAAATGGCAGAAGAAATTGATCCAGAAACAGGTTTAAAAATCCGAAAGTTAACCGAATTAAGAAACACAGCAGCTAAAGAATATCAAGATGTAATGATGAAAAGAGTTGATGAGCTCGCTGTCGAGAAAGACAAAGTTGCGGGAACACTAGAAAACATCGTTATTAAAGGACTTAGCACCATTTTAGACGTTAAGATTAAAGTCGACGAGATGTTAGGCGAGAACAAGGAGAAACTGTGGAAAATAACAGAAAATATCCTTTTATCTTTCTCAACGGCGAGTTCATCAACTCTTTTCATCATGACATCTTGATATTCTTTGGCTGCCGTGTTTCTTAATTGGGTTAACTTTCGGATTTTTAAACCTGTTTCTGGATCAATTTCTTCTGCCATTTTGATTCATTCCTCTTGATTTTTATCTTTTTCAATTCCGCCGTTTTGAGCAACACCCATTGTTTCTACGTGGATATCAGGAATATTATCGTTTCGCATGCCGGTTGACGTGTCGAACTCATCTCTTACCTTGGAAGTTATCTTTTTAGCAACCTGTTTTTCGATTCCAGCTCTATGAAAAGTATTCATTGTACAAAAACTAGACTCTTTAACGCTTCCATCTGGCATTGCTATACCGAAGTGAACAATGCAACGTTTTGCTCGTTCGACATCAAAATTATATGCGTCTTGGAAGTGCATGCTCGAGATTAACAAGGAACCGTGTGTGAAAGCGCTAACACTATTCCAATCTCCGTTTATTATCAACCTACTGAACATTTCCATGAGTTTTCCTGGTTTCTTGGTATATTGTAAAACACCTAAGAGGAATCTAGCTCTTAATTGTGCTTTATCTAAGGTTTCTAAACCTTTATCTAAAGTCTCACCGATATTCTTTCCTGCTTCACCAAAGCTTTCAAAGATGCCTTGAAATAACGAGATTGGTTTTTTCTCCTTGTGCCTGATCTTCTCCCAGAATCGGTTGGCAAAATTAATAACCTTCAGCGGGTCGAAATAATCCATGATTGGAATGATCTCGTTTGTCGTGGGGTCTAACGCCATATAAGTAGCAAAGCCACAGTCCGGATGGCAGGTAAACTCCACGGGTTCTACTCCCGCTAAATATGCGATAACTCTACCCATTTCTGTGATAGTTGATAACGGATACCACGCGTTTTCGATTCCGATTTTACCTTTCGTCTGATTATCTATTTCTTGAATGACATCAGCGTTAGTAATTCTCAAGTTCGTCATTTCTTCGTGGGTAATACGACCACATAATGAGACAGGTTGGAAGGTAATACCTCTCACGACATCGATATTGTCTACTGCAAATTGAATGATGTTTCCAATTTCGAGATCAGTAATTCCCTTTGCGATCGTAGCTACGAGGACTATGGACGATAGATTTGCCTTACGACAATTTTCAATGACTCGCATTTTGTAAGGCATTAAATTCTTGATTCCACGAGTTTTTTCATAAGTTGCGTTATTAATGCCGTCAAATTGGAAATATAGCGTGTCTAAGCCCATTTCATAGACATGTTTTGTCCATTCTGCGCCGCCGTTCTTTTTCTGAAATCCATACCCATTGGTTGCAACAATAACTTCGGAAAAGCCATTATCTTTAGCCATTTTACAGATTTCAGGAAAATCCTTTCTTACAGTAGGTTCACCACCAGTAAACATTATTGCGACTGCTGGTATGGGTTTATTTCTGAAATGCTTCATGATTCGATCGATTTCTTCGAGCGATGGTTCAACCCAGTAACCTGCCTTTTCCACATTTGCGTAGCAAAAGTTACATGAAAAATTACATCGGTTCGTTAAATCGATCAACGCAAGCTGACACGTAGAAATATGCTCTGGGCATAATCCACAATTATATGGACATCCTCTTGGGTCTTCAATCCCACAATCTGGTGGATTGGTTTCACCATTTTTGAGAAACTCCCATTCTACATTCCCATCTTTATCTTTAAATTGATAATGAGTCCATTTATAATATTTCGCATTGCTGCTAATTTTATCCTTGAAATCACCGTGCTCTGAACAAGTTTTATGCATCCAAATTTCATTTCCTTCTTGAACAACTTCTGCTTTAATTGGTTGGAGGCACTCTGGACATACTGAACGAGTTTTTCTGTAGTATTTCGTTTCTAATTCTTCAGTTCCATCTAAATGATACATCTATTTTTTTCACATTTAATGTTTGTTTAAAAACTTTGATTTATATTATAGTTAATACTTTAATAAAACGAATATTTATATAAATCGATATTATAAAGAAATAGTTTTTCATCAAATATAATAGTTACGCCTTTTATTAATAATGATATTCGTAAGAGTATTATTTTTTTTAATCTAAAAAAGAAATCCTTAAAACCGTGTCTTTTCCAATTTTATCAAAAAATAAATCATTTAATCATTTTTTTCCTTTGCTTCTTTTTAAATGATTGCTAAAAATCCCCTTTAAATAAGAATTCTAAGATCATATTTCCATATTTTAAAAATTAAATAATAATAATAAAAGCATGTAAAAAATGTCAAAATCAAGAAATAAAGTAGTAAAAATACTATTCTGCGTGATTACATATCTATTTTTTGCAATTTTAATGTCTTTAGCAAGTAACAATACAGGAGACGCATTATTTACTTATATCCCCATACCTGGAGCCGTCACGGGAGTATTAATACTGTTTGTCTTAGTAATAATCAGTGCTTTAGTTGGCGTATTAATTGGTACTTTATTGTCAGATTTATTTTTAACGATACACCACAAATTTCTTGGAAAAAAGCTAGACTATAGCATACAAGAAATTTCAAATCCCAACTATGAGACTAAGATCATGTCGGCTTTATTTCCAACACTACTGGCTATTAGCTTGGGCATTTCTATTTGTAAAAATTCGACAATGCAAAACCTTGTATTGACGGACTATGCAAGAACCAGCCCAGGCATGTTCAGTGCTGATCTAATGACTTCTATTGGTGTTCTACCCCTTACTGTCTTTTTGGGTTTTTTAATTTTCGTACCAATATGGGTGATTTTAAAATCTGGTATTGTTTTTTCAAACAAGCCAAAAGTAGAGAAAAAAGGATTGCCTGTAGAGACCATGAGCGTGGGCACCTGGTTTATATATCTATTAAAAGGTTATGCTGGATTTGGAGCGCTTACAGGATTTATTTCGTTCACAAGTGATACCATTGGTGATACTACTACAGATCCTTTATCATTAGCTCTATTTTACATAATACCCATTCTAGTATTAGCGTTTACAATGCCTGCTTTATTGTTATACGAACAATTGCAAAAAGGTCGAGTTAAATCATTGCACGAGACAGCGAGAAAGTTAGGAATTAGTGATTCATAAAAAGAAAGAATATATTTTTTTTAATCTTAATTTTTTTCATTCATGTGAGATTCAATCAATTCTGTTCTTAACTCGTGTAAGGACTTGCTGATGCTTACTTTATATTCTTTTGGATCGAGGAGTCTTTTAGAATCGTCAGAAAGGTGTTGAATGTCTTTTTCCATCGTTTCTCTCGCAACTCGCCAATTTCCCAATTTGTAGTTTATCTTTCCATCTTTAACTTTTAATGTTAAAAGGGATTCAAATATCTTTGGGTTTGAAACTTTGTAATATCGCAAGGGATTCAAGGGATCATAAACCATATCTTTCTGAAGTGTTTTTTTTTCAACTAGTTCCATCACGTCTCCTGTCATTATATCATCCTCGTCGTAGATGCGATAAACTTGTTTTTTAAATGGTATTGTAGTTTTCCCAACATCACTTGAGACTTTTATTCTTGGTTCGTAATCCATTGACACGAGCTTGAATACTCCCCCTAAAGCGGGATTATCATAACAAGTAGCTAATTTTGTTCCAATTCCCCATAAATCAACGACACCCCCATGAGCCTTGATTTCTGTAACGAGATGTTCGTCCATGTCGTTGGATGCAACTATTTTAGTTTCAGTCAAACCTGCCTCATCTAATAATTTTCTCACTTCCTTGCTAAAATAAGTAATATCGCCCGAGTCAATTCTAACGCCTCTTAAATCCTTGCCTTTTGCTTTTAATTCCTTACCAACGGTGATTGCGTTTTTACAGCCTTCTATAATATCGTAGGTATCAATCAACAAGATACAATTATCTGGATAGACCTCTGCGTAAGCTCTAAACGATTCTAACTCTGATTCAAACGCCATCACCCAAGAATGAGCGTGAGTTCCTTTCACGGGCATTCCGTATTTCTTACCCGCAAGGACATTTGATGTTCCCGAGCAGCCTCCAACCATCGCCGCTTCGCTGGCAGTCAAGCCACCATTTGGGCCTTGAGATCTTCGCAAGCCAAACTCCAAAATAGATTGCTTTCCTGAAGCCAACCACATGCGATTTGCTTTCGTAGCGCACAATGTTGGAAAGTTAAAACAATTCAGTAGGTAAGTTTCTATTAATTGACATTGAATCAATGGCCCCTCAACTTCCATCACCGGTTCGTATGGGAAGATAACCCGTCCATCGTCAACAGAACGGATTGTTAATTCACATTTCCACTTAGCCAAATACTCAAAAAATTCGTCCGAGAACATGTTAAATGTTTTCAAGTATTCAATTGAATCCTCCGTAAAGGTCATCTCACACAAATCATTGATGGCTTTATCGAGGCCATAGCATATAGCGTAAACTCCTTTAAACGGCGCTTTTCTAAAAAATAAGTCAAAAACAGCTGGTCTATTGGCAAGTCCCTTCAAGAGATATCCATTTGCCATGGTCAATTGATAAAAATCTGTAAGAAGAGAATATTCGAGGTTCATTCCAAATCACCTTTTTTTTACTAAAATAAAAGAAGTAACAATTGGAGTTAAATATTATATTTTCTCCTCTCGTTATTTATATTTTTTCCACTTTTCTCACATTTTTTACGATAAATCCCCAAAAATTATCCTTTACGAGTTTACCGTTAAACTTGAGTTTATCTCCTATAGATAAATCACTCTCATCGTATAGCTTCTGGCTGACTCTGAGCTTCAGATTTTCCGTTTCTTTTATGTCCTCTTCTCTAAAGTCGCTTTTCTTCGTTATTTTTGGACCAAACTTGAGGTTTTTCAACGATACGATATAAAATGTGGTAAGATTACCTTGAAACTCTGATTGTCTTTCAACAATTTCAGTTATCTCACCTTCATAAACAGTGATACTCGTGTTCAAAAGTCCCATTATTTGAAAGCTATCAGAACTTTCGTCTACTAATCCCGTTCCCTCGATTCTTTCACCTGAGGTTGTTGCAGTAGAGATTTTGATCGACTTGATTTTCTCTTCAAAATCCTCGGGTAATAGCGTGAGACTCCAATCTTTCAGTTTAAACCAGTTTTGTTTTATAGAATAAATAAAACCCACCCAGAAATGGTTACAAAAACCCATATTTGAACCCACTCTACAGTCGCAATCTCTTTCGGGGTTCTCAATATTCTCATCTGTTATCGACAGAAAAGAAGTGATTTCCCAACTCAATCCCTTGAAAAGTATTTCAATCTCGTGTTCTTCAGCATTGACAATTTTAATTGCGCTTATTGACTCTCTATCGTTTCCATTTATTTTCTTTATTGCAACACTAATACCATCTGAAACGATGTCCAACTCTCTCTGCTCAAGCACTTCGCTCATTTCTTCTTCCGCTAAAGAATCGAGTATAAACTCGATTAATCCTGCTTTTTTCAACTTCGAGAATCCTTTTATGTTAAAATCTCGGCACACTTGTTTTAAATCATTTACGTTGAGATATTGCAATAAGTATGTTAAAACTGTCCGATCATCGATTTGACGAGTCATTTTTGCATATTTAATCGGAATACACTTTAATTAAATATTGATCATACAAGGATGTATAAATAAATATCCTTAATTAATCCGTGTTTAATGAAGATTTGACTGAAATTAAAAAACACATAAGCTATTAAAAAGCGTGAAAAAAATTAATAAAAATCCAGATATTCAACCAAAAGTGTGATTTAAATAATTAAATTGCAATATTTGTGTGTTTTTACACACAAACGAATATTTAAATATGAAAATATCCATTTATTCTTTACTCAAAAGAGTATTTAATTAAATGTTTTTCTAAATAAAAACGATCTAAAACAAAAAAAATCAGGAATATCACGAGGTGTGAGGAAAAAATTTCTGACATAGAAAAAGATTTCTTAACAAAATTTGGCGTGATTAAGTTCGGCGAGGAAAATAGCTTCGCTTTGAACGATTTCGAGAGATCTCTTAGCTCTTTTTTTAAGGTTAAGGGAAAACCGCGGTATTCGGAGTACATGTCTCAAGAAAAATCTAAAAAACCTTATATTGCCGATTTTGAGAAGTCTTTTAAGGACTATTTTTATTAAAACTGAAAAATCAACCATTCTTTCAACCTTTTTTTTTTAAATGTTCTGCCGATTAAAAGTAAATAATTTAAAAGAATTAAACTTAAATTTTTCAACTCTGTTTCTTAATCAGTACTCAATGTAAAAAAAAATAAATTTAACATTAACTAAATCTTATCAAATATATAATCGATACTTAACTAAAAATATCTGGATGTTAAAAAAAGCACGATGGCAAACAAGGAAATTTGGACTATTAAACTCGACTGGCTAAATATAGTACATTTGTTAGGGCTTGACTCTATAAATCAAATCTCAGAGATTAAAAAGGATAAAGCAATTAAGAAAATTTCTAAAATGTATGATATGGATGAATTAATGGGCGCAGACAATTCAGAGTTGGATAGAATCGTTGCAAACGAGTTAAGAGACCTCATGAAGAAAGAATTGAGCATGAAGGCAAAACAAGAAGAAAAACGAGAAAGAGATCTTCGAAGCAATTTCATGCCCTTCGGAAAGAATGGAGGCATAATCAATATTGACCCGAGAGACTTCAAAGATCTCGATTTGAATGGTGATCCCCAAGAAATCCTTAGAAAACTAGCCAAGAAATTTTTTAGCCCAGATAGCGACGACGATGACGATAAGGATAACAAGTACGAAGACAGTACCGGTTACTACATCTAAATTTTTAAATTCTTGAAAGATAATAAAAAAAAGGAAGAAAAGAACTATTTTCTTACAATATTTTTTCTCTAAGTAGTTTTAGGTTTGCCTTTTTAATTTCCCTGTAAATCAAAACGAAAATGGCAAAAAATCCACCGGACCATAATATCCAAGATAGTACTTGATAAGAGTCAAGGTTTAAAAAATAATTCATGATGTTCCCTATTTCTTTAAAACCAATATCGTCAAGATATCCTGGAAAGTTAATTAGTTCCGAATCAAGCATTATTGCTACAGCGGAGTGAGTATTTGCACTGAGAGCGCTAAAGATGGAATCAATTGTCTTATTATTAGGATCGGGTAATGTTAATCGAATAAACGAGGGTAGAGGTTCATTGGTATGAATATCAGAGCCGCTCATGCACGTTAAATTATTATCAAGACAAAATTGCCTTATATGCAGGTATTTACCCTTATAACTGTCCTCGTTAATGATTTCAAAGCCATCGACACCCCAATCCCTCAGCTGTTCAAGAGTATAGGGGACTCCGTATCCACCACCTCCATTTACGTCATAATTGTAATGATTAACTGTAATATAGCCGCCATTACTTTTGACATATGCTATCGTTTCTTGAGCGTTCATTGGTTTAGGTCCTCCAACGGTTGCTGATTCTAACGGTACTATTGTTTCATCTAAACCGTAAATGTTCATGTGAATGTCGTTAGCGTGGTCGGTCCATTCTTCGGCCATTAAAACCGTGAAATCCAAACCCATTTGTGCTACGAACGCTTGAGCTGCAATTGCTCCGCGCCTGTTATCGTGATCGGAAAAAGCAGCAATTGAAATTCCCTGTTCGATGTACCAGAGAACTCTTTGCTCGGGCGTTAACCATCCATCAGAATAAGTAGTATGCACATGTAAATCGATTAAAACTTCGTCACTGGCTAAACTCTTCTGTATAATTTGCGTTGGAAAAGGAATTGAAATAACAAGAAAATTGGTATTAAAGGCTAACATTAACATCGTCATGAAATACACGAATTCGCGCTTCGAAAACTTATAATTAATCTGTCTCTTAGTCAATCTCTCACGTGGCTCGTGTCTCTTCTTAGTTGAGTACTTAAATCTAAGATTGGGATGATACAACGTAATCATGAGATAAACCGCCTTGATGAATAGAAGAATGAAGCATATTGTCATTTCGACGTGAATCATCACATCCCAATAAAGGTTGACAAAATAGAATCCCACAAATAGAAATCCAAAAAGCATTACGATTCCTATAAGTAAAAACATGGGCGCGCAGACTTGAAAGGCAAAAATAAGAAAATCCCCTATTATGTATTTTATCAAGAGATATTTTTCTGATTTAATTCTCTCTTTTTTCCGGGCGTATAAATACACAATTCTCAACACCACATATGAAAGTAAAAAGAGAATGATCCATGTAAAGCCCATTCCTATGTTAAAACCGATACCTGCAAATGGCTCTATAAGATACCTTGAAATAGGAATAACAGACTGATAATCGGAAGAGACATCACTTTGAGCAAGAGCGTCCCAGAAGATCACTGTTCGACTCCCAAAAATAGCCAATATTGTTAAAATGAGAATCCATATTAAAAAACTCACTGTAACGCCCGTAAAAAGTTTATTTTTTTTTGTAAATGTTTTAATAGACATAAATATGAATTAGGCACGCATCAATAAAAATCTTAAAGAAATTATTATCAAGCATAAACAAGCAGGTTATTTAATGTATTTGTCCATGGTTGTAATCGAATCGTCAAACTTTTGGTAAATTCTTGCGTCAACCACAAGAAATTTTTGACATATAAATTCGCGCAATTCCTTTTCCTTGATTTTTAGAGACTTGGCTGGTTCTTTTCCTTTTAGTCTCAAGTACAACATGGGCATTTCATTATCCGATGGTGGTAATTCTTGATTTAAAGTGTTTAACTGCGCCTTTAATTCTTGAAATACATGTTTAAATAAATCATCTTTATGATTTACTTGTTTTGGAAAATGTACAGTTCTCCATTGATACTTCCGATTATTTAATCGAATAGTTTTTACAGTCTTTTTAAATTTTGTAGCATAATTAACATTAACGAGAAAGATTCCCCTTCCAAACGAGTTATCAATTGAAGAGACTGCTTCTGAAGACCCGGGATTATAAATCCAGTCATCGAGGATGAACTGCTTGTGGAAATGACCTAGCGCTAAATAGTGTACTCTGTGTTTTAAGTGCTGGATTAATTCTAAATTGATTCCTGGAACGCCCTCCATTTGGCCTTGGATACCAAAATGTTGTAATAAAATGTGGAAAAGGCCATCGTCTCGGTCAATTGCTTTCCTTATCCTTGACAAATGCTCAACTGGCTTTTCCCCCAAGTATCGAGTCCCGTATATCATCACGTTTTTCACTTGAATTTTCCCTCCTTTTCTTCCAGTGAAGTCGTAGGGTTGAAAAACCTGATCGGGTGGCAAATCAAGATTTCCATCGAGAAGTACGATGAGTCCCAGGCGCGCCAGCAGCTTTAACCAAGATTGACCGTGCTGTGCAAACCTCACTCCCCTTGAAAACTTGCGAATGTCGTGATTGCCTTCTATTGCTATTATTGGAATGGTTGAGTTCGTGTTGTTTTGAAAGCACATCAACAAATCAATGATGCTTGTGAGCTTGCCGGGCAACATTTCCAAGGAAGTAAACACGTCTCCTCCTAAGAGAATGAAGTCTGCATTGTGTTGGATTGCAAGATTTAAAATTTCTTGTAATGCATTAATAAAATCATCGGCACGATTATCATTGCGATATTGATGGCTTCCAAGATGAATGTCGCTGGCGTGTATAAAACACGTTGAAGTAGAGGGACCAATTCCTGGTTTCAGAGAGCCAGTCGCGTTGCTCTCGGAAAGATTAATGCTTGTCATAAATCAAATCACTTTCCATGTAATACAATTAAGATCGCAGACTAGTATATAAAGAAGGGAACGCCTCGAGCGTTCTGAAATGAAAAAAATAGGAAAAAATTCACTATTACAGTTTCGATTTGAGCAATTCATATAGCAGGATCGTAACAACCGATGCCATTGCTGATGAAAATAGCACGTCTGATGCGTAATGTGCTCCAATAAGTATTCGAGACAATCCAACAAATATTCCCCAGCCAATTATCACGAGCGTCATCCCGATTCTTTTTGGATCTTTAATATCTCGATCTTTTACTAGAATAAGTAAAGGTAGAAGCATGAAGCCCATTGCGGCGTGTCCTGATGGAAAAGATTTATTTCCCGTTATTCCCTGTGGAATAAACCAAGGTGAAAAATTCGCATAATTTGGAAGGAGGTTTACAAACCTTACTCTTCCCCACACGATTTTTGTTATTTGTACAAACAAGAGCACGTTTACAACAGCAAGCACAACGACAATAAACGCAACAATTCTATAATTTCTCCAATCCTTACTAAACGTCACCAATGAAAAGACGATGACACAAATCGTCATGCTGGAGAAGTTTATGAAATCTTGGTACGCTCCATCCAACAGGTAATACAGTAAAAAAACAAGAGATAATATAATCGTGATGATCCCTCCAATTTTCTGCTTTTTCACATCTTTAATCGCGCTTCCTATAAGTATCGAAATTCCTATTCCAATCACTCCCCATCCAGGAGCTTCTCCAAAATCCCTACCAAAAATTCCTAACACTGACGCTTGATCAACAACGGCAATGGAGATGTACAAATCGGTAAAACCAAAGATAATGGCTAAGAAGATCCAAATGACGATTATTCCCAGTAATAACTTGGCAGAAAACCATTCTTTTATTTTATACATAATACTCATGTTTCATCTATCATTTCTTAATTATCTGGTAAGTAAAAGGATCATGTATAAAAAAATTTGCGAAGAATTTGAAAACAAAAAAAGTAAAAAAAATATAAATAAATGGTATTATTTCTTGCGCCTAGGTTTTGTATCTAACTTCTTGATGATGACGCTCTCGGCGTGAATCTTGCAGTTCTTGAGGATGACCTTGAAGCCACCAGCTCCACCAGCACCAGGAATCATGAAAGATTGCGTGCCCATTGGAACCATTGCGCCTTCGCCTTCATATTCTTCCTCTTCCTCCTCTTCACCACCAATAGCCGCTTTATATCCATCAGTCTCGATAATTGGATGCTTATTCTCTTCGAGCCAAGCTTGAAGTCCATTGATGTCCTGAACGTCTTCTTCGGTTGCAATTTTATCTACAAGGTCAGCAGGAATCAAGTCAGCCACGCGATCTTTAAGACCTTTGCCCATCCAGACGATTGTCTCAATTCCTCCGTCATATTGCTGATATTTTGGCGATCCGATGTATTGAATGCTGATGCCATTGAATCCGGCCATCTGTTTGCCGCCGCCCGTCTGATTTGCCATTGCACTGAAAGGTAATCCATTAATTGCTGTTCCTTCGTGATTTCGATCAATAATCCCGTGTCCGTTAATCTCGGGGATGTAGAAATCTATTGCCTCGAAACATCCACAACTTGTGTGAGGAAATTCCATTCCGGAATATAGGTAAATTCTTTCAATCTCTCCGAGTGAGCGCTTCTTTATCATCTCATTAACACCCGCAAATTCTCCTGCTTCTTCATTTAAACATTCCCCAGGAGGAACTTCGAAGAGAGGTCCTTTTGGATCTACTTTAGCAGCAGCTCGAGCGTCAAACCAGTTAATACTTCCACAGAGGGACGTACGGTCTGGTGTGATACAGCACGCGTGAGTCGGTGCGAAAGATTGACATAGTACGCAACCATAGTACATGTCTACGTCTTCGTCGTGTAAACCTCGCGCTCTCTCGTCTCTTGCGTTATAAACATTCATTGCCATGGCATGAGGTTCCTCGATTTCTTTTGCGTCAGTATAGAAAGTAACTTGCGCTTTCTCAATGATGGGCAATTCAGCCTTGAAAAGACGAATTAAAATAGTACCCAACTGCTGTAGGGAATTTAACCCTTTTTCGAATGCTTGAATGCTAACTCTCATCCAGTTCGTATATCTCTGGTTAAGATGCATTATTCCGTTGACGAAGTTACAAAACTCGTGAATCCTTCTCTCAAAAACGGCTTCTAAATCTTCTTCCAATTCTTTTCCCGCAACCTCAACAAAAATACCGATAGGATGTCTCGATCCTTGTTCCATGTCTTTAAGATCTGGACCGTGAATTGTTACTTTTCCATCTTCCACTTTTGGATTGACCCTAACAAGTTCAAATTTCTTGTCTATTTTTGGTCCGCCGAGTTCGACATACATCTGATTCCCTCTAATACGTTCGCCCTCGTAGACTGGCCCAACGTCTACAGGCATATCTGAAAAACTCATATCATATACTCTCCATTTTTTTATTCGATTTTTAATTTTAATAAAACAAATTTATAATTTTGCTATTAATGCTTCTAAAAATTCTTTCCAGTCTTCGTCGCTTAGATTTGGTAAGCTAAATCTTGCGTTGGGATGGGAATATTTATCCAAATCAATGGTTTTTAGCCAATTCGTAAAGTTTTTCAATTTACTTAACCCTTGACTAATATAAAACACAATATGGCCTCCAAAAATAGCCATGTTATATTGCCCTTGCCCATCAAAGCCTGTCCAGTTCTCATCGCCTAACCGGGTGATTATGTTTATTAAAGACATGTCATGTAATCTCTTTAAGTCAATCTTGTCTTTTAAATATCCATAAGCATGTCCCGTTGAAACCACATCGCAATCAATCTTGTTAGCAATCTCGACGTATAAATCGACGATTTTTTTTCCGCCAACTTCCCATGTCAAAGCTTCTGGTCCTATAACAAACACCTTTTTCTTAGGGATCTTCAAGAGATTTGCCATTACTTGAGGATCAGTAACTGACGTGCCCATTTCTGGGCCGGGGATGTTCGCCTTTTGATACGGTCTTGCCATATTTCATCAATTTTCTCTGTATAGTTTTATTTAAAATTGTTGTTATACTTTAGATTATTAAATATCGAATTTAAATTTTTAAATTTTTGAGTTGAAATTACCTTATTCATAAATGATCAAGGTTTCAAAATGCGAGAGTGGTTAACATGTGTGAATTTAAAATAATTAAAAAAAACGACGAAAGTCAAGTTGCTGAGGAGATTTTAGTGCTATCTTACACGGATGATAACGAATTAGTGCTGAAAGACGTGTTGGGCATGGGAGAGAAACTCGATTCAGCACTCATCCTTGATGTGAACACATTAACGCAAAAATGTATGGTACTAGAGCATCCCCTCGTTAAAAATTTCGTTAGCTTGATGAAGAATGTAATGGATGGGAAAGTAACCCTTGAAGAAATAGATAAAATTCAACAAGGACTCGATCAATTAAAAGAATCAATATAATTTTACAAACAAAAATATTAAAAATTGGACCCCTATAGCGTTTTAAAGCCAAAGTTCGCGAAAATTGGACTCCAAATATTTTATATTAAGAACTTTACAATATTAAAATATGAAGTATACAAAAAATCAGTATTCTGAAGGCGCCCATGTGTGCGCTTTAATAATTGCGGGGTTATTTCTTTTTTGGGGGATTACATTCTTTTATGTGTGGTATATTAGCATCTTTTTAATCGTTGGAGGTTTATCAATAATATATAGTCAAATTCGAGCAATCGCCAATAGAAGTAATTTAAGAAGAGCTGTTAAATTCGAATACGAATCCAATCCTGCGGCGACAGTAGAATCGATTAGTAAGAGCCTTGGTATAACTAAAAAAGATGTTCAGGCAATTACTCTCGACTTGAAAATGCGAGGAGATCTAAGAGGTGTATTTTCAACAACGACCGGTACAATCGAGGTCGTTCCAGCGAGCGCCCCTGAGGAAGAAAAGTCAAAATTCTGCCCACATTGTGGTACGCCTATTCGGGAAGGGTCCGCCTTGTTTTGTGCGTATTGTGGTGCTCCATTCCAAGAGAAAGCAATTGCGAATTAATCCTTTTTATTTTTTTTTTTCATTTATTTTATCTATCTATGTAAAAATTGGTCTATAGAACCTTTATATTAAAAATTATAATAATTAAAATTGATATATCATGAGTGAAGAAGTAAAATATTGTTTCTATTGTGGCATAAAGTTAAATCGACAAGTGAAATATTGTCCTGGATGTGGAACACATATCGACGAAGAACATTCCTTTGAAATCAAGGATGCTGATTCAAAGCAAGAAACCTCCTCCGCTACTCAATCAACAAAGTCAGAATCGATTCAAGACGAGCCTCGTTCCGTGAATTCAAGTATAAGTGACGGTGTTGGATTAGCGGTTGGTGCGGCGTTACTCGCGGGGCATCGTCATAGAGCGAGAATCCATCGGCGAATGCTAAGAAATCAGAGGAAAATGAGACGAGCCAGGATGATACAACGACGGATGCTACGAAATGCGAGAATGATGAGAAGGAGATTATAAAAATAAGGATTATTAAAATACGCATTGATAAATAGTAATAAGAAAGAAGAAGAAATATCTTCTTAATAGTTTATTTAAGGGCAGTTCCTTATAGAATTCTATTTTTCTGGGGGTAAGATTTCGATCTCCATCGAAGAAACATTACTAGTGCTTCCATCATCGTTTTTCAGCTCTTCAGTGGCGATTTTTATTTCACCGTATTTTGCCCCTTTAGCAAATTTATTTATGAGAATTTCAGCGACATCAACAGCGCGAGAAATCGTTCTTCCCCTGGCCATTAGCATGCAGGGATTTCCAGCATCTAAATTCATCATCGCAGCCATGACATAATTCATCGTTTTTTTTCGCCCTATAAAGACTTTCGAATCGTCATCGTTCTTTGTCACTAATAATCACCTTTTCTATACATTATAGCAGTTATCATTTAATGACAATTATTATTTAATTTTGATCTTGATTTAAAGATTGTGTATGTTTTTTTTCTCGCCAACATTATTTAATTTTCCGATTTATCAAATAGTTTTCTAAAATCCTCGATAAATTGATTTTTATCCCGGTGTTCCCACCATGCAGAACCTTGCTTTTCAATTTCATAGGCCTCGTCGTATTGCATGTCCATCAAATGATTGCTACATAGTTTAATAGCGTTAATCACGGTTTGATTTTTCGTGCTTAGAAATTGAGCTTTTTTCATTGCGAGTTTCATTAATTCCTCTTTCGAATTAACTATATCGTCTATTAAATTAATATTTTTGGCTGTTTCAGGAGTGACCTTCTTTGCGAACATCAACATTTTCTTTGTCCAGGGAATCCCGATGATTTTTGAATATAAAATTATGCATCCCGTACCTGGAAAGATGCCGGAATTAATTTCAGGGAACCAAAACGAGCTCTCTCTCGTCGCTATTCGATAATCACTACAAATCATATATACAGCGCCTTCACCCCAACATCTCCCGTCAACCGCACAAATGACGGGTTTTCCGTTATATAAGAGCTTACAAATATCGGCAGCAGTTTTTTCAAGATATTTCACGGCGTCATGGTCGCTTCCATCAATAGCTCCCAAATCCATCCCCGTGCTAAAGGAGGTGCCGTTATGCGTTAAAATGATTATCCTAATACCCTGGTTCTTTTGACAGTATTCCACTGCTTTTTTCAAATTTTCTAATTGTTCGATAGAAAAAGAATTTGCCCTGTGAACGCGGTTTAACGTGATGATTCCAAATCGCTTTCTTTTTTCAAACTCGATGTATTCTCCAAAATCTAATTCGGGTGATGCCATAATTAACATAAAATTAATATAAAAATAAGAACATAATCGATTTATTTGAACATTATTCAAAAAATTTATAAAGGAGCAATGCTCCCATATTTTAATATGATTATTTTTTTTTTTTTTGAAAAAAAAATGTGATAACCATGAATATAGACGATATTAAACGAGTTTTAGTAGTAGGTGCAGGTACGATGGGGCACGGAATTGCCCAACTTTATGCGCAAGCCGGTTTTGAGGTAGACCTCGTGGATTTAGACACAAAAGTTCTAGATCATGCAATGCAATTGATAAAAGCAAACTTACCAATTTTAGCTGAATTTGGAAAAGTGAAACACGAAAATATCCCAGCGATTCTAAACCGGATACATATTTCTACTAATCTTGCAGAAGCCGCTCCAAAGGCAGACTTGATCGTGGAAGCCGTGAGCGAGGTTCCGGAAGTAAAACAAAAGCTTTTTGCACAATTGGACGATTTTATTTCTGAAGACGCTATAATCGCAAGTAACACCTCTGGATTGGATGTTTTTAAGCTTGCGAAAAGTAGCAAGATGAAAAAAATCAGTCGACTGATCATTCATCATTATTATGCACCTCCTCACATCATTCCATTGGTTGAGGTAGCTATGGGAAGAAGAACCTCTAAAGACCTTGGCGATTTATCAGTAGAACTATTAAAAAAACTAGGAAAATTACCAATATTGATGAAAAAATTCACTCCCGCGTTCATTGTTAACAAAATTCAGAACGCAATTGGTCCCGTGGTGATGGTCCTTCTTGGACAAGGGATTGCAACAGCGGAACAGATTGATCTTGCCATAAAAGCCAGTTTAGGCATCCGACTTCCAATTGTTGGCGGAGTTCAAACATTAGATTTCACGGGTCTTGATCTTGTTCTTGACATTGGGAGAAACTTGGGTCGAGACAATCCTGTTGTGGCTCCGATGGTTGAGCAAGGGGATTTAGGGGCGAAATCTGGTAAAGGATTTTACGACTATGGTGGTCGTAGCGAAGAAGAGATACTCAAAAAGAGAGATCGGAAATATTTGCAAATGCTCGAGAATCTCGAAAAGATAAACGCTTTTGAGCCAATTTAACACTTTTTAATTTTATAATTTTTATTATTTTATTCACTCATCAACTTTTAAAATATTAAGAGTAAGATCTGTGAGATAAATAGCTAATTCCTCGTCAGTGTTAAACAATGGTGTTATTACTATATGCCTACGAATAATCGATTCAATAATATTAAAAATCAAGAATAATTTATCTTTTAATTCAATTTCGGTAGTATTCCCTATTGGAAAAATTTGTTTCATTTGTTTTGCAATTTCTGTTAACGCTACCTCTACATATGAATTAAAATCTTTTACTAATTCCTTATTAGATTGCAATGCTCGCTCAAGAGCTAAATCGAATTCAATGTTTTGACGATGAAATTCAATAAAATTTTTGATTATTTGATTTGCTGATTTTGGCAGGTCAGATTCGATAATATTATTGAATAGATCCATATTGATAACGATACTAGTATCTTTCATTACTATTTCACGCATTATATCTGCTTTCCCATGAGGAAAATTACGATAAATCGTTCCAATTCCTATTTTAGCTCTATCAGCAATGTGATTAGTGCTTAATTTATCATACCCTTTTTCACGAATAAGATCTTGGGTTACCTTTACTATTAAATCAATTTTTTGTTGCTTATTTCGTGTAAATTTTTTTTCTTTAGACATAATTGAAATAATGGAGTATTACTCAAAAACTTTATAAAGGAGCAATGCTCCTTTATTAATTAATATTACTATTTTTAATTAAATTAAAAAGTTGAATTAAATGGCATTTGGAAAATATGCAGTTGATTATGAACAACGGGTCAATTATGACCGATTACGTAAAGAAAGAGTTCAGAGAGCAAAGAAACAAATGGAAGAGGATGGCCTTGGAGCAATATTAACCTTTGATCACGCGAATATTAGATATCTTACATCATATTATGTAACTACTCCAATGCGACTCTCTGAAATGCAATGTGCTTTTATAACAAGAAATGGCGAGCCATACCTATTCGGTGGAGGCACACCATCAGAAACTGAGAGGCGCATGCCTTGGATGGAAGGTCGGGTAAAACCACCCTTTCCCCCCGCAAAATTGATGGCAGAGGATTCAAAACATTTAACGATCGGAATGGTTGTTAGAACTATTAGTAAATTAATGAAGGAATATGGGGTAGAGAAAGAACCTTTAGGAATTGATGGGACCACGCTACAGATGCTTTATGGAGAGGCTTTTACTAAAAAGCGAATTAACGCAGTTCATGGAAAGCCGACAATGGATAGAGCCAGAATGATAAAGACCCAAGATGAAATTCAATTAATGCGAATAACTTGTGCTAATACGGAGAAAGCGTTTGCAGCGATAGTAGATGCAATAAAACCAGGAGTACGAGAATGCGATCTTGTCGGTATAGGAATAAAGGCACTTTATGAAGAAGGAGACGATCATACTGAAGATCTTGTATGTTGTTCTGGTTATAATACTAATCCTTATGGATGGTCATTCACGGACAAACCAATAAGACCTGGTGATCTTATCTATATTGATGTTGATGGGGCATGCTACATGGGATACATGTCATGTGTGTATAGAACATTCTGCTGCGGAAAGGCCACCAAGGAACAAAAAGATCTTTATGAGGAATGTCGCAAGATGCTCTATGATGGTATAAGTGCTGTTAAATCAGGAGCTACAAATCACGACGTTTCTGCAAATTGGCCAGATTCACCAGAATATTGGGGGTATTCTGACTGGTCTGAAGTACAACCTTACGCAGTTGGGCACGGTCTTGGACTTACGCTTCATGACCCTCCGGTTATTAGTCCTGTGTATAATCAAGGAGGATGGGAGCCCGTAGAACTTAAAGAAGGGATGGTTATTGCCCTCGAAACGTACGCAGGTCATAAAGGCGGAAAAGATGGTGTTCGACTGGAAGAGGATGTTCTTGTTACGAAGAGCGGTTGTGAAATCCTCTCACGATGGCCAATTGAGGAATTAATGGAATGCTGGATCCCATATAAATAAAGATTCTTTTGATAAAAATACTAAAAATAAAATTGGAGAAGAAAAATGGTAAAATCAATTGTTTCTATTGTCAAGGGTGATAATGCAAAGCAAATGGTAGAAGAAGCCCTCAATCATCTGGGAGGTGTTAAAGCGCTTATCAAGGAGGGTTCAACGGTTGTCATTAAACCTAATGGAGGTCATGAAGGTACACCTGAAAGTTCTGTATGCACGAGTCCTGCTGTTGTAAAAGCCGTGATTGAGGTCATTCGCCAAGCAAATCCAAAAAAGATAATCCTTGCAGAAGCCGCTGCTATAGGCTGTGATACTATGAAATGTCTCGAGGTAAGTGGAATAAAGAATGCTGCTGAAGAAGCGGGAATAGATGAAATTATTGATATTAAGAGCGATACTGATCTAGTAAGGAAGAGGATTCAAAATCCTGGATCTAAGATAAAAAATGTAAAACTACCACGTTTCCTTATTGAAGCGGATCACATAATAAATGTTCCTATATTTAAAACTCACGTGAGTATGGTATTTACATGTGCGCTTAAAAATATTAAAGGCGTTGTACAAGATACAGTACACGGTTTAATGCACATGACTAATCTTGCTGCGGCTATGATGGATCTCTGGTCTGTTATAAGAGCTGACCTTTCGATCGCAGATTTAATTCGCCCAATGGAAGGTTTTGGACCACACACTACCGGAACTCCGGTGGATTTTGGATGTATTGTTGCCAGTAAAGATCCAGTTGCCTTAGATGCTACAGTTTGTAGGATGATTGGTCTTGCCATTGATGACGTGGATTACTTCACAGCAGCCCGTGAAAAAGGAATAGGCTTAATAGATGAAAGCGATATAGAGATTAGGGGAAACACGATAAAGGAGGTCTATAAGAAATTATACTTGCCATATTTGGACGGTTTTGGTGCTTGGCCAGAATATAATTTTCACATTGAAAATGCTTGTAGCTCTTGCCAAGGACTATTGGCGTATTCAATGGCAAAACTAAAATTGTTAGATGAATATGACAAGAATAAGGGTATTGATATCGTATTAGGCAGAAAAAGGGATATTCTTGAAAATATCAAGTACGGTAAGGATCTTCTTCTCATTGGAGATTGTACAAAAACCTTAAAAAAAAAGATCGAAGCTGCTGGTAAAACATGCGTTCATGTAAATGGATGTCCGCCTGGTGAACCTCATCCATACTGGGCAATAACTGATCGAATTGACATGCCAGATCAAAGAACCCCTGAACAAATCAGAATAAGACACGAAGCTGAAAATGATATCTTAATAGAAAGGTTGAAAGCTCAAAAAAGTAAGTAAATATTCTTAAAAATTTTCTTTTCTTTTTTTCATCATTGTTATAAGTCTGTATTGATTATCATTTTTATCATGGATACTGAATTTCTCAAGCTTTCAATAGCAGATAAAGTAGCGACGATCACTATATATCGTCCAGAAAAACGAAACGCTCTATCACCAGAAGTACTGAGCGAAATTGAAGATTTATTCAATGAACTGAGCAAAAAAAAGGATGTAAACGTTATCGTGCTCACTGGAGGTGAAAAGTATTTTTCTGCGGGATTTGATCTCAATTTTATTCGAACATTAGAAAAAGTATCGAACGAGGAATTCACCGCACTCTTTCATAGAGCTTATCGTGCGATAATGTTTTGCTCCCAACCCGTTATTTGTGCGGTTGGAGGCCCCGCAATTGCCGGTGGATTTGATTTGACGTTAATGTGCGACATTCGATATGCATCGGAAAGAGCTAAGTTTGGTCAGAGGGAAATAGCTCTCTCGCTTACTCCTTTATTGGACCCTCTATGGCGGATCATAGGACTGGGGCGGGCAAAAGAGGTCGCGCTTACCGGTAGAATCTACGATGCTCACGAAGCCGAACGGATGGGGTATGTAAGCAAGGTATTTCCTGAAGAAGCGCTTCTTGAATCTGTCTCGGAAATTGCTCGCATCATGGCAACTTACGATCGCGACACGCTAAAAGAAACAAAGCAACTCGGGAATCACATTATAGACCACGACTTAGATGGTGCAATGAGATTGCAAGAATGGCTTTTCAGATCGTTTATTGGTTCCGATGATAATCACGCAAGAGTCGATGCGCTTTTAGAGAGTTTAAAGAAAAGAAAATAAATGCGAATGGTAATATAATTGCTGAAAAAGGATCTTGTCAAGGCTCCCAACTTAAAAAAAACATTCACTCTGATTAATCAACACTTATATGGTAAGTTAAAATATACCGATACGGACACTAGAGCGAGGTCCAAGGAAATTATCAACCTCTTATTAGTCAAACTCGTGGACGAGATTATTAAATCTCCAGAAGACGAAGTAGAATTCTGCATACGAGATAATGAGACTGATATAGCGTTATTAGAGAGGATACAATTGTTCTTCAAGGTAAATGTGAAAGAACGATATCCCGAAATCGTTGCTGATCACGAGCTCATTGGCTTGAACGAAGAACTCGTGAGAACTGTCGTTGAAGAGCTGCAGGGTATTTCGTTGCTACAATCGTCAAAAGACGTGTTTGCCGATGCGTTTGAAATTTTTGTAAGCAAGCTCTTAAAAGACGAGGGAGGTCAATTTTTTACTCCTTCGAGCATCGTAAAATTCATCGTGAATTATTTAGATCCCGGGATTGATTCAAAAATACTAGATCCTGCCTGTGGCCATGGTGGTTTCTTGTTAGAAGCAAAAGATTTGTTGTGGAATAAGATAGATCAGGATAAAGCTTTAAATGAACAAAAGAAAGTACAAATCATCTCCAACTTACACGGAATGGACAAAGATTTATTTTTAACCAAAATTGCCAAGTTGTATCTAGAAATATTAAGTGGTGGAAAATCTAACGTTTTTTGCGAGGACTCGCTCGACCCCATCGCATATCGCGTTCAAGCAAGGAAATTGATCAAGAACGATAAATTTGATTACATTTTTACCAACCCTCCCTTTGGAGTTAAAATTCCCATAGATAATGGCGATATCTTAGAATCATATCAATTGGGTCACGCTTGGAAGAGCATTGGAGACTCCAAATGGGAAATGCTAGCGAAGTTAGCAAAAAGACAACCTCCCCAAGTCTTATTTATAGAACGATGCGTCCAATTACTTAACGATGGGGGGAAAATGGGAATTGTCTTACCCGAAGGGATTTTCGGAAATCCTTCAGATGGGTATATTTGGGAATATTTAAAGTCTAATGGCAAGATTTTAGGGATAGTATCTTTAGATCAAAACACCTTTCAACCCTATACATGCAATAAAACGAGCATTTTATTATTCCAAAAGTTGAAATCCGTTCCAGAAGATTATAAGATCGATTTTGCTATCGTAGATAACGTGGGACACGACAAAGACGGGAAAGTATTATATAAATTAAACAAGGATGGAAGTAAAAAACTTGATGCTAGTGGAAATGCAATAGTTAACGACGATTTATTAGATTTAAACCTTAAATTGAAGGAATGTGAGGATTTCAACTATACGAAAGAACAAAATATTTTCAAGATAAAGTTTAGCCAAATAAAGAACAACATTTTCATACCTTATTATTACACTGGCGTTGAGAAAACCTTAAAGAAGCTTGCGGACGATAAAGAATTCATTTTATTCTCGTTTAAGGAACTCATTGATAAAAAAATGATTTTTGCGAATAGGAATGGATACATTCCAAGAGGAGACGAGATAGGTTCTCACGTTTATGGTTTAGGTGACGTGCCATTCGTGCGAACCAGTGAGTTTAACAACTGGGAAATTAACTTGGATTCTCATAAGAAAACTTCGGAAGAAGTCTACGAGCAATACAAACACAAGCAAAATATTGAAGTTGGAGATATCTTGTTAGTGAAAGATGGCGGTCCGAACTTGATAGGAAAAACTGCGTTTGTTTCCAAAATGGACACGAAAATAATAATACAAAGCCATATCTTTCAAATAAAAACCCTTAAAAACGACGAATTTATCGATCCTTACTTGCTCTTGTATCTCTTAAATCTTGAAATCGTCCAGAAGCAGATCCAAGCAATTACATTCATACAAGGAACCATTGCAACAATAGGTAATCGATTCATAGAGGTAATTTTACCGATTCCCGCTGCTATTAAAAAAAGGAAAGAGATTTCGAGATATATTAAGAAAATAATCGATGAAAAAACGGAAATCAGGAAAAAAATTATGAATTTATCGTTTGATGACTTTCTAGGTTAAGAATATAATAAGAGATAAAAAAAAATAAAAAAATAGAGATAATTCTCTAAAAAATTTAATATAAAGTTAATATAAAGCGTTTAATTGGTCTCCGTATTTCTCGAGAACGTTTCGTCTCTTTAATTTCATTGTCTGTGTGAGCATTTGATTCTCTAGAGTAAAGTCTTCGTCGACAAACATGTAACTTTTAGGTATTTCATAACCCCCGAATTTTCCTTTGAGTTGCTTAGTAGCTTCTGCGCTTATAAAGTCTTGAATTGCCTTATTTGCTACTAACGCTTTAAAATCTCCGGAGAGACCCATTTTTTCTGCAGCGGCGGCAACAGCTAGTTCTTCTGGAAAGATTATTCCCACGTTATGTATTTTTCCCGCACCATACACCATGCAGTTGGCAATGAAATTATTTAACTTGAGTTCTTCTTCAATAGACGCAGGATGCACGTATTTACCGTTTTCAAGTTTATATTCTTCCTTAAATCTCCCAGTAATATATAAGAATCCATCTTCGTCTAATCGACCGCGATCACCCGTTCGGAAGCCTCTTCCTAGTTCTGGATCCTCAAATATTACATCTGCTGTTTGTTTTGGTTTATTGTGATATCCTTGCATTATATTTGGACCAAAACAAGTGATTTCACCGTCTTCGCTGTCTTTTCCTACTCGAGATTTGTCGATTTTTACCACACAATCTTTGATAGCACTCCCTACGGAACCTAATTTATTTGACGCTGGAGTGTTCATGGTTAATGCTGGGGTAGTCTCTGTTAACCCGTAACAATCAAACGTAGGGATACCGACATCTATGAAAAATTGACCTATCTCGGGATTCATGACGGCGCTGCCCGTTATTGCATACCTTAATCTTCCTCCAAATAAGGCGCGAATCTTTTTAAACACGATTTTGGTCACTAGTTTGTCCTTAAATCCTGCTTTTTCGCCTTTTCGCAGCTTTTCTGCCGTGCTTTTAGCCAATTCAAGTAGATGACCTTTTCCTTCTGCTGCCAATTTTGCATGAATACCGGCATATACTTTATTAAAAATTCTTGGAACCGCAATTAATACTGTAGGTTTTACTTTAGGTAAATCCTCTGTTAAAGTATCAGTCGTTTCCATCAATCCTAAAGAAGCACCTGCTAAAAGACCGTGAAAAAGTTCAGCGGTTATCCCAAAACTATGAGCCCAGGGCAAGATTGCAAAACTCACATCTTTTTCGTTAACATCAGGAAAACCGATGTGTGCTGCTTTAACATTGCTCGTGAAATTCCCGTGGCTTAAAAGAACCCCTTTTGGTTCGCCAGTTGTTCCCGATGTATAGATTAATACTGCTATATCGCTCCAATGTGGTTTTACTGATGGTATGGGATTTTCAGCGCCTAATTTTTCTAACGCCGCCAGGGATTTCTCTCCATCACCACGAATTATATAGATTTCTTCCAAAGTGTTCAATTTGCCTCTAAGATCTTTAACTTTATCATGCACTTCTTCATTAACGACAAAGAGAACTTTTACAGCGCTATCTTCTATAATATATTTCCAAACTTTTTCAAGTTCTTTTTCATACATTGGAATGAGACGAGCATTTAATCCAAAAGTAGCAAATGCAATAACCGCCCATTCTACGCTATTATTGATGATTACACCGACAGGGTCGTCCTTTCCTACACCAATCTTGGCTAACCCTCCCCGAAGGTTTTCCACTCGCTTAGCTGCCTCGTTATATGTTATCCATTCGTATTCGCCTTCAGCATTTTGCGTTCCTATCCATTTTCGGCTACCAAATTTTTTTACAGTATCCTCAAATAGGTCAACAATATTAGAAGGTCGTGCCGAATACCATTGTTCTTCCATTTTTTATCATTTCCCTCTTTTTTTTAATAGTATAAAAGTTTTTAAAAATTACTTCCGTAATTAGCCAAAATTTTTGAACAGTTTTAAAGTTTCATTTTAGATTTTATGTTCAAAATTTTTAATATCACTAGCTTTTTTCTATTATTTTATTTGAAATTTTAATAACTTAATGGCGTTATTTGGGCAACGATGATAACATAAAGAGCATCCTCCACAGGATCTATCAGAAACGATGGTCATGGCTATTCTTTCCTCGTTAAACATTCTAATTTTTAAAGGACAACATTTCACGCAAGTTCCGCATGATTTGCATGCCGAAGGAATTGTTACTGCCTTATGTATCAGCTTCATTAGCTCGTCAATTTTTTCCCGTAACCTAGGAGATGCTGAAGGAAAGATATAACACCAATTTTTTTAATAGAATAAGAAAAAAAATGTAAGGTCATTGAAAAATTTCTATTTTTTTTTCAAGTATTATTTCTCAATAGGCTCCAATTTAATGATCCTTCTTATTTTATTTACAACTTTTTTCATCCACTCTGGGAGTATGAATCCTCCATAAAGCGCTATTACGCTCGCCATTAATATAACTCTAACGATAAATAATGTGATGATCGTATTGGCGAATCCATCAAAAATCGCACTAATAGACCATGTTAGAAACCCGAATAGAAGTAATCTCCCTTTTAACCTGATGATGGGATCACTGGATTGTAATGACTCTCTTGCAAATATAATTCCCGTAGACAAGATAACGGCAACCCATCCAAATGCATTTAGATTGAAAATTAGTGTTAAACTTGAATCAACGGGTGATTTTATTTCCCCAATTTGACTCGGATCTGTCAGTAGAAAAAAAAATAACAAGATTTCGTAAAAAACGATATAAATTGCATAGAGAACTAAGATTACTTCCTGCTTATTTTTAATAACGAGATTCGTAAATATAATCAGCCATATAAATATCCCTACGGGAAGAAAAGTATACCCTATAAAAAAATAAGCATGAACTGGTAATAAGTTGAAAGTGACCATGTAATAAATAAACGAGATTGCTACGGGCATCCACGCTTCAGACATAAAGATCGCAACAAATCCAATGAGAAAGAGTTCCTTTCTTTTATGTTCTTTGTATGCAAGGAAGAACTTAGTTGCTATAAAGATACTCAATGACACCGCAACGACTGCTAAAACACCATTAACGACTACATATACTATGTCATATGCCATTTGAATACTCACTTATATTGATATTTTTTAATTTTTAATAATTTGATATAATTGACCTTTAAATGTGTATGCTAAATTAAAAGTCCTTAGCGGATGCTAAACAAAAAAGAAAAAAGAATTTTAGGAAATCCGTGAACTAACGTTTTTCAAGAGTTCCTCTGCTTTACTCGTGAATTCCGTTATGATATCCCCAACATTCATTATTGAATCGATTAAACCGCAAGATTGACCTACGGGAATGGCTCCATTTTCCACGTCGCCTTTCGTGTACACGATTTCATATTTTTTCAAGTCTTCTAACCATTCATCAAGTTCATACGCGTTTTCTTGGGCAATTTTTTGATTTTTTGATATCACTTGTCCATGTTCCATACAATACTTATTCTTTATCAATCTAATTGGACCAAAACCACCAGTCGTGAGCTCTGTATCTCTATCAGTTGCAGGTGGAATAAGATCCTTATAATTTTGGTGAAATTCACTTTCAGTTGATGCAATAAAACGCGTGCCCATGGCGACTGCGTCCGCTCCCATTGCTAACGAGGCAGCAACGCCTTCGGGACTTGCAACCCCTCCACAAGAAACAATCAGTTTATCAGGGTATTTGTTACATACTTCTTGTAAGAGTACCATAGTTGAAATTTTCTCGTAGCTTTGATGTCCACCACCCTCCGTACCCGTGGTGACTATTCCGTGGCAACCAAGATCAACGACCTTATCGACTAACCATAAAGCGGGAGCCACGTGAAAGTGATATAAGTCCTTATCTTTATCCCATATCTTTCTAGCAACTCTTGCCCCTCCAGCGCTTGTTAAACCATAAATCATTTGCTCTCGAATTTTTGGATCGCTTTTACGCCATTGGAGTACTTTTCTTAATAGAATCTTGTGATCTGTTTGCATGCGAGCAGTTCGAATGTTAAATCCAAATGGTTTATCAGTATGCTCAATTACTTGATCAATATTTGATTTGAAATCGTCTATAGAGTTTAAACCTCGTAGAGTCACGTGGCTTAAAACGCCAAGTCCTCCCGCTTCAGAAGTGGCAATGGTTAATTCAGTCGTATAGAATGGTCCCATTGGAGCACTTATAATTGGGTATTTAATCCCAAATTGTTCTGTTATTCTAGTCTTAATCATCCTAATTTGTCACTTTTATGAAAGTTTTTATGTATTACTACTATTCAAAATATTATTAATATTTTTAATATTACTAATCTAAATTTATAAATATCACAAATAAATGAACAGTATTAATAAAAAAAGGTAAAATATCATGTCAAAACGACGAGTTGCAATAATAGGCGTAGGTATAACGCCTTTTAGAGCGAGATATTTAGATAAAACATATTTCGAGTTGGCTTACGACGCAACTAATCTGGCTCTTGATGACACTAATAAAAATGGTGCACAAATCACGCATAAAGATTTAGAATCTACTGTGTACGGAATATATAACGAATTATTTGAAAGGCAGTTTATGCCAGACATCTTCATTAACAGCTATCTCGGAATGAATAATAAACCCGGTACCCGTATCGCAAGCGGGGGAGCTACGGGAGGATATACCGTGAGAATGGCGTATTCTGAAGTGGCGTCTGGCTTATCAGATTTATGTCTTTGCATTGGTGTAGAGAAATGCAATGATTGTTACGACGAAAAAACGGGAACAACAACGCCCGAAGTGTTAAACGCTATCGCGTATTCAGCAGATATGACCTACGAATATCCAATGGGGATGATGGCTGCAAGCTCGTATGTGTCAATGGTTAATGCGCATTACGAGGAGTTTGGAAATCCGACTGAGGAGCAGATGGCTTATGTCAGCATCAAGAATCATGGGAATGCGAAGCTCAATCCGAAAGCACAATCTCCAATGGATGTAACTGTAGAAGATGTGATGTATTCAAGAATAATTTGCTATCCTTTTAAAATGTTGGATTGTTGCTTATATTCTGAGGCTTCGGCCGCATTAATATTAGCAAGTGAACAGAAGGTAAAAGAATTAGGCATCGAAAAACCGATATGGATAACTGGTGTGGCTGCGGCAAATACTGATTGTTTTATAGGTAATCGTGAGAGTGTTGGGAGATTGTATTCTAATATATATGCCGCAAAAGCAGCCTATAAAATGGCGGGTTTAGATTATAACAAAATAAAAGAGCAAATCGATGTTGCTGAGCTACACGATGCGTTTTCTGGTCAAGAAGTAATCAGTTATGAAGAGCTAGGTTTTGTTCCTTTTGGTGAAGGCGGCCCCTGGATTGAAAAATCCTTTGAAAAACCAGGGGAGGGCCCATGGATTGATGGGGAGCTACCTTGTTGTCCTTCGGGAGGATTAATTGGATGTGGTCATGCTGTGGGAGCAACAGGTATTATGAGTACAGGGGAAGCGGCACTTCAGCTTCGACAAGAGGCGGGTAAACACCAAGTTAAGACTATAGAAAAAGGTCGTGCGATCGCACATTCAATTGGAGGACCAGGAGCGGCGTATGCCGCTGTTATAGTAATTGCAAACGAGGAGGGGTTAAATAAACCATGAATGAACAAAATTTTCAATCACACGAAATTAGGGATAGAATTGTCATCCAATATAAGTATACAATGGGTGGCCAAAGCAAATTTTTTCTTGAACTGATGAATAATAAGAAGATATTAGGGACAAAATGCAAGAAGTGTGGAAAGGTCTGGATGCCTCCTAGAATTAACTGCTCGGAATGCTTTGCGGATACTGATTGGGTGGAAATGCCACATACAGGGATCATTAAAGTAAGTACAATTGTCTGGTACACAACCTCCGCTTTCATTCAAAGCGTTCCTTATGGAATTGCTTTTATTCAACTTGATAAGGCGGATACGGGAATGTTACAAGGAATTTTTTCTGAAAATTTAGTACCATCAAAAGTTAAAAAAGGACAACGCGTTAAAGCAGTTTTTAAGAAAAAGGAAGATCGAGAAGGTAAAATGACTGACTTCTTTTTTGTTCCTGAGGATGAGTACGACTCATGGATTGCTAAGCCACAATACGAGGGAGGAAGTTAAAGATGGGACTCGCAAAAGATAGTATAGAAAAGATTATCGGGCTTATTCATCAGAATGAAAAAGCTAAAACTGTATTCGTGACCAACATAGCTGGAAAAGATGTAGACTGGGAAATGTCATTTCAATTCACCCTAGATGGTGAAGATCCTTTCAATATATCAATAAAAGATAGGAAGTTGAATTTATCAGAAGGTTCAAATTCAGATGCTAACATCGTAATGACAGGAGATCCCTCCGCAATTGTTAATATTTGTGAAGGAAAAGGAGATTTTACCCATGCTATTAGTCGTGAGCAAATAACTGTTCAACAGGGTAAAGTTTTTGATGTAATTAGACTCACAAGAGCAATTAATATCGTATTACAGAAGAAATAAATTACTTTTTTTTTATTTATTTTTTATCGATTTTTATCAATAGAGTTTTAATACTTCTCATACTATCATGAAAAGGAAAGATTTAAAAATTTTAATAACAAAAAGAACAATATTAGATTTCTTTATTAAAATAGAAATTTGAAAAAAAGGAAGATATCAATAAAATAAAAATATCGTGATTTAAAATGAGTGAAGAATTATCGAATAAACTGATAATTACTGCGGCGCTTACAGGCGCAGCGACGGTTAAAAACCAAAATCCGAATGTTCCTTACACGGCAGAAGAATTCGGAGACGAAGCAAAGAAATGCTACGATGCGGGAGCATCTATCATACATCTACACATTCGGCATCCGGAAAAAGGCAATCCCGTGCACGATTTGGACATAATTAGAGCCGCTCTAGAAAATATCAAGTCAAAAGCTCCTGATATTCTGATCAACTTGAGCACTGCTATCAGTTCAGTAGCAACACCAAAGGAAAGGATCAAGCCCGTTCAAACTTTTATGCCTCCTATTGGATCGTTAAATAGTAATAGCATGAACTTTGTAGTGGGAGATCACAAAACAGGAAAGGTAATAATGGGAGCAAGTAATATCTTCGCTAACGACATGAGCATGATTCAAAAGTTTGCCAAGCAATTTAAAAAGGCAGGTACGAAACCCGAAATAGAGATTTACGATTTTGGAGGAATGTACAACGTTCTTTTCCTTAACAAGCAGGAAGGTCTTTTTGAGCAACCAATGCATTTTCAGCTTGTTTTTGGAGTACTCGGAGGAATTCCATTTTCATACTCTAATTTAGGAAACTTGTTGGCACTTTTACCACCAAACGCTACCTGGAGCGTGTGTGGCGTAGCGAGGCAACAATTCCAAGCAGGAATGTGTGCTGCTGCTATGGGAGGTCATGTCCGAGTTGGATTAGAGGATAATATTCGTGTAATAACAGGTGGTCTCGCACAAGGAAGCTGGGAACAGGTACAATGGGCTGCGAATCTTGCTAAAGTTGCCGGACGTGAAGTTGCCACGCCTGATGAGACGATGCAAATTTTAAGCTTAAAGAACAGGGATATTACTCTTTAAGCCGTTTACTTTTTTTTCTATTTTTTTTTAAAAAATAATTTAGGTTTCACGCTGAGCCTTCTTGTAAACACCTTTTTGGATGATATATTTCAGTACTTCATCAGTACCCCCGCCTATTCGTAGTAACCTTACATCACGGGCGCAACGCTCTACGGGATACTTGTTAGTATAACCTATACCTCCCAATATTTGAATGGCGTCGTCGCATATCTTAAACGAAGTCTGACAGGCAAATAATTTAGCCATTGCTGCTAACTCCCCATCACTCATGTTTTGTACGGATTTTTGCATTAGGGCTTTACCTGCTTCAAATTTCGCGACCATCATGGCAATCTTAAAACTTATCCCTTCAAATTCGCTAATTGGTCTTTTAAATTGAACTCGTTCTTGTGAGTATGGGATCGCAACATCAATGGCTCGTTTAGCCACGCCTAAAGCTTGTACCGATAATGCAATTCGTTCTGGTGCTAACATGACTTGCATGCTTGATATAGCTGCGGTTTTTCCAGATTTCGCTCTTCCTGATGGATCTGATTCGATTTCCTTGTAAAATAACTCGTTTTCTTTAGGGACTCTCACGTTAGTAAATTTTAAATGCCCTAAATGTAATCCGTGAAGTCCCATCATTTGATATTCCTCGATGACTTCAACTCCGTCCCACTCAGATTCAATAATAAAGGCTCCATTTCGAGCGTATACTACGAGAGTATCTGCAACGCTCCCATTTGTGATAAACCTTTTTTCACCGTTCAAGACGAATTCATCGTTAGCGTTATCCTTTTTATAAATTGTCTTCATTCTAGATAGATCGCTTCCCGCGTCTGGTTCAGTAAAACAAAAACATCCAATTTTTTCACCTATCACTAAGGGCTTAATGTATTTCCCAAGTGTTTTAATCTTGCCAAACATGCGAATTAACATGGCGGGATAAGTTGAAGAAAAACGGGACATGTCCACTGGTAGGCTGTGATAACATACTGCTTCTGACATTAGCAAATCTAGCATGAAGTCGCCTCCAAGACCTCCAAAACGCCTGGGATACATGACTCCAAGATATCCTTTCTTACCCATTGGTCGAAGAACGTCCCACATTTCCATTTTTCCTTGATCAATATCGTTCATGTAGGGACCAATTTCGTTATCACAATAGTCTTGAAATTTTTCGCTCCATTCCAACTGTGCATCGGTTAGGTTTGAGAATAAACTTTTCATCGAAAATCACTCATATTTTTTTTTATAATACTAATATTATACATAACTCTATAAAAGTAAATTCAATTTGAAGATGCAATAAAAAATAAATTATCGATTTTCAATAGAAAATTACATTTCTTTCCAAGAAAGGTTATATTAAAATTCGAGATCTTACCTATATTTCAAATCCGTCATCATTCCGTAAACAGCTGTTAACATCATTTTCCTAACTGTTGGATTGTCTGCAAAATCGTCGCCTAAATCTGACCTAGTTTTAAGAAATGGATAAATTTTTTCAAAAACAAATTTAGTTTCGGGTTTTTCTTTGTAGTATTCAACGATCATATTTCTAAATTGTTCCATTAGAGATAAATGATCAATCATTAAACATCGTATATTTTTTTCACCATGAACAAATCCAGAATGACTGAATCCGGCGTTTTGAGGATTGAGTTGATTTAATTTTTCAGCTGAGTTCATGTGAAGTTTATAGTCAAAATTTGGAGCGGCACAATTTGGAGCCGTTATTAATTTGTCTTTATGCCCTTTTATTCCCAATGCTTCGCCAAAATGAATAAAAGCTAATTTACCATTAATTATAAAAAGCGGACAAACGTGATCAAGAGAATGACCCGGAGTTTTAAAGATCGCTAAATTAACATTCTTATCACCTAATTTAAATACTTTTATAGGATGAGGAGTGAAATTTTTTTCTCCAAAAGAATCATCGGGGGTGATTATTTCGAATGCTGAGTCATCAATACCTTTTAATTCACCGATTAAACCCCCAAAGGTCTTTTTCGCTAGAGAAAAATGTTCTAGATTATCAAAATTGTTAACCTGATGTTTTAACTCTGCAGAACTTAAAATCTTTACATTCTGATTGGCTACCTTTATTTTTTCATAAAGTTTCCATAAACCCCCACAATGGTCAAAGTGAAAATGAGTAGGAATAATATATTTTACAGCAGATAATGATAATTGATTTTTTTTCATGTATCTTAAAAGTCTATTAATCTCAAATGAAGTTCCACAATCAATGATTATGATTCCATCATCAAATTCAGCAATAAAAATGGTAAGCACTCTTTCCATTCCAAATTGCTTAACATCAACTAAATGCAGGTATTCATTTATCTTTCCCGAATCGATAATGCTTGAGTTAATTGTGTTTTGCATTTTTTTTAAGCTTATACAAAAATGTAAACTTGTATATACTAAAAAACACACACTCTATTTAAATAGTTCTGAGCTTGTCTTATTTTTTGAATAATTCTATTATAGATGAAGCTAGCTTGTTGTCAAAAATCTATTATTGCCTATGCCATGAAATTTTATAAATATAACCCCCTGATGGAATATCAGGTCGTAAAATCTCCCATTTTCCCTTGATTCCTAATTCCTTCGCGGTAAGATCCCAGTGACAGACCGCAATTCCAATATCAATTGGTGGAAACACGCTGTATTTTCCCGATACCTCAATAGTATAGAAATGAAACATATTTTCATCAGGATCCTTGACTATTCTCCATGGTTGTTTATTTCCCGCAGATGGTGCGAGTCGAACCATCTCGATTAATGTTGCATATTTATCATCAACATCTTCTTGAACGAGTGGTTTTGAGAAATTACCATTAAAAAATAATCGCTCCCATGGATAGCGCTTATCAGCTCTTATTGATTTTCGAACCACGACCTCCATTTTACGCCTTTTCTTAGGGTAATATCCTATGGAGGTAATAGCAGGAATTATTTCATTTTCAGTTGTATTAAATTTTAATCCAAATAGAGTTCTATTAAAGAATCCCCCCAACCAACAAGTAGCTAATCCTAAATCAGTAGCTCCTAAGATGATATATTCCATGAGGTAGCCATAGGCTTCTCGGTCATATTCAGATTTTTCAATTGCTCCAACAATGAAATCTTGAGCGCCTTGAATTACTCCATAAGTTCCTATCTTTTTCTTCTCGTTTGGATCAAATTCTGGCATTCCTATTAATCCAAATCGATATTTTCCAGCAAGATCATCAAAAGGACTTTTAACACCTTCAAGTTCCAACAATTTAATGAGGCGTGCTCTTAAGCCTTCTTCAAGTGGTTTTGGTTCGTAAGTACGCCACGAAGTTCTTTCCTTTATAATTTCAATAATTGATTTAATGAATTTCATGATGATAATTATAATAATTAAACTTCATTTAGAAAGATTCTTCTTATGAATAATAAAAAAAAAGATATTACATGAAATAAATATTTAAAATGTAAATCCTTCGGGTAATTCCGATTCTAATGTACCTTCTGGAACAAACCTTAAATCCGTAATTGTATATGTTGGAGCTTTAGTATTAAAGATTGGAACTATTCTTTTTCCAATTGCAGGATCTCCAACCGCAAGAACGCTCATAAGAATCGTTACTACGCCTTCAAATTCAATATTTATAAATTTAATAGGTTTTGGTAATGAATTAAACGCTCCTGATCGATGAGTAACGATGAAAGAATGGATTTTTGCTGTCTTTTGAGCTATCTCAGTCATATCAATTACCGTAGCTCTTCTTAAACAATCAGGACAAAAGATCCTGAACGGTTGGTAAATTGATCCCTTAGTTTCACAGTTATCGTTGTCACATCTTGTAGCCATGAGCTTTCCTTTCCCGAGAGATTCAAAAAAGACGGCTTCTCCTCCATATGAATGGATATAAGTCATGTCTCTAGGATTGGTAACCCCTGCTAATTTACCAGTATCCTTGTTAAAGATTGGTTGGTTTGCTTCAGATATGTGGAATTTTCCCTTTGGTTTGTATCTTCCATTTACAACATCTACAAATCCTTTCTCTTCTTCTGTTTTTGGCATTTTTCTTAGTCCTCCTTCAATATTTTATTAGGATCCATTAAAATCGTACACGTAACGTGAGATCCAACTCCCGCGTGACTAATAGCTAAACCGCGTTTTGCTCCGTTTACCTGCAGGCTCGTCCAATCTGATGGTTTTTCTCGACCGAAAGCGTCCCATTTTGCCTGGGGCTCGTGAATGTCATCCCATCGATTCCAAATATGATATCCAATCTCGGCAATTTGCATTAATCCTGTTGCTCCTACTGCATGCATGCAACCAATTAACCCTCCTGAAGGATTGCTTGGTAAAGCACCTGGTTTATTATTGTTAGGATTAATAACATAGGCATCGCCAGATTCAATATAATCGCGTCCTTGTCCATAAGGGCGAATTCCAATATCTTCGTATGTCTGAATATCGCTGATTGTAAACGCATCGTGAAGCTCAACAACATCAAGATCTTCAGTTGGATCGTTTACACCTGCCATTCGATATGCATAATACGCTGCCATTCGAGCTGCTAAGAAACCAGTGAATCCTGGATATCGATCTGCTCCTGGAAATTCCTTGCCTAAGTTATCGTATTGATTTGGTGTTTCATTTGGTAATAAAGGGATCGTCATGTCTCTTCGATCAGCAACTCTTAGAGTATGGCTCCCCGCAGCGATATATATCCTGAGGGGATTATCCGTAATTTCGTAGGCTGTTTTTTCGTCGCATACTATTCCACACGCAGAACCTACGCTCATCAAACAACAATCAAGCACTCGTAAAGGATCTGCTACTATTGGGGATTTTATAACGTCATCAACTGTAATTTTCATTGGAGCTTGAGCGTGAGGATTCATTCTAGCGTATCCATGATTTTTTACCGAAACTTCAGCCATGGTTCTTCTAAAAGAATCCTCTTCTTTTCCAAAAACTTTCCAATACCTCTGAGCCATTACTGCGTAATAACCCGTATAAATATGTCCTAATGGAGTTTCCCAATCCTTATCTGCTGCTGCGGATATAAGGTGGTTTCCCTCATCAGTAGGTACTTCGTCCATTCTTTCCCAACCTAACGCAAGAGCACAATCACTATAACCAGAAGCAACGGCTTTAACTGCCTCCCACATTGCTGATCCTCCAGTGGCACCTCCTGTTTTTACTCCGATGTTTCCTAGGGGATCTAAACCTAATCTATCATGAATTACTGCTTCACCTAAAAGCTGATCACCGAAATGATCCGCGAAATGACCATAATAGCAAGTATGAATGTATTGTTTGAGCTCAGCTGGAGTCATGTTAACAAAATCTGCTGCGTCTGTTAAAGCTTGAATGCATAATTCTTCAGTCCGAGTTTCGGGAAATGCTCTCCCGAATTTACTCATTCCAACTGTAGCCAAATAGACAGGTTTCATCAAATTGGGTATTTTTAACTGTTTATCACTAAATTTTATCATATTAGTTCACTTTTTAAAAATTTAATTAGAATATACAAAATTATTATATTCTAATTTTTTATATTATTAATAATTTAGATATTCGTATTAATATTAAAAAAAAATACTGAATTATACTTCTATAACACAATTTTTAACCAAAAATGGACCCGATGAAAAATGGATACAAGACTCTCAGACTTTAAGCCAATAAAAATCCAAAAGTATGTTCCTGAGTTGGATTTATTATCTAACCCTCTTTTAAGGAAACATGAGAAAGAATTCTTAAGGGAATTTTACGATTTCCTGGAAGAAGAAATCGATTCTGAACTTAGAAAGCTAGAAGAATTGAACTATTTTGTTGAAGAACCAACGCAAGATAAGAAAAGAGACATTGTAATAGGGATAATGAAAAAGTTAGCAGCTAAAGGATATTATTCCACTGTACTTAGCGAGGAAGAGCATGAAGTAGGAAGAATCACGAGAAATGCCCTCATTGCTTACGCATTATGCGGTGGACGATGGAGCGAATCAAGCGAGCGTTATATCGCAGGTAACTATAGTATAGAGATGGGAAGGCTTGCGGGAGGCACGTTATACTGTAATCCTGTGAATTATACTGCAACTCCGGAGCAAAAGGAGAAATTTCTCGTTCCGGTCATTAAGAAGGGGCTTATGGCCGCTTCAGCAATGACGGAATTTAATGCGGGATCAGACATTTTTCGTATGGAACTAAACATTCAGTTAAAAGATGATAAAGCAATTCTAAAAGGAAAGAAGGTATTCATAACTAACGGAATGATAGCCGATTACATAATTGTGTATGGAAGACTAAATAATGGACCTTTAGGAGCAGTCATTGTAGATACAGAACACCAGCAATTAAAGAATTTTCGCTCAGCTCGAATAAGAACATATGGAATGACAGACGCTTTCGTAAGTCGTTTAATATTTGATAAAGTAGAAGTTCCAATAGAAAATTTACTCCATGGAAACGGATTAGACATTGCGTTTCACCAGTTAACTGAAGAAAGACTCGTTATCAGTGCAGAAGCACTTGGAGATGCCATGAAGAAATTACTTTACTCTCATACATACGCCATTCATAGGCGTCAATTCGAAAAAAGATTGCATCAATATCAAGTAATTAGGTTTCCAATCTCTAAAAATATTCGAGAAATGAACCTGTTGCTTTCTGCTTTAATTCATTATTCGAGAGAATTAGACCGTCGTCCAGAACTTGGGTCATCTAAATTAATGGCTGCGAACGCAATGGGCCTAAAAATAAGCGCAACAGAATTAGGATTTGATAGCGCCATTCATTGTTTCAGGACGATGGGTGGGCGAGGCTTTATAAGACAATATTCGAATCCCATTGGACTTTTAGACCCATATTGTATGATCCACGGCGGAGGAAGCAATTACGTGCTGGAAGATAGCGAATCCCGTAGATTCTTCAAATATAAACCTACTCAGCGAGAACTCGAAGACGTCATTCCACGAATAGATTATTGATTATTTTCATTATAAATTATCAGAGTTGGAGTTATTAAATAGGAGCTCATTTTACTAAGTAATAATGGATCTCAACTTAAAGATTGCAGGCTATGATATAACTCAATTGGTCGATCAGTACCGAGAAAAAACGATTGAAGAACTTTTCCCGAATTTCAATATTATCTCAAATGAAATGGGGGAATTTATGGAACTTATTTGGGATGAAGTCGATGCTAATTCTTATTTTGATTTGTCTATTACTCGAAAAAAACTCGTACGTAATTTAAAGACCGTATTTAATGTTGGTGAGAACGTAGAAAAGCACCTCCAAAAAAGAGGAATAAAAACTCTAAGCGATTTAAAATTCAATTTAAGATTTGGGCAATCTGCGAATGAACTCTTACAATTAATAAAAGAAAAAAATTTTGCGGAGCTTAGCAAGAATAAATATATTTACGATTTAGACTTGGGTTTTTGCTTTAAGTTGGAAGAATTATTGTTTCTTGATATAGAAACTCTGGGTATTTACGATAGTCCCATGATTATTGTCGGAGTGGGCTTCTATAAAAATGCAAAATTTGAAATTCACCTCTTTTTTGCGCGAGATATCGGAGAAGAAATCGCAATATGCGAGCACTTGCGGAAAAAAATCCTGCCTGAATTTAGATGTTTTGTCTCTTATAACGGTAAGAGTTTTGACATCCCATATCTTGCGAGTAGGTTCTTGTATTTCTTTGATGAAAATCCCCTGATACGGCAAAAAGATACACCATATAAAGATGTAAATACTAAGTTCCATCACATTGATCTCTATCACCAATGTCGTCGAAAGTTTAAAGGTCAATTTTATAACTACACGCTAACAACAATGGAACAAAGATTACTTCATTGGGAAAGAGAAAACGAATTACCAAGTAGTCTGGTTGGCATGTGTTATAGAAAGTATTTAAAAAACCCAAAAAGGTACATTGGATTGGTCAAGGAATGTATAGAACACAATTATTATGATGTTTTTTCGCTCCCTCTAATATTGAAAAAATTATTATGAAATTGCACTTTTTACTTAAGAAAACATATAAGTAAGCAAATTTCTATATTAAATAAAATAATCATCATCAACTTCTCTTCGTGCTCGAATGTTTACAAGCGTCGATTATGACAATTTATTTTGCATCACGAATGGTTGTATTAGAGGAAGACCATGTATATAGGCGGGCTGATAAAAAAGGAATTTGGAAGGATAAGAAGCGATACACGCACACTTATCTTATTATTCATTATTCCACTCATATTAATAATAATTTTCGGTTTAACTACAGGAGGCGGACCCACAAAATTCTTTGTAGCTTCTATCATCACTAAAGACGATATGCCTTGTAAGCGATCTTATGATAATAACACGTTTTTTTACCAGAACACCTCAATCTACGACGAAACTTTCATATCAATAGTTCAAAATAATTGTTCTGCTTTTGGATATAATAGTCATTATAATAGCACATCAGCCGAAGAGTTTGAAGAGCATAAAGCAATATGTACAGAATCACTTTGGTCAGAAACAATCGATGCGTTTTTAATTTTACCCGAAAACTTTTCAGAATGCATTAACAGGTCAATTAACACAGTTCTCATTTATTATCTAGATGGGTCAGATTTAGAAGCAGTTTCCGCAATTGAAGTTGCGATTCAAGAACCTATAGCCCTTTTTAGAATAGAAACGGGGATGATGGCCAATTTTACAATGATGCTTCCAAACATGGAGTTTACCGTACCATTTTGGGAGTCTCAGATGCTTAATTTTGCCTTAGGAATGATGCTTCCGTTAATAATTATAGGTACGACAATGAACTTAACTTCTTTAAGTATTGTTTCAGAGGGCCCTCTCCCGAGGATGATGTTGACACCTACCGCTAAAACCGAAATTGTAATAAGCAAGTTGATAGCAAATTCAGTGATAATGATACTTCAAGCAACTGAAATATTTGTTATGACCTCATTCTTTGGGTTATATTGTCTTGGAAATTTGTTTGATTTTTATGCTACTTTGATCATGACAGGTCTCTGTGGAGTGTGTATTGGTTTATTTATTAGTGCACTCGCTACCACCGAACAAGTTGCCAACCAAATGTATCTAATGTATTTTATCGTCATCTTGATCTTTTCTGGGATCTTCCTCGATGCTGAGATATCTCCAATAATGGGGGTCATCACAAAAGCGTTTCCGCTAGGTTACTCAAGTCCCATGATTACTAGTGTAACGTTAAAAGGACTTCCTCTTGATATAATATCTGTTATAAGCTTGAATTTAATAAGTCTGGTTTATGTGATATTAGCTTATGCTGTATATCGATTTAAAAAAGTGGAGGTCTGAATTGACAGGAAAAAAAACTCAAGCTAAAGAAAAAAGCCGTCATGAAACGGGCGGATTTATTGAGAAGAGAAAAAGAAGCTTTTTAAGAATATTACGAATGATCAAAAAAGAGTTTAAGCTCCTTTGGACTGATAAATTTAACATTTTTTTAGCATTAATCTTACCTCCATTTATCATTCTATTAATGGCATGGACTGCTACAACTCACGGCGAACCCTCTGCAGTTGAGTGCGTGGTAGTCTCCTATGATTCTAATACTTTTATAAATCCAAACAATTATACCGAGTCGAAAATGGATAATTATTCTACTCCCTATATACAAGCGGTAAATAAATCAGAATTATTAGATCCAATATTACCTTCACCACCTCCTAATAAAACAGGTTATATCCCATTTTTTAACGCAAGTGAAGATATATATGCCATGGAAAAGGCAAGAACCTATTTATTGGACGAGATTATAACGATAATAATCGTGATCCCGATCGATTTTTCTGAAATGCTCGCATTAGGATTACCCGCAATGATTAGTGCTATTCCAGATTCTTCTAAAATATTAAATATCCAAAGTAATTTGAATGCTGTGCAAGATTCTATAAAAATTTTTGTTGCTGATAACAACTTAACCCCTCAATTCATCCTTGAGGGCTTTGAAGAGTTTTCAATTCCTGAAGATTTAAGCCTAGAATTCAACTTCATCGTATCTCTTATACTTCCTCTCTTATCGTTCGGGCTTGCATTGGTCTTAACAATTCTAGTGGTAGTAAAGGAAAAACCAATCGCTAGACTTCTCCTAACTCCAGTTAAACGCCATGAAATTCTTATCTCTAAATATATCACTTATATTATTGTGTTAATTGTTCAATCGCTATTATTGATCATATCATCGATTCTCAACGGATTATACATCGTTGGGAGTGTGTTTGATTTATTCATTGCATTATTTATGCTTGGGTTCGTTGGAATCGCCTTAGGCTTGTTAATATCTAGCCAGTCCAAGACAAAAACAGAAGCAAACCAGTACTTCTTCATGTCTTTTATTGTCATCATAATTCTCAGTGGAATGTTCATTCCAATAGGTTCAATGCCATTTTACTTACAAATTGTCGCTTGGTTATTACCATTAAGTCACGCAGGACCAATGTTAGATGGTATTTTATCAAAAGGAAAATCGGTAATAGGATTTGATTTTTACTGGCTCTTAGGTATAGGACTCGTGTTACTTGCCTTGAGTTTTATTATTTTTAAAAGAAAACAATATGAGGCATGATAAGATAATGACGAGCGCAAATTCTGATGATGTTGTTGTTGATGTGAAGTATCTAAATGTAATTTTTGGAACAAAAAGAGTTGTAAGAGATGTTTCCTTCTCTGTTAACCGTGGAGAGATAATTGGTATTTTTGGAATTTCTGGTGCGGGAAAAACAACAACAATAAGAGTGTTAACTTGTCAGATCAAAAAAAAGTACTGGATTGGAAATGTAAAGGTAACAGGAATTTCGCCGGCAAAAAAGAGGAATCATGCAAAAATTTTGAGTAATATTGGATATGTACCACAATTAGAAACCTTGAATTTATATTATGATTTGAAACCAATGACAAATGTTGAAACTTTTGCGTCTACCTATGGATTAGATACCAATGACGCAAAAAAAATCGCTGAAAATCTCTTCTCAATTTTGGATATTCCTGAAGATACTTGGAATAAAAAGTTAAAAAACATGAGCGGTGGAGAAAAAAAACGCGTATCAATGGCGCTTGGATTAATTCATCAACCCGAGATACTCTTTTTAGATGAACCAACTACGGGAGTAGACGCATATAAAAGATATTCCATTCTAACTTACTTAAAGAAGTTAAATAGAGAATTAGGAACCACAATGTTCATCATAAGTCACGATATGGAATGCTCATTAGTGTGTGATAGAGCTGCTATTATGAGAAATGGTAAGCTATTAGAGTTCGGAAATCCTAAAGATCTTGTTGCTTCTTTACCTAGTAATGGAATAATGGCGATGTTTTCAATCGAAGATTTAAACGAGAATAAAATTGAGATAGTAAGAAAATATCCTGCGGTAAAAACCCTTATAAGAACCGGAAATGAAGCAATTGAAGTATTACTCGATGATTTTGAAACAAATATCTCAAAATTAGTTCGACATATGATTAAAAAGGGAATTAAAATAAACTCAATGACGAGAGCTACAGCAACTTTTAGAAGATTTTTCCAAATTAGAATTCAAGAAGAAGATGAGAAAGAACGAAGAGAAAAAGAAGAAAAGGGGCAGGTGGACAAAAAGGAGAAAGCGCCTGAAGAGATCAAAAAGCAAGACGGTGAAAAGAGAAAAAATAAAGCAAAAAAAGGCAAGAAGAGAGGTGAAACTAAATAAAGATAAAGCTGTTTTCGAAGATTAAATCAAAAATTAGCACTAGCATCAAAATAAGTCGCCAGACAAAACGAAAGTTAAAGATGCTAGTTGTAGTTATATTTATTTTCATCATTCCGCTGATTACAATGGTTTTTGTTAACATTCCTTACATTTCATATTTCACAGAGGAGGAAGTGCAAACGATGAAATACGAGATGAACTATTTTACTAATTCACATAAACATCCAGAAAGCGGATTGTTTATCGAACCGGACATAGATACGAATTATCGAGTTTTTGATTCCATTAATTGGTCTACTTTTAACATCTCGTTAACAAATCTCACAGATCCTAGGTCTAATCCTTACGTTTCTGAAAAACCCAATTTCTTTTTTGATTACTTATTTGACAAACAAAACCAGGATGGTTCTTTTTCCGACGTGAGTGGATTTAGCAACATTTTTTCGACATATGAGGTAGTTCAAATAATTAATCGTCTCAATCACTCATTCATAAATGCTGATCAAAAACAAGAAGAAATTAACCAAATTATCAACTATATTAACAATTCGTTGGAAGAAAATGGTTCAGGATTTAAAGCGAATCAATATTCCTCCGAAACAGATATTATATCTACTTTTGCTGCTATTGAATTGGCATATAATTTTTCAGCTTATTCTATTATTCTCAACAATTCCAATAACATTTCAAGCTTTATTAATTCCTTGTTTCTCGCTGGCGGGTATCGTTTATCAAATATTTCATTTACCAGAACTCCCGAATCAACCTATTATGGTATTAAAGCGTTCCTGGCGATGAACCTGTCATATTCTATGCCCGAGAAAATACTCATAAATTCGTATTTATCCTCTCATTACGATCCTATAAATGGGGGATTTTCGAGTTTTCCAGGAAATGCGTCTGATGTGCGTTCTACTTTTTACGCGCTTTCTTCGTTTGACACCTTGAATTTAACTCCATTTGCATACGACGAAAATGCCACCCTTATTTTTTTACTTAACTGTTCCAAACCAGACAAGGGTTTTGGAATAAACAAAAACATTACTTACTCAGACTTTACATCAGGGTGGGCAGCGATGAAGGCAATTTCACTGATTGAGAAAAATGGAGTTTTCAATCAAACAATTATTAATAAAATAAATCAAACAAGAATTAATTATTACACCTGGTTATACAATTACCAAGCAAAAAACGGACTTTTTGGGGAGGTAACGATAGAATCTAACTATTGGGGTGTACTAACGGCATATCAGTTGTATTCCACAGAATTTACGAACTATATTGATGTCAACAATATTCTGGATTATGTTAATTCGTGTTACGTGAGATATGATGGTAGTTATGCCTCAACACCAAACTTGAACTCTAGTTTATTTTCATCCTATTGCGCAATAAATATATATAAAATGCTTGAGCCTCATACGGATACATGGCTTCACAATGAATCTGCTACAATAAATTATCTATTATCGCTGCAAAACAGTGATGGTGGTTTTAAAGTAGGAAATGACTTAGAAGTAGTTTTTTCCATGCTTGGAACGGCATCATACATAATTAAGGAGCTTATCAATACGAATATTTCAATAAGTGCAAGTACCTACTGGGCTTTAATCTCTCTTGATAATCTAGGCGCGAGAAATCAGATAGATCTCGAGAACCTAACACATTGGGTTAGATCATGTCAAAATGCCGACGGAGGATTTGGATTATTTTTAGGATTTTCTCATAGCGATATAATTTCCACTTACTACGCGCTACACGTGTTCAAGTTATTTAATGACGAGCCAATGTCAAAGATATCTGCGATCTCATTCTTGAAAAATGCTCAAACTTCTGATGGAAGCTTCACACCAATGCCAACTCTTTCAATGCTCGGAATCTCCGCTTCATATTTCATCATATCATATATGGGAGCAATGGGACTATATGATTTTGCGTATCAAGCAGAAGATATTCAAGGATTTTTAACGTGGTATACTTATTGCATCGATCCTAAAACTGGTGGTGTTGGCGATACTCCAGGATTTGGAGGCGACCTTAGAAACACTCCCTATGGCTTCATCATAATTGATAATTTACGATATGATAGGGCATTTGATCCGGATCCCTGGAACACTTTATTGATCACCATAATACTCGTTGAACTCGGAGCAATAGGATTATTTGGATTGTTCAAGCTTACATCTTATCTGAACCTCGTGCTATTAAAGAAGATAAAAGAATCCTTAGAACTTGGAGAAAAATTAGACATAACAAAATTAAGGAAATTTCCAGCAATTAATTGCGAGGATTTGTGTATATATGCAGGTGGTAAGCTTATCGTCGATTCAATGACACTAAAATTAGAACACGGAGAGATATTAGGTGTATTAGGAGAAAGTGGAGCTGGAAAGTCAACATTCGTTAAAAGTCTATTAGGCATGAGAAAGTTTACAGGAATAAGTCAAATATATGGTATGGATGTTAAGAAAAAATCAAAAAAAATGAGGCCTATTTATGGATATGTACCTCAAGACCTTAGCAAAATCTACCTGAATTTCACGACACTCCAAAATATAATGTATTTCGGAAAGCAATATGGTTTAACGGAAAAAGAAATTAGAAGAAAAGCCAAGCGAATTTTAAGAAGCTTGGAAATCGAGGATAAAACTAATGAATTCGTGAGAAACCTTTCGGGAGGGCAAAAACGACGCGTTAGCATTGCCATTGGCTTAATACACGACCCTGTAATTGTATGGATGGATGAACCCACTTCAGGATTAGATCCAGTAGTTCGTGAGAATTTATGGCATGCTCTAACAAAAATTAACGATCAATTTAATACTACATTGATTGTAATCACGCATTATCCAGAAGAATCACGTTTTTGTAATAAAGTTGCCATATTTGGGAGAAATCGTGGTTTAGTTGATTACGGTCGTCCTAAAGACTTATTAGGGCAGCTCCCAGGTAAAGGACGAACCATTAGTTTGATATTTAAAGAAGTACAAGAAAATCCTGTCAAAAGACTTGAAGCTATAGATGGGATAGATAAAGCTTTAGAAAATAAAGCGGGTATTGAATTTGGTGTTCTTTCAAACATAAACATATATTCCCTCCAAAGAAAAATCGAAATCGAGTTTGGATTAAAATCCATCCAATCATTTAAACAATCAGAGAGTCAAATGGAGGAATATTTCAGATTTAAAGCAATGGAGGTTCCGAAAATTGACGAAGAGTGAGAGAGATCTTGAGTTAGAACAATTAAGATTGAAAATAATGGATGCCATTCGATTTTCTACCCGATATTGGATGATTTATAAGGAAAACACTTTCGGTATAGCTACAATTCTAAATTTAATTTATAAGAAATCGTTCGTAGAAGTATTATTTTTTACAAACTACGATGTTATGGAATTTGGTGTGCCTGTACTTGATATATTTACTCCAATCGAAACAGAGGTTGATCTCAACGAAGTCCTTTTAGAACCTGATTTCGACACGGATGGTCTTGTCAGTCCTCGAAAAATTATTTGGAAATTAAACAAGTTAATCAAAAGAGAATTTCAGCTTCACATTTCGGTCTTAGACGAAGAAGTGAAAATGATACAACAACATTATGAAAATTACATGGTTAATGATATCCCTTATTTTAGGGAAATAAGGATATACTTTCCGGATTTTGTCATCGATTTAAGAATTAATTTTGAGAATTATCCCCTCATGCCTAATTTCTCATTTTCAGATTCCTTATCAAAAATCCTCACAGTAAAGGAATTTCTTACAATAGATATCTTTCAAAACTGGAACGAAGAGGAACCTCAACATATAACTCAGATAATAGATAAACTTATTGAATTAATAATTGATAGACTTAAAATAGACAAACTGCTAAATGATTCGCAACACCTCTCGCTAAAACAAGTATCATTTAAAAACAATATTAAAAATCTATCTTTTCAAATCCA
>Ga0180432_10000959_pt1 | contig 46365 bp, 50 predicted proteins | sample SS_ome_10_FD_132414 | JGI IMG/M metagenome (GOLD analysis project Ga0180432, IMG submission 132414) | Hypersaline lake sediment archaeal communities from the Salton Sea, California, USA - SS_1_MS_2 metaG | ecosystem: Environmental > Aquatic > Non-marine Saline and Alkaline > Hypersaline >...
AAAAGTAGCTATCAGCGAAAATATTCATATTAAAGGCTATCGGTTACATTGGTTAACAAGCTGGACTTTTCACTATGATACAGTTGGCCCTACCAAATGCTCTTTTATTTTTGCGTGAGCCCTTAGGTGGCATTGAGAAGGGCAAATGGGTGGGGCCTCTTTGGACAATGGTACACAATTTGCTACTAGATTCAGCGGCATCAGAGTATGGGATCAACTTCTCAGGGGTCTTTTGAGGGACCGGAATACAAAGGAGAACAATATTGGCACAAGAGGGAAAGGAATTGATGAAGATACTGGTGGTGGACGATGAGCAGCCCATATGCGAGTTGCTGGACGAGTTCCTGTCCATACAGGGATTTGATGTCACCACCGCCGACAACGGTAAGGCGGCCCTGTCCAAATTCCGCGATCTTACACCTCATGCGGTCATCCTGGATATCAAGATGCCCGGCATAAACGGCATTGAGGTATTACATAAGATAAAGGAAATAAACGGAGACACGAACATCATCGTGCTTTCGGCCTTCGGGGATGCGGGCACCAGGGAGACGGCCCTCAAAGGGGGGGCGGATTATTACATGGAAAAGCCCATGGACCTTGAGTGCCTGCTAAGGGTATTAAAGGAGTGGCGCGATTCAAGATCGGTTCCGGCTTTGGGCTAGCGCCGGTTGAGGAAAATTTCCCCTCCGCGGGGGGGCATTTCAAAAAAGATGAGGGAAGGGCGTGATACGGGTCAAGCTTGACGAGGCGAAGGCCGGAATGGTTTTGTCCAAACCCATAGAGAACTTCCAGGGCATATGCCTCTTAAAGCAGGGGGCAAGGCTTTCAGCGGAGAATGTGCGCATTCTCAAGTCCTGGGGCGTGGAGTGGGTGTGGGTGGAAGGGGGCGGGAAGCCCCATGAAGAGGGCAGCGGTGATTTTGAAAAGAATATGAATATTTCCGTTGAAAGGAGACTGGAGAAGAAATTTTCGGAGGTCCTGGACGATGCTGTAATGGCTGAAATCATGCGGGTGGCAAGCAAACAAATTCAGCAGAGGCGGATCAAAGAAGAGTTTCATGAAGACGAATAGTTTACCACAAATCGTCCGACAGGTTGAAGATCTCCCCACGCTCCCCAGGACCGTGTTGAGGATAACCGAATTGGTCAATAACCCCAAATCCTCGGCCAAAGATCTTGCAAAAGTGCTGACCGATGACCAGGTTTTGACCGCAAGGCTCCTCAAGCTCGTCAACTCTTCCTTTTACGGCTTTCCCCAAAGGATTTCCACTGTGACCGGGGCGATTGTTTTGCTGGGGTTTGACGCCATAAGAAATCTGCTTTTGACCACGTCCGTATTCGACCTCTTCTCAAGGAAGAGCAAGGCAAGCAAATTCAAACGAGAAAGGGTTTGGGATCATTCCCTGGGTTGCGCTGTGGGGGCCAAGGTCATTGGTCACTATATCACCTATGAGAAGATAGAAGAGCTTTTCGTTTCCGGGCTTCTACACGATATAGGCAAGATCGTGGAGATGCAGTTTCTACCCGAGGCCTTTGACGAGGCCGTATTCTGGGCTGCCAATAACAATGCCCTCATCGGTGAAGCGGAGAGCCAGGTGCTGGGATACACCCATGCAGAGGTAGGAAAGGCCCTGGCGGAGGCGTGGAATCTCCCCCAGAAACTGGTCCATGTGATCGCCTATCACCACAGTTTTGAACTGGCGGGGAAACATTCCCTGGAGGCGGCCGTTGTTCATTTGGCCGACATACTCTGCCGCAGTCTGGAGTTCGGTTCGGGTGGGGACGAAAAGATCCCGGCCTTAGACCGCCAGGCTTGGACCATGGTAGGACTGGATAAAGGGGATATTGAACCCATCATGGAGGAAATCGAAGTCCAATACGAGGATATCAGCAAGTTTACGGGTCAAGGCTATTAGCCGGGGCAACCATCCGCCTCCCCATGATACCAGCGTGAGGAAAAGCATACCCCGTCGTTGTGTAAAAGGCGCTCGGGAATTGGGTGTTTTGCCTTCTATAGCTTGAAATGCGGCTTTGAGCTTTTTGAATCTCGAATTCACCAATAGTGAGATCCAGGATCTGCGTCTAAAACAGCAAAAGTATGTGTTTTAAATGTATTTATATCTAAAGGAATTAAATGCGTTTGTAACAACGGGGTATACCCCATGAATGAAAGCAGGTTAAGGGCCTTAGAGTCAGGGTATCAAGCCATTCTGGAATTAATAGATGAAATGGAAGAGCTGAGCCAATTCCAGGATAAGGTTGATGTGTCTTGTGGTATCGGACGGGCATGGAGTGTATTCTTATATGAAATCAAGAAGCTTATCAATATCGAAACCTGTGCCTTGTTCCTGGCGGACGAAGAGACCCATGAATTTGTCCTCCGACACGCTTCCCCCCCCGACAGGGGGGGGATGTGCAAAAAGGAGGTTGACTTCCAGATAGAGTGCAACATGTTTTCTTGGGTCCTCAAAAGAAGACAGCCCGCCATTGTCCCTTCCCTGGTCTATAAGAGGCGCAAGACGGTCATCATGTTGCCCCTGACTACTGTGAAAAGGACCCTCGGGACTGTTTTGGTTTTTACCCCGGTGGAGGAAAGCGCCATTACCCAGGAGAACATGAAACTTTTGGCCGTCTTGGCCAAGCAATTTGCCCTGGTCATGGAAAACACGGTTCTCTATGAGCACCTGAGAAAAGAGCACGAATCGGTGCAAAAGGCCCAGGCCCAGGTCATGCAGGCGGAGAAGCTTGCTTCCATCGGTCGATTAACCGCCGGGGCCTCTCACGAAATCCTCAATCCCCTCAATGTCATATCAGGCCACCTCCAGTATTTGCTTATGGGCAAGGACCTGTCCCCCGGCCAAGTCAAGTCCCTTCGGGTGATGAAGGAGCAATCGGACCGAATAGCAAGGATTGTCAAGGCCCTGCTCCAGTTTTCCCGGTACCCGAATCGAAAAGTGGCCGAGGTTGATGTAAACCGGCTGATCGAGTCGGTCTTCTCCCTGGTGGATTATGAGGTCAGGTTCGAAGATATCGAAATCGTCAAGAGCCTTGATCCCGATTTACCGGTCATCAAGGGGGACGAGGAAAGGCTCTCACAGGTCTTCTTTAATCTCCTCTCCAATGCCAAGGATGCCATGCCCGAAGGGGGGAGGATGGAGGTTTCCACCCGGGCCTTAGTTGAGGATACCGGCCCCGAGGAAGAGGCCGGTTCTGTGGAAATCGTTTTCCAAGACACGGGATGCGGCATTGGGGAGGAAGATATCCACAAGATCTTTGACCCCTTTTTCACAACAAAAAGTGCCGGGAGCGGCACTGGACTGGGGCTTTCGGTGAGCTACGGGATTATTCAGGATGAAGGGGGAGAGATCAGTGTAAAAAGCCGGCCCGGTGAGGGGGCCCGGTTCACCATTTTATTGCCCTTTAGCGGCAAAAAGGACTAAAGGTTTCCGTAGGGTTGCCGATAAAGCTTTCGAGGTTTTTTGAATTCAAAGATCGAGGGGGATTCGTGGTCATTCCGGAAGGGAGTAGATATGAGTGAGATAGGGACCCTGGATTTGAAGAAACTGATTGGAAACGCCGTGGATGAGGTCTTTGAGACGATGCTTTCCATGGAAGTTGAACTCTTGAAAGGGGATTTTGATATCTCTTTAAACGGTGATCGGATCGTGGGCTCGGTCAGTTTTGCCGGGAAGGTCATGGGAAGCATCAGGATCGAGGTTAATACCGACTTCGGCCGGCTTATAACCGCAGGAATGCTCGGGATGGAGCCCGAAGAGGTGGAGGGCACAGAAGAAATCTATGACGTGATCGGGGAAATGAGCAACATGATCGGCGGTGACCTTAAGTCGCGTCTTTGCGACAGCGGTTTGCCCTGTGAATTGTCTATTCCTTCCATCACAAGCGGAAAAGACTTCACGATCGAGGCCAAGGACTGGGTGAAGCACGAAAAGCTTGGCTTCCGCCATCAGGGGCACATTGGCTTTTTGGAAGTCTTCATGAAAAGGGATGTGTAGTCTTTATTAGGAGGAGCGTTATGCCTTTAAAGGTGCTTACCGTTGACGATAGCAAAACCATCCGTATGATCGTAAAAAAGGCCTTCAAACCTTTTGACTGCCTGATCTCTGAGGCGGAAAACGGGGTGGAGGGCCTCGCCTTTGCGGCCAAGGAAAAGCCGGACCTGATTGTTCTCGACATTACCATGCCCGTCATGAACGGCATTGAGATGCTGACCAAGCTCAAGGAGGATCCGGTGCTGAAAGAGGTCCCGGTCATTATGCTCACCGCTGAATCGGGGAAGGATAATGTCCTTAAGATCGTGAAAATGGGTGTCAATGATTATGTGGTAAAGCCCTTTAAAGGAGAGCAACTGATTGAACGGGCGAAGGCAATCGTCAGTTTGGAGCCCAAAAAGGAGGAATCCCGTGTTAACGATTCCGCGAAGCAGTATTTTCCAAAGGATGGTGATATCCAGCGCCTGGTGATCCCTGGCAAAGCGGACAGACCGGTAATCGCAGACATTGAGGGCCATCTGGACCCCAAGATCAAAGAGATGGCGGACTCGGGAATGCAGAAATTTGTCCTGGACTTGAGCCAGGTCGGTGGTATCAACGTGTCCCTGGTCAAGCTGATTATCACCATGAAGGAGAAGTTTCAGAAACAAGATATCCGAATGCGTATCGTGGCGCCTTCTGATGTGGGAAAGGAGCTCAAAGAGTTCCAAGAAACCAGCGAAATAGCCGTTGATGAGTCCATTGAACAAGCCAGCCAGGCCTTTTGAGGGTCTCTGCTCAATCCCTCCCCGGCCTTTCTTGCCCTGGATACGCGGTCCATGGTATTGGTCTCCAGCCTGCTAAAAAGCGGGCCCCCGTGAAAAGCCCGGGGAGCGGTGTCATCTCTTCATGTGGCCCGCCAGATATTTTTCCCCACCCTGGGGGGGTGTTAAAACGACCTCTCTCTTGACAAACCCGCCTCTTACACATTAAAAATTTCTCTAAAAAACCTGTCTCGGAATGCCAACCTGCACCCACATAAGGGGCAGGGCCTATAAGTGGGGTTGATGAAATATGAAGGACAGGCAAGAAAGGCCGGTATCGGCCGATGATTTTGAAGTCCTGATTGTGGATGACGATAAAGGGATACTTAAGAGTGCAGACGAGTATCTGTCCCTCCAGGGTTACCGGGTGACCACATGTGAAAGGGGCCTGGAAGCCTTGGATTTGGTGAAAGAACGGGATTTTGCTATTGTTTTTACAGACTTGAAGATGCCTGAATTCAGCGGCCTCGAGCTCCTCGCCGCCATAAAGGAACACAGCCCCCAGACCGAGGTGATTATTATGACGGGATACGGGACCATCGAGTCGGCCATCGAGGCCCTGAGACTGGGGAGCTATGATTACCTCCAAAAGCCCATTAAACTGGAACGTCTCAAGATCTTAATCGACCGGATCATTGAAAAGAGGAAGCTGGAAAAGGAGAACATTTTCCTCAAAAGACGGCTTGAGGAAAGACATCAATACGGCGAATTGGTGGGGATCAGCCCCCGGATGCGAGAGATTTTCGACATCATTGCCCGGATCAGCTCGAACAGCCCTACCGTTTTCATCCAGGGTGAGAGCGGTACCGGAAAAGAGGTCGTGGCCAGGGTCATCCATGAAAACAGTACCCGCCAGGAAAAGCCTTTTGTGGCCGTTAATTGTGGGGCCATTGTGGAAGGGCTCCTGGAAAGCGAACTCTTCGGGCATATCAAGGGGGCCTTCACCGGGGCTATCCGGGACAAAGTCGGCCTCTTTGAGGCGGCGAGGGGGGGCACTCTCTTCCTGGATGAGGTGGCGGAGATCACGCCGGCCCTGCAGGTGAAATTGCTCCGTGCGCTGCAGGAAAAGAGGGTAAGGCCTGTGGGTGATACCAAGGAATTGGATATCGACGTGCGGGTGATTGCCGCTACCAACAGGGACCCCGAAGAGGCCGTAAAGACCGGGAGGCTCAGGTCGGACCTCTTTTACAGGCTGAATGTGGTACCCATACAGTTGCCCCTCTTGAGGGAGAGGAAACAGGATATCCCCCTTTTAAGCACCCATTTTCTTTCCAAATTGAACCGGAAGCCCGCACAAAAACCGCTGACGATTTCAACCAAGGCCATGGATCGCTTGCTGGAATATCCCTGGCCCGGGAATGTGAGGGAATTGGAGAATGTCATAGAGAGGGCGTATGCCTTGGGAGTAAGGGAAAAAATTGAAGTTTCAGATCTCCCCTTGGAAATCAGACGATTCGGGGAAGGCTCAAAAAAGAGCGGCAGAATCTATAACCTAAAGGAAAATGAGGTGGCTCTAATAGAAAAGGCCCTGCGCAAAACCAAGGGCAAAAAAGGAGAGGCCGCCAGCCTGCTGGGGATAAACACCACCACCCTCTACCGGAAGATCAAGAAGTATGGGATTGAAGAGGGCTTGTTGCAAAAGACAAATGAATAGGTTGCATTTTGCATGATATTGGGGTTTCCTTTTAAAGGTTAAGCACTTACCCACCCACCTGCAGAATCCGCCCGCTCTTTTCGGTTTAACCTTTTGTTTTTTAATGATAATTCATGGGACCGAACCCCTTGTTTGGAGCCTGTTTCTTCCTTGGAAAATCCTCTGTTTCCATATACATACACGACTTTCGTGGCTCCAAAAACCCGCCGGCCCAATCCCGGCATTTTTTGCATTCTGCAAATAAATGAGAGGCCCCTTTCCCGGGGGATCGGTCCCGGGCAGTACCCTAACCCACTGATCTTATATGCCCAATCCCAATTTTTTCCCCTCCTCTGCTTTTGTGGCACCAGCCTTGCAGTAAGGACGAGCAGGGAGTCTCCTGGCCGGTTGGTACAGGCCATAGCCCAAAACCGCAAGGAGCTAAAAACTTTGTTGAGGAGGAATTGTGGTGCAGAGCCTAGCTTACGACAGCAGAATTTCGGAAAGTGAAAGTTTACCCGGGCCTCATTCCTTTGCTGCAAGCAGAGCGGGCCAAAGCGATGGATCTAGAAATATCATTGGACAGAGCGAAAGGATGCGGGAAGTCTTCCGGGTCATTGAAAAGGTTGCGGACTGTGACAGTACCATCACCATTTATGGTGAAAGCGGGACCGGAAAGGAGCTGGTAGCCAGGGCCATACACCGTAATTCCTATCGGAGTCGAAAGCCCTTTATCCCTATAAACTGCGGGGCTATTCCTGAAAACTTGCTGGAGAGCGAGCTTTTCGGGCATGTTCGAGGCGCCTTCACCGGGGCCACGGCGCCTAAGCCCGGGAAGTTTGAACTGGCAGACGGGGGGACGATCTTCCTGGATGAAATCGGTGACATGAGTCCCGAACTCCAGGTAAAGCTTTTGAGGGTATTGGAGGAAAGAGAGTTTGAGAGGGTGGGTGGCTCAAAGAGTATCAAGGTCAATGTCAGGGTCATTGCCGCAACCCACCGGGATTTGGGGGAGGCCATAAGGGAGGGGTCTTTCAGGGAAGATCTCTTTTATCGCCTCCATGTTATACCCATAACCCTTCCTCCTCTGAGAGAACGTAAATCCGACTTGCCCCTTCTGGTCCAAGGTTTTGTGGAAGAATTCAAGATGACCAAAAGGGTCGGAGTGGAAGGGGTCTCCCCGGAGGCCATGGGAGTGATGATGGCCTATGAGTGGCCTGGAAATGTGCGGGAGTTGCGAAACATCGTAGAGAGAGTAATGATCCTCAAAGGCAAGGGAGAGATCCTGCCGGAAGACTTACCCCAGAAACTGCTCAGGAAGGAGCATGACATCACCCTGCCCAATGTGGTCATTTCCCGGGAAGGAATCTGCTTAAATACCGCGGTAAGCGAATTTGAAAAGGCCCTTATTCTTCAGTCACTGGAGAAGACAAAATGGGTCAAAAACAAGGCCGCCAAACTTCTTCATCTTAACAGAACCACCCTTGTGGAGAAGATTAAGAGGTATCATTTACAATAAGGAACATCAAAAAGCTGTCAAAGAAGTGACATTCATCACGAAATAATTGACATACTTCTCGTCCCGAACCGGGACTCTCTCATGTGAAAGCCCCGTCAATTCTTCCCCCGGAAGATATGTATTCCCATTTATAGCTCATCGTAGAGCAATTCACACCTTTAAGCCCGTCTTCTGAAGGTCTTAACCTTCAGACAAGGCTTTTCTATTCCCTTTTTATCCTTCCTGAGACAGTGGCATAATTCTTGCCATTATCAATGCATGTCCACGGCTTCATAGACATTCATTTACAGAGGGGTTCTCTCGAAGTCGTCTTACCGGAGGCGCACCTCGCTTTCGGGAAAGCAAAAGAGAGGGCTCGCCAGGAGGGCAGTAACCATGTATTCCCAAAGCATGACCATCCCCATCTCCTCAACGGACGGAGCCAATGCCGATAAGATTCATTATCTGAGGGAAGCAGACCGCATCGGGAAAAGTGGGACCGGAAGGTTCAGGAACCACCGCGAAAGTCTTGAGAATAGAATCAACGAACTGCTCATGGAGTTGGAGAAGAGGAATCAATCCCTGTACAGGACTGTCAAGGCCAGGGAAGAAATAGAGATTCAACTCCACAATATCGTTGGCAGCCTGTCTACAGGAATCCTGGTTGCAGACCTGAGGGGGAAAATCATCGTCTTTAACAGGGAAGCAGAAAGAATCACCGGCTTAAAGGCCTCCCGTGTATTGGGCAGAAGGGTCGCTGTAACAGAGGGCTTGACGTTCCTGGAAGAAGGACAATGTAAGTGGCACTCCCTGCTGGAGAAAGAACAAAATGTGGAAGAAGAGATGGAGATTTTGAGGAAGGGAGAAGATCCGGCTCATATTAATGTAAAAGCCGCTCCCATGAGGAGTCCAGGGGGAGGCAAGATCGGGATGATCATGACGCTCCAGGATATCACCCGGATGAAGCGGCTTGAGAAACAGGCCAATAGAAGTGATCGTCTTGCCGCCATGGGAGAGATGGCCGTGAAAATCGCCCATGAAATCAGAAACCCCCTCGGGAGCATTGAACTATTCGCCTCAACCCTGAAAGAGGACCTGGAAAATTCGCCGTCCTGCAGTGCCGTATTGGATCACATTTTAACCGGAGTGAGAAGTATCGATACCATCGTGACTAACATGCTTCTCTTTGTTCGGCCCCATCAAAGGACGGAATTCGACACGGTGAGCATACATGAAGTTATTGAAGATTCCCTCAGATTTTCCAATCACCTGGTAAAATCAAATGAAGGTGTCGAGGTTGACAGGTGTTATTGCGCTCAGCCGTTGCGTGTTCTGGGAGATCCCGAGCTCTTGAAGCAGGTCTTTTTGAATCTCATTTTGAATGCCCTCCAAGCAATGCCGAAAGGGGGACGTCTGACCATTTATACGCGCAGAAGGGGGGAGCCGCGATACGGGCAAAAGCTCATCGAGATAGCCCTTGAGGACACAGGGACGGGAATAGCGGAAAAAGACATGCACAAGATCTTTAACCCCTTTTTTACCACCCGGGACGGAGGAACCGGGCTGGGGCTGGCCATTGTTCACAATATTGTGAATGCCCACAATGGCAATATTGAGATCAGAAATCGGTCCAATAAGGGTACCCGTTGTTCGGTCAGTCTTCCGGAACATCAAAAGGATTAATCCCTTGGCCGGGTCCTCCTTGTGATTTGAAACCGGAGGCGAAAAACGGATTGTCGGGAAGAGGAAAAAGAGTGGGTTGAGCCCGTGCCAGGGCAGCATTCAACATAAGATGAAACAGGGAATTCTAAAAATCATAAAAAGGGTCACGGGGGCAAAATAAGATGGAGGGTCAATCAATATTAGTGGTTGATGACGAACCGGAAATGAGAGAGGCACTAAGTCATTGCTTGGCCCAGGGCGGGTATTCTGTTGTTGCAGCCTCTAATGGGATCGAGGCCCTTCATAAGTTTGAGGAGGAGAAATTCGACGCGGTCATCACGGATCTTAAAATGCCGGACTTCTCGGGCATGGCGCTCCTGGAAGAGGTAAAAAAGATTTCTTCAGGTGTGCCGGTCATTCTGATTACGGCTTACGGAACCATTGATAACGCCGTAGAGGCCATGAAGCAGGGAGCCACGGATTATATTCTTAAACCCTTTTCATCAGAAGTGCTGAGGGCCACGGTCGAAAAGGCCTGTAAAAACGCCGGAAGCCCGGGTATCACAAAGGGGACCAGGGGGCATACCCCCCAAACAGCCGGGGATAAAAGGATCATTACCCAGGATCCGGCACTGTTAAAAGTCCTGAAATTGGCGAAAAACGTGGCACCCAGTAATGCCACCGTCCTTATTCTAGGGGAGAGCGGAACAGGGAAGGAACTACTGGCATCCTTTATCCACGAAAACAGCGACAGAAAAGGAAAACCCTATGTGGCCGTGAATTGTGCCGCCTTACCGGAAACCCTCGCAGAAAGCGAGCTCTTCGGTCACGAGAAAGGGGCCTTTACAGGCGCTGTGAACAGAAAGGCGGGTAAATTTGAACTCGCGAACAAAGGCACAATCCTTTTAGATGAGATAAGTGAAATGTCCTTGCCCTTGCAGGCCAAGCTTTTGCGGGTGCTCCAGGAAAGAGAGATTGACCGCGTGGGAGGAAGCAAATGCACGACTATCGACGTAAGAGTTGTTGCCATCAGCAATGTGGATTTAAAAGAGGCCGTTAGAGAAGGGAAATTCAGAGAGGATCTTTTTTACAGGGTGAACGTCATCCCTCTTACCATCCCGCCCCTGAGGCACAGGAAGACTGATATTTCTCTATTGGCTGAATACTTTTTAAAGAAATACAGTACCCGCAACGGGAGGCCAATGGAGGGTATTGCCGATGAAACCATCTCCCTTCTCTCGAAATATGACTGGAAGGGCAATGTGAGAGAACTGGAGAATACCATAGAAAGGGCCGTCCTCATGGGAGAAGGAAAGATCCTTTCTCCTAAACACCTCTTCCTTCAAAGACCGGAACATGAAAGGGACAGGAATATGCCCATTAGAGTGGGGGCATCCCTCAGGCAAGTGGAAAAGGAGTTGATCCTGAAAACATTGCAAGAGGTGAATGACAACCGTACCCACGCCGCCAAGATGCTGGGAATAAGCATTAGAACACTAAGAAATAAGCTGAGAGAATACAAATGCGCGTAATCCGTGTCCCGGCTCGGCATCAGGGACTGACAGGGATTGCAAACTTTCAGGAGAAAGGGTCTCATGAGCCAAAGAAGTCAGGAAAATATTGCCTACAGGTAAGAAGGAGAGCATGGGAGGAAATCGCAGGGACGGGTGCGGCGGCGGCCTTGAAATCATGAGAATTCAAAGACTTCTAATTCAGAGAGGACCGCCGGTAATCTTTTTGGTACGCTATTTGCTTTTCTGAGAAAACGCACAGGATTAGATGAGGAAGAGACCTAATGGAACCACAAAGCATTTTTTCAAGGACCTTTTCGGTATTGGAAAGGGGGCTGGATTTGAGGGCTTTGAAGCATAATCTGATCGCCTCTAACATAGCAAACCTGGAAACCCCCAATTATAAGCGGTTTGACCTTATGGTGGAGAAGGCATTGACGGCCATGGTTGAAAAATCACAGACCAAAGTGAAGAATGAATTAAGGCCCGGACATATCCCCTTGAGAGAGGTTCCGTATGAAGTAACCACGCCAGTGCAAGGGTTTGAGGTGGACAAGGGCTCAGGCGGAAATGGTGAGTCTGTGGATATCGACAAGGAGATGGCAAGCCTGTCAGAGAACAATCTCATGTATAACGCACTGGCCCAAATCCTTGCACGAAAATTTCTGGGGCTTAAAAATGCCATTAAGGAGGGGAGAGGCTAGTCATGTCTTTTATAGACGCACTGCACATAAGTGCCTCCGGATTAAGTGCCCAAAGGGTACGGATGAATGTCGTTTCCAGCAATCTGGCCAATACGGGAACAACCCAGACGGCGGAAGGCGGACCGTACAAAAGAAAGATGGTCATTCTGGGTGCATCGCCGGTAAATGTCTCTTTTCAGCACGCCCTGGAAGAGCAGGTGTCGCGGGGGTTGTGTAAGGTACGAGTACTGGGGATCAAGAACGACTCAAGACCGCCCCTGTCGAGATACGATCCAGGTCATCCGGATGCAAACGCTGAAGGATACGTGGTGACCCCAAACATCAATCTTATCGAAGAAATGGTCGACATGATGTCCGCCACCCGTAACTACGAGGCGAATGTGGCGGCCGTCAACGCCACCAAGAATATGGCCTTGAGGGCCTTGGAGATAGGTCGAAAATGATGGAACAGACGCTTTTGAACGGCATTACCACCGGGGTTGTAAGCTCGGGTGAGGGAATTCAGGGGTCGCAAAAGAAGCCAGAAGATTCCTTTATGGAAGAGATGATCCAGGCCATGGACGAGGTGAATCAATTCCAGAAAAAGGCGGATCAGGCGGTTTTGGACCTGACCACAGGCAAGCGACCCGATATACATCAGACTATGATCGCCCTTGAAAAGGCCGAGGTCTCCTTTCAATTGATGATGCAGGTCCGTAATAAGATCATCTCGGCTTATGAAGAAATCATGCGAATGCAGGTATAATCAGGGGTGTCTCAAGCATGTTACAATCTTTCCCCCAAGCGTTTTCGCAGATGAAACTCTTAATAAAGGGATTTCCTGCGAGTAAAAAATTGACCCTTTTTGTTTTGATTTCCGCCTGTATCGGTGGGTTTGCATACCTGATGATTTGGTCCGGGCAGCCCAATTATCAGCTCCTTTTTGCGAATCTCACACCAGAGGACGCGGGGGCTATTATTGAAAGGCTGAAAGAACAAAAAATCCCTTATCAGATCAGTTCCGGTGGCGGATCTGTTTTGATCCCCAGTGACAAGGTTTACGAAACAAGAATGGAAATGGCCTCCGATGGATTACCCCAGGGAGGCGGTGTAGGCTTTGAGATCTTTGACAACACAAAATTGGGGATGACGGAATTCGTTCAGAATGTGAATTATCAAAGGGCGCTTCAGGGGGAATTATCGCGCACCATAAACGGCTTTGCTGCGGTCGAGGCAGCCAGGGTCCACATTGTCATGCCCTCGAAGTCTTTGTTTGTCGAGAAGGAGAAACCGGCGACAGCCTCGGTGGCGCTGAAAATGAGACCGGGTATGTCTTTGAGCAAGAGTCAGGTCCAGGGCATTGTTCATCTCGTCTCTTCCAGCGTCCCGGGCCTGAGTCCGGAGGATGTGACCGTTTTAGACAATTACGGTAAGATGCTTGCAGGATGGCGAGATCGCTCTTCCGTGGGATTCATCAGCTCCGCCCAGCTCGAGTTTCAGGAAAGGGTGGAAAGGAGCCTGGAAAACCGGGTGAAGACCATGCTCGAGGCCGTACTCGGACCAAACAAAGCGATCGTAAGGCTGTCATGTTCCCTGGATTTCGGGCGCCACGAAAAAAGGGAGGAGAAATACCATCCCGATAATAAGGTGATTCGAAGTGAGCAGGTATTCAATTCCCTCTCAAAAGGGCGGCAAACGGCGGCGGTGGGAGTCGCCGGGTCCAACGCCACCGGTGATGAGAAAAGCGGCAATGACATCCAAGGCATGGGCACCACATTTCAGAAAGAGGATCGGACGGTCAACTATGAGATCGGAAAGGTGACGGATCATACCGTTGATCCAGTGGGGCGGATCAGGAGAATATCCGTGGCCGTGGTGGTTGATGGAACTTACGAAAGCGTTGAGGGAAAGGAAGGAGAAGAAGGGCTCAAATATGTCCCAAGGAGCTCCCAGGAAATAAGAAAACTTGAAAATATTGTGAAAAGAGCTGTGAATTTTGAAGTCGCCAGAGGGGATCAGCTGGAAGTGGTTAACATCCCCTTTGAGACCGCAAGGGGTGTGGAGGCAGGGATCGAGTATACAGGGGGAGGCTTTCTGGAAAAGGCAAAGAAGTACGGGATCTACTTCAAGTATGCTGTATCGGCTGTTTGCCTGTTACTGGGTTTTGCTTTTGTGGTGAGACCCCTTGTGCAATGGCTTACTTCGGGATCCTTCCATGAGGTGGAGATCCTCAAACAGCTCCCCAGGACCGTTGAAGAGATTGAAAAAGAATATCAAAGGACTCCTGAATCCCTTCCTTTCAGGGATAAGGCATTGCAGCTTTTAAATGGAAATAGTGAGGATTCGGCCCGGCTCATGCGCGACTGGATAAGTCAGAAGTAGGAGCAGGGCTAGAGGAAAAACCAGTCTGAGCTTGCATTGAAGGAAACACAGCACCCATGAACGCAAGAGAAATGCCGGGAGCACTGAAAGTCGCCATCCTTATGAAGTCTCTGGGGGAGAAGGCGGTAAGTGCAATCTTTGACAGTCTTAGTCAAAACGAAAAGGACCTGGTTAAAAGCCACCTGGCCCAGATGGGCAGTGTTTCCCCGGAACTGGCCGAAAAGGTGGCCGAAGAATTCATCGAAATGATGCAGATGAGAGGGGGGAAAACAGTCCGCCAGGTGACTGACCGGTCAGGAAATGGTGGGCGGGAAGAGGAAGGGAAAGGCAAGGATGAGAAAGAATCACAGAGGTTTAAGGTGCTCCAAGGCTTGGAGCCAACCCATGTGGCTGAACTCATCAAGGATGAACATCCCCAGACCATCGCCATCATCCTTGCTCATCTTCAGACGGAGAAATCCGGTGAGGTTTTGGCCAAGCTTCCGGATGAGAAAAAGGTGGACGTGGCTGTTCGGATTGCAAGCCTGGAAAAAATAGTGCCCGGAATGGTGGAGGAAATAGACAGGGCCTTTGAAGAGGTGCTGCGAGATAAGGAGACCTCTGTGGCGGACAAGCGGGGCGGTGTCGGGTGCCTGGCTGAAATCCTGAATCAACTTGACGATGCTTCAGGGCAGATGATCCTGAATGAAATTGAAGAGAACAATCCTGAACTGGCCGAGCAGATTAAACAGAAGATGTTTGTCTTTGACGACCTGATTCTTGTTGACAATCAGGGCCTGCAGAAGGTGTTGCGCAAGGTGGAATCCAAGGAAGTAGCCGTGGCCTTGAAGGCCGCCTCGGACGAGGTAAAGCGAAAAATATTTGAAAACATGTCCGAGCGGGCGAGCGAAATGCTCAGGGAAGAAATGGAGATGCTGGGTGCAGTGCGAATGAAGGATGTGGAAGATGCCCAGCAGACCATCACCCGATTGATTCAATCCATGGAAAGTAAAGGGGAGATAGTAATAAGTGGACGCAGGGGAGAAGAAATCGTTTCGTAAAGTGGGGGACGGCGAGATGTCGGGAAAAGAAACAATGAAGGTCTATTACTTTCCAGAATTGCCGGTTAAGAGGGTCTCCGATTATGGTGAAGGACAGGGGAAAGTGTTCGGTTTCGAGCGAATAAATGTCTCCGGGGGGGGGGGTCGCCAGGGGAATGAGCAGCCGGCATGCGAGGACACAAGGCATCCGGACGAGGAAGCACAATCAAGGGCCAAGGAGATTGAGAAATCGGCCTTTATAGAAGGTTTTTCAAAGGGTGAAAAGGCCGGAATGGAGGCCGGTGTGAAAAGGGTGGAACCCGTCATGAACAGCCTTGGACAATGCCTTTCGGAACTGGCGCGGGCAAAAAGGGAACTCTCCCTGGCCGCTGAAAAGGAAATTGTGGACTTGGCGATGGCCGTTGCCCGAAAGGTGTTGTGTTATGAGGTGAGCACGGACAGAGAAGTGGCCAAGAGGATCCTGAAGGAGGCCCTAAAAAAGGTGAAGGACTATGGACGGGTTCGAGTGCGAATGAATCCAACCGACATTGAATACCTTGAGCAACTGAGGCGCCAGGGCACCAGCCCTTTTGAAGATGTAGAGGATGTGGTTTTCATCCCCGATGAGATGATCTTGAACGGAGGCTGTATCGTAGAGACGGAATTAGGGGAGATTGATGCAAGGATAGATAAGCAATTGGAAGCCATTGAAGAGGCCTTTAGGGCTGAATATGAAAAGGCTTTACCCAATTGAGTGAGGAAGGGGAATGGATTCAGCGCTGGATATAAAGAAATATCATGCCACCCTTAACGGGGCCAGTTATATAAACGCAAAAGGGAGGGTCACCAAGGTCGTTGGTTTGGTCACCGAAGCGCATGGGCCGGTCTCAAGGTTGGGCGGCATATGTGATATTTATCCTAAAGGGGGCATGCCGAAAATAATGGCCGAGGTTCTGGGCTTTAATGATAACAAGGTCCTTCTTATGCCCCTTGGCGACACCAGGGGAATAGGTCCCGGAAGCAGGGTGGTGGCTAAAGAACAGAAGGCGATGATACCCGTGGGTCCCAGACTCCTCGGCAGGGTCATCGACGGCCTGGGCAGTCCCATCGACGGTAAAGGGAGCATCAGGGGAGAGACAGAGTACCCGATATATGCCGAACCCCTGAACCCTATGGCGAGAAAGCGGATAAACAGGCCCCTTGACACGGGTGTTCGTGCCATCAACGGCCTGCTAACCGTGGGATGCGGACAGAGGATCGGCATCTTTTCGGGATCTGGCGTGGGAAAAAGCGTCCTTTTAGGGATGGTGGCGCGAAAAACAAATGCGGATGTTAACGTGATCGGTCTCATTGGAGAACGGGGCCGGGAATTAAACGAGTTTATTGAGAAAGAATTGGGTGAGGAGGGCCTTAAGAGGTCGGTGGTTGTAGTCTCGCCGTCGGACTATCCTCCCTTGATACGTATGAGGGGTGCATTTATTGCATCAGCCATAGCAGAATACTATAGGGATGAAGGCAAAGATGTTATTCTCATGATGGATTCTCTGACCCGTTTTGCCATGGCTCAACGGGAGGTGAGTCTTGCCGCAGGCGAACCTCCCACCGCGAAGGGATACACGCCCTCCGTGTTTACCTCTTTGCCAAGACTGTTGGAGAGATCGGGTACCTCTTCCAATAGGGGGACCATCACAGGCCTATATACGGTTTTGGTGGAGGGGGATGACATGAATGAACCTGTAGCGGACACGGTCCGATCCATACTGGACGGTCACATCGTTTTGTCCAGAGACCTGGCCATGCGTAATCATTACCCTGCCATAGATCTCCTGGCGAGCATAAGCCGGGTTATGAGAGACATAACGAGTCCCGAACACCAGAGAAATGCCGGCTGGGTCAAGGAAATCATGGCCACCTACAAAAAGGCCGAGGATCTAATCAATATTGGCGCCTATGTGTCCGGGAGCAACCCAAAAATTGATTATGCCATTAAGATGATAGACAGGGTGGATGAGTATTTGCAGCAGCCTGTGGAGGAGACCGCCAAGTTAGAAGAAAGCACGTCCCGGCTGGAGGATTTGTTCCAGAACCCGGAAAAGGCCGGGGCCAAGCAAAGTGGTGGGTCTGAAGCGTAAGGGAGAGGGCTTGGAAATCATGAATTTTGCCAATCGGCAAGGGTAACGGGGAAAGGGTAATGCAACGATTTCAACTCGAAGCGGTATTAAATCAGAGGAAAATCACCGAAGAGAAGATACAGAAGGAGGCCGCCCTCATAAACAGGGCCCTGGCGGGTGGAAAGGTCAAACTCATGGAATGTAGAAAGGCCAAAGATATCTGGGCGGAGGAATTGAGGGAGAGACAGAAGGAGGGGATAACCGCCTCAGAGTCGGTGTTGTACCTGGGCTTCAGCCGCATCCTTTCAAAAAACATTGAAAAACAGAGGGAGCGGGTGGCCGAGCTTGAGAGAAAGATGGAAGCAAAACGGCAAGATCTCAATGAGGCCGTGAAAAACAGAAAGGCCCTGGAGAAACTCAAGGAGAAAAAGGAGAAGGCCTATCTGGAGGAGGTATACAAAGCGGAACAAAAATTGGTCAATGAGATAAGCACGAGCAGATTTGGACGCACAGTGACCCAGATGCTGGGCAAAAACCTATAGCCCCAACACTGAGAGGAAATCCTAAAATGCAGAGAGAATGTTTCCCGTTGAAAGCGGATTATGGTGGCTCTTTCGGTTTCCCTTCATGGGAGGCCGGGAAAGTCCGTGAAGCGGGCTGCGGTTTGCAGGAGTTGTGGGGGGCAGGTCAGGGAAGGGAGAATTTTGAGAGGGTCCTTTCCAAGGTTGACGGTGGCCAAGAAGAAGGCGTTATAAAACCGAAACCTGGGGAATTTCTGGGTGAAGAAAAGCTTAATGAGGTCGTCTCCGATTCCCCGGACCTTATAGGGGAGGCCATGAGAAAGGACTCTGATTTGCCGCTTCAAGACTTTTCCCCCCGAGAAAAATATCGGTCCGGCGAGGCAGCCTTTGCTACGGGCAAGGCCAAGGAGACGGCGGGAGTTTGCCCCTCCATCGAAAAGGGCCGTGAGCGTGGAAAGGGCTGGGAAAGCCATGGCATCCAGGACTCACCGCGGGATGGTGAAGCCCGGAAAAAAGATGTGGGTCAGACAAGAGAGCGGAAGATCTTGGTGGATGCCAAAGGAGAGGCATTCGTGGTGAAGGGAGATGGGCATCCCATGGGAAGGATGGAGCCGAAGGGGGACGAAAGATGCGGAGGCATTCAAATGAGTAAGGTCCCGTCTGGCGCCGGAGAAATGGCAGAGAAGGGGCATGCTAAACAAAATTCCGACATGCCATGGTCCCAAGGGGAGAAAACGTCTCTTTCCGTATTTCGCGGTCTGGTTGGCACAAAGGCCGGGGAACCGAATCTGCCCGCCTACAATGCCTTTTCATCCCCGGGGCCGGAGGTCGGCGAACCGACCCGCGGCCCGCAACTGAGGGCAGATGATTTCACCGCCATGGAGGATCATCTAAAGGCCCTTTTCAAAGAAGAGGGGCCTGAGCCGGGTAAGCTAAAGGGATGGCTTGAAGGGAAGATCCGGTCGGGAGAAGATTCAAGGGTGAGGGCAGCCGCCCAGGATGAAAAGGGCGCCCCTTGGACCAAGGACATAGGGCAAAAAGAGGCCATGAGGGAGTCAGCAACCGGGGTGGAGAATACCGAGGAAACGGCCAGAGGGATGTTCGGAAGGCAGGACAGGGACCTTGGTAGGATCAGGGGGAGGCTTGAAGGGAAGATCCGGTCGGGAGAAGATTCAAGGGTGAGGGCAGCCGCCCAGGATGAAAAGGGCGCCCCTTGGACCAAGGATATGGGGCAAAAAGCACCCAGGGGAAACGCAGACAGCCGGGTGGAAGCAAAGGAGGGACTGATCAGGGAGGGAGTGGGATATGATCAGTGCCCTAAAGTCGCAGGTACCGGAGAAATGGGTCCTTCAGGCCCGGAGCCGGCTTCATCTTCACCGGGCTTTCAGTCGGCCGAGAGGGCCTGCGCGGCTGCCGGTATGGTTAAAAACGCCAATTTCGCCCAAGAGGTCCATCCAGGGGAAAATTTGGGGCAAATCATAGAAAAGGCCGTCACCGGATTCAGGGACGGGCATAAGGAGATCAAAATCGAGCTGAAGCCTGAGATCCTGGGACATTTGCGCCTAAAGATCTTTACGAACCATCACCAGGTGGCGGTCCGGATCATCACGGACACCCCCATGGCGAAGGAGATGATAGAGGGGAATATGCACGAACTCAGAGAGGGCCTTCAGAACCACGGGTTGGAGATCAGCAAGTTTGATGTGATGCTCTCTGCAAATTCACAGGAAAATTGCCAAGACCACAAAGAAGGTTTTTCCTCCCCGCCCTTTGCGGAGAGGGAAGGTGAAGAAGACGTGGGGGAGGCTGGGACGGAAAGAGATGATCAGGATCTTCATGTTCTAGAGGAAAAAGCGGGCTCAGGCTGTGTCAATGTTTTCGCTTGATATACTGCCAATCTTTTTTGATCTGATTTTGTATAAAGAAAAGTAAAGAGAACCGATAAGGGGGAAAAATGACAATGTCCATACCAGGCCTGAATACGGTCATGCCAAAAACAGGGGATGGATCTGCTTCGAACTCGGCGGTCCTGGGCAAGGAGGATTTTCTCAACCTGCTTGTTGCTCAAATGGAACATCAGGATCCATTAGAACCCATGGAGAATACGGAATTCACCGCGCAACTCGCACAATTCAGTTCCTTGGAGCAACTGACCAATGTGAATCAAAACTTGGAGTACGCTCTCCTTTATCAGTCTTCCATCAATAATTCGCAGGCAGTGAGTTTCATCGGCAAGACTGTCAAGGCTGAAGGCGCCTCCATAGAGGTGAGTGAGGGCGCCCCAACAGATATCCATTTTGAGCTCTTCGCCGGATCAGCCGAGACCCTCGTCAATATATACGGTCCCGGAGGGACTCTGGTAAGGGTTCTGGAATTGGGATCGTTGGGTACCGGGGAACAGGCAGTGATCTGGGACGGCTGCAACAGCCAGGGGAAAACCGTGGAGGACGGGACTTATACCTTTGAGGTCGTGGCCGTGGACGAAGAGGGCGCTCCCATGGAAACCTCAAGCTTTATTTCAGCTTCAATAAGCGGTATCACCTTTGCTGAGGGCACCACGTATCTATTGGCTGGGGGCAGAAAAATTCCCATTGCCAGTGTTCTGGAGGTCACGGACGGAGAATGACGAAGATAAGTTAATAAAAGGATCAGAACAGTATATATCAATAAAACAAGGAGGGAGAGTATGATTGGATCACTATTCACAGGGGTTTCGGGATTGAATGCGAATGCGACGGCCATGTCCGTCATAGGTGACAACATCGCCAATGTCAACACAACCGCCTTTAAATCGAACAGCACCTCATTTGCCAACATTTTGAGCCGGTCTCTTTGCGGCTCGGCCAGTAACAACGTGGGCAGAGGCGTTGAACTCTGGGGAACCAGTGCTTCCTGGAATCAGGGGTCTCTGGAGACCACCGGCAATCCCACCGATCTCGCCATTAACGGGAACGGTTTCTTTATGGTTAAGGACACGTCGGGGTCTATCTACTATACCCGTGCCGGGGCCTTCACCTTTGATAAAAACGGAAACCTGGTCAATCCTGACGGCCTGAGGATCCAGGGCTATGAAATCGACCCGGCAACTGGAGGATTAAGGTCCATCAGCGATATACGCACCGGCTCGAATCATTCCCCTGCCAGGGCGACCGAAGAAATGTCCATGAACATGAACCTTGACGGAGGTGCGGTAGACGGCGAGGCTTATTCAAATACCATGACTGTTTATGATTCTCTGGGAAACGCGCTGGAGATGAGCATAGATTTCACCTACGACGGCGGAAACAACCGATGGGACTGGACCGCTTCGAGCTCCGACGGGACCTGTACGACCACGGGTACCTTGGCATTTGATTCCTATGGTGAACTGAACGCAGCAACGGTCGCCGCCGGTAATCCAGTCATTGAAATCACAAATCTTTCCAGTGGAGCTGCTGATCTCGAAATTGAGTGGTCCTATATTTCAGGAGGACAGTCAGATGGGAGTATAACCGGCTTCTCCGGATCGTCCAGTGTCAGTTCTTTGTCTCAGGACGGCTATGCCGCTGGCGACCTCCAGACCGTTTCTGTGGATGAAGACGGCGTTATAACGGGGATCTATTCAAACGGCCAAGTTACTGCCCTTTACCAATTGGCTTTGGCAGACTTCCCAAGCTATTGGGGGCTTGAATCTGCGGGACACGGTCTTTACTCAGAATCCTCTGCCTCGGGAACGGCAACCCCCGGTATACCTGGAAGTTCAAGCTTGGGTAGTATCAGTCCAAGTTCTCTGGAGATGTCCAATGTGGACCTGGCTAGCGAGTTCGTAAAAATGATAACCACCCAGCGGGCCTTTCAGGCCAACTCAAAGGTGATTACAACCAGTGATGAAATACTTACTGACTTAATCAACATTAAAAGGTAGTGATTAAGCCCTCCGGATCATGGGATGGAGCCGGGATGTAAGATGGAAATCAAGACGGGCAAAGGAAAGGGGCCATATTTTTTCTGCCAAACAGGTCCGGAGGGTCGACAAATCGTGCGGAGGTGAAACAATGATTCAGGTCACTCGATTAGATAACTCAAAGCTTTTTGTCAATGTGGATTTGATTCAGACGCTTCAATCGACGCCTGATACGGTGATTACCTTCACCTCCAAAGACAAGATGCTGGTGAAAGAACCGGTGGAGGAAATTTCCAAAAGGATCACTGACTATCAACGCGCTCTCCGTCAGCAATCCAGCCATGTCCTCAGATAGACCGGCCGGTTCAGTTCGCACTTCGCCGTGAAAAAAGGGGGGGGGAGGGGCCTGCCCCGGCCCAAGTCTTTTCTTCCCCTTTCGACCCAAGAGTGCCATATCAACCCGCCTTGGATTCGAATTCATCCGTCAAAGAGTTGACAAAAAGGTACGGGGCTTGACACCCAGGGCCCGGGGGTTTTCTTTTTCTCCACCTCTCCCCTCGCCAGAAGATATTTATTGCCAGGGCCATTTCGCTACAGTCTCGATCTAGAATATAGAGAAACCCCGTGAATGCAGTGGCTTAGTGGAGGCGGCCCGTGTATCACCCTGTCTCCCATACCCCGTTTTGTTCCCACCGCCGTCGCTCCCCGGCCCTTTGCCGATGGCATAATACTTGCTGATTCAAAAGGGCGAATACCTGATAAAAAAATCTTGCCTTCAGGATCTCTCGCCTGAAGGGAAAGCAAAATAATTCTCGGAGTTAAACCCGGACAGCTCAGGAAAAAGACCATTTGTAAAGGCGTTACTTGGAGGTTGTAAAAGGTGGATATCACCACTCTCGTCGGTATCCTTGTTGCGGGAGGACTTGTAATAAGCTCGATCCTCATGGGGGGATCCGGGGCATGGTTCATTAACTACCCTTCGCTTATGATTGTGATAGGTGGAACCATGGGAGCGACTTTCCTGGCATATCCCATTTCCGAAGTCATGAGTGTATTCCGGGTGGCGAAAAACGTCTTTCTCCATCGGACTCAGGAAGCCGGAAAGCTTATCCCCATTATAGTGGATTTTGCAAAAAAGGCGAGGCGTGAAGGGATCCTTTCCTTTGAATCCCAATTGAAAGAAATTGACGATCCTTTTCTGGCGAAGGGGCTGGAGCTGGCCATAGACGGCATGGAGTCTAAGGCGATTGAAGAGATCATGACCACGGAAATCCGTTATGTGGAGGAGAGGCATAACACGGGATCTGAAATATTTGCGACCATGGGGACCTTTGCACCTGCTGTGGGCATGCTGGGGACCATTATCGGCCTGGTCCAAATGTTGATGCAAATGGAGGACCCGAGCGAAATCGGGGCCCCGATGGCGCTGGCCTTGCTCACCACCTTTTACGGCACCTTACTGGCCAATCTCCTTTTCCTGCCTATTGCCGGGAAGCTGAAGACCCGGAGCAAGCGAGAAATCCTGGTCAAACAGATGGTTTTGGAAGGAATACTGGCCATCCAGTCAGGGGATAATCATCGGATCGTAGAGCAGAAGCTTAAGGCCTTCATTTCACCCAAATCCCGCGAAGACATCAGGGGCGAGGAATGAGAAGGAAAAAAGGACTTCTTCGAAAAGACAGTGAGGAGCAGTCCGGTGGATGGCAAATCATCTATTCAGGCTTCGTGCTTATCCTCTTGTGCTTTTTTATTATGCTCAGCTCCTTCGCACAGATTGAGGAAGGTAAGGTTATGAGGTTCGTGAAATCCTTTGTGGATTCAGTGAGTATTCTTACAGGGGGACTCAAGTTTGATTCAGGAAAGGAGGTGCTGCCTGAAGGACCCGGTATTATAGATAAAACAGATGAAATGGCGGAGCTTTTCAAAAAATTCCGCGTCATGCGGCGGGCCCATAAAAGCAGGGAAGGCATTGAAGTGACCTTCACCGATGGAAAAGTCGTGCTGAGATTGGCAGATACCATCCTTTTTGACCTGGGTGTTGCAGAAATCTCCAAGGATGCCCTCCCCCTTTTAAACAGAATCGGATCCATTATTTCCAAAACCCCCTATCACATAAAAATTGAGGGTCACACCGATAATCTCCCTATCCACACCGGCAAGTATCCGTCAAACTGGGAGCTTTCGACAGCCAGGGCCGTAAGTGTATTGAGGTATTTCATCGATAAAGACATGGTCAGCGCGGACAGGGTGTCAGCGGTGGGGTTCGGAGAATACAGGCCGAGGTTTGCCAACGATTCGGATGCACACAGAGCCAAAAACAGGAGAGTGGAGATTGTCATTGAGAGAGGAAATCCACTGAACGGTAAAGGTTCTGTCGACGAGAAAGACAGGGAAGGCGGGAGAAAGAGCCGTGGAAAATAATTCGGCGGGGTGGCTTACAACCTTTAACGACCTGATGACGCTTCTCATGGTTTTCTTTGTGCTGCTCTTTACCATGAGCAGCCTGGATGTCAAAAAACTGCAAGGGGTGAGGAATTCTTTGCAAAGCGGACTGGGATTGTTGCAGGAGGGTCGAAAGGTGCCTGTTTTGACCCACGGGAAAAAGGAAAGCAAAGCGGGGGAAGCGAAAAGCCAGGAGGCTGAAAAAAGGAATGACGAAGAAAGGGTGCAGCATGGGGAGATGACAGAGGGTGAGAAGAAAAAAAGAGTCCAGCAAATCAGAAGCCGTCTTGCAACGTCAGAGGGCGAGACCGGGGTTGATGTGGAGTGCAGACCCAAGGGTCTCGTTGTCAGAGTGAAAAACAGGGTCTTATTTGATACCGGCCGTGCACAGATCAATGAGGAAGCTTTCCCAATCTTGAGCAAGATAGCAGCGGCGTTGAGCCTGGGGTACGAACCCATTCGGGTGGAGGGGCACACTGATATTCGGCCCATAGATACATGGGAATATCCTTCTAACTGGGAACTCTCTGTGGCCCGGGCTGTGAATGTGGTGAAATATTTGATAGATGTCGGAAAGATTGCTCCTGAGCGATTGTCGGCTGTGGGGTACGGCGCTTCCAGGCCAGCCGTTCCCAATGATACGCCGGAGCACATGAGCAGGAATCGAAGGGTTGAGATATTTATTGTTACGGGGAGGCAGACTCACAATGTCGAATAAATTCATGGGACTTTTTGCCATTATCTCTCTTGTTTTCATGATCGGAATGGGAGCGGGCCTTTTTATGCTCTGGAATAAGATGTCCTCTTCGGAGGCAGAGGGAAAAGAATCATCGAAAGAGACCGCCCAGGAAGAGGAAGGAAAAGTCGGCCTGGGACCCATGTATTCACTGGATACATTCATTGTCAACCTGGCCGATGACGGGGGAAGCAGGTATTTGCGCGTCACCATGCAACTGGAAATGAAGGATGAGAAGATAAAAGATGCCTTAGACAAAAGGCTCCCCCAAATAAGAGACAGTATCTTGATGATACTTCCCGTAAAGACCTTTGTTGAAATACAGACTATCAGCGGTAAAAGGGTATTAAGGGAGGAGATACTTGCAAAGCTCAATTCAATCCTTGGGGAAGGGTCAATAGTAAATCTGTATTTTACCGAATTCGTGGTTCAGTAAGGGATAAGAGGAATGGCCGACCAGATTCTGTCCCAAGAAGAAATCGATGCCCTTCTCGGGGCGATGTCAAAAGGGGAGATTGATATTCAAGATGAGGAAGCCGGGCAAACCGAAATCAAAACCTATGACCTCACCTCCCAGAGTGCAATGCTACGGGATCAGCTCCACGGCCTTGAGGAGGTATATGATAAATTCACCCGGCTTTTGCGAAACTCCCTGGCCAATTCGCTTCAAAGGAAGTTCGAAGTCGATCTTGCAGCTACGGAAATGGTCAAGTTTGGCGAATTTATGAAGTCATTCACAAATCCGACCAGCTTCAGCATATTCAGTATGGAGCCCCTTATCGGATCAGCTCTCGTTGCCATAGAGCCGGATCTGGTTTTTTCCTTAATCGATTGCATGTTTGGGGGAAAGGGGAAGACGGTCTTTCAGAACAGAGAGTTCACGTTAATAGAGCAGAGGATGATAAAGCGGTTTACCGGTGACTTATTGAAAGATTTCCAGCGGGCATGGGCAGAGATTTTTCCTGTAAAGGTTCCCTTGAAGAAGTTCGAAACAAAGTGCGAATTCGTCCATTTGGTTGTTCCAGATGAGCTTGTGATAGGGATTGTTTTCTCTTTAACAGGGGAGGAGTTTTCCGGAAATATTCAGTTTTGTATTCCCTATATTATGCTGGAGCCCATAAAGGAGAGGCTCTGTCCGAGCTACCTGATGGAGAAGGATAAGGAACACACCTGGGGTCCCGAGTTTGAAAAGCTGCTCAGACAAATTGATGTTTCGGTCAGCGCGGAACTGGGGAGAACTGTCCAGTCCGTGGAAGAGCTTTTGGGCCTTGAGCCGGAGAATGTACTCAAACTCGGTACGGGCCCGGACGATCCTGTAGTGGTGAATATTGAGAATGTTCCAAAGTTCAAGGGGGTTATGGGTGTCATGAAGGGGAATCGAGCCGTTCAAATAACGGAAATGATGAGCCGGAGCAGGGGGGGGGATATTCATGGGCGGCCTGGAAGCGAATAGGTTGGAAACAGAGAAAGAAAAAGAGGTCAGAAGGTATCAAATGGGAGAGCAGGCGAAACGGCAAACCAAGGAATTCAGCGAAAGGGACAAGCCAGGGATGGGTACGTCGGGAAACCAGAAGAAAAATATCGAGTTCCTGTTGGATATACCTCTCGAAATAAGTGTGGAACTGGGAAGAACAAAAATGACCATAAACGATCTTCTCAAACTCTCGCAAGGATCCGTGATCGAGCTTAGCAAGTTTGCCGGTGAGACCCTGGATGTGCTTGCAAATCAGCAATTGATCGCCCGGGGAGAGGTTGCGGTGGCAAATGAAAAATATGCTATTCGACTGACCGAGGTTGCTAGCCCGGCCGAGCGCATTGAGAGGCTTAAATGAATCTATACCCTGAACTGGCTACCACCGGACTGAAGATGTTCACCACCCTGGGAATTGTCCTGGCAGGACTTATGGCTGTATCCTATTTAATGAAGCGCATTTTGCGGAAAAACATTGTCTTTTCCGGAAGCAGGCTTATCAGGGTGTTGGAAAGCAATTATTTGGGGACCAAGAAACGCATTTCGGTGATCGATGTAGGGGGGAAGATATTGGTCGTGGGGATAACCAATGACAACATCACCCTTTTGACCTCTATTGAAAAGCAGGCATTGGAAAGGGTCCAAGAAATGAAGGAAGAGAAAGTGCCCCTTTCCTTTCCGGAGTGGTTACAGAAAATATCTACCAAGGCAAGAAACCATGTACAGGCAAAGGAAGGCTGAAAAACGGGGCCCTGGTTCCATGCGCTTTCTCAACAAAAGATTCGCCATTCTCATGCTGGGTTTTGTCCTCATCTGCGCGGCAGTCCCGCAGGCAGGCTTGTGCTACGGAGAGGATGGGGGGGAGCCGTTTTTCAGCTTGAGCCTGGGAGAGAAGCCGGAGTCCGGGGGAATTGCAGCGGTACTAAAAATCTTTCTCCTCCTCTCCCTGCTTTCTCTTGCGCCGGCCATACTTATCATGGTGACCTCTTTTACCAGGATCGTCATCGTCCTTTCAGTCCTGAGACAGGCAATGGGCACCCACCAAATGCCGCCCAACCAGATAATATTGGGAATCGCCCTTTTCCTCACATTTTTTGTCATGGGACCCATATGGAACCAGGTGAACCAGGACGCGCTTCAGCCCTTTATGAAAGGAGAAATTGGACAGGAAGAGGCCCTTAAGAAGAGCGTTATCCCCTTGAGGCAATTCATGTTTAAACAGACAAGAGAAAAAGATCTTGCCCTCCTGTTCGATATTGCAGATTTGAAAAGGCCCAAAGACACCTCGGAGGTGCCTACAAGGGTTCTCATCCCCTCATTTGTCTTGAGTGAATTGAAGACCGCCTTCCAAATAGGCTTTTTGCTCTATATCCCCTTCCTGATCATCGATATGGTTGTGGCCAGCATTCTCCTTTCTATGGGCATGATGATGCTACCGCCCGTTATGATATCTCTTCCATTTAAACTGATGCTTTTCGTCCTCGCCGATGGGTGGCGGCTGATCGTGGGATCGGTGATAAGGAGTTTTGGATAAAAATGTCTCCGGAGTTTATTACAGGGTTTGTACTGCAGGGTGTCAAGGTGGCGATCTTATTGGCGGCGCCGGTGCTTTTGTTCGGCCTGGTTGCAGGCCTCCTGGTGAGCATCTTTCAGGCCGCAACTCAGATCAATGAGATGACGTTGGTATTTATCCCCAAGATGCTGGCTGTGGTGGTCGCCATACTCATATTTTTTCCATGGATGCTGAAGGTGATTACAGAGTTCACCCAAAATCTGTTTGTCAGCCTCCCCATGTATATTCGGTGAAGGGGGACAGGGCGGTCCAGGAAGAGGTGTAAATGTTTAACCTGAATATATCCGTACCAGAGCTCGAGACGCATTTTATCGTTTTCCTGCGAATCACCGCGGTGCTGTTCACTATTCCGGTATTCGACAGCAGGAGCATACCCGTTGTCTTTAAGGGAGGCCTGGCACTGGCCATATGCGTGATCCTGCATTCGGTTACCAGAGATGCTCAATGGGCGTTGCCCCAGAACGGCGTACTTTTCGTGATAGGAGCGATGCGTGAAATCACCATCGGAATCATCATGGGGATGTCGGTAAAGCTGGTCTTCGGCGGAATTCAGCTGGCCGGTCAATTCGTGGGCCTCCAGATGGGGTTCGCAATCGGCAATGTCATGGATCCGGTCACGGGTGCCCAGGCCTCCTATATGGGACAGCTAAAGAACTTGATCGCCATACTGGTATTTCTGGCCGTTGATGCCCATCACTGGTTTCTGCGGGGACTAAAAGAGAGTTTTTATCTCGTCCCCCCTTTTCAATTCCAGTTCACCGATTCCCTTGCGGAGCATTTAATAAGGACGACGGGAAACATGTTCATCATATGCCTGAAAATCGGAGCGCCTGTTATGGTAGCCCTCCTGTTAACCAGTGTAGCCCTGGGCTTTCTGGCCAGAACAGTGCCGCAGATGAATATTTTTATTGTGGCCTTTCCAATAAAAATAATGGTGGGGCTCCTGTTTATCGGGATTTGCCTCCCCTATACGGTAAACTTCTTGGGACATCTATTTTCCAACATGGGCAAGAATTTGTCCTTGCTACTGAGATGTATGGGGAGTTTTTAGCGGTTTCAATGAACGGATCAAGCCGGGATAGAATGAGGTAGCGGCTTTGGAGACTTCAAAAGAAGAACGAACCGAAAAGGCAACCCCAAAACGCCTGGAAGAGGCCAGGAAAAAGGGGCAAGTGGCAAAAAGCCGGGAAGTCCCGTCTGCCCTTGTTTTGCTTTTCTCCCTGGTTGTTTTTTCCTTTCTCAGTTCCTGGATGATTACAAGAATAGCCACCATGATGCGGGGTGTTTTTAACCGGATAGCGAGTGTGGAACTGCAAAACCAGTATGTACAAAGCCTGATGGTTGAGCTGGGAAAAGAGACCTCTGCCGCCTTGATGCCTCTTATGGGCGCCATCGCTGTGGCGGGGGTCGCAGGACACCTGGTGCAGGCGGGCTTTCTATTCACAGGGGAGCCTTTGAGTCCGAATCTGGGGAAGCTTGACCCCGTAAAGGGCATAGGAAGGCTTTTTTCATTAAAGTCTTTGGTTGAGGTCATCAAATGCATTCTGAAAATCAGTGTTGTCGGGGGCGTTGCCTTTCTGGTGGTAAGGAGGGAAGCGGAGGGTTTTCCCGGGTTGATGCAAATGAATGTGGGACAGATCCTTTCCTTTACCGGCACGGTCTCGTTGAAGATAGGGGGATACATCTGCGTGGTTTTGATGGCCCTGGCCTTTTTTGATTATGCCTTTCAGCGCTGGCAGCACGGTAAGGATTTAAGAATGACCAAGGAAGAGGTCAAGCAGGAATACAAGCAGCGTGAAGGAGATCCCATGGTCAAGGCGAGGATCAGAAAAGTCCAGAATCAGCTGGCGCAGCGACGAATGATGGAAGCGGTCCCTGAGGCAGATGTGGTTGTTACCAACCCCACACATCTGGCAGTAGCCCTTTTGTTTAACGGGAAAACAATGGCTGCCCCCAAGGTGGTGGCAAAAGGGGCCGGCTTTGTCGCCGAAAAAATCCGGGAAATCGCCCGGGAAAGCGGGGTGCCCGTTGTGGAGGACAAGTTCCTCGCACGAACCCTGTATAAGGTGGTTGAAATCGGTGAAGTTATTCCTGTTGAGCTTTACAGGGCCGTGGCAGAGATCCTGGCCTATGTATACAAGTTGAAGGGAAAGAAGGCATAAGAAGGGGTGAAGGGCTATGGGAATAGCGGATCAATCAGAATTGTCCGGGCAGATTCCATACCTTACCAAGAACAGTGATATTCTTGTAGCCATGTCCGTAGTGGGGATTCTGGTATTCATGGTTATTCCCCTGCCGGCATCTTTCCTGGATATTCTCCTTTCATTCAATATCACCTTCTGCCTAATCGTTCTTCTGGTGGCGACCTATATGAGCAATGCCCTGGAGCTTGCCTCATTTCCTTCCATCGTGCTGCTGGCCACCCTGTTCAGGCTTTCTCTCAATATCGCCTCCACCAGAATCATCCTTCTCCACGGGCACGAAGGGGCAGGTGCAGCGGGAAAGGTTATAAAGGCCTTCGGGGAATTTGTAGTAGGTGGAAATTACGTGGTGGGAGGCATTGTCTTCTTGATATTGGTGGTCATTAATTTTGTGGTCATCACCAAAGGAGCGGGCAGGATTGCCGAGGTGGCTGCGCGGTTTACCCTCGATGCCATGCCGGGAAAACAGATGAGTATTGATGCGGACCTCAATGCCGGTTTAATCAATGAAGAAGAGGCAAAAAAACGAAGGATGAAAATTGCCCAGGAGGCCGATTTTTACGGCGCCATGGATGGAACCAGCAAATTTGTGCGCGGTGATGCCATAGCCGGTGTGATAATAACACTCATTAATATCGTAGGCGGGCTTTCCATAGGTATGCTCCAGAACGGAATGAGTTTTTCCCATGCCGCTCAGAATTACACGCTCATGACCGTGGGCGACGGTCTGGTCACCCAGATCCCCGCCTTGATTATTTCAACCGCCGCAGGGCTTGTGGTGAGCAGGCACGGAGGAGAGGCGAACCTAGGCAGAGAAATGGTCTCACAGATTTTGCGTCAACCCCGTGCCATTTCAATAGCTGCGGCGGTTTTGTTCGCCTTCGGACTGGTGCCCGGCCTGCCGTTCCTTCCTTTTTTCTTCCTTTCAAGCGTTACGGGTGGGGTCGCTTGGGTGGTTGTGAAAGCAAGGAAGGAAAGGGAACGTAAGGAAGAGGCCAGAGAAAAAGTCAGGGAAAAGGCGAAGCCGGACGATAGGCTGGAGCGAATACCCCCATTGGACATTTTGGCCCTGGAAGTGGGCTACGGCCTTATTCCATTGGTGGATCAGGAGAAGGGGGGTGAGCTCTTAGAGAGGATCAAGGCGGTGAGAAGGCGGCTGGCGGAGGAAATGGGTATAGTGGTTCCACCCATACATATTCAGGATAACATGGAGTTGAAACCTTCTGAATACGCCATTCTCCTTAAGGGAAATGAGGTAGCCCGGGGAGATGTGATGATGAAGCATTACCTGGCTATGAATGCAGGGGGTGCCGAGAAGGACCTCGACGGTATCCCGACAAAAGAGCCGACCTATGGACTACCGGCCTATTGGATCAAGGAGGAACAGAAGGAAAAGGCCCTGGCTGATGGATACACGGTGGTGGATGTGGCTACGGTTTTAATCACCCACCTGTCGGATGTCATTAAGAATTCCGCTCATGAACTCCTTGGCAGGCAGGAAGTACAACAACTGATAGACGGGGTGAGAGAGACCCATCCCAAAGTTGTTGAAGAACTCATTCCTGATTTGCTGACTCTGGGAGGGGTGGGAAAGGTCTTACAAAACCTCCTGAAAGAACAGATCCCTATCAGGGACCTCGTGACTATCCTTGAAACTCTTGCCGACTGGAGTCCTGTGATTAAGGACCTTGACGTCCTGACGGAATATGTCCGACAGGCCCTGGCAAGAACCATTACCAGGCTTTATACAAGTCCGGAACAAAGCATTTACGGGATAGTCGTTGATCAGAGTGTAGAGAACATCGTGTCTGGATGGATCAGACGAACAGAGCAGGGCAATATCTTTGCCGTGGACCCTGCTGTGGCCCAGGAAATCGTGAGGAAGGTCAGTGATGTGCTCGAGAGGACCTCCTCGTTGAACTGGCAGTCTGTGGTGTTGTGCTCAGCGGAAATTAGGCGCCATTTCAAGAGACTGATTGAACGCTTCATCCCCAATCTGGTTGTCCTTTCCTATAATGATATTCTCAGTGACGTAAAAATAGAGCACTTAGGCACGGTGGAGCTCCCTGATGCGGATTAAAAGATTTGAGGCAAAAAACATGACAAGGGCCCTGGAGCTCATCAAGGAAGAGTTCGGCCCTGAGGCGGTGATCCTCTCCGCCCGCACAATAAAACGAGAGTCAGGCATATTCAAAATCGGCAGGGAGGGCGGGGTGGAAGTCACTGCAGCCATTGACGATAAATGGGTGGAAAAGAAGAGTGCCCATTCAAAAAATGAGAAAAAGGGCCGTTTCCGTAAAAGGGAGGAGAATTTTCAAAAGGGGGAGAGGGATGGCGGGACAAAGTCCGATTACTGGAAGGGTGAAGGAAAGGCAAAGAGACCTTTCAAGATGAAGGAAGAAGAAAGAGACTCTAAAGAGAAGACCCCCGAGAAATGGAAACAGGTCATATACAGCCGCCTCCTTTCACAGGGGGTCAATAAGAATACGGCCATGCTGGTCGTACAAAGCCTGAATAGATTCGCGCCAAAGGGTGGTTTTTCCAGTGCCGAGGAATTGAAAAGGGGAATAACCCGGGTCCTTGAAAGGATGGGGGCCGGCTCAAGGAGGTTGGGAAGAGAAAAGGGAAAGAACCGGTTTATGACTTTCCTGGGGCCCACGGGGGCGGGAAAAACCACTACCATCGCCAAGCTGGCGACCATGGAGAGCCTTCACGGGCAAAGACGGATCGGGCTGATCACCACGGATGACTACAGGATCGGGGCTGCAGAAAAGCTCAGGGTGTATGGAGAAATCTTGGGGGTTCCGGTCTTAAAGGCGGGAAACAGCGCAAAGTTGAAGGAGTCCCTTAAAAAGTTCAGGGACAAAGATATCGTTTTGATCGATACCCCGGGGATACATCAAAGAGATAGAGGGGAAATTCAAAGAGTGCTGAAGGTCTTTGACAAAAGGCACCCTATTAAATGCCATCTGGTCCTCAACGCCACAACCAAAGACGGCGATTTGGAATTCATTATGAAGAACTTCAAAATGGTCTCCATTGAGAGCCTGGTGTTTACAAGGATCGATGAAACCACCACGGTGGGGAATATTTTGAATCAAATGATTAATACAAAGATTCCCATCTCCTATATTTCAAAAGGTGAAGAAGTCCCCGAGGCCCTCTCGGCCGCTTCAGTAGAGACCATTGTAGACCTCCTTGTTGGGGAAGTCCTTGAAGAACACGGCGTGTTTATGAAGCCTGAGGAAGGGGATTATACAGGAAGAGAGGCCCCTAAGGCCTATTATCTGGCTAACAGGGAATCGGACGTTTTTCACAGGGCCGATTGCAGGTGGGCCAAAAAGATCAAAAAGCAAAACTTAGTGGTGATTGATGACATAAATGTTGCGTTAAAAAGCGGGCTGTACCCCTGTAAGTTATGCAATCCTGGAAGGGTGCAACCGAGCAGTTCATTGATTCTACGGGCGTATAGAAGGGAAGGCGCATTTGCCGGTAAGTAAGTCTTGTAAACGGGAGAGGTTAAATGGGCAAGCAGAATAACAGCAGCGGAAAAATCATAAAATTGAGCGACAAGGGCCGGTTCAAAAAAAGGGGTACCGGGCCCAAAAAGGATCAGGACCGGACAGGCCCCGCAAGAATAATGGCCATAACAAGCGGCAAAGGGGGAGTGGGGAAGACGAATATCGTAGCTAATCTCGGATTCGCCCTCACGAAGCTGGGTAAAAGGGTCCTCATCTTTGATGCGGATTTGGGACTGGGCAACCTGGATGTGTTGCTGGGGCTTGCCCCTAAGTACGATTTGTCTCATGTGGTTATGGGTGGAAAAGGCATTTCCGATATCACTGTAGAAGGTCCAGGCAGGATGAAAATACTTCCTGCCGCGTCGGGGGTCCAGGAGCTCACAAAGCTCAGTTCGCCTCAAAGGAACCGACTCGTTGAGGAATTCGAGGGCTTGGAGCAAAGCGTGGATATGCTTCTGATCGATACGGCCGCGGGTATTTCATCAAATGTGATGTATTTTAACGCCAACGCCGAAGATATTATTGTTGTTGTATCTCCGGAGCCCACGGCCATGACGGATGCCTATGCCTTGATGAAGGTTCTATACCTAAAATACGCTGAGAGCCGTTTCAAGGTAGTGGTGAATCTTGTAAGGGACGCTTCAGAAGGCCGGGAGGTTTTCAGACAACTGAAAGTGGTTACAGACAGGTTTCTTGATATCTCTTTGGAATACTTGGGACACATACTATTTGATGAAAATATCACAAAATGTGTGAAGCGGCAAAGAGTGGTCATCGAAAGCTTCCCAGAAACAGGTGCCAGCACCTGCTTTCTGGCCTTGGCCAAAAGAATTTGTGAGGAGCCGATGAACTCTGGCGAAAGAAGGAGGCCGAAAAAATTCCTGAGTTGCTTCATGGATGAGGAACAAGGCTAGACCGAAGGTGAAAGGAAGTCCAGCTATTAAGTTCCCGGGTCCCGGACAAGTTTTGAGGGGCCCAAGGGATGGAAGAACGGCGCAAATGAGGAGAAGATGTCCAGTATGGAGTTGGCGGCGAAAGAAAGGGAATATCTGAAAAGCAATCCAGGCCTGAGCAGGGAGGAATTGATTGATCAATACCTGCCTCAGGTGAAGCATATTGTCTATAGGATCTCTTCACATCTGCCCTCAAATGTAGAAACCGATGATTTAATCAGTGCAGGCATTGTAGGACTTATTGAAGGTGCGGAGCGTTACGAACCCAGTAGAGACAATAAATTCATGACCTATGCGGCATTTCGGATCAAGGGAGCCATACTCAGCGAACTGCGATCAAGGGACTATCTGTCAAGGTCTAGCAGAAGGAAGATCAGAGAGATCCAGAAGGTCTATGTGAGGATGGAAAACAGGCTGGGAAGGGAGGCAAAGGATGAGGAGGTCGCCCAAGCGTTGAACCTGTCCATCGAGGAGTTCAATGATCTAAAAAGGATGGCCAATATTTCCTTTATTAGTTTTGAGGATGTGGGGGTGGGGGCGCAGGAAGACAAAGAGAACCTCGTAAAATACTTGACGGGCAGAAACTCAGAAGATGCATTCGCCCTCACAACCATAAAGGAGATGGAAAAGAATATTTCAAGAGTGATCGATGAATTACCCGAAAAGGAAAAACTGGTGGTTTCCCTCTACTACTGGGAAGAGTTAACCATGAAAGAGATCGGCAGGGTTTTGGATGTCACGGAATCAAGGGTATCCCAGCTTCATTCCCAGGCTCTGGCACGGATGAGAGTCAAATTGATGAGGGAAGGGCTCTTCGAGAGGGACGAATTGTGACATGGTGGAAAGGGTTGAAATTTCCGGAAGGTTGGCAGGCATCGCTTCGGCGGCCAATGTTAAGAAGATGAGCCGCAAGCACCAGGATGGGGACCAGAGAAAGTTCGGCCAAGAGCTCAAGGGTGAGGAGCGGGAAGGGAACAATAAGAGAGACAATCGACAGAAAAATGACACGGAAGAGATGTCCGGGGCGGGAAGGGATGGAATGGGGGAAGAAACCGGGAAAAAGGGCCACAGGCAAAGTCAAAATGATGACGAAAAGGGGGATAAACCCGGTCCGGTGAGGCACATCGACATTATGGTATAAATGGAGGGAAAAAACGTTCATAAGCGGGAGGGAGAAGGATGATATTTTCTTCAGTGGCCTTGTGGGAGACAGTTGTGGATCTATTAGGTCTCGGCCTTTGCGGCCTCACAGCGCTCTATTTGTTGGGGGCCTATCTCAGGAAAGGCAGGGGCAAAAAAGGGATAGACCGTAAGGCCAAGGGACGCATCAAAGCCCCGGAGGCCGTGTCTGCACATCAAGGAGGAAAAGGGAGCTTTGAACAAATCATGGAGGCGCAGAAACAGGAAAGAGGCCTGTCCCACGCCCGGAGGGCGGAGAAGGGGAGTGAAAAAGCGCCTCCCGTCTACCGGAGTGGGGTGCGCGGCAAAGCACAAGTATGGGACATGGGAACAAAGGCTTTCGGGGCCCGCAGGGATAGGATGAAGGGACGACGGGGTGAGATTATGAGTTTGGTCGATTTGGGGGTGGACATAGAGGATATTGCCGAGAGAGCAGGTGTTCAGAAGGGCGAGGTGGATCTTATTATGAAATTGAAAAGAGCGGAATATGGTTCCGGAGAAATGGATCAAAAAGACATCAGGGTCTTGGTGTGAGGCCATGATGGTAAAGGGAGCCCGAAAGAAATGGTCCGGTGGTGGGCAAAAATTTCCCGGTCAAAAGGGCTTGGGAAGAATGAAAAGGGACGGTTCTTTTTTCCCGTAAGCGGAAAGCCAAGGCGGACCGAGTTTTGGTGCATATCTTGCAGCACCTTAATGCGACATGGATGGCTTCAAGTCCCCTTCAAGGTAAAGGAGTTTTTTAGAAAAAATGCTTCAGTCAGTTCGTGACATTGCATCCAGGGCGGTTGCTTACGAAATGCGGTTGGGAGTCCTTGCCAATAACCTTTCAAACCTTAACACAACCGGGTTTAAAAGAGACCGTGTCTCCTTTAGGGTGAGCCAAGCCGAGGGCCCCTCAAAGAGCACAGACTCCGCCCAAAGGGGCGAAACCGGAACCCAGGCTATACATTTGGAGACCAGGGTGGATCTGTCTCAGGGTCGCCTCAGGCCAACCGGAAACAGGCTAGACCTGGCCCTGGACGGGGCAGGGTTTTTCTGCATTGATGCGGCCGATGGGACTCAATTTACCAGGAAGGGTAATTTCATTGTCAATAAAGATGGATTGCTGGTCACCCAGGACGGATCGCTGGTGATGGGAGAAAAAGGGGAAATCCGCATAAAGGGGGAGAATTTTGCCGTCCATGAGTCAGGGGCCGTGATGGTGGACGGTATAAAGGTGGATAACCTCAAGCTGGTATCCTTCCCTAACCCGACGGTACTGAAAAAGACCGGCAATGCACTTTTTGCCTTAAAGGAATCCGGCGATGACGGTGAAGAGGCCCAGGATGTAAGAGTAAAGCAGGGGTACCTGGAACTGTCCAATGTGAATGCCATCAAAACCATGACGGAAATGATTCAGGTGGTCAGGGGATATGAATCGTATCAAAAAGTGCTTCAGTCCATCAATGATGCGACATTGAAAACCATCAACGAGGTTGGCAAACTGGCTTGAGGGTGCCAAGGACTGGGAAAAGGAGGAAAGGTGATATGTTAAGGACCCTATGGATCGCGGCTTCAGGAATGCAAGCACAGGCGCTTAACATTGATGTGATTGCCAATAATCTGGCTAATGTAAATACCACGGGATTTAAGAGAAGCCGGGCTGATTTTCAGGATCTCCTCTACGAGACCCTCCGGCCGCCGGGTGTGGCCTCCTCCGCAGGCAGCCAGGTCCCTACCGGTATTCAGCTCGGTCATGGGACCAGGCCCGTGGCCATACAAAAGAATTTCCTTCAAGGTGATTACCAGCACACTGAAAATGAATTGGACATGGCCATTGAAGGTGACGGGTTCTTCCAGGTCTTACAGCCCAACGGGGAAATCGCCTACACAAGGGCCGGCGCATTTAAACTGGACAGTGACGGCCGGATTGTGACCTCCGACGGCTTTTTCATGGAGCCGGAGATTTCCATCCCGACAACAGCCACATCCATTTCTATAGGAACGGATGGAACCGTGTCGGTCTTACTGGCCGGGGAGATCGAGCCCACCCAAATAGGGAATATAGAACTCATGAGGTTTTTAAACCCCGCGGGTCTCAAGAGCATCGGCAGGAATTTGTACCTTCCCACTCTGGCCTCGGGCGACGGTATAGCGGGAACCCCCGGAGAGGAAGGGTTTGGAACAATTGCTCAGGGATATCTGGAGATGTCGAATGTAAGCGTTGTCCAGGAGATGGTGAACATGATCACCACCCAGAGGGCCTATGAGATCAACAGCAAGGCGATTCAGGCCGCCGACGAGATGCTTCAGATGGCCAATAACGTGAGGCGTTAAGGGAGGATCATGAAGAGAAGCCGATTTCAGGGGGGGCTTATGCCCGTAACATGGAGGGCGGGGTTGGTCCTTTGTCTCGTGTTCCTTGTCTTGGGAACTCCAGGTCTTGTTGACGCCGCACCCACAGTGAAAGTGAGGATTCCTTCAAAAGTGGAGATCGAGGGCGAGAAGATTCTACTGGGAGCCATTGCCCATATTCAGGGACTTGAAAATGGTCTCAAGCAGGACCTTCGCTCCGTGGTTATAGGAAAAGCACCGCTGCCGGAAACCACGCGTCATATCAGTCGGGATTATATCCTCGTCCGGCTCAAGCAGAACCATATCAATATATCAAAGGTGGAGCTTTCCTGCCCGGAAGAAATAGAGATTTCGAGAAGCTCCATTGAAATCAGCCAGCATAGGCTGGAAGAGATTGTCTTGGATTTCATCCGCAAGAGAGCTCCCTGGAAGAGCGATGAATTCAAAGTAGAAAATGTGCGTGTCGATGACAGTGTCCTTCTTCCTAAAGGCAATATCACCTATGAGGTTGTGTTCCCCAAAAACCGGGATTTCCTGGGGACCCTGCCCCTGTCTATCGTCTTCAAAGTGGATGGAAGCTACGAGAAAAGGGTATGGGCTACGGTGACCATTGAGGTCTTCAAGGAAGTGGTGGTGACCAAAAGGCGGCTGAGGAGATTCCAAGTGATCAAGGAAAGCGATATTGAAATGAAAAGGATGAACCTTGCTGGTCTGCCTTCCAATGTGGTGAGAAATATCGACCAGGTGGTGGGGAAAAGGACAAAACGACTGGTGAATGCCCTGGAAGTGTTGCGCAATGACATGGTTGAATACCCGCCGCTGGTCAAGCGAGGGGATGTGGTGACCATCATTGCAGAGTCCGAAGGGTTGAGAGTGACGGCCCTCGGGATCGTAAAAGAGAGGGGCCATAAAGGAGAGCGGATCATGGTCTCCAATTTTGACTCTAAAAAAGAGGTCTATGCCCGTATCCTGGATTCAAGCACGGTGGAGGTAGATTTCTAACTATGGAGGTAAGGGTTTTGGAAACCAAGGGAGGACGGTTGGTGTCGTTGCTGATTTGCATCGCCGGTGTCTTGATCTTCTGGTTGACCTTCTTCGGCTGCAGCTCAGGAAAAAAGGAGACTGTTCGGAATACGGACATAAAGCCGGTAACAAACCCTGTGGCCTATACTTTCGACAGGGATAAACCTACTGAAGCCTCCCTGTGGCGTAAGAACGGACCCTTAAATGAGCTTTTTATCAATCCCAAGGCCCAGGAAATCGGTGACATTGTCACCATCATCATCGATGAGGAATCGAGCGCCCTCAACGCCGCTGATACCAATACATCGCGGGATTCTACTCTAAAGGCGAGCCTGGACGGGTTCCTGGGGCTGGAGAAAAATTATCCTGCAAGCCACCCCTTCCTAAACCCCTTTTCTTCCATCAAGGGAGGGCTGACCAGCGTCTTTGCAGGGGCCGGGACCACCAAAAGGAGCGGGAAGTTGACGGCCCGTGTCACTGCCAGGGTCATTGAGGTCCTTCCCAACGGAAATCTGAGGATCATGGCCTCCCGGGAGGTGGCTATCAATAACGAAAGGCAATTCATAAGCCTTTCCGGCATCATCCGGCCGAGGGATATCTCGCCCAACAACGAGATTCAATCGAGCCGTATCTCTGATGCCAAGATCGCCTATGCAGGGGTAGGGGTTGTCAATGACAAGCAGCAGCCGGGTTGGCTGGGAAGGGTCGTGGATTTTGTCTGGCCATTTTAGAAGGGGGTCCCCACCGGGATCAAAGAAACACAGTCTGATAAGCTACGGGGAAGGAATGGTGTGTTCAGGTATATCAGCTCCGGGTAAGGCCCTCCTTTTTAGGGTGTTGATTCTCTTTGCTGTGTTTTTGCTCATGGGGCAAGCCTATGGCGCCAGGATCAAGGACATCGCCGAGATCCAAGGGGTTCGCAAGAATCAGCTCATAGGTTACGGACTGGTGGTTGGCCTGGACGGCTCAGGTGACGGCAAGGACGCTCCGTTTACGCTTCAATCCATGGTGGGGATGCTGGAAAAGATGGGCATGACGGTGAATGTGGAGAATATAGACGTGGACAATGTGGCCGCCGTCATGGTCACCGCCGAGTTACCGGCCTTTGCAAGGGCGGGTACCCGCATTGACGCTACAGTGAGTTCAATAGGCGATGCAGAAAGCCTTTATGGGGGAACCCTGCTTTTTACCCCCCTCAAAGCCGCCGACGGAGAGGTTTACGCTATAGCCCAGGGCCCTGTGAGTATAGGCGGCTTTTCCGCCGGAGGGGCAAAGGCCAAGATTCAGAAGAATTTCCCCACCGTAGGACGGGTCATCGGCGGCGCATTGGTGGAGCAGGAGGTGAAAACGGGTTTTGCACAGAAAAAGGCCCTGACTCTGACCCTTAGGAATCCCGACTTTACCACAGCCTCCCGAGTGAGGGATTCCATCAACAAGGCGCTCCTCAGGCCCGCGGCTTATACCCTGGACTCAGGGACTGTAGAGATAAAGGTGCCGGAAAAATATATTGGCAATATCGTGGAACTGGTCACCCTCATTGAAGGACTGGGGGTAAACCCGGATTCCTCCTCCAAAGTGGTCATCAGCGAACGAACCGGTACGGTGGTGATCGGTCAGAATGTACGTATCTCCACCATTGCCATAGCCCATGGGAACTTAAGTATTGAGGTCAAAGAAACTGCGGATGTCTCCCAACCAATGCCCTTCTCAGAGGGCGAGACAAAGGTCGTCCCAGAAACACAGCTTTCGGTCAAGGAAGATAAGAGTAAGCTTTTTTTGGTGAAATCCGGAGTCAGTATCAGCGAACTGGTAAGGGCTCTGAATGCCCTTGGCGTTTCTCCAAGAGATCTCATCACCATTTTTCAGACGATCAAGGCGGCAGGGGCCTTGCAGGCAAGACTGGAGATCATGTAATGACGAATCTGGATATGGCAATGGCAGGGCTGAAAGGCTGCAGCCTTGGGGCGGCAGGGGACCCAGGGGGTGTAGAGAAAAAGGATACCTCCCTGAAAGAGGCCGCTGTTGAGCTTGAGTGTCTTTTCATAGAATACCTGTTGAAGGAAATGCGCGCGACCATCCCCAAGTCCGGGCTTCTATCAGGGGGGAAGGCGGAAGACATGTACACCTCTATGATGGATCATCACCTGGCACGGGAACTGGCCATGAAAGGCGGAATCGGTATCTCCTCTCTCCTCATGAATGAACTGGATAGACAGGCGCAATGCACCGGCGGGAAAAGTCAAAAAATGCATGAAATCGCTAAAGTTTCTGGCCCATTTGCCGATTAGGAACATGGATAGATATTCAGTAGCGAGGGAGAGCCGGCAGGGAGGCCGAAAACCTTTAAGAGGTTAAATTAACAGTATGATTCGGGGGATATCACGCATGAAAGTTGATGGAGAAAATCCATTTATCAATCTAGGGGCCTATATCCGGAACGTGAAAACCCGACCGGGAGGCGGTAATACACCGGCAGAGAAGCCCAAGGAATTTCCAGGAGAGGACAAGGTGCTTTTGTCTCCCAGGGCGAGGCAGATTAAGGAGTCCAAGGAATTGCTTGAATCTGTTCCTGATGTTCGGGAGGAAAAGGTGCAGACCCTGAAAGCACAGATCGCAAATGGCGAATATAATGTGGATTCGGAAAGGATCGCGAGCAAAATACTCAAGGAATCCCTTATGAACGATTTTTTACTGAGCTCCGGTTAACCCCGTTATTGCATAAAAGGCGCTTAAGCATTCTGCATCCTGCCTTCTATGACTTCAAAGGCCGCTTTTAACGCTTTGAATCTGGAATGCACCGATAGTGGTATCCAGACCCTGGATATAAAATGACATAAGTTTCTGTTTTTTACTGTACTTATATGTCTAGGAACTGAATGCGTTTGCAATAACGGGGTTAACATTACGGGATCCCGTGGGATTTCGGATGTTCAGTTAAAAAAACGAGTACATTAGGAAGTCCTCATCCTCAATTGCGTAAAGGGTGCTAAGGGCTTTGCGGTTTAGAAACAGGAGAGTATGAGAGGGGCCTATTTCTGGAGGATAACCGGGAATGAAGGCATTTTTGAAAAAGCTGATCAAGCTCTTGGAGGGAGAAATAGGGCTCTACGGGTCCCTTCTCCTGGTGCTTCAAAAGGAGAAGAGGGCCATTGTTGATTCCTCCCTGGAAGGGTTGAATAGGGCAACCAAGGAAAAGGAAAACCTGGTGCTTGAAATCCGAATATTGGAGGAGGAGAGATCAAGAATTCATCAACAACTGGCGGAAAGGCTCCAAGAAGCCCCCCATGAAATCACTTTGACCCGACTCGCCGGGCTGGCAGATGATCCCGAGGCGAGCCAGCTCAGCACATGCCAGTCAAGTCTATCGGCGCTAATGCAGAGTATCCAGGAGATTAATAATGCCAATAAGACCTTGGTATCGCACTCCCTCAGACTTATCAGGGGATCTCTAAACCTTTTGAGTCATTCAAGGGGTTCGGGTCAGACCTACTTTCGGGACGGTCAGATGCGCGAAAGTGCCCGGGGCGGACAGGTCCTTTCCGGGAGTATTTAATGCCGGCCGAGACCCATTCAATCGTGCGATGAATGCAGGGCCTTGAATCGCGGTTCTTGATGCTTGAGGTATCAGGACAGAGGTAAGGGAAAGGCCATAACGGCAGGGAGCGGGAGAGTATGCTGAATAAGGACGAAGGTGTTTTGGAGAGAATCCATGAGCTGAGCCGAGACATTGACATGCTCAGCTTAAATGATGCCGAAGGATGGCGAGAGAGTGGAAATAAACTGGTGGATATCTTAAGTCGTATCCCCCAGAGCGAGATGAGAGGTCTCTTCGAATTGTTCACCCTGTGCGCGGAAGGAATCGGCGCGATCTCGGAAAAGGGCGTCAAAGATTTCTCTCTTGTTGAGGCCGTCTCTGATGCAATCACTGTTTCGGCCAAGTACGTTTCAGACCATCGCGGAGACGAGGGGCTCCTGCGGGGCGCAAGGGCAAAGGTGGAGCAGGCCCTGGTGAGGAATAAGTCTCCAGAAGAAGGTGAAAGGGATGAGCCGGGTGAGGAGGAAGTCCCCTCTGAACTCAATGATTTGGCTTCTCTGCTGGTTCAAAGCGAGCCCGATGATATATCGGAGCTGAGCAGGATCCACAGTGCCATGCAGAGACTGAGCACGGCCGGGCATTATCCGGAATCCTTGAAGAAGTATATCTCAGAGGCGGCAGATTTAATGAATGATATCATTGAGGGGCGGGTCCCTGATAGGGAAAAAGCGGTTCATCATGTGGGTCGTCTCATCGAAGATGCAATGGAGCGGAAGGATTCGCCCCCTGAGCCGTCAAAGGGAGAGGAGGGAGACCAGCAAGAATTGCAATTCCTGCTGGATGACGCTGACCATGAGCTCCTGGGTGAATTTGTCTCTGAGGCCATGGATTTGATTTCAAAGGCGGAAGAGGCGCTGCTCACGCTTGAAACGAAACCGGAAGACATGGATTCCGTGGGAATGGTATTCCGTGCCTTCCATACCATCAAGGGGAACGCCGCTTTTCTTGAATTGAGTCTCATCTCAGAGATGGCCCATCTTGCCGAGAACCTTCTGAGCCGTATCCGAGATGGTGAGATACGCTATACCTCCGCATATGCGGATCTGTCTCTCCGGGCCCTGGACATGCTCAAGGAACTCATTGGGTCTGTACAGAATGTCCTGGAGGGAGAAGAATTTTCAAGGCCGGAAGGGTTGGATGATTTAATTCAAATGCTAAGCCGGCCTGACCGGGATGATACCGCCGGGGACTCGGAGGACTCCGCCGAATCAGTTCCCCGGATCGGGGATATCCTGGTAGCCCAGGGCAGCGTGGAAAGAGAGACGGTGGAAAGGATCGCCGAGACGATCAGTGAACAGCCTATCGGAATCGAGTTGGTGAAGTCAAAAGCCGCATCGGCCGAAGACATCGCCAAGGCCCTCAGGACCCAGGAGAGGATGAAGGGGGGCAAGCGAAGTGTAGAATCCTCGATTCGGGTGAGTACCAGTCGACTGGACCGGCTGATTGATATGGTGGGTGAATTGGTGATAGCCCACTCTATTGTTGCCCAGGATCAGATTGTGGTGAACTGTAACAAGCATGATTTTCTGAAAAAGATCAGCCAGACCAGCAAGATTGTCAGGGAGCTTCAGGACTTGAGTATGTCCATGCGGATGATCCCGCTTAAAGGAAGCTTTCAGAAGATGAGCCGTTTGGTGAGGGATGTAGCACGTAAGTTAGGAAAAGACGTCCATCTTGTTACAAAAGGAGAAGAGACTGAAATCGATCGGAATATGGTTGATGTCATCAGCGATCCTCTCATGCACATGGTCCGCAACGCTATCGATCACGGTATCGAACCAACCCATGTTAGGAAGGAAAAGGGCAAACCGGAATATGGAACCCTAGAACTCAGGGCTTACCATTCGGCAGGCAGCGTGGTTGTGGAAATCAAGGATGACGGTCAGGGCATAGACCGAAACGGTGTCCTTGCAAAAGCGCGAGAAAGGGGCATCTTAAACGACGGCGACTCCCTGAGTGATCGAGAGGTGTATAATCTTATTTTTGAACCGGGCTTTTCCACCGCAACAAGCGTCACCGACGTCTCCGGCCGGGGTGTGGGAATGGATGTGGTGAAAAAAAATATCGAATCTTTGCGCGGCCAAGTGGACGTACAATCCGAAGTGGGCCAGGGTACGGTTTTCAAGGTAAGCCTGCCCCTGACCCTGGCCATTATCGATGGCATGGTGGTCAGTGCAGGCTCGGAAAGATACATTATTCCGACGGTTTCGATCGTCAGATCTCTGAAACCGGCTCCAGGAGACGTGACCACGGTTTTGCACAAAGGAGAAATGTTGTCCTTGCAGGGCCGCCTTATCCCCTTGTTTCGCCTGGCAAGGCTGTATGACATTCAAGGTGCTCAGGTGGAGTTGAACCAGGCCCTCATTGTGGTGGTCCAGGATGGTAACGACCAGGCTGGTTTGCTCATCGATGAACTGATCGGCAGACAGCAGATTGTCATCAAATCTCTGGGTGAGATGGTCCAGAATGTGCCGGGGGTTACCGGTGGTGCGATTATGCCCAATGGCCGGGTGGGCTTGATACTTGATGTGGCCGGGTTGATAAAGCTTGCGAATTCGGGAAACGGTGATGGAATCATAACTGAAGCTTGATTCAGCGTCTTGGGTTCTTGAGAAAAAAATGGCAGTTTTGAGAATCTTCAGTGAATATTCAAACGAATAACAGTATTCATTCCATAAGCGCGGGGCTAAGAGAAGACCAGTTCAAAAGAATCAGTCAGCTCATATATGATTTATGCGGCATCAACCTTAAGGATGGCAAAGAGGCCCTGGTAAGGGCCCGGCTCATGAAGCGAATAAGGGCGCTGAGGATGGAAAGCATAGGGGAGTACCTCAGCTTTATTGAAAGAAAAGATGGGCGGCAGGAACTCGGCCTTATGGTTGATGTCATGACAACCAACAAGACGAGCTTTTTCCGAGAACCTGAACATTTCAACTACCTGGCGGAATCCGTTTTGCCTGACCTCAAAAGACGTGTTTTAAGATTTTGGAGTGCGGCATGTTCCTCGGGTGAAGAACCTTATTCCTTGGCCATTGTTCTAAGGGAAACCATGCCGGATATAGATGCAAAAGATGTCCGTATCCTGGCTACAGATATATCGACGACGATGCTTGAAAGGGCCCGTAGGGCCGTTTATGGAGAAGAAACGATCCGGAATCTTCCTGAAAGGCTTTTTCGCAAGTATTTGGTCAAAATTCCAGAAGAGAGGCCTCCCGCCTACCGGGTCATAGACAAGGTGAGGGCAATGGTTAGCCTGGCATGGCTAAACCTCATTGACTCATGGCCTATGAAAGGGCGCTTCAATGTCATTTTCTGCCGTAACGTAATGATCTACTTCGACCGGGTGACCCAACAGAGGCTGATTGAGCGTTTCTGGAACATCATTGAGGATGGAGGTTACCTCTTTGTCGGCCATTCAGAGGGGTTGTCGGCCATTTCTCACAAATTTCGCTATGTGAGGCCGGCGGTATACAGAAAATGATGCTTAATCGCCTTGGTGGGTGCAGGAGATGAGACACGTTGTAGATGTGGCCGATATGAAAGTAGGCAGAAGTGGGGATGTAATTGTCACCCATGCCTTGGGTAGCTGTCTCGGGCTGATAATATATGATCCGGTGGC